>Ga0208132_1000771_pt1 | contig 14689 bp, 9 predicted proteins | sample ETNtaG_16_FD_185785 | JGI IMG/M metagenome (GOLD analysis project Ga0208132, IMG submission 185785) | Marine microbial and viral communities from oxygen minimum zone, Eastern Pacific Ocean - ETNP201406SV199 (SPAdes) (version 2) | ecosystem: Environmental > Aquatic > Marine > Oceanic ... | reverse complement strand
GAGTGGGTTTATTGGCGGCACCAGTGACCGGCCTACACCGCTGAGCAGTCGGGAAGTGGATGGGATTTTACAACAGGTTCAGGCCGGAGCAGATAAACCAAGGCCGAAATTTACTTTTGCCCCTGGCGAATTAGTACGGGTCATCGATGGTCCCTTTGCTGAATTCAACGGTACTGTTGAAGATGTCAATTTTGAAAAATCAAAGTTGCGGGTATCGGTAACCATTTTTGGTCGATCAACACCGGTTGAACTTGAATTTAGCCAAGTAGAAAAGAGTTAAAACACTGATTCTGGAGGGTTTTTCCAGGATTGGTTTTGCATTAACGGGGAGCCTTGCGGCGCTTGCACCCACTGGAGATTAGACAATGGCAAAAAAGATTGACTCGTATATCAAGCTGCAGGTTCCTGCAGGGGAGGCCAACCCAAGTCCTCCCGTTGGCCCGGCTCTGGGTCAGCAAGGCTTGAATATCATGGAATTTTGTAAAGCCTTTAACTCTGAGACACAGGGGATGGAGAAGGGGATGCCAATTCCCGTCATCATCACAGTATTCAGTGACAAGAGCTTTACCTTTATCAAGAAGACACCACCTGCATCCGTGCTGCTTAAGAAAGCAGCAGGCATCCCCAAAGGGAGCGGAGAGCCCAACCGGGATAAAGTCGGCACAGTGACCCGTGAACAGGTCGAGGAGATCGTCAAGCTCAAGCAGCCCGATCTCAACTCTTATGAGATCGACCAAGGGGTAAAAATTATTTCAGGCAGTGCCCGAAGCATGGGCATTGTGGTAGAGGAGAACTAAGTCATGGCACAAAAGGGTAAGCGTATCCGCGCTATGGCAGAGAAATATGATCATCAACAATTCTTTACCCTGGATGAAGCATTCAAATTGGTGAAGGAGACGGCCTCTGCCAAGTTTGATGAGTCAGTAGATGTAGCGGTTAATCTGGGGGTTAACGCAAAAAAATCAGATCAAAATGTCCGTGGTGCCACTCTTCTTCCCAGGGGGACGGGTAAGACCGTACGAGTTGCAGTTTTTGCAGAAGGCGCCAGCGCAGATGAGGCTCGAGAAGCCGGGGCAGATATTGTCGGCCTTGAAGACCTCGTTGAGTCAGTCAAAAAAGGCGAAATGAATTTTGATGTCTGCATCGCAACTCCTGAGACCATGAGGGTTGTTGGTAAATTAGGCCAGATTCTGGGTCCACGTGGTTTGATGCCCAATCCAAAGGTGGGGACAGTCACCAAGGATGTTGCCAAAGCGGTTGAAAATGCAAAGGCCGGCCAGATCCAGTACCGAATTGATAAAGCCGGGATTATCCATTGTTCAATTGGTAAAGCTTCGTTTGATATTGAAGCATTGGAAGAGAACCTGCAGGCCTTGCTTGGGGCACTCAATAAAGAGCAAGCCGGCATCAGCCAAGGGACAATATATTATGCGCGTCACCCTCTCCACTACCATGGGTCCAGGGGTGCGTGTAGATCGGAATTCACTCTGACGCTGTAGAGAGAAGAGTTAACAAACTTTGGGGCCTTGCGGTTAAGGATTTACCGCAAGGATGTCGAAGACCGTAGGTGGCCAGGGAGTGATTTCATGGCCTTAATGACAATCAAGTCGGCCTGCGCAGATGGTGTACCCGTAGACAGGATTCTCCTGGTGATGGGCACCGATTGAAACGGGAGGTAGCTCATAATGAGCCTCGATCTCGAGGGAAAGAAGGCTGTTGTCGCTGATGTCGCTGAGAGTATCTCAGGGGCCCAGGCCGCAATTTTAGCCGAATATCGTGGCCTGACAGTATCGCAGATGACGGGGTTGCGAGCAGATGCTCGTGAAGCCGGTGTGTTTCTGCGGATTGTTAAGAACACACTGACAAAACGCGCTGTAGAGGGCTCCGACTTTGAGTGTTTGCAAGAACACCTGATTGGACCCCTTGCTCTGGCGGCATCTGAAGATCCGGTGGCGGTGGCTAAAGTTCTAAGCAAATTTGCTAAAGAACACGGTGATCTGAAGATAGTCATTGGGGCGATGAACGGTGCTTTGCTTTCAGAAGATGAGATCAAGGTGCTGGCCAAACTGCCGGGTCGTGACGAACTGCTTGCCCAACTTATCGGAGTAATGCAAGCACCTGTACAGAAGTTTGTACAGACACTCAACGAAGTCCCTGGAAGTTTTGTGCGCACTTTGGCAGCAGTTCAGGAGGCAAAGGAAGCCGCTTGAGTCTGTGTGTGGCCTAAGGTTTTTTATTATCAATCACTTATTACACTAGGAAATCAAAATGTCTCTTTCTAAAGAAGAAATTATAGAAGCTATTGCTGAGATGTCTGTCCTTGATTTATCAGAAATGATCAAGGATATGGAAGAAAAATTCGGCGTTTCCGCAGCAGCCATGGCGGTTGCAGCAGCACCTGCTGCTGGAGCGGGTGATGCGGGCGGAGCAGCTGAAGAGAAGAGTGAGTTCGACGTCGTACTCGCTTCATTTGGTGAAAAGAAGGTCGGAGTTATCAAGACCGTTCGTGCGCTCACAGGATTGGGTCTGAAAGAGGCCAAAGATCTTGTTGAAAGTGCGCCCTCTCCGATCAAGGAAGGCGTTACCAAGGAAGAAGCGGAAGAGGTCAAGAAGCAGCTTGAAGAAGCTGGCGCTACGGCAGAGCTCAAGTAGTGCATTGTGCGAAGCGACTCAGTCGCTTCGGTAGGTTCGGCAGCCACGGATCGTCGCCAAAAGTGACGGGACGCGGCTGTGCTTTGCTGTTTATTAATTGTTAACTGTTGTGAATACAAATCACAAGAAGTCAACCGAAGGTGCCTCAATGGGTTATACATTTACAGAAAAAAAGCGTATTCGTAAAAGTTTCAGTAAGCGGCCAGCAGAGAGTCAGCTGATTGAAATTCCTCACCTGCTCGCGACACAACTGGATTCTTACCACAAGTTTCTCCAGAGTGACATCGAGCCTGGGCAGAGGATTGATCAGGGACTTCAGGCTGCTTTTAAGTCAGTTTTTCCGATCGAGAGCTATAATGGATATGCCACACTGGATTTTGTCAGTTATCGATTAGGCACACCGCCATTCGATGTTCGTGAATGTCGGCAACGGGGACTGATTTATGCCGCTCCAATCAGGGTGGTGATGCGTCTTCGTATTTTTGACAAAGATAGCCCGGTTGGAAGTAAGACCGTCAAAGAGGTGAGAGAACAGGAGGTCTATCTCGGCGAGATTCCGTTGATGACAGAGAACGGGACCTTCATCACCAACGGGACTGAACGGGTTATTGTGAACCAGCTGCACCGCTCTCCTGGTGTTTTCTTCGACCATGATCGGGGAAAGACACATGCCTCAGGAAAGTTATTGTTCTCAGCCAGGGTTATCCCCTACCGAGGCTCATGGCTCGATTATGAGTTTGATGCCAAAGATCTTATCTATATTCGTATTGATCGTCGGCGCAAAATGCCTGGCACCATCATCCTAAGAGCCCTCGGCCTTTCAACTCAGGAGATCCTGGCACTGTTTTTTGATACCGAGACATTCTATCTGGGCTCGGAAGATCATGAGTTGGAACTTGTCCCTTCGCGTTTGCGTGGACAGGTCATGGATTTTGATCTGACCACCTCCAAAGGGAAGGTTATTGTTGAGGCGGGCAAGAGAATTACTGCCAGAAACATACGCCAGCTTGAGGAGGCCAAAACCAAACGCCTTAAGGTTCCTCTCGACTATCTGCTAGGACGATCTCTGGCAAAAGACATTATCGATACCACTACTGGCGAGCTGATTGCCGAAGCCAATGGTGAAATTACCGAAGAGCTGGTGGAAATTTTGGTCAATGCAGGATTAGAGAGCATTGAGACCATCTATACCAATGATCTTGATTGTGGCCCCTTTATCTCTGATACATTAAAGGTAGATGCTACCCGAAGCCAGCTTGATGCCCAGATAGAGATCTATCGGTGTATGCGACCGGGCGAACCTCCTACCAAGGATGCTGCTCAGGCACTCTTTAATAACCTCTTCTTCAACCTTGAGCGCTACGATCTCTCTGCTGTGGGTCGAATGAAGATGAACCGACGGCTTGGGCGCCTCTCTGATGAGGGCCCAGGCACACTGACCAAACAGGACATCCTTGATGTAATGCAAACCCTGGTTGGACTGAAGAATGGGAAAGGGGTTATCGATGATATCGATAACCTCGGAAATCGACGGATACGATCGGTCGGTGAACTGGTAGAGAACCAGTTCCGGATCGGATTGGTCAGGGTTGAGCGTGCGGTGAAGGATAGATTGGGAATGGCGGAGACCGATAATCTCTATCCCCAGGATCTCATCAATGCCAAGCCTGTCTCTGCCGTGGTCAAGGAGTTTTTTGGATCCAGCCAGCTCTCACAGTTTATGGACCAAACCAATCCCCTATCGGAAATCACCCACAAGAGACGCGTCTCTGCGCTTGGCCCGGGTGGTTTGACCCGGGAGCGTGCGGGATTTGAGGTGCGTGATGTGCATCCCACCCACTATGGCCGAGTCTGTCCTATTGAGACCCCTGAAGGACCGAATATCGGGCTTATCAACTCGCTCTCAATCTATGCTCGGACTAATGAGTACGGTTTTCTTGAGACCCCCTATCGAAAAGTGATCAATAATAAGATAACTGATGAAGCGGAGTATCTCTCGGCAATCGAAGAGCGCAAGTATGTGATCGCCCAGGCAAATGCTTCGGTGGATAAAAAAGGAAAGCTCAACGATATTCTGGTGCCCTGCCGCCATGAGAATGAGACTTCACTGAAGATTCCTGAAGATGTTCAGTACATGGATGTAGCCCCCTCCCAGATTGTATCGGTGGCTGCATCACTGATTCCTTTTCTTGAGCATGATGATGCCAACAGGGCATTGATGGGTTCGAACATGCAGCGACAGGCGGTGCCAACGCTTCGTAGTGAGAAGCCACTGGTGGGTACCGGCATGGAGCGCCTGGTTGCCATTGACTCTGGTGTAACCGTTGTTGCCCGTAGAAGCGGGTTTGTCGATTCTGTTGATTCCAGTCGAATTGTTGTCAGGGTTGATGATGAAGAGACTTCAAAAGGTGAAACAGGCGTCGACATCTACAACCTTACCAAATATACCCGTTCCAACCAGAATACGACAATCAACCAGCGACCACTGGTGAAGGTTGGTGACAAGATCAACCGGGGTGATGTGCTTGCTGATGGGCCCTCTACAGATATGGGTGAACTTGCACTAGGCAAGAACGTTCTTGTCGCCTTTATGCCCTGGCATGGTTATAACTTTGAGGATTCGATTCTGATCTCCGAAAAGTTGGTTGAGAATGATGTCTACACCACGATCCATATTGAGGAACGCTCCTGTGTTGCCCGTGATACCAAGCTGGGCTCTGAAGAGGTGACCCGTGACATCCCAAATGTCGGTGGAGCGGCTCTTGGCAAGTTGGATGAGTCAGGAATCGTCTACATTGGAGCAGAGGTCAATCCTGGAGATATCCTGGTTGGCAAGGTGACACCAAAGGGAGAGACTCAGCTTACTCCAGAGGAGAAACTGTTGCGCGCCATCTTTGGTGAAAAAGCATCTGATGTTAAAGACACCTCATTGAGGATGCCTTCCGGCGCTTCCGGGACAGTCATCGATGTCCAGGTATTCACCCGGGAAGGGATGGAAAAAGATGCGCGAGCCAAGTTCATTGATGAGGATGAGCTGGCAGGAATTCGAAAAGATCTTGATGACCAATTCCGAATTGTTGAGGCCGATGCCTATGACCGTATCGAGCGTCTGTTGACCGGCAAGGTGGCAGAGGGTGGTCCTGAGGGCCTGAAGTCTGGTGCTAAGGTTGCCAAATCCTATCTGACGGAACTTCCCAGAAAGCAGTGGTTTGATATCAGAATGCGCAAAGAGGATGTGAATGAAAAGTTGGAGCAGATCAGGTCCCAGCTCGAATTTCAACGTCAACAGTCAGATGACTATTATGCTGAAAAGCGCCGCAAAATTGAGGCTGGTGATGATCTTGCTCCAGGGGTGCTGAAGATGGTGAAGGTGTTTGTTGCCATCAAAAGACGCCTGCAGCCTGGAGACAAGATGGCTGGACGTCATGGTAACAAGGGCGTGATTTCAAGAATTGTCCCCGTTGAAGATATGCCATATCTGGAAGATGGCCAACCAATTGATATTGTTCTCAATCCATTGGGCGTTCCTTCCCGAATGAATGTTGGGCAGGTTTTGGAAGCTCATCTTGGCTGGGCAGCCCATGGTCTGGGTCAGCAGATAGATAAGATGATCAGCCAGCAGGAGGCATCAGGCCCGATTCGCAAACATCTTGAAGAGATTTACAACAGTACCGGGAAATCGGAGGAGCTCTCCTCATTTAATGATGATGAGGTAATGGAGCTTGCAAACAACCTAAGAGAAGGGGTACCTATGGCAACGCCTGTCTTTGACGGGGCTCATGAGGTAGAAGTCAAGAAGATGCTCAAGCTCGCAGGTCTTCCTGAGAGCGGTCAAGCCATTCTTTTTGATGGTCGAACCGGTGAGGTATTTGATCGGCCGGTAACTGTCGGCTTCATGTATATGCTCAAGCTCAACCACCTTGTTGATGACAAGATGCATGCGCGTTCAACGGGACCCTACAGTCTGATCACACAGCAGCCTCTGGGCGGCAAGGCCCAGTTTGGCGGCCAGCGGTTCGGTGAGATGGAAGTGTGGGCACTGGAGGCCTATGGTGCTTCTTACACGCTTCAGGAGATGCTCACTGTGAAGTCGGACGACGTCAATGGTCGAACCAAGGTGTACGAGAATATTGTCCGAGGAGATCATCGAATTGATGCGGGGATGCCCGAATCATTCAATGTTCTGACCAAGGAGATCAGGGCGCTTGGTTTAAACGTCGAGTTGAAACACGAGAAATGATCAGTAACAAAATTGTTGCGACAGAAATAAGTTATTCACTATCGAGGCCAATACTGTATTGGCCTTGTGAAAGAGAGGCAAGAGACCGAAATGAAAGATCTTTTCAATAGCCTGTTTAACCAGCCAGACCAGATGGATGATTTTGATGCGATTCGGATTGGAATTGCATCCCCGGAAAAAGTGAGATCGTGGTCATACGGCGAGGTAAAGAAGCCTGAAACCATCAATTACCGTACTTTTAAGCCGGAGCGTGATGGACTCTTCTGTGCCAAACTCTTTGGCCCGGTCAATGACTATGAGTGCTTGTGCGGGAAGTACAAGCGTCTGAAGCATCGTGGGGTTATCTGTGAGAAGTGTGGGGTTGAAGTTACTCTCTCAAAGGTACGGCGAGAGCGGATGGGGCACATCCAGCTGGCAAGTCCAGTCGCCCATATCTGGTTCCTGAAATCACTGCCATCCCGTCTTGGTCTGATACTTGATATGACGGTGAGGGAGATCGAACGGGTACTCTACTTTGAAGCATTCGTTGTATTGGATGCAGGAATGACACCTCTGGAGCCAGGTTCATTGCTGACCGATGAACATTATCTTGATGCGGTCGAAGAATATGGTGATGAGTTTGAAGCCGGTATGGGTGCGGAAGCTGTTCGCACCATGCTCAAAAATATTGATCTGCCTTCAGAGGCTTCTAAGTTACGTGAAGAGCTTGGCGCCACTCGCTCCGAGACAAAAATCAAAAAGCTTCAAAAAAGGCTGAAAGTCATTGAGGCCTTTATTCACTCCGGTAATCGAACGGAGTGGATGATCATGGAGATTCTTCCGGTTCTTCCTCCCGATTTGCGGCCCCTGGTTCCTCTTGAGGGGGGGCGATTTGCAACCTCTGACCTCAATGACCTCTATCGTCGAGTGATCAATCGAAACAACCGACTTCGGCGTCTTCTCGACCTCAATGCGCCCGATATCATCGTTCGAAATGAAAAAAGGATGCTCCAGGAGTCCGTTGATGCACTGCTTGATAACGGGCGACGGGGAAAAGCGATTACCGGCGCTAACCGACGACAACTGAAATCCCTCGCTGACATGATTAAGGGCAAACAGGGCCGGTTCCGCCAAAACCTGTTGGGAAAACGGGTCGATTACTCAGGTCGTACGGTGATTGTGGTAGGCCCCACTCTCAAGCTCCATCAATGTGGACTGCCCAAGAAGATGGCTCTTGAGCTCTTTAAACCGTTTATCTTCTCCAAGCTCGAGATGAGGGGTCTTGCAACCACTATCAAACAGGCCAAGAAGATGGTTGAGCAGGAGGTCTCTGAAGTCTGGGATATTCTTGAAGGGGTGATTCGCGAACATCCGGTCATGCTCAACAGGGCACCCACACTGCACCGTCTTGGAATCCAGGCTTTTGAGCCGGTACTGATCGAGGGCAAGGCAATTCAGTTGCACCCACTAGTGTGTACTGCCTTTAATGCTGACTTTGATGGTGACCAGATGGCTGTCCATGTTCCGCTCTCAGTAGAAGCGCAGCTTGAGGCCCGTTCACTCATGATGTCGACTAACAATATTCTCTCTCCAGCCAATGGTGAACCGATCATTGTGCCTTCGCAGGATATTGTTCTTGGTCTCTACTATATGACCAGAAAGAAAAGTGAGTTAAAAGAGTTGGAGGCACTTGAAAGCCACTCCCGACAAGAGCAGCTGGATAAACTGGTTGAGCTTGGAATCAAACTGCCTTTCTTCTCTGATATAGAAGAGGTGCGCCGTGCCTATGAGACAGGGAACGCCCAGCTTCATGACCGAATCATTGCGAGAATCAATGAGGTCGAGATCTCTGATGAAGGTGAAAAGACAGAAACAAGGAAGATCTATTTCACCACTGTGGGCCGTGCGCTCCTGAGTGAAATCATTGTTCCTGGTTTCCCTTTCGATCTGCTCAACAAGGAGCTTGACAAGAAGGCCATCTCAAAGACCATTGAGTATTGCTATCACCATGTCGGACTTAAAGACACTGTGATCTATGCTGATAAGCTGATGTATACGGGTTATCGATTTGCAGCCAAGGCGGGCATCTCCATTGGTGTTGACGATATGGTGATCCCAGAGGAGAAAGTTCAGATTCTTGAAGAAGCTGAAAGCGAAATCAAGGAAATTGAAGAACAGTATCACTCCGGCCTGCTGACAGATGGTGAGCGCTATAACAAGGCGGTCGATATCTGGACCCATCGCAGTGAAGAGGTGGCACAGGCAATGATGAGGGAGTTGGGAGACAAGTCCAGCGATAAAGGAAAGAGCACCGATTACTCTTTCAACTCAATCTACATGATGGCAGATTCAGGCGCACGAGGCAGTCATGCTCAAATCAGGCAGCTGGCCGGGATGCGAGGCTTGATGGCCAAACCAGATGGATCGATCATCGAAACGCCGATTACTGCCAACTTTCGGGAAGGCCTCGGGGTTTTGGAGTACTTTATTTCCACTCATGGTGCTCGAAAGGGGTTGGCCGATACCGCATTGAAGACGGCAAACTCAGGTTACCTCACCCGTCGACTGGTTGATGTCTGCCAGGACCTTGTGGTGACCGAATCAGATTGTGGAACAGATAAAGGGGTCATCCGTGAGGCTCTCGTTGAGGGCGGTGAAATCGTCATCCCTCTTCGTGACCGGATCCTTGGTCGGGTGGCTGCAAGGGATATTGTCAGCCCCGGAGATGGGTCAGTCCTGGTGGTTAAAGGCAAAATGATCGATGAAGAGGCGATCAAACTGATTGAAGAGAGCAATATCAATAAAGTATTGGTTCGTTCAGCAGTGACTTGTGAAACCCGTTACGGGATCTGTGCGAACTGTTATGGCCGGGACCTGGGCAGAGGACACCTGGTTAATCGAGGTGAAGCCGTGGGTGTTATTGCAGCTCAGTCCATCGGTGAACCGGGAACCCAGCTTACTATGCGTACCTTCCATATTGGTGGTGCAGCATCGGCACAAGCATCAGTCAGCAGTGTTGAGACCAATAACAACGGGACAATCAGTCTGCACAAGATCAAGGTTGCCAGGAACTCAGCAGGTCGGGATGTGGTTGTCACCCGGTCAGGGGAGCTGGTGATCAAGGATGAGCACGGTGTTGACCGTGAACGTTACAAAGTGCCCTATGGTTCAGAGCTGACGATCAAGGATGGTGAAAAGGTCAAGGCAGGACAGTTGGCGGCATCCTGGGATCCCCATACACACCCTGTCATCACTGATGTTGGAGGCAAGATAGCATTTATTGACCTGATTGATGATGCAACCATCAATGTTCAGACCGATGAGCTCTCCGGCTTGAGTCATCGTACCGTGATCGATCCCAAGGATCGGCGAGGGTCGGCTCAGACGCTTCATCCCACCATCGCATTAACCGATGACAAGGGTGAGTCAATGTCGTTTGCCGGCACCGATATCCCTGCCCATTACATGCTCCCGGCCGGCGCCATAGTGATGGTCGAGGATGGAAAAACTGTTTCAGCAGGTGATGTGCTCGCCAGGATCCCTCAAGAGTCATCAAAGACCCGGGATATCACGGGCGGCCTGCCTCGTGTTGTGGAGCTTTTTGAGGCACGCAAACCGAAGAACCCTGGAGTCATGGCGAAATCAACAGGTGTTGTCTCCTATGGAAAAGAGACCAAGGGCAAGCAAAGACTGGTGATCACAGATTCGGACGGCGAGACCCACGAGCAACTGATCTCCAAAGAGCTTCGGATCGATATTTTCGAAGGTGAGACGGTGGAAGAGGGCCAGATGGTGGTTGAAGGACCACCCATCATGGCGGAAATCGTTGAACACAAGAATGTTGAGGAGCTGGTTAACTTTGTGGTGACCGAGGTGCAGGATGTCTATCGACTCCAGGGCGTGAAGATCAATGACAAGCACATTGAGGTCATTGTTCGTCAGATGTTGCGTAAAGTCAGGATTGAGTCCACAGGGGATACCCATTTTCTCTCCGGAGATCAGGAGGAGCGCACACTGGTGCTTGAAGAAAATGAGCGGATTGAAGCTGAGGGCAAGAAACCAGCTACCTTTAAGCCGGTTCTGCTTGGAATTACCAAGGCTTCACTGCTGACAGAGTCCTTTATTTCAGCGGCATCATTCCAGGAGACGACACGAGTTCTGACAGAAGCCTCGATCCTTGGCAAGATGGATCGACTAAGAGGGCTGAAAGAGAACGTCATTGTCGGAAGGCTGATCCCAGCGGGAACCGGGCTTGCCTACCATGAGGAGCGTCGTCGCAAAAGAGCCGAAAGACTCCACCAGGAGCATCAGATCGACATGGCGCTTGCCGAGAGCCAGTCTCAGGCTGAAGAAGAGCTGAAAATAGGGCTTGAAAACGAAATTTTTGAGGAAGAAACGGCAAGTTGAGGATAGAGGCGCAATCCTTCTTGACATTAGCCACTATCAACACTAATATCGCGCGTCTTTTCGGGGCCAAATCAATATGGGCAACCGAGGAAATTCGACGAATTATGACCATTTTTTGAGTAGAAAATGCCGACAATTAATCAATTAGTCAGGAAGCCTCGAAAGAGTAAACAGGAAAAGTCAAACGTTCCGGCACTCCAGGCTTGCCCTCAGAAGAGAGGAGTATGTACACGTGTCTACACCACGACGCCGAAAAAACCTAATTCAGCGTTAAGGAAAGTGGCTCGAGTTCGACTGACCAATGGTTTTGAAGTGACAACGTATATCGGTGGTGAGGGTCATAATCTTCAGGAACACTCCGTGGTTTTGATCCGCGGTGGACGAGTGAAGGATCTTCCGGGTGTACGTTATCATACTGTCCGCGGCTCACTCGATACCTCTGGTGTGAGTGATCGTCGGAAGGGAAGATCAAAATACGGCGCAAAACGACCAAAAACATAGGTTTGTAAGGCCGGGCGGCGAATAAAGCTGCTGATTTTTTAGGGGTGCCTCTCCCGAGAAAGGGGCTGTGGCGGCGGACTGCACGTCAAGGGTATTTTTATGTCCGCGTCGTTTTTTATTATTTACTGGAGAAGGCAAGAGAATCTAATGCCTAGAAGACGAGAAGTACCAAAACGGGAGATACTCCCCGACCCAAAATTTGGAGATCGAACACTGGCCAAGTTCATCAACGTAATGATGCTTGATGGCAAGAAATCGGTCGCCGAAAAGATCATTTATGGTGCACTGGACATCATCAAGGAGCGTGGCAGAGGCGATGCCCTTGAGGTATTTGGTGAAGCATTGGAAAACGTACGCCCTGTCGTTGAGGTGAAGAGTCGCCGGGTAGGTGGTGCAACCTATCAGGTCCCTGTTCAGGTTCGTCCTACAAGGCGAAGTGCATTGGCAATGCGTTGGTTGGTTGAAGCGGCTCGTAAGCGTGGCGAGAAATCAATGACCCAGCGACTGGCGGGTGAACTGATGGATGCAGCAGAACAGCGCGGAACAGCGGTAAAGAAGCGTGAAGATACTCATCGTATGGCGGAGGCCAACAAGGCTTTCTCACACTTCCGTTTCTGATCCATTTAAATATTAATATACGAATTTAGACGCAGGATTTAATAAAGTGGCAAGAACTACCCCACTCGATCATTATCGTAATATCGGCATCATGGCTCACATTGATGCCGGCAAGACGACAACCACAGAGCGCATTCTCTTCTACACCGGCATCTCTCATAAGATAGGTGAGGTTCATGATGGTGCGGCTGTTATGGATTGGATGGAGCAGGAGCAAGAGCGAGGCATCACCATCACCTCAGCAGCAACCACCTGTTTCTGGAGTGGGATGGCTCAGCAGTATCCTGAGCATCGTATCAATATTATCGACACCCCTGGCCACGTAGATTTTACTATTGAAGTTGAACGATCACTTCGAGTCCTTGATGGGGCAGTTGGTGTTTTTTGTGCCGTAGGTGGTGTTGAACCCCAGTCTGAGACAGTCTGGCGTCAGGCGGACAAATATCAAGTGCCGCGGATGGCATTTGTCAACAAGATGGATCGTGCGGGAGCTAATTTCCTCCGAGTGATTGACCAGATCAATGAACGCCTCGGCTCAAATACAGTTCCGATTCAACTTCCGATCGGTGCGGAAGACGGCTTCGAAGGGATTGTCGACCTGATCAAGATGAAATCAATCTACTGGGAGGAAGAGACCAAGGGAACCCGGTTTGAAGAGCGCGATATCCCTGAGTATATGGTTGACCTTGCCGCTGAATATCATGAAAAAATGGTAGAGACGGCTGCTGAAGCAAATGAAGAATTAATGGACAAGTACCTCGAAGAGGGGGACCTGTCAGAAGCAGAGATTAAGAAGGGATTACGGATTCAAACATTGGCGAATGAAGTCGTCTGTGCCACTTGTGGATCGGCCTTCAAGAACAAAGGCGTGCAGGCAATGCTTGATTCTGTCATTGATCTGATGCCCAGCCCTCTCGATGTTCCCGCTATTACCGGTATTCTCGATGATGCCAATGAGACCGAAGCAGAGCGCCCCTCTGATGACAACGCTCCATTTGCAGCGCTTGGTTTCAAGATTGCGACCGATCCTTTTGTAGGACAACTGGTTTTCTTCCGAGTCTATTCGGGTGTCCTCAAGTCGGGCGATCACATCTATAACCCAGGAAAGGGTAAAAAAGAGCGAATCGGTCGTATATTGCAGATGCACTCAAATGACCGGGAAGAGATTAAAGAAGTTCGTGCCGGAGATATTGCTGCGGCTGTCGGCTTAAAGCAGGTGACGACAGGTGATACGCTCTGCACACCCGATAACATCATCACCCTGGAAAAGATGGAATTTCCAGAACCCGTTATTTCACAAGCGGTCGAACCCAAAACCAAGGCAGACCAGGAAAAAATGGGTATTGGTCTTGGCAAATTGGCTCAGGAAGATCCCTCATTCAAGGTAAGGACTGATGAAGAGTCTGGCCAGACCATTATTTCCGGCATGGGCGAGCTTCACCTTGAAATCATCATCGATCGTCTCAAGCGCGAGTTTAGTGTTGACTGTAATGTTGGGAAGCCTCAGGTGGCCTATCGCGAGACCATGACCAAGACTGTCGAGCAGGAGCACAAACATTCCAAACAGACGGGTGGTCGAGGTCAGTATGGCCATGTCTACCTTCGTCTTGAGCCTCAGAAAGAAGAGGGTAAGGGCTTTGAATTTGTTGACATGATCAAGGGTGGTGTTGTTCCTCGGGAATATATCCCTGCCGTTCAAAAAGGGATTGTTGAGGCTATGACAACCGGTGTTGTTGCCGGATATCCTGTCCTTGATGTCAAAGTGACCCTCTATGATGGGTCTTACCATGAGGTTGACTCTTCAGAGCATGCTTTTAAAACAGCAGCTATCCAGGCCTTCAGAGAGGGTATGCGCCGCGGCTTCCCTCAACTCCTCGAGCCCATGATGGCTGTAGAGGTTGTTACTCCTGAAGAGTACATGGGTGGAGTCACTGGAGATCTCAGCTCAAGACGCGGAATGATTCTTTCGATGGAAGATATGCCAAGCGGAAAGGTGGTTCGGGCAGAAGTCCCGCTCTCCGAGATGTTTGGTTATGCTACTTCGTTGCGTTCCGCATCTCAGGGTCGAGCGACCTACACAATGGAATTTAAAAAATATTCGCCTGCGCCGTCAAGTATCACCGAAGTGGTGATGAAGAAGGCCAGTTAATCACTAACTACTGAAGAAGAGGTAATCGACGTGTCCAAGGAAAAGTTTGAGAGAACGAAGCCGCACGTAAATGTTGGAACGATTGGTCATGTAGACCATGGCAAGACGACGCTGACGGCGGCGATGACGAAGGTTTTATCCAA
>Ga0208132_1000769_pt1 | contig 14712 bp, 13 predicted proteins | sample ETNtaG_16_FD_185785 | JGI IMG/M metagenome (GOLD analysis project Ga0208132, IMG submission 185785) | Marine microbial and viral communities from oxygen minimum zone, Eastern Pacific Ocean - ETNP201406SV199 (SPAdes) (version 2) | ecosystem: Environmental > Aquatic > Marine > Oceanic ... | reverse complement strand
TGCAAGAATTTTTGCTTGGCTCTTGAGTGTTTCTAACTTTTTTCTATGGTAGTCATTTACATCAAGTAGAAACTGTAATCTCTCAGCTCCATTTTCTCGGCCTAATTTTTTCTCAACAATTTTTTTTATAATATGATTAAGTGCTTTTAAGTTCTCACCATTGTTTCCTATAAGTACACCAGAGTCACCTGTTTTTATATGAAGTGTTGGATGTATTTCGTTTTCTATAATTTCAATCTCATCAAAATCTACAGTAAGTTTATTTAAAAAATCCTCAATTATTTTTTTTATTGCTTCATGACTCATTTCTATTTTTAATTTTCCTTCTAACATATATTTCTTGTCCAATAGCAAAGAGGTTGCTTGTTGTCCAGTAAAGTGCAACCGCCGCAGAGATTGCGTATGCAATTCCAAATACAATAATAGGCATTACATATCTCATTTGAATATGGAAACTTCTTGCGAGATCTTCTTTGAGTGACGCTTTACCTTCTTGTCTTGCCTTCATTGGGGGTAGAGAGAATTTGATTTGGAAATATTGCGTTGCCCCTGCAAAAAACGCCAGGAACACACTTTTTGCAGAGACATCAATTAGCCCAAGGAAATTCATATTTATTTTCTCTGGAGTTGAAACGAAAGAATATAATATGTCCATATTTATCTCTGGAAGTCCGCCACTTAAGAATACCCAATAAAGACCAAAAATCACTGGAATCTGTACTAAAATAAGAAGAAATCCTGAAAATGGATTTACACCTCTCTCTTTATATAAAGCCATTGTCTTCCGTGCCTGCTCCTGTTTATCGTCTTTATGGTCTTCTTTTAGTTTGGTAATTTCCGGCTCAAGTGCTTTTACAGCAAGCTGAGTTTTTACCATTTTTAATGAGAAGGGAAATAGTATTAATTTAACAATAACGGTTACCAATATAACAGCAATACCCACGTCTATAAATGGCACTACATCAAGTAGAAAAATAAGCCCATTATATATTGGGTTAAAAAACACCGTGTTCCAAATCGTCGAAATCATTCAATCATCGTATCATCTTAAACCCGTCCGTTCAAGTTTCTATTTTTGACCTTCAAGGAGTTGAAAAACTTTTTCGTTTGTGAGAACTGACTCTATATATACGCGAACATTTTCTGGTTTGGCGTCTTTGTAGTGTTCAAGGATGTGAGAGGTCTCCTTTTCTATTTCTTCTTTTGGTATTTTAATTTTCTCTTCAGTTGCGATTTTGTTTAGTATGAGTTGGAATTTGGCTCTTTTTTCTGCATCTAGTTTCCATTCTACTCTCAAACTCTCTTCAGTTTTTTTGATTTTTGTAAGGTATTCATCAAAAGAAATCTGCATTCGTGCTATGTCGTCTTTGAATTGCGCTAACATCTTATCAAGCTCACTTTCAACAAGTATTTTAGGGATATCAATCTCTGATTTTTCAATTATTTTCTCTACTATCTCTGCCCGTCTTTTCTCTCGTGCTTTCATTTGCTTCTCTTTAATGAGATTTTCTTTTATTTTTACTTCAAAATCTTTCACATCTTTAAAATCACCAAGAGTTTTTACAAATTCGTCAGTTAGCTCTACTTTTTTATCTTTTTCGCCTTCTTTTTTCTGTGCTGCGATTCCTTTCTTTATTTGCTCTATTGCTTCCTCCACTTCTTTGTCTGAAACACCAGAATTTTTTTCATCCAGCTCTATTTTAGAAGCGATCTTTTTATAGTCTGGGAGTTTGATATCTGGCATTACCGCAGTCCTAATTTTAAACTCAATAGGATTTTTTGGTGCGATTTTTGTAACTGTAACTTCTGGTCTTCCGATAACATTGAGCTTTTCATTTTGGATTATGACTGGGTACACATCTGCAAGAGCCATTTGAGCTTGTTCCTCAAGTATTGCCTGTTCGCCGATTTTACTGATAAGTATATTTTCAGGGATGTGGCCTTCGCGAAAACCGTCAATTTTAACGTTTTTACCAAGGCTTTTGATTGCGCGGTCTCGATATTTTGAGATGATTTTCTCTGGAATTTCAGCTTTGATTTCAATCTCTGAATTCTCTAGAGTTTTTATTTCAAGATTTGTATAATTTTTTATTTCAATCATAACTTTGAAGTTTAGCATATTTTTTATATAAAACAAAAACCGCCCTCCGCTTTTTAAGCGGAGGGCGGTTTTTTCTTTGATTTAAAAACTGAATTCTAAATCTATATTTTCAAGTTCTTGGTCAAGATTTTCAAGATCGGTTGCATTAATATCGGTTTCAATATCAGCTATCTCATCGGATGTGCTCTGTGTCTCAAGCTGCTTTACTGAAAGGTCTTCTTGGCTTTCTATCTGCTCTGCGGTTAGACTTTCTTGTTCGTCTTTTATTTCTTGTGTATTAATTTGGGCTCCCCAGTAATATAGCCCGCCGAAGATTATAATAATTACAATTATTGCGATACCTATTATAGGGCCGACAGATTTTTTTTGGGCTTCACTTTGCTGTTGTGTGTTTAGATTTTGATTAGAATTATTTCCTTCCATGATAATTTCAATTATATACTAAATGTGTTTGTAATTGCTAATTGTTTTGAACAGGGGCTACTGCATCAGAAGCTACTTGTCCGATTTCCGTTTTTACCGCTTTAATTGCTTCAACAAGCGCTTTATGTGCACTTTTTACGCTATCTGTTGCGCTTTTTATAAGCTCTCTGACTTTTGTGAATGATTCTTTTGGATTATCCGTGTTAAGAACTCCACCCACGGCACCTTCAATTGAAGATATGCTATCGCGTGCTTTTGCTACTTCACTTTTTGTTATATCAAGCAGTACTTTTGCTTCAGATAAATCAAGGTCCTTATCTGCAAACTTCTCTTCAAGTTTTATGATTCGCGAATCAACTCTCTTGGAAAGTTTTGAAATTCTGTCTAAAGCGGCATTTAATCTCTTCGTAATCCTTTTTATGTAGGCCGTTACTCTTTTCTTTGCTTTTTCATTTAGCTTTTTCTTCCTTACTTCCTTTTTCTCAGCAAGTTTTTCTTTTGTGCCATCTCCCTTACTTCTTAGTTTCTTCCTTTTTTCCTCAAGATCTTCTTTCTTTTCTGCTTTAATTGCGCGTATATCTGATGCTTTATCTTTCACTTTTGCCTTATCTTTCACTTTTATTTTAACAGGATCTTTTTTGCTTCTGAATCTGTCCAGAAAACTTTTTCTTTCCTTTTTTACTTTCTCTTTGACCTCCTTTTGTTTTTCTGCAGTATCACTTTTTTTGTCCTTTTTAAGACTTCTTGTTTCAACTTTTTTTTCTTTTATATTATCTCTTGTATTTTTAATCTGAATTCTTTTTACATCAACTCTTTCTTTTGTAAAAACTGGTTTTGTTTTTACAGCGTCAGTTACAGTTGTTGCACTAACTTCTGTATCCTCCTGAGCGTATGCAAATGAAAAACTGAACAAGAATATCGTTGTCAATAATGTAAATATAATATATTGTTTCATATTTCTGTATATTTAGTTAAGCTAATAACTTTATATTATTTAGTATACACCTATATACCAGATTAAAACAAGAGCTGTTGATTTATATGTTAAAAAAACGTCACAAAGACAGTAGCAACAAGAATCGTTAGCTTAATCACTATATTTAAGCTTGGTCCGCTAGTATCTTTTTTTGGGTCCCCAACGGTGTCTCCAATGACAGTTGCAAAATGGGTGGCACTCCCTTTGCCTCCATGCAGTCCCTTTTCAACAAGTTTCTTTGCGTTGTCCCATGCACCACCTGAATTTGATTGTTTAATACCAAGTAAAATACCCGAAACTAATGTTCCTGCAAGTGCGGCCCCAAGTGCCTCACTTCCGAGAATAAGGCCAACTAGGATGGGTGTTGAGATAACGATAAGTCCTGGAACTATCATTTTTTTCAAGGCTTCCTTTGTTGCAATGTCGATACTCTTATCATAATCAGGCTCGGCCGTACCTTCCATAATACCTTTGATTGTCTTAAACTGTCTTCTCACTTCCTGTGCAACTTTGAGAGCAGTATCTCCTACAGCAAGCAGAACGTATGAAGAAAATAGATAAGGAATGAGCGATCCAACAAAAAGACCAATCATAACTTTAAAGTTTAGTAAATTAACTATACTCAACCCTGCTTCTTCAGCAAAAAGTGTTAGTAAGGCAAGGGCAGCGAGTGCGGCACTTCCAATTGCGAATCCTTTTCCGATAGCCGCGGTTGTGTTTCCTGCAGCATCAAGTTCATCAGTTACAGCTCTCACTTCTTTTGGAAGACCAGACATCTCAGCGATTCCGCCTGCGTTGTCAACAATAGGACCAAAAACATCAATTGCCATAATTATTGCAGCCAGTGCCAACATACCAACACCTGCCATAGCTACTCCATATATACCTGCAAAAATATGCGAAACATAAACTGCTATCATTAAAATAGCAACGATACTAAATGTTGATCTTTTCCCAACACTTAATCCAGCAATTATGTTTGTAGCTGCTCCTATTTTAGAACTTTCCACGATACCTTTAACAGGTTTGAAATCATAACTTGTATAATATTCCGTTGCTTTTCCTAGTGCTATTCCTGCCAAAACACCAACAACTACTGTGATAAATACATTAAGATTTGAGAAAAAGAAACCGTTTAGTGCAAACACAATACCAATCATTACTATACATGTAACAAGAAACGCATTCGTCAGTGCACGGCCGGGATTATTTGATTTTGTTTTGGAGAAAAATGTACCAACAATGGCTGCAAGAATTCCTGCAGATACTACAAATATTGGGAAAATAAATGCTGCCGTATCAAAAAGCTGACCTACTGTAACATCACTAACTTTTATGAGTGTTCCGATTGCCATTGCTGCTACAAGGTTAACAATTAAAGAATCAAACAAATCAGCTCCCATCCCTGCAGTGTCTCCCACATTGTCCCCAACATTGTCTGCTATAACAGCAGGATTTCTAGGGTCATCTTCAGGGATTCCTGCTTCAAGTTTGCCAACCAAGTCAGCGCCTACATCTGCAGCTTTTGTGAAAATTCCTCCTCCAACTCTTGCAAAAAGCGCAATTGCCGCAACACCAAAAGAGTATCCAAGCAATGCTTCTATATTATTGGGGAATATAAATATTATTATTAAAAGTCCCACAATTCCGATTGTGGTAAGGGCAAGCCCTACTGTTGACCCTGCGTAGAGGCCTATTTTGAGGCTCTCATTTAGGCTTCTTCCCGCAGCATTTGTAGCTCTCACATTTGCTCTCACTGATCTACCCATACCCAAAAATCCCACAAAAGCAGAACTAAAGCTTCCGATAAGAAATGATATTGTGCTTGGTAATCCAAAAAGGAAGTAAAGGATAATACCGACAATTAGAACAAATACTCCTATATAACTGTACTCTACTTTTAAAAACCTCATTGCACCTTTTTGTATAAGCCCTGCAATGTGTTGCATTTTTTCAGTGCCAGTAGGTTCTTTCATCATCACCCTATTAAAATAGAACATGAAAATTACTGAAAGAATAATTGTTGCGTAAATAAAATACATAATAATTTTTAACTTTTAATTTCTTTATCTTTTGGCTCAGGATCTGCTTCTTCTGTTGAGTTTTCTCCTTTTGCTGACTTAATATCTATTTTCCAACCTGTAAGCTTTGCTGCAAGACGTACATTTTGTCCTCCTTTTCCTATTGCAAGTGACTGCTGGTCGGGAGAGACGTCAACCACTGCTCTTTTTTCCTCTTCAATCATCTCAACATTCATAACCGTTGCGGGCGAGAGAGAATCTTCAATAAACTGCGATAAATCTTCTGACCATTCTATCACATCTATTTTTTCACCACCAAGTTCACTCATAACAGTTGATACGCGAACACCACGTTGCCCGACTAAAGAACCGACGGGGTCTATGTGTTCGTCGTTTGAAAAGATTGCGATTTTTGAGCGTGACCCCGCTTCACGAGCAACGGCTTTTATCTCAACTGTTTTGTTTGCAAGTTCTGGTGTTTCTATTTCAAAAAGTTTTTCTAAGAATTTAGGGTGTGAACGAGAAAGTCGTAGAAACACTCCACGCGGAGATTCTTCAACTGAATAAAGGTATGCCCTTATTCGCTCGCCTTGTTTGTAGTGTTCTCCGCGAATTTGTTCATCATACTGAAGTAGTCCAGTCGCGCGTCCGAAATCAACAAATATATTACCGCGCTCAATCCTCTGGACTGTTCCGTTTACAATCTCACCCTGTCTTTGTCCAAATTCCTCCAATACTGATGTTTTTTCAGCCTCTCGTATTTTCTGCATAATAATCTGTTTTGCGGTTTGCGCTGCAATGCGTCCGAAATCTCCCTTATCTTCAAGTGGAAAAACAAGCTCGTCATCAATCTTTGAGTTTTTTTTGATTTTTATAGCATCTTCAACGAGAATATGATGTTCTGGGTTAAAGCGTACACGCTCATCCGTTTTTGTTTCTTCAGATGTAGGGATTTCCTCTTCCCCTGCCTGCGCAGGCAGGTCGTCTTCCATTTTGACTTGAGATTCATCTACAACTATTTTTACTTGATGGAATTCTGTTTTTCCGGAGTTGATATCAAACTTTGCACGGATAATTTGTCCACGCTTGCCGTGTTCTTTTTTATAGGCCGTTGCAAGAGAAGATTCTATTGCTTCAAGTGTTTTTTCTCGTGGAATACCTCGTTCTTCTTCAAGCTGGTCTATAACTGAATTTATTATTTTTAAATCAAACATATTTTTCTAAAAAGCGTCCGCTTTCAAGCGGACGCTATACTTACATTCATTAATACAGCAAGTATACACGTTCTGTTTTATATGTCAACAGTTGATTGAGAAGGTGGACAACTTTTATTGTTTTAGTATGCACTATATTTTATAATGTAGATATGGAAGAAAATTTACAAAATTTTCAAGAACAAGAGCAAAATACTTCGCACAACAAAAAGCATCCTATTATTTTATATATCATTCTTTTAGTGGTAATCATAGGCGTCGCTTTTTTCCTATATGAAGGTTATCTTAATACGGGTTCACTTAATAGTGGATTTAAGAAAACATTCACCAAAGAAGAAAAACTTGAGATTCTAGACTCTCTTTCAAGTGACAGTGAAGATATCCCTTCAATTGAGGAAAGAAGAGAAATTCTAAATAATGTTACCCAAAGTAGGTCGAATGATTTATACAATTATTCAGAAGAAGGAAAACTTCAAATCCTCCGTTCACTTCAGGAATAAACCAGCCCGAGGCTGGTCAGCCTTGGGCTGAAATTATTAAATTGAAAATATTATGAAAAAAATAACTTCTCATCCAATTGCAAAATCAGGACACAATATAGTTCTCGCAATCGCGGCGTTGTTATTTGTGGCAGTTCTTTTCTACGCAGCATTTTTTGCAGGTGGCGCGGAAAAAGCCAAAGCGGGGAATCAGCACAACATCTCTGGTTGGGCGTGGAGTGGTAATCCTGATTCTAATAATGATGGAGTAGTTGACGGTGATGATAATAATGAAATAGGTGGGATAGGGTGGATTAGCTTTAATTGTACAAACACAAGCTCATGCGCAACTGTTGATTATGGAGTTGATGCTGCAGCAGACGGTGACCTTTCAGGATATGCATGGTATGGATGGGAAGATTCTGAGGAAGATTCAACAATTGGCGGTTGGATTTCGTTTAATGAAAGCGATTTATCCGGCTGTCCATCAGGTTCGTGTAAAGCAAAAATTTCCGGTAACAGCCTACAAGGATGGGCGCGGGCACTTTCATACAACTATGACGACTATAACGAAGATGACGAGAATTGGGATGGGTGGATTAGTTTAGATGGCGCAAGTTACGGAGTTGTGAAAGACGGAAATGATTTTAAAGAATTTGCGTGGGATGCAAGTACCATAGGAGGCAAACAAATAGGTATTGGATGGATTGAATTTGACCCTTCATTTGGTGGTATAACACTCTCCTCTGGTAATGCTCCAACTGTTGATATTTCTGCGAATCCTACGTTAGTATTTTCCGGTAGTAACTCAACTCTCACTTGGACAAGTACAAATGCTGCATCTTGCGATGCCAGTGTTGGATGGAGTGGTTCAAAAGCGCTATCAGACAACGAGGTGGTCGGACCAATTTCAAGTGATACAGTGTATTGGCTTACATGTACTAATGAACTATCTTCAACTAGTGACAGCGTAACAGTGTTTATTGACACCTCAACTCAATGTGCAGATGGTATAGACAATGACGGCGATGGACAAACAGATTATCCGGAGGATACAAGCTGTAGTGGCTTAGATGGGGATGATGAATCTATCCCTGTTTGTGGGAACACTGTTTGTGAATCAGGAGAAAATCCTGGAAACTGTACTTCGGACTGCGGAACTGTGCAATTTGAAGAGTTTTGAGTAAGTTAAAAAATTATAATATGCCACTCAAACCGAAGTCGGCTGTACTAAAAATTAGTTAAATAATGGAACAAAAATATTTAATAAGAATAGCAGTATTGACTCTAATTTTAATTGGTTTTTATTTTACTTATTCATATTTTTTTCTATTTAGTAATAACAACGAAGAAATCAGTCAGGAACAAATTAATGAAAACATAGAAAGCATATTAGGGAATCTGAATTCTCTTGAGAATTTGAACAATATTGACGCAAGAAACGGATTTTGGTATGCATCAGGAAACGGACTTGAAGGAGAAGGTATTTTTTATTTTAGCTTGCTGAATATGGCAAAGAGTAATTTTTCAGAAAGTGAGCTTATTGACTTTTATGAACAGATTAAAGAATCCAGAATAATTCCAAGAGAAGGCATGCGCTTTGTACGCGAAGAAGAACTTCCAGACCCAATGCAATTTTATAACGGCATACATTCTTTCAGCTCCCGTGTAGATTCAAAGATGGTTAAAATTAATTTGGAGAATAAGTTCTCTTCAAATGATTATACATCCGAGGACCTTTGGAAATTAGAATACCTTTCTGGTCTTGAGGGAAATTACAGCGAAAGAGATGAATTAAATGCTCGTAATTGCGTAGAGTTTGGAGAAAGGTGCGTAGATAGCAACATAAATATTAAAATCATAGGAAAAGTCGTAGACGGGGGAGATAATCCTATTCAATCCGCAAAAGTAGAAATTTTAAGTAAAGATGATGCGGGATTTGTCTTTACAGACAAAGACGGATTATTTGAGATATCAACTGAAGTAAAAGAGCTGGAGAAAGTTAGATTGAAGGCATATAAAAGAAATTTCTCAGATGGTATATCAAGTTTCGTTGTTTTAAATAAAGATAAGAGTGAATATATTTCTGATAAAATTATTCTGGAAAGTCCGATTGAAATTGTCACCATAGATAATGTATTTAAAACAATAACAGGTAAAAGAAATTTCATAAAAGACGGAAATGTATTTATAGTAAAGACAGATCAAAGTGTATATGAGATTCCTTTTAATTCTTTATTAAAGTCAGACGGAACGATGTATTCAGGAGAGATGGATGTCTATTTATATGAATTTACCAAAGAAACAATGCCGGATTCTCTGGCCGCTGTAGACACATTTGACCAAGTTATCGGCTATGCGGGCAACCTTATGGAAACATTTGGTATGCCTTATATTCAGTTTTTTACTCCGAAAGGGGAAGAGCTTCAGGTTAAAAAAAGCAATCCAATAGGCATAATATATCAAATATTTCATATGAAAGAGCTTTATAGCGCTTCTGATAAGACACACGACCCTGTAACAAAAGAAGATATAGAATTATTGGTTGATATTTCAAGCCAGCGGAGCGGATATCCCATTGACAGGCAGTTTTTGATTGATACCAGACTTTTCAACTTTCCCGCATGGTGGGTCTTTGACAGAGATGCTGGTATTTGGAATAATGAAGGAATGAGGGTCTTGAATACAGATGGCCTGATTGAAACGATATTCTATACTACTCGTGATTAATTATTAAAAATAAAAAATATTATGAATAAAACAAAAATTTTGAATCTTTTTGGAACAAACAAGATTATTTCAATTATTATTTTAATTATTGTAATAGTAGTGATTGTTTTGACTGTCAGACAATATACAGGCGCTAATACTGACCGCATATGCAGCAGGGCTGTGTCTTCTGAAAGTCAGTGCTCAAATGGAAGCTGGAGTGGCTGGACGATTGTTTCGCAAGGGGCTGATTCAACTACAGAATCAAGAACTTATACGGGAACAAGAGGTATTCACAGGACTATACAGTTCAGAACATCAATTCATAATTACAGCTGTTCCATCGGAGGCGGAAACGTGACACTGATATCGGAAGTTGCCGTTTGTCAAGTAATTGAAACAAGAGTTACTACAAGTGGAGAGGCTGGAGGGGCTGGAGGCAGCGGAAGCGAAGTTGGTACAGACGAGCTTGAACCAGTAACGATAACAACAACAACGAGTGAGTCTACATCTCCTACAACAAAGACTGTCACAGAGTCAGTAGTATTGCGCACCATAGAAGCCGACTTTATGTGTTCACTTAATAAAGAAGATTGGAAAGACTGCAGAGAGGAAATAAAAGTCGCCAAAAGGTCAACACCTATTTATCTGAAAAGCTTTGTTGAAGATGCAACTTCCTGGACATGGTTTATTGAAAACAACAATAAAGAGCCGCTTACCGACGGGCAGTCAATAGGAACGCTCCAAAACCCAAATTCAGAAACAACTCGCATGAATTTGAAATATGGCGCGGGTAACAAGTTTGTAAAGGAAGTCACTCTCAATGTTAAGGGGAAGGATCGTTTCGGATTGTCGGGAAGTGGCTCTGTCACGGAAACTCTCAATATTACAGTTGTAGACGTTAAGTATATAGAAATTTAGAAACTCGGTTTCAAAGTTTAAAAAAGAACTTGTCCTCACATTGAGGACAAGTTCTTTTTTGTATTGTTGTGTATTTGATATAATAAAGTTAATGCACATTCAGACAAAACAGCTGAAAGATTTTATCCTTGACTCAGGTCTCATATCTGCCGCTGATTTTGAAAAAGCGGAAAAGGAATTTGCCGAAAAAGGTGAAGGTAAGACAGAGGAGGATTTAGGTAAAATGCTTGTAAGCCGAGGTCTTATCACAGAAGATGATTTACGTCGTATGCAGGCATATGTACTCGGTATTCCTTTTGTAAACCTTAAAGGTAAGAAAATAGATTTTGAAGTACTATCTCTTATTCCAGAGCCAATTGCGCGCAACAACAATATTGTCGCATTTAGAAAAACCGAAAATGGACTGGAAGTCGCTATGCTTGATACAAATGATTTAGTTGCTATTGATTTTGTTAAAAAGAAAGTAAAACTTAAAATTCTACCTCGCTTGACTGATAACGATTCTATCAAAGAAGTTTTGCTTCAATATCAAAAGACACTGAAAGCCGAGTTTGGTGACATTATCAAGCGCGAATCAGAGTCACTTAAGAATATTCCAGAGGGGAAGGGGCAAGAAAAAGAAACAGAAGGAGAGTTGAAAAAACTTGCAGAGGATTTACCTGTTATTCGTATTATTGATTCGCTTTTACGTCATGCAATTATTCAAAATGCATCGGATATTCATATTGAACCAATGGAAAAAGAAGTACTTGTGAGGTACAGAATAGACGGGATACTGCACGACGCAATGAAGCTTCCAAAAAGTGCATCATCTAGTATAACTGCTCGTATAAAAGTATTATCTAAACTCAAACTTGATGAGAAGCGTCTGCCGCAAGACGGAAGATTTAAAGTTGAAGTCAATAATGAAAAAGTATCATTTAGAGTTTCAGTGCTCCCTACATATTTTGGTGGAAAAACAGTAATGCGTCTTCTTAAGGAAAATATTTCAGGATTTTCTCTTGAAGGGCTCGGATTCCACGGTGAAGGGTTGGAACGGATTCACGCGGGGACAAAGCTTAAAACTGGAATGATTTTAACCACTGGTCCTACTGGATCTGGAAAAACAACGACGCTCTACACAGTGCTTGATATTCTAAACACTCCGGATGTAAATATTTCAACAGTTGAAGACCCTGTTGAATATCAGATGCCGAGGATTAATCAAACGCAAGTTAAACCAAGTATCGGATTTACTTTTGCATCAGGCCTCCGCTCTCTTGTGCGTCAGGATCCGGATATAATTATGGTGGGCGAAATTCGCGATGAAGAGACAGCGTCCCTTGCGATAAACGCAGCGCTCACAGGACACTTGGTTTTCTCAACGCTTCATACGAACTCCGCTGCAGGAGCTATACCGCGACTTCTTGATATGGAGGCCGAACCATTTCTTATGGTATCAACCATAAGCATAATCATCGCTCAACGCCTTGTAAGAAAGCTATGTTCTGCAAGAGAGAAATACTTTTTAACGGAAGCTGAGATTGAAACACTCGGAGAATCTGTTAATCTCGAAAAAGTTCTCACTATTCTTAAGGAGGAGAACATTGTTGATAAGAGTATAGAATGGAAGAAGATTCCGTTTTATAAAGCAAAAAAAACTACAGAGTGCGAAGATGGATATTCCGGACGGATTGGGATACATGAAGTGCTTAAAATGTCACCGACCATAAAAGAACTTATAATGAAAGATTCGACAACCGGGCAGATTGAAGAGCAAGCAAAAAAAGAAGGAATGCTTACAATGATAGAGGACGGTATTTTTAAAGCAGTACAAGGAGTAACAACAATTGAAGAAGTGTTAAGAGTTGTCTCTGAATAATTTTAATATGCCAAAATTTCACTACAAAGCAATAAAAACAAGCGGAGAAGAATACGAGAATACAGTTGATGTTCCCGATAGGTTTTCAGTATACAAACACATAAGAAAAGAAGGCAGTACTGTTATTTCTGTTGAAAGAGAGGGTAAAAAGCTTTCAGAGGGCGTAGGATTTATCAACAGTTTACTCGGCGTAGTAAAAGTAAGCGAAAAAATAATGTTCACGAGAAACTTGGCTGTAATGATAAAAGCAGGACTTTCTCTTTCTCGTACTTTATCAATACTGGAGAGACAGACAAGGAACAAAAAATTTAAGAAAGTAATCGGTGAAGTCGGCGCAAGTATAAAGAAAGGGTCAAGTTTTCACGAATCCTTGTCAAAGTTTCCAAAAGTATTTCAGCCACTTTTTGTTTCTATGGTAAAAGCAGGAGAGGAAAGTGGGGGGCTTGTGGATGCTCTAAGTGTTATTGGTAAGCAAATGGAGCGCACATACAATTTGAAGAAAAAAATAAAAGGCGCGCTTATATATCCATCAATCATTGTTTTTGCAATGTTTGTTATAGGTGCTGTTTTACTTGTATATGTAGTGCCTACACTAAGTCAGACATTCAAGGAGCTTGGAGTAGAATTACCGAGGAGTACACAATTTATAATTGCACTAAGTGATTTTCTCAAAAACAATACCGTTACAGCTTTGATATTAATAATACTTGTTGGTGTTGGTGCTGCGCTAGGATTTCGCTCAAAGAAAGGCAGGTGTATGTTTGAGTTTGTTATCTTGCGCATTCCAGTTGTTTCAGGACTTGTAAAAGAAACTAACTCTGCAAGAACAACACGCACTCTCTCATCACTTCTCTCATCTGGAGTTGAGATTGTAAGTGCTCTTTCAATCACCAGAGAAGTGATTCAGAACTCTTATTATAAAGAAATTCTTAAACAATCCGAAAAAGATATACAAAAAGGTCTCCCGCTCTCAAAAGCGTTTATGGACAACGAAAAGTTCTATCCTATTCTTGTGGGAGAGATGATTGCAGTTGGTGAGGAGACAGGAAAACTTTCAAGTTTGCTTTTACAGACAGCAGAATTTTATGAAGATGAAATTACACAAAAGACAAAAGATATGTCTACGATTATTGAGCCATTCCTCATGATTTTGATTGGAACAGTTGTCGGTTTTTTTGCAATTTCAATGATTACTCCTATTTACTCCATCTCCAGCGGAATTTAAGTAAAATACACACAACTCTTATTAAAAAACGGGAATTTTCTGCTACAATTAAAGAATGAAGAAAGGTTTTACAATGACGGAAACAATTATTATTGTTGCCGTGTCTATTATATTGTTTGCAATAATCGTAAGTGCTTTTTCAGGGTTTAACAAAAATCAATCTCTCAATTCTACTTCAAGCGAGGTAGTTTCAGTATTAAACGAAGCTCGCGCACTAACACTTGCTTCACTTGATAATAAAGCATATGGTGTGCATTTTCAGTCCGATAATGAGGCATACGGGGTGCATTTTCAATCTGATAAAGTAATCTTTTTCAAAGGCAGTGTGTTCTCATCTTCTGATCCAGACAACAAAATAACGACTATATCTTCAAAGATTTCTATTTCAAATATTTCGCTTAATGGTGGTGGGGACGATATTATCTTTCAAAGATTAACAGGTAAAACTGACCAAGATGGAACCATAACACTCTCCCTTGTTTCTGATCCATCAAAATCAAAAACGATTACAGTTGGAGTGTCTGGAATAATAGAACTATAGATATGCAAATGAGAAAAACTAAACTAAAGAATAATTATTGCAGAGGAATGGGTCTTATGGAGATTATTATTGGGACAACTATAATTTCTCTTTCTCTTGTTGGTTTAATCACCAGCTTTAATCTTTTTGTGAGTACGGGACTTTCTAATACGCAAAAAGTTCAAGCAGTATATATATTGGAAGAAAGCATTGAAGCATTTAGATATATAAGAGACGATGGATGGACAGCAAATATAAGCAC
>Ga0208132_1000754_pt1 | contig 14914 bp, 8 predicted proteins | sample ETNtaG_16_FD_185785 | JGI IMG/M metagenome (GOLD analysis project Ga0208132, IMG submission 185785) | Marine microbial and viral communities from oxygen minimum zone, Eastern Pacific Ocean - ETNP201406SV199 (SPAdes) (version 2) | ecosystem: Environmental > Aquatic > Marine > Oceanic ... | reverse complement strand
TGTACTATTAGAGATCTGGCAGAAACTCTTCAAAGCTTTATTGATTTTAATTATGTGTTCGATTCGTCTAAGACTACCGGGGCATCGAAAAGGATTATGGATATTTCATTGGCAAAAGAGATGATTCATTATGATCCCCTTACAGAAATTGAATGGGGGTTAAAAGAGACGTGGGATTGGTATAAAAGTCACCCGGATGAGCACAAGGTGAAGTTCAATTATTTTGATCAATAACGGTTATGCTTGATATGGTTAGAGTATTGTGATGGGAACTAATAAACAGATTTCAGTGGGACTTGTCCAGATTGGAGATAAATTTGGTGATCAGTATTATCTTCCTTATTCAATAGGGCTTCTACAAGCATATGCCCAAAAACACCTTAAGCAGCCTGATAGATTCGAGTTCTTATTGCCGATCTACTGGAGAGTTGGGGTGAAAGAGGGTGTTGAGCATCTATTAAATACAAATATTATCTTTTTTAGTGTTTATATCTGGAATTATCAATTAAGTTTGAAGATAGCAAGTGAGATTAAAAAGAGAATGAAAGATTGCATAGTTGTATTTGGTGGGCCTCAGGTTCCAGAATCTACTTTTGAGATGAAATCGTTTCTGGAAGATAATCCTTTTGTAGATATTGGCTGCTATGGTGAAGGTGAGATTACTTGTCTGAATATTCTGGAAAATCTAGAAGAACGGTCATGGGAAGATGTGCCGTCAATAGGTTTTATAAATAAAGAGAATTCCTTTGTGTATAACACAACCAACGAGAGGATTGATAATCTTAATGATATTCCATCCGTTTATTCTGATGGAATCTTTGATTCCTTACTCAATGCTCATCCGGAGGAATCCTGGTCTGCTTTGATAGAGACTAACAGGGGATGCCCTTTTTTGTGTTCATATTGTTACTGGGGTAAGAAGACCAGAAACAGGTTGTTCCAATACGAAATGGAAAGGGTCTTCAAGGAGATAGATTGGTTCAGTCATAACAGAATACAGTTTATTTTTTGTTGTGATGCCAACTTCGGCATACTTAACAGAGACATAGAAATAGTAAAGAAAGTAGCCGAGAACAAGAAATGTTACGGATACCCCATAGTGTTCTCGGTACAAAATACTAAAAACTCTACAGAAAGAATATTTATGCTGCAAAAGATACTCAACGATAATGGTTTGCAGAAAGGAGTTAATATTGCACTTCAATCATTAAATGAAAACACATTGGAACATGTTAACCGCAGTAACATTTCCATGCAAACGTATAAGGATTTGCAAAGTATATTTACACAAAGCAAGATACCGACGTTTAGTGATATGATAATTGCTTTGCCGGAGGAAAGTTATGAAACTTTTACTAAGGGGGTTTCGGAGGTAATAAAAAATGGTCAGTATAACAAGATACAATTTATTAACCTTACAGTTCTTAGAAATGCCGAAATGGCTGAGCCGGAATACCAGAGTAAGTATGGAATGCGGATCGTAAAATCAAAAATGATTTCTCACCATACAAGTCTTGATAGTACGCAAGAAGTATTTGAGATGCAAGATCTTGTTGTAGAAACAGAAGCAATGCCTGAGAAAGACTGGATTAAAACCAGAGTTTTTTGCTGGATGACATCCTTGCTTTATTTTAATAAGCTTTTGCAAATTCCTTTTATAGTGATAATGAAGTGGTGTTCCCTGGACTGCAAGGAATTGATAGAAATCTTCATGAATGAATCTGGGAAGTATAAAAAAATCTCAGAGATATTATCATTTTTTGTTCAGAAGGCTGAGGATATTCAAGAAGGTGGCAGTGAATATGTGGCCTCTAAAAAATGGTTGAATATTTGGTGGCCTTCAGATGAAATAATGTACATAAAGATCTGTTATCAAAACCTAGACGTATTCTATGAAGAAGCAGAAATGGCTATTAGGGATTTTCTCTTAGAGAAAGAAATAAGATTACCTGATAGATTATTACATGATGCAATTGTGTTGAACAAAAGTCTTCTTAAGAAACCTTTTGCGGTGAAAGATCTAAAGGTAAACTTGGATCACAATGTTTTTGAGGTATATCAGGGAGCATTGAAGAAAACAAAAGTTGAATTAGAGACAGGGTGTATTAACTATACCATTGACAGGACAAGTAACAGATGGCCATCTTGGGATGAGTGGTTACGTGAGGTTGTCTGGTATGGTAGTAAGAAGGGTGCATATTTATATGAATGTAAGTGACAGTATGCACTATTCTAAAACTGTATATTGAAGCATATTGAGAAAGAATTAAAGTGGTTGGGTTATGAGTAGAGTAGCAATCCTCATTCCTACGATGAACCGTTCGGAGTTTATAATTCGGCAATTGAGGTATTATGCTTCTGTAAAGAGCCCGCATCCTATATATATCGGAGATGCAAGCGATAAAACACATAGGGAGAAGATGGAAGAAGAGATTCGCAAGTTACGGAGAGAAATATCAGTCCATTATTATCATTGGCCTGAACTGAATGATCGGCAAACCATAAAGAAACTTGGAGAAACTGCAACTGAATCTTTTTGTGCCTATAATGGTGATGATGATTTCCTAATACCAAATTCTTTGACAATATGTGCCAATTTTTTGCGGGAAAACCCTGAATACAGGACGACGCAAGGAAAGGCTATTTTGTTCTTGCTGGAAGATTGCGGGGCTTATGGCAAGATCAAGACCTTAGGGCCTTATTGGTTACGAAAGGAAGCGAATGTTGTGACCGGACGCGAAAGGTTATTGGACTTTAGCAAAAATTACTGGGTGCCACAATTTTCTGTTCATCGTACGGAAGAGTTTGTGAAGGACTCAGAATATTATGGTTCAATACAGGATAAAACATTCGGTGAATTAATCCATTCATATACGTTTATTATCCGTGGCAAGACCAGATTTGTTGATTGCCTTTATCTGATACGTCAGGCTCATGACGAGCGTTATTTACTACCTGATATATACGATTGGATTACGAGTAAGAGCTGGTATTCTTCGTATAAGTTATTTAGCAATGTATTAACGCAGGCTTTAATTGAAGTGGACAATATTGATGAAGAAAAAGCACGAAAATTAGTTAAAGAAGCATTCTGGATGCGTTTAGAGAACGGTTTTCGTGCTAAATTTGCCAATAATAAAAATGGTTTTTTTATGCGAATGAAGAACGTGGTAAAGCAGGTTCCTTGTGTGAGAAGCGCATATAATATCTTGCGATCTATGTGTTATCCTTCAAAGCATTTATCACTGTCAGTTCTTTTAAGTAAAAAGTCGCCTTATCACAAGGATTTTATGCCGATATACCAATCCATAACAGCTTCACTTCAGAAATAATAAATAATTAATTTTATATATGAATACAATGAAAAAAGTGATTATTTTAGGTGCAGGTACAACAGGACTAGCTACTGGATTAGGTCTTACTGAGCATGGTATTAAGGTTGATATTTTTGAAGGTGCAAAAATACCGGGTGGACAAACTGCAAGTGAGACGGTTGATGGAATGTATTTTGATTATGGCCCTCATATCTTTCATACACATCATGAGGAAATTGAAGAGTTTTGGAGTGATCGATTTGGCGATTTGTTAATAAAAAAGGATTTTTTTTATAAAAATTATAAAGATGGAGTGCTTTATGATTATCCATTGTCATATGAATCAATTGAAAAATTTCCACCGAAAACAAGGGATAAAATAAAAAAGGAACTTAAACAGCGTAAACCAGAAAATTTAAAAAGGGCTAAAAACTTTAAGGAGTGTGTAGTTGCTTTAGTTGGGCCCACATTACAGGAATTATTTTTTGAAGGATATACCAGGAAACTTTGGGGAATCCCTACTGAGAAAATGTCCGCAAATTGGGCTCCAAAAAGAATTGAAATTCGCAAAGAACATAAAGGGTTCTGGTCAGGTCAATTCTCAGCAGCACCTAAATATGGATCAGGAAAAATTATGCAGAGAATGTATGACCAAATAGTGAATAAGGGCAATGAGATATTTCTTGAACATAAAGTAACTAAAATAAATATTAGTAATTCCAAAATTGAGAGTATTGTATTTGATGACGGTAAGGTTGTTGCAGTTGGAGATGCTGTGGTTATTTCGACAATTCCACTAGTCTCTTTATCTAAAGTACTAGGGATTGAGTGTGGGTTAAAATTTAATTCCTTAATTTTGTGTTATTTGATTTTTAATACTGAAAATATCTTTCCTGAAAATGTTCACTCGATTTATTTTGCTCATAATGATTTTTATTTTCATAGGGTGACTGAGCAAAAAAAATATAGTGATGAAGGGTATCCTGAGGGTAAAACATTGTTATGCTTTGAGATTTCATATACTAACAAGCCATCTTTAGAAAAGCTAGAAGAAGGGAAATTAATACAGGAGGTTTTAGAGCAGTTTTGTTCTATAGGAATGGCGAAGAAAGAGGATTTTGCAAAAGGTTTTACCCGTAGAGTACCTTTTGCAAATCCTATTATGGAGTATGGTTATGAAAAAGAATTGGCTCGTGTAAAATCTTTGTTGGGTTTAATTAAGAACTTACATACTCTTGGTGGAAGTGCTGAATTCATTTATGGTGATGTGCAGGTAATGTTTGCAAAAGCTAAAGATATGGTTGATCTGTTAACCTCCGAACATTATGTTATCAATAGAAATATAAAAGCGGGGGCACCATTTAGTTTTAATGAAAAGGTTCTTTTGTTCGACTCCTATGTTGGCAGTGATAACCCATCTTTGGTGATTGCTGAAATAGGATTAAATCATAATGGTGATCTTGGGATGGCAAAAAACCTCATATATGAAGCTAAAAAATGTGGTTGCAGCATAGTCAAATTACAAACATTTTCTGCGGGAAGCAGGGTTTCTAAAACTGCAAAAACTGCAAAATATGCGGATAAAACATTGCAGATGGAAGAGACCCCATTTGAAATGTTTAAAAGATTCGAGCTCTCATCTGATGATCATTTTGCTCTTTTTGATTATGCCAAAGAAATTGGCATTCCAATTATGTCAACTCCTTTTGACGAAGAAAGCGTAGATTTTCTTTGTGAATTAGGTGTGAAAGCTTTCAAAGTAGCTTCATTTGATATTGTGAACATAATGTTTTTAAAATATGTAGCATCAAAAGGTCTTCCTATAATACTTTCTACAGGAATGAGTTTTATGTCTGAAGTGGAAGAGGCTTTAGATGCAATTGCTTCAGAAGAAAATCCAAACGTTATTCTTTTGCATTGTGTGTCAGGGTATCCAGCCAGTCCTGGTGAAGTAAATTTGAACGTGATAAATACTCTAAAAACAGCTTTTAAGGTACCTGTTGGATTTTCTGACCACACGATTGGTAGTTTATGTTCCATCGTTGCAATGTCTATTGGCGCTAATGTTATTGAAAGACATTTTACTCTGGATAAACGATTCGAAGGACCAGATCATATATTATCTTTAGAACCGAAAGAAATGTCTGAGTTTGTGGATGCTAGGAATAATATCTTCAGTGCTTTAGGAACAGGAATAAAAAGACCTGCTCCCTCTGAGTATTTATCAATAAACATACAAAGAAAAAGCATTTTCACTAAAAGTAAAATAAAAGCAGGTGAGAGGCTTACTCTTGATAATCTAACAATTAAGGGCCCGGGGCATGGTTTGTATCCAAAATATTATCATCTTATTTTAGGAAGAAAAGCTTCAAGAGATGTAGATGCTGATGTTCCATTAACATGGGACGACCTTTTAGTAGGGTGATTCATAAAAGTTAATGTTAGGGAGTGGATATACAAAAATGAATTTGGTGTTTATGGAGAAAGATGTTAGGCCGGTTAGGTGGTCTAAACAAAACTGGGTATAAGAATGACTGGTATTTAAGGGGAGAATGATGATTAGTTTTGAGCAGCTAGTTCCGGAAAATGGTCATATAATTGGCGAGATTGCTTGTGGTCATGATGGTGATCCTGACAAATTAAAACAGTTGATCGATTGTGTGGTAGAGGGTGGCGTACAACTCATTAAATTTCAACTATTTTCTGTAGAGGAACGCGCTGTCAGAGGAGAAAAAGCGTGGGATATTTTTTGCAGGCTAGAGCTTAATGAAGAGCAATGGTCTTATGCAGTAAATTACGCTCGTGGAAAAGGGCTTTTCATTATTTCAGATGTTTATGGAGAATACAGTTTTTCCTTGGCAAAGAGACTAGAAGTTGATGGGTTTAAAATCCATTCTGAAGATCTGTTGAATAGTTATTTTATTGCGCAGGTTGCAAAAGAAAAAAAACTTCTATTTATTAGTGTTGGTGCGGCACATCGGGTAGAAATATACAATTTACTAAGCTTTCTAAAAGGCGAAGATTTGTTACATAATGTTGTGTTGATGACAGGCGTGCAGACCTTTCCTACTCCATTAGAAGCCCATTCTCTGGAAGAGGTAAGTGACCTTATTGATAAATATTCCCGTTATGGGGTTAAGGTTGGTTTTTCAGATCATATTGCAGGTGACCAAGAGGAAGCTAAAATTGTACCTTTAATGGCACTGGCTAAGGGTGCCTGTGTTATAGAGAAGCATGTTACCCTTAATCGGGAGGACAAGTGGACGGACTATCACTCTTCTTTAAGCAAAACAGATTTCAAACAATTTGTGCTGCGTGTTCAGAAATTGTCTCCTCTACTATTGCCAATTGCGTCGATGAGTGAGGATGAGAAAAAATACAGAAAAATGTTTAAGAAAAGCCCTGCTTTAAAAAGAGATATTTCTAAAGGGTGTTTTTTGAAGTCAAATGATATTGAATTTAAAAAAGATACGGAAAATGCTATTCCCTTGGCAAGTTTAAATATTGCTGGCAAAAGCAGTGCATGCGATATTTCGAAAGGCGAAATTTTAAGGACAAAATACCTCAAGCAAAAAATAGGTATAATTATCGTTGCGAGATACACATCGGATCGCTTGCCTGGTAAAGCAATACGTAAGATTGCTGGTCGAGAAAGTATTGCGCATGTTATCGGCAGAATGAAGCGGTGCAAGAATGTTGACTGCGTAATATTAGCCACATCAACAGATCCCACTGATGACGTATTGGTCGAAATCGCAGAAAGAGAGGGAGTACTTTCGTTTCGCGGGTCTTTAAATAATGTGGCGCTTAGATATTTCGAAGCATCTAGAAAATTTGGATTAGATCATTTTGTCAGGGTAACGGGAGACGCGCTTTTATGTGATGAAACAATGGTCGATAAGGCGGTTGAGAGCCATTTGAACAGTTCTTGCGAAGTAACGTTTATGAGAAATATGCCATTTGGTACCCACAAAGAGATCGTTTCTATAAATGCTATTAGAACAATTGTTGAAATGTCTGAGCAACCTCATAATACGGAATATTTAGAATATTTCTTAGAAAACGATCGCTATTTTAGCGTGAATTATGTCGATGCCGACTACGAATTTGATCCACAACTTCGATTGACTCTAGATTACGAAGAAGATTTAGAATTTCTCGATAATATTTATAAACATTTTCACGAAATGGGAAACCCTGATTTTTTATTAAGGGACGCCCTTAAGTGGCTTGGAGAAAACCCCGAGATAGCGAACATTAATATGCACAAAACGCAGAAATTCGATATGCATCAAACCCGTAATTTCTTTAGCGAGAAGCTAAATGTACGTCTGAAGATTTAATGTAAAGAGCAAAAAAGTGAGTATTAGAATAACAATTGGTAAAAACCAGATAAAGCAGGATGCGAGTGATTCCTCTAGTTTTTTGAAAAATCTTTATGCTTCTCGGGATTTATTAATCCAGGGAGATTGTAACGTTAAGGTAATAAAGAATGAAGGGTTTGTTCATGCACTATTCTTAGGCAACGTTATAGGACGCAATCAAGAAAATGGTTGCATGTTAGCTTTGCATGAAAGAGAAAATTCTTTTGATCATTATATTGTTGAAAACTCGATGGAGACATGCGTAAGTAATCTTGAGGGAAGGTATGTGTTGATAAAGATTAGTAACGTTAACGACGTTGAAATTTCCTGCGATAGCTGTGGGCAGATGGATTTGTATTATCAGGAAATAGATAATGGTGCAATCTTCTCAACGGATCTTAGCTTGCTCCCTTTTTCACGAGAGCGGGTGGGTCTGGATCAAATTGCAATGGCACATTCTCTTTATATTTATGGTTTCAGGCCTGCAAAGCGCCAGACCCTTTATTCTGGTGTTAAACGCTTAGGAGTTGGTGAAAGCGTATCCTGGCGAAACGGTCAACTAGGCTTTGACCAAATTCCTTATAAATTATTGTCTGCAAATCCCGAATATGGTGATCAGGAATTAAGAAAATATTCCCAAATTTTACTTGATGCCGTAGAGAAACGTTCATCTGCAGAGGGCAATGTAGTGTATTTGTCCTCTGGATGGGATTCAACCGCTATCCTGGCCTATCTCGTGAAGATACATGGTCCCAGTAAGGTAAATGCGATAATTGGCAGAATGAACTATTCGGAACGTAGAGGTGTGATTAATCAGTTTGAACTCGATAGAGCTAAAGTATTTGCTGATTATTATGGAGTTAAATTGGACATTGTGGAATATGATTACTGGCAAAGAGGTCCTGAGTTTTTGGAGGAAATGCGTCCTCTCTTCAGGTCTCATATGTTCTCAGGAATGTCTGCATATTTATGGGATGATCTTGCCAGACATGTATCAAAATATCATAAAGGAAAGTCTGTCTTTTGTGGAGAAATTAGTGATGGTGTCCATAATTTCGGTTTTACACAATATGCGACGATATTAAATCATCTGGACTTGGGGTTTCGTGAGTATGCAGATAAGATGGGAGTATATCTTTTTGGTCCAACTTTCTTAAGAGCTCTGCAAAGTGGAGATTATAAGAAAGATATCGTATACAATACTTTAAAGGGTGGAGTGGAAGAGACTTGTTTTGATAAAGCGGAAAAAAACACATCGGGCTGTATGAAACAACTCATGTCCAGCATGTTCCTAAGAGACAAGCGTTTACCGTTGTGGTCTGTCAAAAATGCTAACATATTTACTGTAGATGGAGGGGCATATTATTCAGAAGTGATGGAAAACATGTATATCAAAGAGTTGGCAGAAAACGCTACACCTGAATCGTTGTATGCTTGTTATCAGAGGCTATATAATTCTTTTCATTGGCAAGGGGGAACGGTTTCGTCATTAGCTGTTACCGCTAATAAATACGGTTTTGAAATAAATATGCCTTTTTATGATAGTCGGATCCATAGTTTTCTGGCTCAAATGCCTGAATCCTGGGGGCGTGGCTTGGAACTAAGGCCAACAAAATATCCTCTTAAATGGACTCTTGAAAATTGTATCGACTATCCCATCCATCTGCAAAAAGGACCTCATTCTTATCTTTACGATATTGATCCAGATTTTAGCCATGCAGGAGAGTTTATTTATCAATCATCATTTACGCCCTTTATGAAAGAGACGTTGAAAAGCCGCAATTATGAAGGGTATTTATCATCGGAAATATTCAATCTTGATTACTATAATCAGATAGTAACAAATTATTTGGAAGGAAAAGAGGTTTCCTCTGAAAAAACAGACTTATCAACGTTAATCTTTCTTTCTTTGACGAGTTGGTATGGTTCAGAGAATGCTTAATTTCAAGCGTAGAGTTTTATCATTGTTTCATAGAAGAAATTTTCCACTCTACTTTGAAGTAAATTTATTATGAGTAGCGTACACCAGACAACAACCAGTCCATGGGCTTCAGCCAATATGCTAGACAAGGAGGCTATGGAAAAGATTGAGTATCCAAGCCTAGAAGGCATGAGAGTGATGATTATTCGTCCGGATGATCATTATAGAAAAAAATTCTTTGGATTGGGCCCGGCATACATCGCTACTGCAATGCAGAGATGTGGGGTTGAGGTTCAGGTCATGTCATGTGAGATGTGGTTTTATGACGATATTGAAATAGCAAGAATCTTAATACAAAGTAGGATAAAGATATTTGGGATTGGGGCAATATATCCTATGTTTAAAGAAGTGGAACGACTATGTCGCATAATTCGAGCTGTAGTTCCGGGTGCAACTATTATACTGGGTGGAGCTTTACCAAGTCCTGTACCGGAATTTGCTCTTCGTAAGACGGGCGCGGATATTGCTACTATTGGTGAAGCGGAATTAACCATACCTCCATTGATGTCAGCACTGGCTGGAGAGAAGGATTTAGAAGAGGTTAGAGGCATTGCATATATTGGGGATGGCGAATTCTTTGATAATGGTAAACCAAATCTACCCAGTGAAGTAACAAAAAAAGAGGTTGGCTGGCCTGCCTTAGACTTATTCCCGATAGAGCACTATATAACAGCACCAAAATTTTATCCTTTCGATCAATATGACAGGGTTCTTTCAATCGCCTCAGGAAGAGGCTGTCCATATTCCTGTAATTTCTGTTATCGCGTAAACGCTTATCGTATTCGTCCGCTTGGTGATCTTCTGGACGAAATGGAATATTTGATTGATCGTTATAGGTTGAACGGTTTTTATATAGTTGACGACTTACTAATGTTAAACAAAACCAAGGTAAAAGGGATATGCGAGGGAATTATCAACCGTGGAATGAAAATAAAATTCAGCATTTCTGGCCGTGTAAATACAGTTACCCCTGAGATTGCCAAGCTCCTCAAGGAAGCAGGGTGTGTTTCTGTGTTTTACGGGTTGGAATCTGGAAACCAGGAAGTTCTGCAGACTATGTCGAAAAAGACTACTTTGGAACAGATTTATGAGGCTATAAGATTAACCAGAGAAAACGGAATCTATTGTGATTATGCGCTGATGTTTGGTCAACCTGGAGAAAATAAAGAAACGCTTCAAGACACTGTAAATCTAGTAAAATCTATTTGTTATGAAGAATATCGTGCCTTTAAAATATTTGGGTGTGTACCTTTTCCAGGAACCGGTTTATACGATTGGTGTAAACAAACCGGTCGCATTATCGATGATGAAGACTTTTATAACCGTTACATTTGTCAGGATTGGCATTTGGATCAAATTCCAATAAACATGACTGATTTATCAGATAGTGAAGTTCAACGGCTGTTCAAGGAGGCCAATGAGGAACTAAGCAAGTTTTATATTGAAGAAATGTCTTCCGATTGGATTAAATGTTTTGGAGGAGATATCCAAGGTTCTCAAAATACTCCCAAAGAATATATACAATAATGCATGTTGCTAGTTACCCTGGAGATAGTATAAGTATTCACGATGTGAGTACGACATGGGCTCATTATCAATTATCTCACTATCAATCCTTTCTGTGAATTCCATAAAGACCATAAATGAAGAAATGCCTATTGGTTTACTGGACATCTCGCACTTTTATGGAGGTAGTTCAGCCGTTTGTAACTCAATTAGCAGAACATTTCAGAATTGTTGTTGTATTATTTAATTACTCCACTCCTCCAGGATTGGTTGAACTGTTAAGCTCCTGGGAGAAGGAGGGGATCATAGAAAGATATTCGTTGACTCCCGATCATCGCAACACACTGAGATTTCACCTGTTTATGAGGGCAGAAATAAGGACGCTCAGACAGTATAAATTTGATTTATGGTTGACTGGAAGTGAGATGCAGGTAGGGGAAAGGTACATATTGGAGTGTGTTCTTCCAAAACACTGCGTTTCAGTATGCATGTGGCATAATATCACATTCTTATTCATGCATAATCAAGACACCGCAAGAAGATTACTATCTGGCGGCAATATTCGTGAATATCCGCAAGCACGAGAAGGTTTTATCCTAAATGGAGATTCATATCTGCAGCGTTTCAAAAGAAAGATTAACCAGGGTGTTTCGTTTTCACGTATTTTAGAATACATATTCCTGAGTATTAAGACGTACGTGCTAAGAATTCGTAAGAAAATACAAGCATTTTACGACCGTATTGTTTTGCCATGGTTGCTGGCGGGTAAAACGTTTCGGTTAGGTCCTTATGATAAGATGACCCAGCTGGGTTCTGGGCGTTCCGATGCCATAATATTCTTCGATGAACTGGAAAGCAAAGTACACAAAGCGCTTTTCAGGAATGTAGATATATATACGGCTCGGTATCCAGCACAGGGGAATTGTCGTTGTCATGAACATTTAACGGAGAAAAAGACTGTTTTATCAATGCTAAGCGGTTTTGTCGGGAGAAATTGGATTTCAGAGGAAGCGTTGTCACTGTTTTATCGTGATTTTAAAACAATAATTACTTTTACAAACGTAGAGAATATTCATTTGAGGCTTCATCCAGATGAAACTGGAAAATGGCCGGAGCAATTACGGGATTACCTTGTAAACAAAGGGATAGAGGCTATCTTGGTAGACTCTAAACAGCCAATAAGACAGATTATGTGTAATTATCTGGGTACAGCTGGTTTTGCCTCTGCCTCTTTAAGGGATGCTCGCTCAAGTTGTGATCATGCTTTTGTTATTGGATTTGTCGGCATCTCAAGGAAATTATTTCGTGATCCTAAATTCGTCTTTGCAAATTCAGAAGGAATTGGTTGGATTGAAGAGGATGGAGGCTATGATCCAGATATTTTTAAAAGACATAACCATGTTCATCCAAAAAGGAAGACTGTTCCTGAAATATTAGTAGCGCTCTCGAATAGCTGAGAAAATAATCAATAAGAGTGAAAATATGAAACATTTCCATTTCCTTGCCAACCATAAAATACTTTGTGCTGTTATCTTTTTTACGGGGATTGGATCAGCGTTATTAGAGGGGATGGGGATCTCTCTTATTTACCCTATGTTTGTTAATCCAACGAACCAGGCAGAAATTCCTTTTCCATTGAATTGTATCATGGAAATGTTTGTTGGAAAAGATTTAGTCGGTCGACTGCGGATTATCGCCGTGTTACTCATCTTAATTGCTCTTATTAAGGGATGCCTGCTTTACGTTAATATTATTACCACATGTAAGTTAAATATCATTACTCGTAAGTATTTCTATAGATCATTTTTTGAGCAATTATTGAAAGTAGGCATGGGGTATTTTAATAGTAAGAAAGTTGGTGAGTTTCATACAATATGCATGAGCTATATTAATTCGTTAGGTGCTTTAATAGACAATACTGGGAAGCTTATTCCGAGATTATTTAATATAATAATCCTTTTTGTCATGGCGATATTGATGTCATGGCAGTTGACATTATTTTGTGTTGTACTTGCCATATTGGCTTCTATGTCTTTGAAAAAGATTATGCATAAAACGGAAATTGCCGGAAAGAAATTTACCATGGAAACGCAAAACTTCAACAGCAGCTTACTTGAATCGCTTCTGGCAATGAAGGTAATCCGTTTGTTCAGACAAGAAAAGAAATCTCTCAGTTCTTTTGAAAATGTGAATGATCTGTATAACCGTGCTTTATATGTACTAGCTAAATTGCGTGGATCAGTTTCACCTGTTTTTGAAAGTATTTCAATGGTGTGTGTTGGAATTATATTGATTATGGGGACGATTCTAATTACTGAATTCAAAAGCGTAGGGATGCCTCTTATAGCAGTGTTTTTAGTGATATTCCAACGTATTACAAGTTCTGCAATGGCAATTAACCAATTCCGTGTATCAGTCGTAGGTGATTTACCTTCATATCGTGCCGTTTTTCAATTCCTTGACTCAAGTGACAAGCAATTCTTAGCTAATGGTAACCTGAAGTTTGCCCACTTGAAAGATAAGGTTGAATTCAAGGATGTAACCTTTGGTTATAAACCTAATGAATCCGTTGTTTTGGAAAATGTAAATATCTCTGTTCCAAGAGGAGCTAACGTTGGAGTTGTAGGATTTTCTGGAGCAGGTAAATCAACTTTGACTGAGCTTTTACTACGGTTTTATGATCCCCAAGGAGGGCAGATTCTTGTTGATGGAGTGGATTTAAAAGAGCTTGATATCGGTTCATTGCGCAGTCGTGTTGGTGTAGTTTCTCAAGATGTATTTCTTTTTAATGATACGATTCAATCAAATATTGCCTTTGCAAAACCTGAGGCTACTCAAGAAGAAATTGAAATCGCTGCTCGTAAAGCTTATGCTCATGATTTTATACGAGAGTTTTCCCAGGGATACAATACGCTGATTGGAGATAGAGGCGTTCTCCTGTCAGGCGGAGAAAAGCAACGAATTGCAATTGCACGTGCTATTATTATTAATCCTGACATATTGATATTCGATGAAGCTACATCTGCATTAGATTCAGAAGCGGAGGAAATTGTTCAACAAGCTTTAGGTGAACTGGGCAAGGAAAGAACCGTTATTACCATTGCTCACCGTCTATCTACAATATTAGATTGTGATAACATCTTTGTTCTTAGTGCCGGTAAGATTACAGAACAAGGTACTCATCAAGAGCTTTTGCGGCAAAAGGGGCAATACAGCACATTGGTTGAAATGCAAAAGTTGGAATATCAAAAGGGCGGATAAAACCTTTTACCGGAAGAAGAACTTCTTGGCAAGATTTCGATTTAGATTATTTCATAACCGTGGACATTAGAAACAAAAAAGTTTTAGTAACAGGCTCTGATGGTTTTATTGGCAGCCATCTTGTAGAAAGGTTATTGGATGAAAATTGCCAAGTAAAAGCATTTGTATACTACAATTCATTCAATTCAAGGGGGTGGTTGGATACTATTTCTGAAGAAAAGCTCTCAGAAATAGAAGTATTTACAGGAGATATAAGGGATCCAAATGGAGTTAGAATAGCGGTTAAAGATGTGGATATAGTGTTTCACTTAGCTGCCTTGATAGGGATACCATTTTCTTATCACTCACCTGATTCTTATGTAGATACAAATGTTAAGGGCACATTAAATGTGTTACAGTCATGTAGAGATTTCAATATTGAAAGAGTGCTTATTACTTCTACATCAGAAGTGTATGGGACGGCACGATATGTGCCTATTGATGAAAAA
>Ga0208132_1000744_pt1 | contig 15021 bp, 13 predicted proteins | sample ETNtaG_16_FD_185785 | JGI IMG/M metagenome (GOLD analysis project Ga0208132, IMG submission 185785) | Marine microbial and viral communities from oxygen minimum zone, Eastern Pacific Ocean - ETNP201406SV199 (SPAdes) (version 2) | ecosystem: Environmental > Aquatic > Marine > Oceanic ... | reverse complement strand
AAGGTAGCTAAAGAAGTTAAAGCAAATACTGACAAAGTAGTTGCTAACGCTAAAGCATACGCTTAAACAAAAAGATTGATAATAGGCGCCTGATAGGCGCCTTTTTTTTGCTTATTTATCAGGCTTGCTGAAGAATTGCTTTTGTGCCTGTTGCCAAAGATCAAACTGTTTTTATTTGACACAGGACATAGATTATTTTCATGGCTGCAGGTTTCACGCCTAACCCAGTTCATCCGATTTGACTAGTTATTAAAAAGCGGTAGGTTAAGGGTCTCTCTTGAGTCTATTATTTTGTTATATAGTCCCACAAACCATAAACTATTGCCAGCCATATTAGACCTTTAACAAGAAAAAATAAAAAAGGAATAGCGACAAGTAGCCATTTGTTCTTTATGCGCTTTTTTATATAATCAACAACCATAGTTATAAGCTTAAATAGAGACAGTGCTATGAAATTAAATTGATTACAATCTTACTTAATTATATTAAATTGTGTGCTATTTATAATTAGAATTATTGAGATGGATATTTAAAGCGCGCGTAGATTGAAGTGTTTCAAACAATGCAAATAATAAAGAACTAACAAGCATCAACAAGGCAATACCAAAAACGTAATTAGCAATACTATCTTGGCCTATATATAGACAGATAATTGTAAACAGGCACAAAATAAAACTTATTATTCCAAAGACTTGCATTCTTTTGATGTAATTGACGCGCTTTTGCAATATCTCAAGCTGATCTTTGGTTTGTTTCGATGGCGCCTCTTTGCTGTCTTCTTTTGTCATTGAGCGGATTAAGACGCTTAATGAATGAAGTCTATTTGTATAAGCTATAAAAAGTAAAGATATTGCAGGAAAAACTAGCGCTGGTGTTGTAATGTCCATAATATTATGGCAATTTGATTAAATAACTATGACGTTAATATTAGCACAATTAATTCTTTAGGACCATGAACACCATAGGCTAATACTTGCTCTATATCAGCAGTTTTAGAGGGTCCTGAAATCAACAATGCATTGGTTGGCATGTTTTTTACCCAATATTGATTGGTAATAATTTGCTCAAAGGTTTCATAAATAGTGTCTTCGTATACTAGAGCGATATGGATATCTGGAACCAGAGACATAAGTCGTGGTTCTTCAGGTGTTGGATGTAAGACAATAGAACCACTCTGGGCTATTGCGCCAATCGTTGTAGTGATACTTGCATCAGTCTCATTGAAAAGCTTTTCACTCCAGGATTCATATGGATCATCATATTTTAGAACTTCTATCTCATTATTTATATCTTTAGATATCTGTTTTGCAATACTTGAACCCATGAGTATGTTATTAATATCTCTTTTTGGCAGCTCTTCATTTAGCCAGTCGATTAATTCTGCATCACTTAATAGGTAGGTCTCAGCTTTGGCTGATTGAAGATTTTCACTAAGCTTTGAAATAATTTCTTCTTTAGACCAGTCGTACGTTTTTTTTGTTATATCAACTTTCGTATGGCTTGTCTCATTAGTGTTGTTTTTTAATCTCTCAAGGATTATTTCGCGACTCTTATTCATTATCAAAACCTGCTTGATTTGCCAACTCTTTTAAACTGTACTTAGATGGTTTAGGTGTTGTGCGGTATTTGCCCCATTTGCCTATTGTTTTTGGAGAAATAAAGTTAAGTGTGGTGGTAGTCTTGGAAAACATTGAGTAGACAAATGGGTTGCTATATATTAGCTTCCAATTCTTCCATGCTAATGATTCTAATAACTTTCGCATACTGCCAGCACCCTCGATAAGTTCGTTTGCATTGTTGCCTTCTACAGCCTCTGAGCGCAACTTATTTATGAGTTTAGGTAATGGAATTTGGACCGGACAGACTTCGCCACATGCGCCACACATTGTGCATGCAGAGGTTAGTTCGCCGAGCTGAGTGATGCCCTGTTTTTGAGGCTCTAAAGTTATCCCTATCGGCCCCGGATAAACTGTCCCATAGGCATGACCACCTAATTGAGTATATACCGGACAATGATTCATGCAGCTACCGCAACGTATACATTTCAAAGTTTCTTGCATTTCATTGTTTTGGTGTATTTTTGATCGCCCATTATCGAGCAAGATAACATGCATTGATTTTGGGCCATCTTTTTCGCCTTCACGTCGTGGTGATGAAATCATATTGAAATAGGTTGTAATTTCTTGACCTGTGGCAGACTTTGTTAGTATATCGAGAAGTGGTACTACATCACTGAGCTTTTCAACCACTTTCTCTATGCCAGTTACAGCGATATGTAAGGGCGGAACTGTAGTGCACATTCTGCCGTTGCCTTCATTCTCTACCAAGCACAGTGTGCCGGTCTCAGCAACGGCGAAATTAATACCTGAAATTCCAGCGTCAGCTTGCCTAAATTTATCTCTCAATATTTTTCGAGCTTGCTGAGTGATTAGGTCAACATCTTCTGTATATGGGAACTCGGGGTAATGCTCGGCAAATACTTTTGAGATTTCTTTTCGACTTTTATGAATTGCAGGCATAACGATATGAGAAGGTTTTTCGTTGGCTAGCTGGATAAGAAACTCGCCTAAATCAGTTTCCAGTATCTCGATATCTTTGTCTTCAAGAAACTCATTGAGTTCAATCTCCTCAGTAACCATTGATTTGCCCTTGACGATGGTTTTTGCATTGGCATCTTTGAGTATTTGATAAATAATATTGTTGGCCTCAAGATCTGTTTCTGCCCAGTGGACCTTTATATTGTTGCTCTCTAATTTCTCTTCAAGTTTTATAAGCAGCTCGGCTAGGTTGCTAAGTGAATTAGATCGAATCGAGGAAGCGATATTTCTTAAATTGTCTAGTTTTTCCTGGTCCGGAAACTTATCTCTTCTTTTCTCCATTAAATAGTTCATGGCTGAGCGAAAATTTGAATGAAGCTGCTCGTTATCAAGAGCGTCATTAATTCTATCAGTGAACGTTTCAGTTCTATGCATGAGTCCTATCCCAAATAAATTCAGCAATATGTTGAGTTTTGAGTTTTGAGTTTTGCTTCTCCAGTGCGCAACCGATATTCATCAAGCATCCGCAATCCTGAGAGATGACGGAGGAAGCATTGGTTGCCTTTAAGGTGTCTGTCTTGTCGTTGACCATTGCCCCAGAAATATCTGCTTGTTTGACTGCAAAGGTTCCACCAAAACCGCAACATTCGGACTTTCTTTCCTGTTCCAGCACTTCAACTTTTGAAAGTTGTGAAACCAAGTTTTCGATTCTATCTGCAATTTTCATTTCGTTTCTAGAGGCGCAAGAAGTGTGGATTGCGATTTTAGTGGGCTCTCCTAGGTCTGTTAGTTCTACATTTAGCTTATCCACAAGAAATTCTGTCAACTCATAAACCCTTTCTGCAACGGATAATGCCGTTTCAATATCTGACTCGCCTTCAAACAATTCAGGCCAATGATATTTGATCATTCCAGCGCAAGATCCGGAGGGGATTACAATCGGTATATCTTTTGGGAAGCACTTAATCAGTGATCTTGCAACTGGCAAGGACTCTTTTCTGTAACCTGAATTGAAAGCTGGTTGGCCGCAACAAGTTTGCTTACTAGGATAGATAACCTTTATACCTTCACGTTCTAGGAGTTGCATTCCAGCAAGGCCCGCTTTGGGGTAAAAAAGATCCACTAAGCAGGTACCCATAAAATAAACTTCATTAACAGGCATAGCTATATTTATTTTGATTCTGGATCAGAGAGAACAGATGTGTGATGCAAGAAACGGTTATGCCTTTCCTTCTCTTTGTCCATATTAGATAAAGACTCATTGACAAATTCCATATGTTTTTTTGCTGCCGACCTGGCCTCTTTGCTGTTACCATCGATGATACTATTCAGTATAGATTTATGTTGTTGTGTTAAATGTTTCTCAATCCCTTTTATCGTATACAAATACTTAAGATTGTTTTCTATACTGCTCAACAATACATCATAAATGCTTCGAGTGACATGTAATAAGGCGATATTATGAGAAGCCTCGGTGATGCTTAAATGAAAATTTATATCCGCCAGCGCTGAGGCTACATGGTCCTCAGCTGCCAGATGAAACTTAACCATATCGTAGTATTTCTCTTTAATGTTTTGTTTTTCGAGATTGGTAGCTCTAGACGCGGCAAGGAAGGCAGCCTCTGAATCCAATGTTTGTCTTAGCTCTAATATGTCATAACGAAATTCTGGGCGCTCTTTAAGAAGATTCGTTAGCGGGTCAGATAGAGACGAGTTTAGTGAAGTCGTGACATAAGTGCCACCACCTTGTCGCGATGTCAATAATCCTTTTGAGGTTAATATTTGTTTCGCTTCTCTTAATGTTGGTCTTGATACTTCGAGTCTTTCCGCCAAAACTCTTTCGGAAGGAAGCTGCACGCCAACTTGCAAGGCTCCCTCTGCAATCATGTCTTCCAACTGTCTAGAAACGATTTCAGCTATCGTAGTTTTTCCTCTCATAACGATAATGGTCAGTCCAGTTAATAATTTACATTCTACTCTATTTAATACTCTAATATACAGTTATTTAATAGGCTTAAAGAAAAATATCTAAATAATTTGACAATTAAATGTAATTGGTATATTATACATTGGACTTACCAATTTACCATTGCAATAGTTATGGTTTTTAGTAAGTTGAGATAATTAATTAATTAATTGTAAAAGGAGACATTAAAAATGAAAATAAAATCACTAGTCAGTATGTGTACGGTGGCAGCGCTATCAATGAGTGTGGCGACTACTGCTGTTGCAGATGACAAAGTTCTACTTAAACTGCCGGTATGGTTTGGAACTCACCTAACTGGATTGGGTTCATCCCCGTTGTTCTTTGCTGACACAGTCAACTCAGCTTCGGGCGGCAGTGTTAAAGTTAAAATTTATGAGCCAGGAAAACTGGTTGCTACAAAAGAAATGCTAGAGTCAGTATCCAATGGAGCAGTTAATGCTGGTTGGGGTACACCTGGATATAACACTGGCTTGCTAGGCAAAAAAGCTGCAATTTTCTCAGCCGTTCCATTTGGTCCTGAGGCCCCTGAATTTATGGCCTGGGTATATTATGGTGGTGGCCGCGAATTGTGGCAGAAGCTTTATGATGATGCTGGGTACAATGTACACGCTATACCTTGTTCTATCATTGCTCCAGAGACATCTGGCTGGTTCACTAAGGAAATTAATAGTGTAGCCGACTTAGACGGCTTGCGTATGCGTTTCTTTGGTTTAGGCGCTAATGTAATGGAGAAGCTAGGTGTTACAACTTCACTACTGGCAGCTGGAGATATCATGCCAGCACTTGAGAAGGGCGCAATTGATGCGACTGAGTTCTCAATGCCAGCTATTGATAAGCTCTTAGGTTTCCCTAAACTTTTGAAGCATAACTACTATCCTGGATGGCATCAGCCTTCCACTATGTTTGATATTATTATCAACGGAGATACATGGGCTAGTATGAGTGCGTCACAGCAATCTGTAGTAGAGACTGCTTGTAAAGCTACAATGCTTGACGGTTTGGCTTTGGGTGAAGCGATTCAGTTCGACTACATGAAAGCTAACACTGATGCTGGCGTAACAAACCATTACTGGTCTGACGAAATGCTAGCTACGTTTCAATCAGCATGGGATGAAGTTGTTGCTGAGCTAATTGCCGACGATCCTGAGTTTGGTGAAATTTATGGCGCTCTGAATGAGTTCCGTGCAAACTACCAAATCTGGCAAGAATGGATTTATTTACCACGTCCATCTATGAGGGGTCAATAGTAGTAATATTTTCTTCTTCTTAGGAAGCAGCAGAGCCGATCATCTCGGTTCTGCTGTTTTTTTTGAACCATCTTTATTAAACTATTGAACGCAATTGACACAGGTCAATCTATTGAACTATCTTTATGAGTTATAATACAATCACTCCAATCATTAAATCCAAATATGCCAGACATACCAGTACCAGTTTTCCCCGATAATCAACAAGATGAAGTGCATTTACAAGATATCCACCCTGAAGATCATTTTCCCGGCCATCACAAAGATAATGTAGAAATACCAATTTCGAAATTCCTGACCTCAATTGTTACAGCAATCACAACAAAAACTGCTTGGATCAATCTGCTTGTAATGTTAGTTATTTTGATTCAGGTTACACTGCGTTATGGCTTTCATGCTGGCGAGGCATGGGTTGATGAATTTATCTGGCATCTTTATGCCTTCTTTATGTTTGGTCTTTCATATGCCATAACAACCGATTCCCATATCAGAGTTGATATAGCGCACATGAAATTTACGAGAAAGAAACAACGCATTATCGAAGTGCTGGGCATTCTTTTTCTGATAATGCCGTTTACGATTATTATTCTTGATCATAGCATTGGCTGGGTGCATCATTCTTTTGTGTCTAATGAATTCTCAGAAAATACAACAGGCCTGCCTTACCGTTGGGTTGTCAAGTCTCTTTTGCCTATCTCACTGGTGCTGATTTTTATAGCCTCATTGTCAGAATTAATAAAAAATGTTGTCCTTTTGATTCATGGTGAGGATGTGACAAATAATCATTCAAGCGATAGTGGTTCAGCCATTGGTCGACTTTTTACTCCAACTATTACTAAAAACAAGGAAATATAATTATGTTTTTTGAACCAGAATATTGGCTAGTTGTTGCAATGTTTGCGACCTTTATTGCACTAATTTTTACGGGTTTTCCTGTGGCTTGGGTATTGGCGGGTGTCGGCATACTTTATGCCGGTGTTGGCTATATCACAGATATGCTGGATTGGACCTTTACCGGTCTTGATTACAATACACTTGCAATACTACATGGCAGAATATTTTCCATTATGTATAACTGGGTACTGGTTGCCCTGCCCATGTTTATCTTTATGGGACTAATGCTGGAAAAATCTGGCGTAGCAGAGCAAATGATGCACTCCATGCAAAGATTGTTTGGAAATGTTAAGGGCGGTCTTGCGATAACGGTTACTCTAATCGGAATTATTCTTGCCGCATCGACAGGAATTATTGGTGCTTCCGTTGTTTTGCTAGGCCTAATGTCTTTGCCGGTTATGCTAAAGCAGAAATACGAAAAGCCGATTGCGTTGGGAACGATTGCTGCATCTGGCACACTAGGCATCCTTATACCGCCCTCGATTATGCTTGTCATTATGGGTGACCAGCTCGCTGTTTCTGTTGTAGATCTATTCATGGGCGCTGTTTTTCCTGGTCTCATTCTAGGCATTCTTTACGTAGTATATATCTTTGTTTATGGACTCCTTAAGCCAGAAAAAGTGCCATTGTCTGCCGACCATACACCGATAGGTTTGAAGGATGTACTCAGGGTAATGATTGACATACTACCCCCCGCATTCCTTATTCTTGCGGTTCTAGGCTCTATCTTTATGGGTATCGCAACGGTAACTGAAGCTTCCGGTATTGGCGCTCTCGGATCAATGGTTTTGACTATTGCATATAAACGATTCAACTTTGCGGTCTTGAAGGATGTTGTAATCAATACAATGAACACGGCTGCCTATATTTTTGCAATCTTTGTTGGTGCAACAATTTTCGCTCTAGTTCTTAGAGAGTGCGGTGGTGACCAGTTTATTGAGGAGGGTCTGAATAGTCTTGGTCTTGGCCCTTATGGCATGATTATCGCTGTCATGATTATCATTTTTATTCTAGGTTTCTTCCTTGACTGGATTGAAATCAGTTTAATCATCTTGCCTTTGCTGGGACCAGTGATCATGCACCTCGATCTTGCTGTGAACGGTTTTGGTGTTGTCGATAATCCGAATCTGGTTTGGTTTGCTATATTGGTCGCAGTAACTCTGCAAACCTCTTTCCTTACGCCACCAGTCGGTTTTGCTATTTTTTATTTGAAAGGTGTCTGTCCGCCAGGTGTCAAATTAACAGATATATACAAGGGCGTTGTTCCTTTCATTGTTCTGCAGTTAATCGCACTAACTCTGGTTTTCATTTTTCCAGATCTGGTTACCTGGTTACCGGCTAAGGTTTACGCCCCATAATAAGAAACAAAGAGAATTAGTCAGAAGTGACCTGAGACAAGATTTCTCGCATATTCTTCTTGTTGGCGAATATCTCTTGCTCTGTCAGGCCGTCCATTTCGTGAGGAAAAACTAACCAGTCGTCCGTCTCATGAATATAGTAATCTGGCTCCATGTTGATTATATTTCTTTCAGGTTTATACCAGGGCATCGCCATACGAACATCGTGAGGTATGTTTTTTCTAGCTTTCTCATTTAGAGTGTCTAGAATTGCTTTAATGCTTCTGCCAGAATCGAACACATCATCCACCACGAGTAGTTTGTCTTCAGCGTTCATGTGGCTGATAAGATAGTCTATACCATGGACACGAACCTCCTTTGATTGGTTATCAATACCAATGTATGACGAAGTTCGAATAGCAATATGATCAGATTCATTACCAAGGTAGGCCATTATTTCTTGAATAGCAATACCAACTGGTGTACCGCCACGCCATACGCCCACTATAAAGTCAGGCTTAAACCCGCTATTATGAATCATAACACCGAGTCTAAATGAATCTAACAGCAGCTCATCTGCAGTAATGTATTTTTTTGTTATTGGCATAATTTAACTCCCCAAATAATGTCTTAATTATATTTGTTTATTTCCGCTTATTTATTCTTTATGAATCACTTGATACAGCTTGTCAAGTTATTGACCATTGGTTAATCTGTTTAATCAGGCGAGCTTTAGTTTTGCTACCAGCGAACGACGACTCCATAGCCATTCTTGAGATATTTAGTAGCTGTTCTATATCGAGATTAAAATGCTCAGATCCATTGTGATATTCCTGACCAACACTAGTATTGAAAAACGGCGGGTCGTCAGAATTTATACTAACATTAATGCCGGCTTCAAGAATCTGTTTCAAAGGGTGACTTTTCCAATCCGGGTACAACGACAAAGCTAAATTACTGCCTGGACAAATTTCCAGTGATATATTACGACTCACCAAGGTATTAATTAATTCATCATCCTCTACGCAACGAACCCCGTGCCCGATTCGGCTAATCATAGGTAAATGATTAATTGCATCCCATACGCTTTCAGGGCCACAAACTTCACCCGCATGAACAGTGCAAGGGTAGCCAGCATCGATGGCGATTTGAAAGGCGGGAGTGAAATCTGACAAAACGTATTTGGATTCATCCCCACCCATACCGAAACCGACAACGCAAGAGTGTGGCTCATTGATCATTTGTTGTGCAATTCTTACTGCTTGTTGTGGTCCTAGATGACGTACACAAGTGACAATAATACGTCCTACAATGCCAAAATCTCTTTCAGCGTCATCAATCCCTTGGGCGCAACCAGAAAGCACATCTTCATAACTCATACTCATTTCAGCAGCATGGTCTGGAGAGATAAATGTTTCAGCATAAATCGTTCCCTCAAGTGCACAGGATTTAAGGTAATCATAGGTAATGTCTCTGTAATCTTTGCTATACATTAGACAAGAGCTCGCTTCGTCATAAGCCTGCAAAAAGGTGACAAAGCTATCCCAGGCATAGTCTCCTTGTGGAGTGAATAAGCTATCACTAAGCTTTACGCTGTTTCGTTTTGCTATCTGTCGAACTAACGAAGGCTGTATAGTTCCTTCGAGATGACTATGAAGTTCCACTTTAGGTATTTGATTGATTTTTTGGTGTATTAATTTCTTTGTACTCATCTGTTATATTAATTGACAGCTATTGCCATACGGCAGTGGATTTATTTCCAAATGGTTCGCGATTGTTTGACCCATATCTGCAAAACTTTCTCTCTCACCTAAGTTATTGTTTTTTACTTTATTTCCATAAAAAACAACCGGCACATGTTCACGAGTATGGTCACTACCTGGCCAGGTAGGGTCACATCCATGATCGGCCGTAATCAGTACCAGATCATCATTATTTAATCGATTTTCAATATCGATCATTCTAACATCAAGCTGCTCTAGTGCATAAGCATAACCAGAAACATCTCGACGATGACCGTACAAAGTATCAAAATCATTTAAGTTTACAAAAATTAGCCCCTCTTTGACTTTTTGCATTTGTATTAAGAGTTGATCAATTAGATCCATATTGTTTGAGCCTTTAACTGAATAAGTAACACCTTGACTGGAAAAGATATCAGCGATCTTGCCTAATGAAACTACCTGACCCCCAGCTTTCTTAATATAATCTAGCAAAGTTAAGCCATTAGGGGGAGTTGTCAGGTCTCGACGATTACTGGTTCTTTTAAAATCAGAATTACAGCTTCCAATAAATGGTCGCGCAATAACTCTAGTGATATTGAGATCGTCAACTAAATCCTTTGCGACTTCACATAGCTCATACAGGCGCTCCAAGCCAAAAGTTTCTTCATGAGCGGCAATCTGAAATACTGAGTCGGCCGAGGTATAGCAAATAGGTTGTCCAGTTTCGAGATGCAGTTCGCCAAATTCACGAATAACCTCTGTGCCAGAAGCATGTTTGTTGGCCAAGGTGCCATCGATTCGACCTTTTTTTATTAGTTTCTTGAGTAATGAATCAGGAAAACAATTGACTTTATTTGGAAAAGTGCCCCACTCAAATGGGACTGGTAGTCCACATATTTCCCAGTGACCACTTGGAGTATCTTTCCCTGCACTCAATTCACAAGCGTAACCGAACGCACCTTCGGGATTGTTGCCATTTAAAGGCAATTCTTGATCACGACTGAGATTAGCTGCCGCCCCTAAACCCCATCGAAGAAGGTTAGGTATTTTTAGCGGTCCGCTACGCAAATTACTATCAGCGTTACCTTTGGCACAGGCCTCAACAATATGCCCAAAAGTATCAGCACCATCATCGCCATAAAGATGAGCATCAGCGCTACTTCCCAGACCTAAAGAGTCAAGAACCAATATAATACTTCGTTTCATGGATTTGTCACTTGCTGGCTTCCAATATTTCGTATATCAATGGCTTTTCCTCAGGCTTTCCCTGACTAAATTGAATTAGTGGCGGAATGTTTTTTTGTAGGAATTCGAATTGATCACTGTCGCGTACATTTGCATATGCCAAAGGTTCGCCAACATCAACCCATTGACCTATCCCGGCCACCTCGGTTAATCCTACGCCAAGATCTATCGAATCACTTGATTTAGTGCGTCCAGCTTTAAGATTGATCATATTCAAGCCAATTGCGCGTGAATCGATAGTACTGAGGTAACCAGAGGACTCTGACAAAACTGGCTTGATAATTGCCATCGGGGCGATATGTTTGTTTTTGTTTTCAATCAAATCAATCGGTCCACCAAGTGCACGAACCATATTTGCAAAAACCTCAGCAGCTTGGCCTGCATGCAGCACTTGTCGAACATTTTTTCTGGCAGAAACCAAGTCGAGCTCTATCCCGCCAAGTTGCAACATTTGAGCTGCCAATTCGAGTGTTAGAGATAATAACCTTTGGTCGGCATCTTTTGGATTAGTTAAGAATTCAATACATTCTAGAACTTCAACCCCATTACCTACGCTATGACCTAACACCTGATTCATATCACTAATAAGACAACGGGTTGGCACACCGGCACCATTAGCAACATCAGCGATACTTTGGCCCAATTCCTTTGCCATTTCATATTCTGATGCAAAAGCTCCATTGCCGGTCTTGATGTCTATTACCAGAGCGTCCAGGCCAGAGGCCAGTTTTTTTGATAAGATTGAGGCAGTAATTAGGTCAATAGACTCTACAGTTGCAGTAACATCTCTGGCTGCATAAAAGCGCTGGTCGGCAGGCGCCAAGTTAGCGGTTTGACCGATAATTGCGCAACCGATCTCCTTAACAACTGCTCTAAATTTATCATTGTCTGGACAAACATCATATCCTGGAATGCTTTCCAATTTATCCAATGTACCCCCGGTATGACCTAAGCCGCGACCCGATATCATCGGTACATAGCCACCACAAGCAGCCACAATAGGTGCGAGCATTAAGCTTACCTTATCGCCAACTCCACCAGTTGAGTGCTTATCAACCACAGGACCGCCAAGTTTAAAATCTTGCCATTGCAAGACCTCGCCAGAGTGCATCATATGTTGGGTCAAACTCACACGCTCTTCCATGCACATGCCTTGGTGAAAAACAGCCATTGCAAATGCCCCGAGCTGAACGTCAGTCAAGCTTCCATCACTAATGCCTTTAACCAAGAAACCAATTTCAGCATCAGACAAAACCAAGCCATCACGCTTTTTTCTGATTAGCTCTTGTGGAAGATATTGATTGCTCATTGATTTAGTGATTAGTCACCATAAGGTGTCCAGATATTTTTCACTTCCGTTGCATTGCGTAAAAATTCCAGCCCTTCACCTTGCTGAGAGTCAAGCCAATCACGGTCTCCGTCGATATGAACCCACAGGCGCTTCAAGTCTATGGCGCTAGTAGCTTCTACTTGAGCAACCGTTTCTGGTTCGGCCCAACACCATATACCGTCAACCTCTGCATGACCAGCTAATTGTTCCGCCAGGTCAGTCTTGTTGCCGGTTAATATATTTACAACCCCTGCAGGGATATCTGATGTTTCGAGTGTTTGTACAAGTTCCAAGGCGATACTTGCGTAGCGCTCACTTGCTATTAGCACAACTCGGTTGCCCATCGCAATAGCTGGCGCTATTAGCGATATTGTACTGATCAATGGTTTTTCCTCTGGAGCGATTTGTGCTAACACGCCGATAGCTTCAGGTAAGGCCATTGTCACTCCACGATAGGGCGCGTTATGCACAGCACCATCGTATTTGTCCGCCCACGCCGCATAACTAAAAATGCGGCTCAGACTAGCATTAAATTCGGTTTTAGCTTGTTTCTTGGTGAGGCCACAAATTTCTTGTAAACGCTTAATCCATTCATCTTCACGGAGTGCTAGATTTTCTGCGAAAAAGTAAATAATTTGCGCTCTAAGATGGCCATTTTGGTTGCTCCAGTTACTCGCTTTAGTTGCGGCACTAACTGCATTGCGAATGTCTTTTCGGTTCCCTGCACCAACCCAGGTGGCAAGACTTCCATTAGCCTTATAGGTGGCAATACTGTGACCACCATCTGGTCTAACCTGCCTGCCTCCAATATAAAACTTGAGTGTGCGGTCAATATTTTCTTTGCTACTTTGTCGCTCAACTTTTATCGGCTTCGATTTCGCAACTTTTTTTAATAATTTTGGTTGAAGGTATTCATAAAGTCCCTCTTTGCCTCCTTCACGGCCGAAGCCAGATTCTCTTACCCCACCAAAACCGCATGACGCATCAAACTGATTGTGACAGTTAATCCAAATCACACCGGCTTTGATTTTTGGTGCAACGTCCATGGCCCGATTAATGTTTTCGCTCCATATACTTGCAGCGAGTCCATAGCGGCTATTATTGGCAAGCGTCACTGCTTCACTTTGTGTCCTAAAAGGCATTGAAACCAGCACCGGTCCAAAGATCTCCTCCTGAGCCAATGGATGGCTTGAATCGATTTCGGTTATCAGAGTTGGCGGGTAATAGTTGCCATCTGGCTGAGTTGTAGATGCCTGGTAGAGCTCACCCCCTTGCTCTATGCCATTTTGCACTAACTCATCAACCCTTTGATATTGAGTTTGGCTGACCAAACTGCCTATATCAACAGACTTATTTAGGGGTGTGCCCTGGCGTAGGGTTTGCATCCTCTTTTTAAGTTTGGTGTGCAGTTTGTCAGCAATTTGAGCCTGCACCAGTAGTCGAGAGCCAGCACAGCAGACTTCACCTTGATTAAACCAGATAGAGTCAACGAGACCTTCAACTGCTGCATCTAGGTCAGCGTCCTCAAAGACAACAAAAGCTGACTTGCCGCCAAGCTCAAGAGTTAATTTTTTGTTCTGTCCAGCGGTAGCTTTTCTTATAGCACGGCCTACACTCGTAGAGCCAGTAAAGGCAACTTTATCAACCCCCTCGTGCGCAGCCAATGATGCACCAGTAGTGCCTGCACCGTTAACGATATTAATTACTCCATCTGGAACGCCGGCCTGTTCGCACAAATGCGCAAAAAACATGGCTGTTATGGGTGTCTGTTCGGCAGGTTTAAACACCAACGTATTGCCCATAGCAATAGCGGGAGCGATTTTCCAAGCGAGCATTAATAAGGGAAAATTCCAAGGAACTATCTGTGCCACTACTCCAATAGACTTGTATTCAGAAAACTCTCGCTCCTGAATTTGCGCCCAACCAGCATGATGATAAAAGTGTCGGATAGCCAAAGGGATATCGATATCTCGACTCTCGCGGATTGGTTTGCCATTATCTAGTGTCTCTAAAACAGAGACTATGCGTGTGTGTTTTTGCAATAACCGTGCTAATGCATAGAGCACTTTAGCACGACCATGTCCGTCCATCGCTTGCCAAGCCGGGAGAGCATTACGAGCTGCGGTTATCGCTTTTTTTAACTGGTTAGGGCCTGCCACTTCAATATTCGCCAACAGATCACCATTTGAAGGATTGAGGCTTGCAATCAAGTCTGCATCCGATCTACTCTCAAATTTGCCGTTAATGAATTGTCCAAAACGGCGTCCATGACTGTCGAGCCAATTTTGGGCTTCTTCAGAACTTTCTAGAGCGTCGCTGTAGTCAAGTTTTTCAAAAGATTCTATTAAAGTCATAGTCTTGTCCTATGTTAAAGGGTGGCGGTATGAGGCCGAGTAATAGCCGCTAGCAAAATGATCAAGTTGGCGTTCAATATCACCCAATAAACTTGACGCACCAAAACGAAAAAGGTCAGGCTCTAACCAGCGTCTCCCCAGCTCCTCTTTAATCATTGTCATGTAGGTGAGTGCAGTTTTACTGTCACTGATACCACCCGCCGCCTTGAAACCAATAGAGTAGCCGGTTTTTTCATAATAGCTGCGAATCATTCTTGTCATCACCAAACTTACAGGGAGGGTTGCATTGACAGGCTCTTTTCCTGTGGAAGTCTTGATAAAGTCCGTCCCAGCCATCATACAGACCTGAGATGCTTTGGCGATATT
>Ga0208132_1000738_pt1 | contig 15059 bp, 12 predicted proteins | sample ETNtaG_16_FD_185785 | JGI IMG/M metagenome (GOLD analysis project Ga0208132, IMG submission 185785) | Marine microbial and viral communities from oxygen minimum zone, Eastern Pacific Ocean - ETNP201406SV199 (SPAdes) (version 2) | ecosystem: Environmental > Aquatic > Marine > Oceanic ... | reverse complement strand
CGATCATGGCGGGTGCTTGCTCGAGCGCCGTCTGGCGGATCGCAAGTTCGCTCTTCCGGGGAGAAGACTGGGGGGCATTCTTGCTCATTTACAGGGAGGAGACCCCAGGAGTGTTGAGTCAGTAAAACTTAAAATCATTAGGTCCAATTTTACTCGAAATCACCTGCCCTATCCTGCCCGAAATCATTCGCAATGGTGTCTCATTGGTGACCCATAGTGGAGTCGATGAGACAGTGAAGGTGTAAGTGCTTGATTTTATGGCGCGCCCGGAGAGATTCGAACTCCCGACCTCGTGGTTCGTAGCCACGCACTCTATCCAACTGAGCTACGGGCGCGTTCTAGAAAAAGAGCGCGGATTTTAGCATGTCGGTATCACACTCCGACCGGCCCCGGAGCTGCCGCTGCCCCTGCACCAAAAGCTCAAATCCGTAAGTGCAGAAGAGATAAAGGACCCCAATGGGGTCCTTTGTTATCTGGCGGAGAGGGAGGGATTCGAACCCTCGATGGAGCTATCAACCCCATACTCCCTTAGCAGGGGAGCGCCTTCAGCCGCTCGGCCACCTCTCCTTTCAGTAGAAATTCAATTATAACAATTGCTTACAAACTTCTAAATAGCTGGGTCAGAATTCTGCTCGTTTTGACTGGGTCAAACACTGTGCTATTTCGTTAGTCGCCCTTTTTAAGAATCATATTTAATGCCATCAATTCAGGTGGTTACGAAGCCCCCACTACCTTCTTTTGTATTGGCATAGTTGTGTCAATCAACTAGCATCAAGCACATCTGCGTTTCGAGCCGCAGGCCGCTCAGCCAGCAGGATGGGGCTGACTCGCCCGCTTGGCGAGTAACTTTTGAGAGAGTAATGGCCCGCGCCCAGGCACGCTCCAGGGGCACACTTCGATACAGATGCCACAGCCATAGGTTTTAGTGAAATATGGAATGCACTGATCGAAATCGACATACCATTTCTTGGCCCCTCGTACCATTTGCTTATATTGAGAGATAGCTCCTGGCGGACAGTCGAGTTCACACCGTCTACACTGTAGACAAAGATCGTCCACACCGATGTCTACCGGTTGATCGCAGGCCAGCGGCAGATCGGTGAGCACGGCGGCCAGACGAATATTCGAGCCAAATGGCTCACTAATCATCGAGCCGTGCTTGCCCAGCTGACCAATACCTGCATCGATCGCAAGTGGAATTTGGAGGATATCGGTGCTGTTTGGATTACCGTAGGCTCGCGCCGGCCATCCCATCTGTCGAATCTGCTGAGCCAACCGAATAGCGGTCAAGGACAGCTCCCGATATGCCCGCATGACCTCCACTGCCGCCCGGAGATGCGGCACATGCTGCATTTCTGTGCGGTTCATCGATAAACCGAGGCAGATAGCGTAATTGAAGGAAACCGAGCACCCAGCATAGACAGCGTCATCGGTCAGTTGAGTGATGCCCACCAATTCAGCACCCAGACCTTGGGCCATCGCCTTTATCTTTTGCGCCATCGCTTTGGTATCGCCCACCGGCTGCCTGCGAGCCGCCACCGGACCGTCCCGGTTGCGCAATTGCCAGACATTTCTGATCACATGGCGCAACACCTGCCACGAATTAATCAGACCAAAGAAATCATCGAGCGCCTGCCATTCAAGTCGGATATCACCGGTGCTGTGAAAAACATGTCGTGCCGCCTTTCGTTGTGGGTCACCAAGGCCATTGATCTCATTGCCGGAGCGCGGCGGCACCCGATAACCAAAAGCATACTCTGGAGGCGGCACCGCACCAGGCCGCACGCGGCTAGCACTCATCGGAGCCTCTTCTTGGTTTCGGCCGGTTCCTCATCCACCCAATAGATCTCTCCCCGGGCTTGGCACTCCCGGTAGCCCTTGCGAATGCGCCCCCCTACAGTCCAGTAATAAAAAATCATTTTTGCAAGGCTGATAAGAACGGCCAGGTCACGCCGTAACCTAGCCCACCCACTGAGCATTGCCGATGTCTCGCTTTCGGTGGTTCGCATTTTTTGCTGCTTACATTCCCGCCGCCAGAAAACAGCGGGCATATTTCTCAATATTGCAGATATCTCAATTATTGATCCAAAAATTTCGGCCCCGGAAAGACCAACAACACCGCCATCTGTGGGGCATTGTAAGGTAAGCAAAAAAGGAAGGCGCCCTGGCACGGCCGCTGCACCTTTGAAATCGGAGCCGCTATTCGCGGTCACTGTCGGCGGAATTCTCTCCCGGTTCTTCCAAAACTTCCTGATCCGGATCGTACCCCTGCTGGATACGCTCAAAAATTTCTTCGCGATGTACCGGAACATCCTTTGGCGCATTAACACCGATCCGTACCTGGTTACCTCTGATACCCAGCACGGTAACCTGGATCTCATTACCGATATTGAGGGTCTCCCCTACCCGGCGAGTCAGTATCAGCATCCGGCTGCCCTCCTTGCCCGGGAAGCTCCTGCTGCGGCAGGGAACTCGGCCAGTTCCATTGACCTGCGCGGCGATCCCGGTTGGCACACGCGATTAATTCTACACCAGGCACCCGGCCGGCACGGTCGTCTTCAGGGTTATTCGACGCTGGTCAATTGCTCTTCGATGGGCTCACCATCGAGCCCAAATGCCTTATGCAGAGTGCGCACCGCCAACTCCAAGTACTTGTCAGACACGCCAATGGAGATCTTAATCTCAGAGGTAGAGATAAGTTCGATATTAATACCCTCTTTAGCCAGCGCCTCGAACATTGTCGCGGCAATACCTGAATGTGAGCGCATGCCAACACCGACCACGGCGATCTTGGCCAGCGTATCATCACCAGCCACCTCCCTGGCGCCAAGTTCTTTAGCAGTCTGCTGAAGCAGTGCTATCGCCTGTGGGTACTCGTCGCGGTTGACGGTGAAGGTGACATCGGTATTTCCATCCTGGCCCACGTTCTGAATGATCATGTCGATGTTCAGATGGGCCTTCGATATCGGTCCGAATATACGTGAGGCGACACCGGGCTGATCCGGCACACCCCGTATTGTGACCTTGGCCTCGTCGCGGTTGTAGGCAATTCCAGCGATCAGTGGCTGTTCCATCTCGTTTTCCTCGTGTGTAATCAAGGTGCCAGGGCCCTCCTCGAACGACGACAGCACGCGCAGTGGTACCCGGTACTTGCCGGCAAATTCCACCGAGCGGGTCTGCAGCACCTTGGCACCCTGACTGGCAAGTTCCAACATCTCCTCGACCGTAATCTGATCGAGGCGGCGCGCTTCGGGAACGATCCGTGGATCGGCGGTATAGACTCCATCAACGTCGGTGTAGATACGGCACTCGTCGGCCTGAAGCGCCGCCGCCATTGCCACGGCAGTGGTGTCCGATCCACCCCGGCCAAGGGTAGTGATGTTGCCCTTACCGTCCACACCCTGGAATCCGGCCACTACCACCACGTGACCCGCTTGCAGGTCATCACGAACCCGGGCCGCATCAATGTCGACGATGCGGGCTTTGCCGTGGATGTTGTCGGTCAGAATGCGTACCTGGGCGCCAGTATAGGAGCGAGCGTCAATGCCACGCTTATGCAAAGCCATAGACAAAAGTGCAATGGAGACCTGCTCGCCGGTAGAAACCAGTACGTCTACCTCACGAGCCGCTGCATCGGCATCGATTTCAGCTGCCAGCCCCAGCAATCGGTTGGTCTCACCAGCCATAGCTGAGACCACGACCACGAGATCCTCGCCTCTGCCCCGCGAAACCACCACGCGATCGGCCACGGCGTCAATGCGCTCGACCGTACCGACCGAGGTACCGCCGTATTTCTCAACAATAAGTGGCATGTTGCTGTTTGTTGTGCATGTGGGGTCGCGAATTAAAGCGCTTCTGCGCCCATGGGTAAAGCCCTGCAAGAAGTCCGCCACATACTGGCCAGTAAATACCGCCGGCCACCGGAATACCCTAAGCGGTGGGTGCTGAACAGTTCAGCGCGCGCTTATCCAGTCGTCCACCGTCGCCAACGCTGCGTCCAGAGCAGCGATGTCGGCACCGCCCCCCTGGGCCATGTCGGCCCGGCCGCCGCCCTTGCCGCCCACCCGGCCAGCCAGTTCCGACACCAGTTGCCCGGCATGGAAGCGGTCCGCCAGGTCCCGGGTCACTCCGACCAGCAGCGTGGCTTTACCCTCGTGCGCACCGCCGATCACCACCACGGCTGAGCCGAGGCGATCGCGCAGGCGGTCCATCATGGCCCGCAAACTCTTGATGTCGACATTGTCGTAACGCTTCACCAGCACCGGGGTATCGTTGATCTTGCGCACATCGTCGAGGGGATCGTCACCCGAGCCACCCGCTGCAATACTCCCCTGCAGTTGCTCAACCTTGCGTTCCAGTTCGCGCACCCGGCCAACGAGGGCTTGGGCGCGCTCCTCTAAGTCAGTCCGACCGGTCTTAAACATCGCTGCCAGCCGGTCCAGGCTACGGCCATCAACGACTGCTTGCTGACCCGCTACCTCGCCGGTCACAGCCTCCAGCCGGCGCACACCGGCCGCAATACCGGACTCCGAAAGTATTCGAAACGTACCAATATCGCCGCTGTGGCCAACGTGGGTACCGCCACAGAGCTCGAGTGAGACGTCGCCCATACTCACCACCCGGACCTCATCATCGTAGCGCTCACCGAATAGCGCCATTGCGCCCTGCGCCTGGGCTTCTTCTATTCCCATGAGGCGGGTGCGCACTTCGAGGTTGGCACGAATCTGCCTGTTGACGATACTTTCGACCGCGTCTACCTGCTCAGCAGCCATCGCTTCGCCGTGGGAAAAATCAAAGCGCAGACGGTCAGGTGCTACCAAAGAACCCTTTTGCTGTACGTGCGCACCGAGCACCTGGCGCAGTGCTGCATGTAGCAGGTGTGTGGCCGAGTGGTTGGCGGCCGTCGCAGCACGGCCATCGACATTGACCTCGGCGGTCACCGCTGTTCCCGGAACCAACTCGCCCTCGATCATCCGGCCCCGGTGGGCGATAACCTTATGGGCAAGGTAATGCACCTCTGTCACCTCGAACTTGCCGTTGTCCCAGTACAGGTGTCCCTGGTCACCAACCTGGCCACCGCTCTCAGCGTAAAACGGTGTGGCCTGCAGCACCACCACACCTTCTGCACCGGCTGCCAGCGTCTCGACTGCCTCACCTTCCCAGGCTAACGCCAATACTGCACTTTGCCCAGCCAATTCCCCATAGCCGGTAAAAACCGTGCTCTCATCTACATCGACCGCAATCGTGCCGGCGGTCTCGAACTGGCTAGCCGCACGAGCCCGATCCCGCTGTTCTGCCATAGCCTGCTCAAAGCCGGGCGTGTCGACGGTAAGGCCCCGTTCGCGGGCGTAGTCCGCGGTCAAATCTGCCGGAAAACCAAAAGTGTCGTACAGACGGAAGACCAAGTCCCCGGGAATAATCGTGGCGCCGAGGTTTTCGACCTCCTGCTCGAGAATACGCATGCCCTGTCCCAGGGTTTGTGCAAAGCGCTCCCCCTCCTGCGCCAGTGCGCGCTCTACCTGCGTCTGGGCAGCAACGAGCTCGGGATAGGCCTGGCCCATCTGCGCGATCAGCGGTGCAACCAGTTTGTGCATAAAAGGCTCGGCCGCACCAAGCTGGTAACCATGACGGATGGCGCGACGAATGATCCGCCGCAGGACATAGCCACGACCCTCGTTCGACGGTGTCACCCCGTCAGTGATCAGGAATGCGCTAGAGCGAATGTGGTCGGCAATCACGCGCAGCGAACTGTCATCCCGCTCACTGCTGCCGGTCACTTCCATGGCCGCATCGATCAACGCAACGAACAGGTCGGTCTCGTAGTTGCTGTGCACGCCCTGCAGCACCGCCGCCAGGCGTTCCAGGCCCAAGCCGGTATCCACCGACGGCCTGGGCAGCGGGGTATCAACACCATCTGCGCCGCGATTGAACTGCATGAATACCAGGTTCCAGATCTCAACGTAGCGGTCACCGTCAGCCTCGGGGGTGCCCGGCGGGCCACCGGCCACATCCGGGCCGTGATCGTAGAAGATCTCGCTGCACGGGCCGCACGGCCCGGTATCGCCCATGGCCCAGAAATTGTCGCTGCCATCAATACGGGCGAAACGCTCTTTGGGCACGCCAATTTGCTGCAGCCAGATGTCGGCAGCCTCGTCGTCGTCCTTGAACACCGTTACCCAGAGTTTATCCTCGGGCAGACCATAGCCCGAGGTGAGAAGGTCCCAGGCAAACTCGATCGCCTGCTCCTTAAAATAATCACCAAAACTGAAATTGCCCAACATCTCGAAGAAGGTATGATGGCGGGCGGTATAACCAACGTTTTCCAGGTCATTGTGCTTGCCACCGGCGCGTACGCAGCGCTGGGCGGTGACCGCTCTCTGGTAGGGCCGCTTATCCTGCCCCAGGAACACATCTTTGAACTGAACCATACCTGCGTTGGTAAAAAGCAAGGTGGGGTCGTTATGTGGCACCAGCGGGCTGGTCGGAACTACCTTATGGCCGTTGCGCGCAAAGTAATCCAGAAACTGTTGCCTGATATCCTGGGTCTTCATTGACCGTTCTCTTGTAATTGGCTCTATCGCCCTGTCCGCCCGCAGCAAGACGCTGCCGGGCGCAAGTTTAACCGGCCTTGTGCCAGTCGCCGATTACCCGGCGAATTGCATCTGCACCAAACCCGCGGCGCTGCAAATAACTGGCCCGCCGAGCCCAATCGCTGAAATCACACGAAGGGGCACTGCCGAAGTGGCGCTGGTACTGGGTCCGCAGCACATCGTCCCACTGGATGTCGGCTGCTGCCAGGGCAGTGTCAATGATCTCGGCGGCCACGCCGCGCTTCAGCAGTTCCCAGCGCACGTAAACGGGCCCGTAACCCGAAGCCGAACGGCTCGCCACCATGAACTCGGCGTAGCGGGCGTCAGACAGACGATTATCATCTTCCAGTTCGTCCAGCAGTAACTCGACCAGCCCCGGGGCATAACCCCGGGCAGAGAGTTTTTGCCCGAGCTCGACCCGACTGTGCTCGCGCCGGGCCAGCATCCGCAGGGCCGAGTCGCGGGCCCGCTGCTGCGGCTCCGCCTGTGGGCGTGCCATCAGGCTTTGGCGCTTTCCGCCTCGGCTACGGGCGCCTCATCGGTGACGATCGGGTCGGGCTTGGCCGTGTCGATGCCCATCTTCTGGCGCACCGCACTCTCAATAGCATCGGCAATATCAGCATTCTCGCGCAGGAAATCGCGCACGTTGTCGCGACCCTGGCCGATCCGATCGCCGTTGTATGAGTACCAGGCCCCTGATTTTTCCACCAGGCCGAGTTCCACACCCATGTCGATGAGCTCGCCTTCCTTGGAGATGCCCTCGTTGTAGAGAATGTCAAACTCGCACTTTCGAAAAGGCGGGGCAATCTTGTTCTTGACCACTTTTACCCGAGTCTGGTTGCCCAGAACCTCGTCACCTTTTTTGACCGCACCGATGCGGCGGATATCGAGCCGCACCGAGGAGTAGAACTTGAGTGCATTACCGCCGGTAGTCGTTTCGGGATTGCCAAACATAACGCCGATCTTCATGCGAATCTGGTTGATAAAAATTACCATCGTGTTGGAACGCTTTATGTTGGCGGTGAGTTTGCGCAGCGCCTGCGACATCAGCCGGGCGTGCAGGCCAACGTGCGAATCTCCCATCTCACCTTCGATTTCGGCTTTCGGGGTCAGCGCCGCGACCGAGTCGATGACGATGACATCTACCGCGGCTGAGCGCACCAGCATGTCGGCAATCTCAAGAGCTTGTTCACCGGTATCTGGCTGAGAAATCAGCAACTCGTCCACGTTGACGCCCAGACGCCCCGCGTAACTCGGGTCCAGCGCGTGCTCTGCATCGATGAAAGCGCAGGTGCCACCGGCTTTCTGGGCCTGCGCCACTACTGAAAGAGTCAAGGTAGTCTTACCGGAGGATTCCGGGCCGTAGACCTCGACCACCCGTCCGCGGGGCAGACCGCCGACGCCGAGTGCGATATCCAGCCCCAACGATCCGGTCGATACCGTCTCAATATCCCTTCCAACCTCGGAATCTCCAAGCCGCATGACAGATCCCTTGCCGAACTGCCGCTCAATCTGCCCGAGGGCAGCATCCAGTGCTTTTTGCTTATTGCCGTCCATGTAACGCTCCTTGAAACTAAGGATTAACCGAGGACGCCCGCCGCTGCGCTGGCCTTCCTGGCTTGCCCAGCCGCGCGCGCCGCATAGTCCCGCTGGGGCCGAAATAATACGGTCGGGCGGGAAGAATCGTGGTATCTGCCATTATTTCACAATAGACCTGGCCGGCACAGTGAACTTCTCCACAATATCAGGTGCTCAAGCGACCGCTGCGGCTCGCTCGTGCAAACCCTCGAGGGCGGCCGCCACGCACTGATGACGAACGGCTGCGCGGTCGCCGGCAAAATTAAACCTCTGACCACCCAGCGCCCGACCCGGCACCTGCCAAACAATAAAAACCGTGCCAACCGGTTTTTCAGCACTGCCGCCATCCGGCCCCGCTATGCCGGTGATGGCAAGGCCCGCTTCTGCGCCCGTGCGCGCAAGCGCACCTTGCACCATCGCCTCTGCCACCTCCAGGCTGACGGCACCATGGCGTTCGATTAACCGCACTGGCACTCCAACCAGCGCCTGCTTGGAGTGATTACTGTAGGTCACGAAACCGCACTCAAACCAGGCCGAACTCCCAGCCACAGCGGTGAGACTTTGTGCCACAAAACCGCCCGTACACGACTCCACCGTCACCAGGTGCCAACCGCGCCCGGCCAACAACTCGCCAATTTGTCCGGCGCGTTTTGTCAATTCCTGAAAGTTATTCATTGCGCTGCTTAAAGTGCCTCATTGTGGTTGCCCCAGAGGCTCACTGGGTGAGTTCGAAAAAACACCCGGGCAAGTCAGGGGATACCGTTTATTCTTCATTCCAGTATCATAAACTGCGACTCCTGTCGTTCAACCCCGTAATATCTCCGAGATGCGCCAGACCTTGCTCACAGCGACTTTGTTCGTCATCCTGACTGGCGCAGCAACAGCTCAGGCCAGCGATTTCGAGCGTGAGCAGCGGTTGATCGAGGAAGTCGAAGCCAACCTTTTCTCCGGGGAACTGGTCAGGCTGGAGGCAGTGGGAGTCGGGTTCGCTGCCGTGGAGATGGCATCTGAGACCGATAGCACCCGTGGTGCTGTGATCCTGCTGCACGGGCGGGGCTTGCACGCGGACTGGCCGGAGAACATCGGCCCGCTGCGCGTGGGCCTGTCCGAAGCCGGCTGGCTAACTCTGTCGCTACAGATGCCAGTGCTGGAGAAATCGGCCAAATACTTCGACTACGTGCCTATCCTGCCCGAGGCATTGCCCCGCATCGATGCCGGAATCGCCCATGTCGCCGGCCAGGGCATCTCACCAGTGATCCTGCTGGCGCACAGTTGTGGTGCGCACATGGCCTTGCGCTGGCTGGAGGAGCACGCCGACACCGGGATCGATGCCTTCATCGGCATTGGCATGGGCGCAACCGACTACCAACAGCCCATGCAGCACCCCTTTCCTTTTGCCCGCCTCAAGATCCCGATACTCGATCTTTATGGCGAAGATGACTACCCGGCGGTGCGGCGCATGGCTCCCGAGCGGCTGACGCTTATCGAGGAAGGTGGCAACCGCGCATCCAGCCAGAGGATCGCACCCGGGGCCGGCCACTACTTCACCGGGCAGGCTGACTTGCTACTGCAAGAGGTAGGCGCCTGGCTGGGCAGCCTCGGCTATTGACTGCTAGTCCCCGTAACCACGCGGGAAATAGTGGCGGCCAGCACGAAACGATTGCGCATCGGCCCAGTGCCCGAAACTGGTTAGCTTGGTTGTGCCGCCAGCCGGCTGGATATCATCGGGTACCGTGTAGGCAGCCAGGGCCCGGCGCGCCTCTGATAACACCTCGTTGCGGTAGAAATCCCGCAGAGACGCAAGGCTCACGTTGCGGATAGCCTCGGCCAACTGCTGACGGCTGTCAAAACCGAATTCCTGCTGGTCGATCTCCCGCCAGTAGCGCGCACTGCGATCGCCCAGTTGCTTGTCCGCGGCGAGTAGGTGACTTATGAGCGCCTGCCGGTGTTGGCCATAGACATCAACCGGCAGAGTATCCAGGGTTCGGGCATATTCTTCCAGAAAACGAACCACAGCCTGGTGTATCTGGGGCACGCTGCGCTCGGGTGACTGCACGAACAGAATCAACCCCGGTACCCGCAGCACCGGCATGGCCCCGGCAAAGACAACGTAACCCATCTGCTGCCGGGTGCGTAAATCCTGATAAAACGGCGACTCCAGTAATTGACCCAAGAGCAGATACTGCGCCCGCTCCTCCAACGAGCGGTCCAGTCCTTGCAGATACAGTGCAAACGCCGTATCCGGGTGTTGCGAAGCGCTGGCAAAGGCTCCCGCCTCGCCTGGCAGCAGGCGTGCCACTTGCCCGTGGGGCACGGAAACAGGGCTGAGAGATGCCGCCATAGTGCCCGCCACAACACTGGCTAGTGCTAAGGCCTCATCGCGATGGTAATTACCGTGGGCCAGCGCCTCAACATTCATTTGTGCGAGCAGCCGCGGGGCGAAAGCGATGAGTTGCGCCCGGTCGGTAGCCTCGGCCGCGTTGATGAGCGCCATCGGCCACCACGCCGGGTCCAACAACAGGCGGCGCAAGTCGCCCAGGGTCCGACTTGACGGGTCCTGCCGGGTCTCGTTACGCAGGACGCGCAGCAACTGCTCCCGGACCCGGTCAAAGCGCGCGGCGGTGATCTGCGGCTGGACCACGGCCTGCATGATTCGCGCCAGTAACCGTTGCTGCTTATCAGTGTACCCCTGCAGGCGTAACGTGAAACCGCGCAGATGGTGATAAAGCTCGAAATGCAGCCCTGCAAGCAGTGCCGGGTAGGAGAACGCATTAAGTTGCTCACTGACGAGCGCCACATACAGGCGGGTCAGCACCGAGTGCGCAACCGAATTGTTGGCCAGCGGCGAGCGAAAGGTGACGAAGAAGTTACCGCGCGGCGCGGCAAAGGATATGTCGGGCGCAAACCACAAGCGCAAACCATCTCTGACCGCGATTGGCGACGGCTGCGGAACCTGCCCCGGAACCATCCTGAGGTCCAGGTCGACGGCGATAAACGGATTAGGCCCGGGCAGCACCAGCGCCGCCTCTAGCCCGGCATCCTGCCAGGCACTGACCTGTTCTGCCGGCAATTTCTCCAGCGCGTAGCGGGCAGCATAATTGGGCTCGGTCTGGTCGACCGCAAGTTCTGGACCCACCAACACCAGATGTAGATTACCCGGTACCAACTGCGCCAGGTAGTCGCGGATAAGCGTCTCGTCATAGTGGTCGAAGCGATACGGCGCCCACAGCACGTCGTCGGCCGGGTAGTCGTGCAAGCGTGCGGCCAGGGTCCGCACCAGGGCAGCCGGCTCGGCCTTTTCCTGATACTCGAAATCGGTGCGCGCCAGCTGGGCCTGCTCGTCGAAGATCCACCGCTGCAGGCCTTGCTCGCGAACCTGTGTCACGGCTGCAAACAGCAACTGGCCGATGTCCCGGTAATGTGTCAACCCCGCGGCGGTCAGCGTGATAGTGACTTCCAAGGTACTCTGACGCTCGCCGACGATTCCTTTGCCCACAGAGAGTCCCTCTGCCCAACCTTTGCTTTTTAGCAGTGCGAGCAGCGAGCCCTGCTCCTCATGGCCGAGCAGGTGGCTGATGTAGGTGAGTGGTTTTGCCGGATAATGTGCCAGTGTGGCTGGCACAGGAAAGACGAACATCGCCAGGCGCAACTCCTTGATTGGCACGACCCGCTGCACCAACGGCAGTGCACCCGGCGCATACATGGCGGGTTCGGGCGGCCGTTCCCGGGCGGGCCCTGGGGGCACCGCCGCAAAATGCGTGCGTACCCACGCCTCCAGGGTATCGAGTGGTTCCCGACCCAACACTGCCAAAGTCATGTTGCCAGCACGGTAATACTCGACAAAGAACTGCAACAGATCCTCGCGCACCGGGTCGTCGTCGCGATCTGCCAGGGTCGCGGCGCTACCCACGGCAAAGCCACCATCAGGAAAAGCCGGCTCCAGGGCCTGGCCACGAGCGGCCCAGATCCGGCGCCAGTCACTTTGCAACTTGGAGGAATACTCCGAGTGGACCACTGCCCGTTCGCGGTTAACAAACTCGGTGTTCAGCAACGGTGCCGTAAAAAACTGCGCAAACCGGTCCAACGCCGGTTCAAGGTAATTGGCCGTGATATCGAAATAGTAATTGGTGTGGCGCGGCGCGGTATAAGCGTTGTCACTACCACCATGACGGCTGATAAAGGACTGGTACTCGCCCGCCTCGGGATACCCTGCAGTGCCGAGAAATAACATATGCTCGAGCAGGTGGGCCAGCCCTTGGCGATCATCTGGGTCGGCGCCGCTGCCGATTTTGACATCGATCGCGGCGGCTGCTTTGTCGGCAGAGGGATCCTGTACCAACAACACCTGCAACCCATTATCAAGGACAACGGCCCGATATGCCCGGGTATCGGCGCTGGGGGCATGAACGACAGCGGCTGCCGGCTGCAGCCACAGTGCCGCCAGCAGCCAGAGGGCCCGCCAGGGCCAACAGCGCACAGCTAACAGGAAATAGTGGTCACCTTTTTTCATGGCAGGCCTAGCCTAGCAGGATGTAAACCCGGCGTGGGTGACTATCTGGTAAGCATGATCCGCGGCAACAACAGGCTGCCTAGCTACCAGAGAGCATAAATTCGCAATCTACCTGCCAACGTTTACCATCGTGCCAAAGCAAGGTCAGGTTGGTGACAGTGAACGCGAAGTGTGCAGGCCGCTCTCGTACTTCTTCCCAGAGCGCTCCAAATTGCCGACGCTTGAGATCCCGAAAGGCGATGGTCAGATGGGGATGGTAATGCCGCCGGCGTGAAACCTTTTCCGCCACCCCACATTGTGTCTGCAAGCGATCCACAAGCAACAACTGTAACTCGACAAAGCCTGGCGCCGGCCTGGCTGCGTTAAATTTTTTCTCGCCAGAATCTCCCAGTTTAGCCCTCTTTCGAGTTTGTTTACCTGCTGACTTTGAAGGACTCTCGAACCCGTCTATTTCCATAGGCAGTGCTAAAAACCAGCCACCTAACCACATTTCGCCCTCCCACTGTGATGACGGTCACATCCTGCTGGCTGATTCCGAGTAAACGGGTGATAGCTATCACAGACGATCAGCTCCCGCATACCGACAATGGCATTACTGACACAAGCCAACATAACTAAAGGGGAGACAACAACAATGACTCAACATCAGCAACTGGTGAGACAAAGTCAACTGGAAAAAAGCCAGACGATTACGACGCAATTAAACGGCGCCAAGACGCTGCGTTACCTGTTACTGCTAGCGCCACTGCTGCTGGCTGCATGCGGTGGTGGCGACACGAGCTCCGGGCTGAAACAATCCAGCGACTCGGAAGAAAGCGCCAGTGTCGACGCCTCTACAAGTAGCAGTAATTCGACAAACAGCAGCTGCTACGAGGACTACGTTCGCGACCACACCGACCTGCTAAAGGCCTACCAGGCAAGTGGGACCACCAAATCCATCGAGGACTGGGGCCAGGCGCACTACGAAGACTCAGGCAAGGCAGAAGGGCGCCAGTTGCCATCCAGTTGTCCTGGCAGCAGCACCAGCAGCAGTGCCAGTGCCACACCCCGCAAACGCGGTAACTGCTCGCCCGGGGGCACGTCATCGGGTAGCCTCGTGGGCCCGGACCTAAGCGGCAGTTGGAGTGGTACTTTCACCCGCTACACTGGTGCCAGTGGCGGCATCTCGGCCATTGTGTCACATATTGGGTCGCGGGTAGAAGTCAGTACCAGCGCCGGGTTCGTCTTGGTGGGCGGCATTAGCAACAGCGGCAGCATGCGGCTTTGTGACAGCGACCACGAGGACTGGACCACGATCTACGGTGGGGCTACCACGACCTCGATTCGATTAGCCGACCACTATATGGATGGATCCGGAGTGCGGCTGGGTACCGACGTGCTGGTGCTGACCCGCTGAGCCGGTCGAGCCCAGTGGGCTGACCGCCTTAGCTTGATTGGCGTCCCCAAGGGGATTCGAACCCCTGTTGCCGCCGTGAAAGGGCGGTGTCCTAGGCCGACTAGACGATGGGGACGGGGAGTGGTGGAGCCGGACGGGATCGAACCGACGACTTCTACAATGCCATTGTAGCGCTCTCCCAACTGAGCTACGGCCCCGAGAGAACGCGGTATTTTCGTTTCTACGCCGGTTTGGGTCAAGCATCCTGCCCTGCTCGCGCGGCAATAAAGGCCAGCGCGGCATCAATACGCTGCAGGGTTCTTTGCTTGCCGACCAGGGCCAGGGTCTCATCGATTGGTGGCGTGGCCGCTGTGCCCGAAACCGCTACCCGCAGTGGTTGGGCTACCTTGCCGAGCTTTGAGCCCTGCGCCTCTACACAGGCGTGCAACTGTGCATGAATCACCTCAGGCGCCCACTGATCAACGCCGGCAAAGCGTTCCCGTACATCTTCCAGCAAAGGTCCTGCCACCGGGCGCAGGTGCTTTTTGGCGGCGCCTTCATCGTATTCGCCGACGTCCTGAAAAAAATAGAGGCTCTTGCCCACGAGTTCATCCAGAGTCTGGGCGCGCTCGCGAAGCGCCTCGACCACCGCAGCGGGTTGCGGCCCACCTTCGAGACTCACCTCTAGTTCACGCAGGCGCTGACATAAAAGGAGCGCCAGCCTTTCGCCATCGGCCTCCTTGATGTAATGCTGGTTGAGCCATCTGAGTTTGTCCTGGTCGAATGCCGACGCCGCACGGTTCACCTGAGAAAGATCAAAAAACTCAATCATCTCCTCCAGTGAAAAGATCTCCTGGTCGCCGTGTGACCAGCCAAGGCGAACCAGGTAGTTACGCATCGCCTCGGGCAGAAAACCCTGATCGCGATACTCCAGAACGCTGACGGCACCATGGCGCTTGGACAGGCGCTGTCCATCGGCACCGACAATCATCGGCACATGGGCAAA
>Ga0208132_1000736_pt1 | contig 15080 bp, 11 predicted proteins | sample ETNtaG_16_FD_185785 | JGI IMG/M metagenome (GOLD analysis project Ga0208132, IMG submission 185785) | Marine microbial and viral communities from oxygen minimum zone, Eastern Pacific Ocean - ETNP201406SV199 (SPAdes) (version 2) | ecosystem: Environmental > Aquatic > Marine > Oceanic ... | reverse complement strand
GCTGCTCCGGTTATCATATTCTTTACATAATCAGCATGGCCTGGACAATCAACATGGGCATAATGCCTCTTTTCTGTCTCATACTCAACATGCGCTATCGCTATCGTTATTCCACGCTCCCTCTCCTCCGGCGCATTGTCTATTGAATCAAATGCCCTCTCTTTCGCAAATCCATCCTTCGATAATATGTGTGTTATCACTGACGTTAACGTCGTCTTGCCGTGATCTACATGCCCTATCGTTCCCACATTCACATGTGGCTTTGTCCTTTCAAATACTTCCTTGGCCATCCCTTTTCTACCTCCAAAAACAACTTAAAGATTGTCTGAATTATGCTACGTTACTATAACTTTTTGCCGGTGCCGGCTTATATTCTAAAGGCTCCATGGTATATGTACCCCTGCCTTGAGTAATCGATCTCAAAACACTCGAATAGCCAAAGGTTTCAGCCAATGGTATTTTTCCTTTAACTATCCTCAAGTCCCCGTCATTTGTCATCTCGACAATATGAGCCCTGCGGCCATTCATGTCGCCAAGCACATCTCCAAGGTAATTATCCGGAACCGTAATTTCTATCAACATTATTGGTTCTAACAAAACAGATTTAGCTTTCTCTACTGCCCTTCTTAGAGCTACTCCTGCAGCATGGTAAAAAGCAAATTCTGACGAGTCAACTGAATGCATATCACCATCCAGCAGAGTCACTTTTATATTTATGAGAGGATAACCACCTGACACACCGCTTTTTGCAGTATCAACAATACCCTTTTCCACGGATTTTATAAACTGCCTGGTAATTGCACCTCCCTTTATCTTATCTTCGAACTCTACAGTTTTTTCTTCACCTACATGTGGTTCCAACTTAATCTCTATACGGGCGTATTGACCACGTCCTCCAGTTTGTTTTACAAATTTTTCATCTATTTCAGCTTCGCGTTGCACAGTTTCCCTATAGGACACTCTGGGTGCACCCACGTTTGCATTTACCTTGTACTCACTCAACATCCTGTTCTTCAAAACTTCAAGATGCAATTCGCCCATTCCTGAAATTATCAACTGACTCGTCTCATCATCTGTATGAACCTTAAATGTCGGATCTTCTTTAGACAACCGGGCCAGAACAAAAGCCAATTTTTCTTTTTCTGCTTCAGTTTTTGGTTCTATAGCCATGGAAATAACTGTTTCAGGAAACTCTATTTTCTCCAACAAAACAGGATGATTTTCAGTACATATCGTGTCACCGGTTCCAGTATCTTTAAATCCTACTATGGCCACAATGTCCCCAGCCGATGCACTTTCCAGCTGCTCTCTTTTATCAGCATGCATACTATATATTCGACTTGCCAGTTCTTTTTTCCTGGTCCTTGCATTATAAAGCCTTTGCCCAGACTCCATCTTTCCTGAATAGATACGCATAAATGTAAGATCGCCGTGCTTATCAGATGCAATCTTAAAAGCCAAGGCACTAAAATGTTCTTCTTCAGTTGGGTTCATTTCTACAGCAGAATCATCTTTTGCATTAGTACCTTTTATTGGTGGGATTTCCAGAGGTGACGGCAAAAAGTCACATACCGAATCAAGCAACTGCTGAACACCCTTATTTTTAAAGGCAGAACCACATAATACGGGCATTAAACCGAACTTAATAGTTCCTTCTCGAATAGCACTTACTATTTCTTCCTCACTGAGGGAGCTTTCACTCAAATATTTATCCATGAACCAATCTACTTTGTCAGCAATTCCCTCTAACATCAACTCTCTATATGTTCCGGCCTCATCTAACATAGCATCCGGTATATCACGCTCTTCATACGTAGATCCAAACTTGTCATCTTCGTGAGTAAATATTATTGCCTTCATCTTTATTAAATCAATAACACCCTCAAAGTTTTTTTCTTTACCAACCGGCAGTTGGACCGGGACAACATTCTTATTTAATTTTTCCTTAATTTCGTTAAACACTTTTACAAAATCAGCACCTATTCTATCCATTTTATTAACGAAACAGATCCGGGGAACATTATATTTATTCGCCTGTCTCCACACTGTCTCTGTTTGCGCCTCAACACCACCGACACCACAAAAAACACATATTGCACCGTCTAAGACCCTTAGAGATCTTTCAACTTCAATTGTAAAGTCTACGTGTCCCGGGGTGTCAATTACGTTTATTTGATAATCTTTCCAGAAACATGTGGTTGCTGCAGCAGTAATAGTAATACCTCGCTTCTGTTCCTCCTCCATCCAGTCCATAGTTGCAGTACCCTCGTGAACCTCACCTAATTTGAAACTCTTACCGGTATAGAATAGTATGCGTTCTGTCGTTGTAGTTTTCCCTGCATCAATGTGTGCAGCTATTCCTATATTCCTTAGATTTGTCAGATTCTTTTTTGCCATAATACGCTTACTTTAAAGTTACCATGCAAAATGAGCAAAGGCTTTATTTGCCTCAGCCATTTTGTGAGTATTTTCCCGTTTTGTGATTGACACACCCTGCTTCTTATATGCATCAGATAGTTCGTCTGCCAGTTTTAAATGCATCGCTTTACCCTTCTTGCTCCGTGTTGCTTCAAGTATCCACCTAATGCCCAATGATAATTGCCTCTTTCTAGACACCTCAATCGGAACCTGATATGTCGCCCCACCAACACGTTTTGACTTTACTTCAACCAACGGCTTGACATTATTGATGGCCGCCTCAACTATTTCCAAAGGCTCTTTATCTGGAAACCTGGTTTGCAATAAATCTGTTGCCTGATAAAAGACTTTCTCGGCAACACTCTTCTTGCCTTCATGCATTAAATTATTAATAAACTTAGCAACTAAAGTACTTTTAAAACGCACATCTGGCTTTAGATAAACTTCAGTGCTTTTATATTGCAATGCCATTTATTGTCTCCCACACCATCAAATAACAAATAAACTAAAAATTACTTTGAGCCTTTTGCCCCGTATTTAGACCTGCCACGCTTTCTACCATCTACACCGGCTGTATCCAATTTACCTCTTATTATGTGATATTTAACCCCGGGAAGATCACGTACTCTCCCGCCCCTTATCAAAACTATTGAATGCTCCTGCAAGTTGTGCCCTTCACCCGGTATATAAGCCGTAACTTCTTTTCCGTTTGTCAGCCTTACCCTTGCCACCTTCCTTAAAGCGGAATTAGGTTTTTTAGGTGTTCGTGTCATAACCTGAAGGCAAACACCCTTCTTTTGCGGACATCCTTCCAAATCAATACTTTTACTTTTTTTCACTATCTTTTTTCTACCTTTTCTTACTAATTGATTTATCGTTGGCATATATTATCCCTCTAGCTTAATTAGATAACGTTGGTAACAACTCTTCTTTCTCTTCAATCTTATCACCAGATGTTTCTACGACCTCTTTCTCCTTAACCAACTTAAGATATGGTTTGTATCCCGTTCCAGTTGGCACCAAATGCCCGAGAATTACATTTTCTTTCAGTCCTACAAGCATATCCCTATTTCCTTCTAAAGCAGCTTTTGTCAATACCTTGGTTGTTTCCTGGAAAGATGCCGCTGATATAAAACTATCGGCTTGTACAGAGGCTTTAGTAATTCCCAACAATAACGGTTCGGCACTGGCAGGCTTACCACCGCTTTCTTTTGCCTCAATATTTATTTCTTTAAACTTAAACTTGTCAATAATCGCGCCTTGTAGTAATTTAGTATCGTTAGATTCGTCTACCTGCACTTTCCGTAACATCTGCGAGATAATTATTTCAACATGCTTATCATCTATTGGTACGTTCTGTGAACGATAAACATTTTGAACTTCCTTTAATGTATACTGCTGTAATTCTTCTTCACCACAAATCCTCAAGATATCCTGAAGGACGAGAGGGCCTTCTACCAACGCGTCTCCCGCCTTTACACGATCCCCCCTGTGCACCCTCAAATGCTTACCACGAGGAACAAGATGGTCTACTTCCATTCCGGATTCACCTTTAACAATTATCGTCCTTTTACCTCTCTTCTTTTCACCAAGTTCTACTATGCCATCTATTTCACTCATTACGGCAGGATCCTTTGGTCTTCTTGCCTCAAAAATCTCTGATACTCTGGGTAGTCCACCAGTTATATCTTCTGTTCTCGTAATCTCTCTTGGCGTTTTAGCCAGAAGCGTACCGGCGATAACCTTAGAACCCTCTTCAACCTCTATATGCGCCTTCTCCGGTATTGGATAAAGCCCCTGGATTTTCCCTTTACTATCCTCAAGAATTATTTGAGGATGAAGGTCTCCTTTATGTTCTACAATCACCTTTCTTTTAATACGGGTTACAGCATCATATTCCTTACGCATTGTTTTATTTTCTATTATATCTTCAAAGCGAATTCTACCCCCCATCTCAGCGAGGATTGGAGTCATATGAGGATCCCATTTGATTATTGTTCGCCTCGCTGCAACCTTTTCATTTTCCTTCACTAAAACTATTGCACCTAGCGGTACAGCGTGTTTTTCGAGTTGCCTGCCCTTATCATCAACAATGAATATTTCTCCCTTACTACCTAGGGTAATATTTTCTCCCTCTGGATTCTCTACTACATTTAGATCACTGTAGTTGACCCGGCCTGTCCTTCTAACCTTTATATCTGATTCTTCAATTGATCGTGTCGCAGTTCCACCGATATGAAATGTTTTCATAGTTAATTGAGTCCCGGGCTCTCCTATTGATTCGGCAGCAATGATTCCCACAGCTGTACCTTCTTCTACCAATTTACCTTTAGAAAGATCCATACCGTAACACTTAACACACAAACCTTGCGGCACCTCACATGTTAATGCAGAACGTACGCGAATTTTCTCATATCCCAGCGCCTCAATTCTTTTTGCTTTCTCTTCTGTAATCAGTTCGTTTTCCTTGACTATTTTCTCATCCTTAACCAAATCTACAATATTGTTCAAAGACACTCTGCCCGTAATAATCCTGTGAAGAGGAACCTCAATACGATCTCCCCTGTAAACGGCACTCTTGCTGATCCCATTAACTGTTCCACAATCATGAGAGGTGACAATTACATTTTGTGCAACATCTGCAAGTTTCCTGGTTAAATAACCGGAGTCTGCCGTCTTTAAAGCCGTATCGGCTAACCCTTTTCGTGCACCATGGGTTGAACTGAAATACTCCAATACGCTTAACCCTTCGCGAAAGTTTGCTTTAATTGGTGTCTCTATTATCTTGCCTGACGGTTTAGCCATTAAGCCTCTCATACCCGCAAGCTGTCTCAATTGCTGGGTACTGCCCCTGGCACCTGATGCAGACATTAAATATACCGGGTTAAGGTACGAATTTCCGTCCCTTATATCATTCTTAAGTTCATCAAGCATCTCCTCCGCCACTATTTCACCGGCATATGTCCAAGTATCTATTACCTGATTATATCTTTCACCCTCCGTGATTATACCCCTATGATATAATTTCTGAGTCTTTTCAACCTCTTTCTGTGTTTTTTCCAATATCTGTGCCTTCTTCTTTGGCATCTTTAAATCCATTATTGAAAGAGAAAGGCCAGCCTTTGTACACTCTTTAAAACCTATCTCTTTGACTTTGTCTAACAGATCAATAGTGGCCTCTTTGCCCAGTATTTTATAACAATCCTGGATAATATTTTTTATTGATTTATGATCAAGAGGGTAATTATAAAACGGCAGTTCAGGAGGCAAAGCTTCATTAAATACAACACGGCCTACAGTGGTAGTACATAACGTATTCCCGTCCTGTTTATCTTCATCATTCTTAACAGATTTGTTTGGCTCCAGTCTGAGTTTAATTTGAGTATGAACACCAACCTTCTTCAATGCATAAGCCATTAATACTTCGTCATAATTACTGAAGCTTCTAAGTTTTTCTTCATCTTGTTCTCCTATCAGAGTCGTCAAAAAGTAACAACCCAGAACAATGTCCTGTGAAGGAGTAATTATAGGCTCACCAGAAGCAGGAGAAAAAATATTATTAGTCGATAACATCAGTGTTCTTGCTTCAATTTGTGCTTCAACGGACAGGGGCAAATGAACTGCCATTTGGTCTCCATCAAAGTCAGCATTGAATCCACGGCACACCAATGGATGAAGTTTTATTGCATTACCTTCCACGAGAATCGGCTCAAATGCTTGAATTCCCATACGATGCAATGTCGGAGCCCTGTTAAGTAAAACCAGATGCTTCCTTACCACATCATCAAGAATATCCCAAACCTCTTCATCTTGTCTTACCAACATTTTCTTTGCACTCTTTATTGTATCTGCCAGCCCAATTTCCCTTAAACGTCGAATTATGAATGGCTGAAATAATTCAAGTGCAATTTTTTTAGGTATCCCGCATTGGCTTAATTTAAGTTCAGGGCCAACGACTATTACTGATCGTGCTGAATAATCAACTCTCTTACCAAGCAGATTCTCCCTGAATCTCCCCTGTTTACCCTTAATCATATCAGTCAGAGATTTCAAAGGACGGCTGTTGCTGCCCAGGATAGGACGCTTACCTCTGCCATTATCAAAAAGTGCATCCACCGCCTGCTGCAACATTCTTTTCTCATTTCTAATTATTACTTCCGGCGCATTGAGGTCTATCAGTTTTTTAAGACGATTATTTCGATTAATTATACGCCTGTAAAGGTCGTTAAGGTCTGAACTGGCAAAGTCTCCACTTTCCAATAATACCAAAGGCCTCAAATCCGGAGGAATAACCGGAACAACATCCATAACCATCCACTCAGGCTTGTTTCCAGAATCTTTAAAAGATTCAACAATTGCTAATCTTTTTATTATATCCTTGGTTCGCTGTTTGGATTTTGTTTCCGTAAGTTCTATCCTAAGCTCCTTTGATATTTTCTCTAAATCCAGGCCTTGAAGTATTGTCCGCATAGCTTCGGCTCCCATACCGGCATTGAAACTACCTTCTCCATATTTTTCCCGAGCATCATCATACTCATCAACCGTCAACAATTGATATTCCTTAAGTGGCGTACTTCCAGGATCTATCACAGCGTAACCCTGAAAATATATAATCCGTTCCAAAACGTTAGTTTTCATACCTAAAAGGGTTCCTATTCTCGAAGGCATTGCCTTAAAAAACCATATATGAACAATAGGCGCCGCCAGACCAATATGCCCCATCCTTTTTCTTCTTACGCGAGAATGAGTTACCTTGACCCCACATCTATCACAGACAATCCCTTTATGCTTAATACCCTTATATTTTCCGCAAAAGCATTCCCAATTACGCTCAGGACCAAAAATTCGCTCACAAAATAGTCCATCTTTCTCTGCACGATATGTACGATAATTTATTGTTTCTGGTTTTTTTACTTCACCATATGACTTGCTCCTGATATTCTCTGTTGACGATAGTGATATCCTCACGGAGCTATATTCATTTATCTTTTCATATGTGCTAATTGTCATTAGTTAATCTCCATTTATCGTTAAAAAAGAGATAAATTTATTGCTTCAATCATGCGCTTTAAAATAATAAAGCACATAACAATCTAACTTGTTTATTTAAAGTTTTTCTTCTTTCTCAAGTGTCAAGGCAAGACCGAGTCCCTCAACCTCTTTGGTAAGTACTTCGAATGATGCAGGAGTTCCTGCTTCCAGCGTATTCTTACCTTTAACCATTGACTCGTAAATTCTGGTACGACCCTCTACATCATCACTTTTCACGGTAAGAAGTTCCTGTAGATTATAGGCAGCCCCATAAGCTTCTAATGCCCATACTTCCATTTCCCCAAACCTTTGCCCACCGAACCTTGCTTTTCCTCCAAGAGGTTGTTGTGTTATCAAGGAATACGGCCCCGTAGCTCTGGCGTGTACCTTCTCGTCAACTAAGTGATGCAGCTTCAACATATACATATACCCAACTGCGACCTTTTGATTAAAGGCGTCGCCGGTACAACCATCATATAATGTAGCCTTGCCGTCCTCCGGAAGCCCTGCCTCTTTCAAAGTATCCCTTACTTCATATTCTTTTGCCCCATCAAAAATAGGTGTAACAGCCTGGAAATTCAATTTTTTTGCAGCCCAACCCAGGTGTGTTTCCAGGATTTGGCCCAGATTCATCCTGGAAGGAACTCCAAGGGGATTCAGAATCATCTCAACTGGCGTTCCATCCTCCAAACATGGCATATCTTCCACGGGCAGAATCCTGGCTATGACCCCTTTGTTACCATGCCTTCCTGCCATTTTATCTCCAACAGACAGCCTCCTTTTCGTTGCAATAGAAACCTTTGCCACTTCCAATACACCACTTGGTAATTCATCACCTCTTTTTAATTGACTTATTTTTGTATTTTTATCTTCCTTCAAAGACTCAATGCTTTCGTTATGCTCAGCACAAATTCTCGACGCTCTTTCACTTTTCCTCTTATTACTACCAGAATCAAAGCTTCTAATATCAAACCGCTCCTGCAAATCAAGAATACATTCGATATCTGTCCCGTATGATACTTTCAAAGGCTTGTCCGTCTCCAAATTTACAAGTGTACCATCAAAAACCTGTTCCAGGTCTTTTATCATTTTCACAAATTCTTTTGATATTGCTTTATCAAATTTAACTTCTATGCCTTTTATTTCATTCGTAACTTTTTGTCTTTTTTCGTCTGACAGATGGGCTCTTCGAGAGAAAAGCTGTGTATTTATAACAATCCCCTCTACACCAGATGGCACCTCCAAAGAAACATTCTTGACATCCTCTCCAGCTCTGCCAAATATTGCATGTAAAAGTTTTTCTTCCGGAGATAGTTCACTTCTACTCTTTGGAGCAATTTTTCCTACAAGAATATCTGAAGGTTTAACCTTCGTTCCAACATGAATTATACCGTTTTCGTCTAAATTACTGAGAGCTTTCTCGGAAACATTTGGTATATCCCTGGTAAATTCCTCCTTCCCAAGTGTTGTCTCCCTGATCTCCACCTCAAACTCATCTCTATGAATTGACGTATAACTGTCGTTCTTGAGCAAACTTTCACTAACTACCATAGCATCCTCAAAATTGTAACCATCCCATGTCATAAAGGCCACCAATACATTTCTGCCCAAACTCAATTCACCATTACAAGTAGCAGCACCATCAGCAATAATTTCTTTCTTTTTTACCTTTTGCCCCTCTACCACTATAGGTTTCTGGTTTAAACAGGTTCCTTCGTTTAAGCCAACATATTTCCTTAGATTGTATATATCACTGTCATTAATTATTATTTGTTCACCATCAACTTTAGTAATAGTACCGGCATTTTCAGCGCGAACAACCATACTGGAATTCTGTGCAACCATTTTTTCCATACCTGTAGCAACAAGTGGCGGCTCTGTTATTAGTAACGGCACTGCTTGTCTTTGCATGTTTGATCCCATTAATGCTCTGTTCGCATCACTATGTTCAAGGAATGGGATCAGGCTTGTAGATACTCCTACCAACTGCTTCGGTGATACATCTATGTAATCAACATCCTTCACATTTACAAGCTTGAAGTCCCCACTAAAACGTGCAAGGACTTCACTGTTTAATCCTTTAGCTCCAAAACACGACTGCGTATCTGCCGGCGCAAGAGTTTTGCCTTCTTCTTCATCGGCACGAAGATAGACAATCTCATTTGTTAGTTTGCCGTTTTTGACCTTTAAGTATGGAGAAATTAAGAAACCATAATCATCAGTTGATGCATATATACTTAATGATGCAATCAATCCAATATTTGTACCCTCCGGAGTCTCAATAGGACATATTCGCCCATAGTGCGAGATGTGAACATCTCTAACCTCAAATCCGGCTCTCTTTCTATTAAGCCCACCTGGCCCCAAGGCACTTAATCTCCGTTCATGTGTAAGCTGTGCTAATGGATTGGTCTGATCTAATACTTGAGATAGCTCGCCACGGCTAAAGAAATACTCTATTGCTGAAAATATTGTTCTGGAGTTTATGAGAATCCTTGGCGTTAATAGCTCAAAATCCTTAGTATTCATCCTTTCCTGGACTGTTCTTCTCAGCTTAAGAAATCCTCTACGTAATTCTTCACCAAATAACTCATCAAGAGTTCGGAGGCGCCTATTGCCAAGATGGTCTATATCGTCAATACTTCCTTCATCTTTTCTAAGTGTTACGATATACTTGATAGAATTTATATAATCTTCAGGTTGTAAAGTCATTTCATTATTAGATACTTCCTGCCCTAATTTTCTATTTAATCTAAATCGCCCTACAAGACCTAATTTATATCTTTTTGCATCAAAGAACTTATCATGAAACAATTGCTTTGCCTTATCCAATTGCTGAGGATTTCCAGGTCTGAATCTTGTATAAACCTTCAACAACGCATCTTCATGAGATTCTGCATTATCAGTTTCCAGAGTATTAAGTATCAAAGGATCATCCATGCTCTTGATAACTTCAATCTTTTTAAGATTTGAATTCGATATAACACCAACCATATCCTCAGTTATTTGTCTTCCAGCTTCCAATATAATCTCACCAGTTTGAGGGTTAATCAATCGACCAACTAAATACCTATCTTTAAGTTTTTTTCTCGAAGCAGAATCTTTAATACTGACTGTTTCCGTTTCGTAAAAAAGCCTGATAATATCTTCATCTTTTGAATATTTTTCTGACATTGCTCTCAGGAAACATGTTGCAGGAAATTTACCACTTTGATCAACCCTGGTAGTCAAAACATCTTTTTTCCCAACTTCCACCTCAATCCAACTGCCACGCTCCGGAATAACCCTGCAAGAATGCATTCTCTTCTCTGCATGCAGTTCCTCAACAAAATCCACACCTGGCGACCTATGAAGTTGAGTTACGACGACCCTTTCTGTTCCATTTATTATGAACTCACCGCCGCCAATCATAACAGGAATTTCTCCCAGATACACCGCCTCTTCAACAGGCTCTTCCTTATTTAATCTTAACCAGACCCTTAGAGGTTTACCATAAATCAACTTCAATTTTCTACATTCGTCCGGACCGTAACGTGGTTTCCCTATCTCATACTTTATAAATTCTAAATTAATCGTTTCGTCGTAGTTATTTATTGGAAAAGTCTCTCGCAAAATGGCTTCTAAACCTCGATTCTTTCGCTTATCCGGAAGCACATTTTCCTGCAAAAAAGCTGCATATGACTTAGTCTGAGTCCTGATCAGGTCAGGCATTTCAATCACGTCGGTAATTTTACCGTAATTTCTTATGTTCTTATTTATCATTTTCATACTTTCTTTTGCAGCATTCCAACAAAAGTTTTTTTAATTTACTACTTTATGCAAGTTCAACCACCGCACCCGCATCTTCTAACGCTTTTTTAACCTTCTCCGCTTCTTCCTTTGCAACACCTTCTTTTATGGGCTTTGGTGCACTATCTACCAATGCTTTTGCCTCTTTTAACCCAAGTGAAGTTTCTGCACGAACAGCCTTAATAACCTGAATCTTGTTCGCACCAATTTCCTTCAGAACAACATCAAACGTTGATTTCTCTTCCTTAGCTGCCTCTTCTCCACCAGCCGGTGCCATACCACCCATTGGAACCGCCATTGCCGCTGAAGCAGAAACACCAAATTTTTCCTCAAATGCCGTTACCAACTGAGAAGCCTCAAGCAAACTCATTCCTTCAACCAGCTCAAGTACCTGGGTAATCTTTTCAGTAGGCTCAGTTTTCTTTACTTTTGTATCTGTTGCCATAATTTCCTCCTTTTACCTTTTAAACATTCTTTATATTAAACATCACTCTTTTTTCTCTTTTATCGCATGCAAAACTCGACATAGGCTACTTGCCGTGGCATTAAATACATTTGCTAATTGAACCATAGGTGCCTGTATCGCAAATACTATTTGTGTTAAAACCACCTCTCTGGATGGAATTGATGCCAGAGTTCTGATATTGTCAAATGACATTAACTCTCCATCCACCCATCCGCCTATAATTTTAAAGTCCGATATCTCTTTAGAACATTTCTTCAGCATTTTGGCCAGCTCTACAGGATCGTCGTCACTTGACGCAACAACTGTTTGTGCATCAAGCATTTGCCCAAGCTCCGAAATCCCTACTTCCTTAAATGCTATAGCGGCAAGAGAATTCTTTACAACCTTCACATTGATATTTTTCTCCCTCAGATCGCTCCTCAACACATTTGACTGATGAGCGTTTATTCCCTTAAAATTCGCAAGAACAAGATTTTTCTTACCCTTATAGTCAGTTACAAGCTCATCAACAATTAATTTTTTCAACGCTTTAGACATTTTTAAAATTCATTAAAATATTTAACTATGAAGCCAGCGCAACTCTTACACCAGGGCTCATAGTAGATGAAATAGATATTTTCTGAACAAAAGTTCCTTTTGCGGCAGGTGGTTTATTGCTAACAATGTGCTTTATAAATGATCTAATATTTTCGGCCAGGTCCTCTTCAGGAAAAGATGTTTTCCCCACAGGAACATGAACATTACCACCAGCATCTGTTCTATATTCTATCTTACCTTCCTTAAATTCTTTAACCGCAGTTTCAACATCATTCGTTACCGTTCCTGACTTCGGAGATGGCATCTTACCCTGCGGGCCCAGAACTCTGCCTAGTTTACCAACTTTGCCCATCATGTCTGGTGTTGAAATTGCCACATCAAAATCTAACCACCCACCCTCGACTTTCTTCAGTAAATCATCACCGCCTGCTTCTACGGCACCTGCCTTCTGTGCCAGTTCTATTTTGTCTCCACTGGCAAAGACTACAACCCTGACTTCTTTTCCAATTCCTTTAGGCAACGAGAATGACCCACGGACTATCTGATCCGAATGCTTAGGGTCAACGCCTAATTTCATGACAATGTCAACAGTTTCGTCAAACTTAGTCTTGTTAAAGTTTTTTAGGACTGAAACCGCTTCTTTCAGTTCATATTCCTTCGATTTCTCGACCGTTTTATTTGATTCGACGTAACGCTTACTTCTACACTTCACTATTAATTTCCTTTAATATACTTAAGATTTCTAGCCCTCTACCTTTAAACCCATAGACCGAGCAGTACCTTCGATAATCTTCCCGGCCATTTCAAGGTTTTTTGCGTTAAGGTCGGACAGCTTTACTTTTGCGATCTCTTCAACCTGCGACTTTGTTACTTTGCCTATCTTGTCCTTGTTCGGTTCCGAAGAACCTTTCGCTATCCCCGCAGCTTTTTTGAGCAATACGGCAGCTGGAGGTGATTTGAGAATAAAAGTAAATGACTTATCCTTGTAAACCGAGATTTCCACTGGTGTTATCGTTCCCTGCAAATCTTTGGTCTTCTCATTGAATTGAGTAACAAATTGGCCAATATTCACCCCATGCTGTCCTAAAGCAGGGCCGACAGGGGGCGCTGGAGTAGCTTGGCCTCCGGGGATTTGTAGTTTTATTTTAGTATCAGCTTCTTTTGCCATTAAATTCTCTATACTACATTGCCTCTACTTGCCAATATTCCAATTCTACAGGTGTAGGCCTGCCAAAAATCGTAAGCATTAATTTCAAACAACCGCTAGCGGGCAAGACTTCTTCCACCTCTCCGTCAAAATTCTCAAAGGGGCCTTCCTTAACCCTTACCCTATCTCCCTTACTAAACTCTATCGTTGCTTTCGGCTTTTCTTCCCCTCGTTCTACTCTTTCTAATAACTTCTCAACTTCACTATTTTGCATTGGTATCGGCTTACTATCTCCACCAATAATATCACCTGCTCCAGGAGCCTCACGAATCATATACCACACTTTTTCCGGAATTTCACCTTTCTCATCAACCTCTATTTCCGCCATTACGTAACCCGGATATATCTTCCTTTCGGCTACTCTTTTCTTTCCACCTTTGATTTCAGATACCTTTTCACTAAGCACTAAAATCTTTGGGATAAGATCTTCAATTCCTTGGATTTTAATACGTTTCTCCAAATCACTTTTAACCTTATCCTCTTTGTTACTTTGCACACGAAGCACAAACCACTTTTTCCCCATAACATAAAACAATAATTCTTGTCAAAACCAGAAACACTATATATTCATATTAATTATCAACTACTATTAATTACTCTTTCCTTAGAAACTCTTTGAAACTTACCTAGCAGGAAGATGGTGGGTCTTGCTCAGTTATTTCCGAATTAGCGGTGTTCGAATAGACGTGATCTCAAACCTCTAAGATGTTCAACGCTATTATCCCTCAACCCCAGACAAACCCCAAACATAAAAAACTTACTACAATATATCTATAGCTTTCATAAAAGTAGACACTATCCAGTCAACACAGAAAACATACACCCCCAAGACTACCAAACATACGATAACAACAATTGTTGAGCCAATTAATTCGCTCCTTGTCGGCCACGAAACCTTTTGAAGCTCTGCTTGTGTTTCTATAAAAAACTCTACAGCTTTCTTGGACTTGTTATCTAATCTCTTTAGCCCTATTTCAAAACCAGTTGTAAATAAACATATAAATATGCCGCACAAAACAAAAAGTGCACATGAACCAGCTACCCCCCAAGTCAAACTTATATCCAGCAAGGGTACCCTGGCACCGGCATAAAACTCTGGAAGGTCTATCAATGCCCCATATAAAGAGTATGCCGCAAATATTGCGGCAAGACCAAAGAGTCCTGCTACCGCACTTCTGGCATATACACCCATTCCCTTTCTATAAATTTGAAAAGTCATACTCGCTACTCTACTATTCTATAGTAAAATTTTCTGGCAGGTCTGGAGGGACTCGAACCCCCAACACCCGGATTTGGAATCCGGTGCTCTAGCCGATTAGAGCTACAGACCTTTCTTTCTATTTTTTTTGCTCTTTATGTATTGTGTGTGACCTGCAAAACTTACAGAACTTTTTCATTTCCAGACGCTCAGTCTGTTTCAGCTTCTTGCTTGTCCTATAATTCCTACTACTACATTCTGTACACGCCAAAGTTATATAGTTCGCCATTACGCTTTACTTTTACACTATTCGATAATTTTAGTAACAACACCCGCTCCTACCGTCTTTCCACCTTCTCTTATCGCAAACCTCAACTCCTTATCCATCGCTATCGGAGTTATCAACTCTATCTGCAAATTAGCATTGTCCCCGG
>Ga0208132_1000721_pt1 | contig 15237 bp, 15 predicted proteins | sample ETNtaG_16_FD_185785 | JGI IMG/M metagenome (GOLD analysis project Ga0208132, IMG submission 185785) | Marine microbial and viral communities from oxygen minimum zone, Eastern Pacific Ocean - ETNP201406SV199 (SPAdes) (version 2) | ecosystem: Environmental > Aquatic > Marine > Oceanic ... | reverse complement strand
TGGGTGAGAAATCTGCTCGAAATCTGCTCGATGCGATTGGAAAGAGTAAGGGCAGAGATTTACACTGCCTGATCTGTGCCCTGGGAATACAGAATATTGGTACTCATGCAGCAGATATACTGTCAAAGCACTTCGGCACACTCGACAGACTCATGGATGCCTCTGTTGAAGAGTTGGATGAGATCTTTGAGATTGGAGAAATCACGGCAAAGGGCGTCGTAGATTTCTTCTCAAATAGCCACACAAAAGACGTTATCAATAAACTCAAGGCGGCGGGTGTTAATCTTAGCGCCGTTCGTAAAGAAGCAAAGGCCGCTTCTAATATAGCTGAGAAGTCTTTTGTTGTAACGGGAACGCTGAACGGATATACCCGTAAAGAGATAGAAGATATAATAAAAAATCTGGGTGGAAAAGTATCATCAGCCGTAAGCGGCAAGACTGATTTTCTGATTGCCGGTGAATCACCGGGATCAAAACTCGAAACAGCAAAAAAGCTGGGAACAACAATTTTAAGCAAAGAGGAATTTGAGAATTTAATTAAAAAAACATAAGCTCACCATGGGGTAAAGAAATAAAATGGAAAAATTGATAAAGAATGCTTTAAAGTCTGCGAAGGCCGATCAGATTGAGATTCGCATTAATGAGGGAAGGGGAACGGGAGTTGCCTATGTGGGCAAGGAATTGGAGAGTATAGGCGAAAGCAGTATCATGGGTGGAAGTGTACGTGCTCTCGTCAATGGAGGATGGGGATTTGTAGCTTTCAATGATATTGAAAATTTACCCCGCTACGTCAATATGGCATGTGAACAGGCAATGCTGGTTGGAAACAGGGATGTATCACTGGCAGAGACCGGAGTGATTAACGATATTGTAAAGACGCAGGTCGATGTAGACCCGGCAGATATTTCACTGATTGACAAACATGATTTGTGTCAGAAATATAATAATATAATCCTATCTTCAAAGAAGGTCCAGACCTCCAGTGTGAGGTATGCGGATTCTCACAGTACGCTTTATTTCGCCAACCTGGAAGGCAGCTTTATTGTTAGCGAGAATCAATTCTGTGGTGTTTCGGTTATGGCAATGGCAAAGGATGGTATGGATGTACAGCAGGCATATGATTCGATTGGAGATCTGAGAGGTTACAAAAAGGTTGAAAATTTTGAAGAAAGCTGTGAAGATGTCACTAAGCGGGCAGTTGATCTGCTCTCTGCAAAGCCTGTGGAGGGCGGTAAATATACCGTAATAGTTGATCCAAAGCTTTGCGGTGTTTTTACACACGAAGCGTTCGGGCATCTGAGCGAAGCGGATTTTATCTATGAAAACAAAAAACTCCGTGAGGTTATGAAAATAGGAAAACGCTTTGGTTCTGATGAATTGTCTATAGTAGATGATGGTACACTGGAAGGAGAGGCCGGATATAATAAGTATGACAGTGAGGGAACACCATCGCAAAAGACATATCTGATAAAAGATGGTATTTTAACCAACAGACTGCACTCAAGAGAGACAGCAGCCAAGATGAATGAGAGTCCTACAGGAAACGCCAGGGCTATCAGTTATGCCAGTGAACCGATTGTGCGTATGACTAATACATATATGGAATCCCGCAATCAAACGCTTGAAGAGATGTTGGCAGGTGTAGATGAAGGCATTTATGCAAAGGGTTCCCTTGGAGGACAGACAAACACTGAGATGTTTACCTTCAGTGCAGAAGAGGCATATAAAATAAATGGCGGAAAAGTCTGCGAGAAGATTCGTGATGTAGTTTTGACAGGTAACGTATTTGAAACATTGATGAATATAGATGCGATCGGCAACGATCTTGTCATCTACGGAGGGCTTGGCGGATGCGGCAAGGGCGGGCAATCCCCATTGCGTGTAAGCGACGGCGGGCCGCATATCAGGATAAGAAACGTAACAATTGGCGGCAGATGAGTTATCCTTGAACATGTCGCGAACTAGCCATAAAACCGTGTTTCATTTTGCTTTTTTATTGAAATTACACATACTTTACGTGAATGATTTGCATCTGAGAATTAAATTTGATACCCCTGGACAGGAAGACCGGGAGGAAGAGACAGAATACAAATCTACTTTTAAAATCAGAGAACAATAAAAAAATGGAAAACAACATTGAAGAGAAAACACTTGAACTGGCCTTAAAAAATTCTGATTCGGCTGAGGTGATTTATGAAGAGGGAGAATCCAGGTCTATCAGTTTCGAAAACAATAAATTGAAATCTGTATATACCAGGTCAATCAGAGGCATCGGCCTGCGCGTAATCAAGGATGGAAAAATCGGTTTCTCTAGTACCACTGATTTCAGGAAGCCCGAACAGCTTGTTACAAATGCTATAGAAAGCGCTGAGTTCGGACAGGAAGCAAAATTCGAATTTCAGTCGAAAAACCAATATAAAGACACCAAGCTGTTTGATGAGAACGTAGTGGACTATCCTATCGAAAAAGGCATACAGATCGGAAAGGACAATATAGAAAAAGCCTTATCTGTAAATCCGGATTATGAATGTGGAGTCAGTATTGGAAAAGGTGCCAGTAAAAGCCGTTTAATCAACTCAAGCGGTTTAGACGTAAGCACTCGATCAACTTCTTTTGGAATAAGCATCGATATATTACTTGTTAAGGATAAAGGTTTATTATGGATCGGAGAAGGCGAGAGCTCTGTAAAAGTGGCTGAGGATCTTGATAAACATACAACGAAAGCGCTTCGCGATTTGAAACTGGCAGAGAAAGAGGTCGAAATATCTACAGCCGGCTATCCGATGGTTTTTACTTCCAAGGCTGTTGGAACTCTGTTATCAACATTTGAATCCGGCTGTAATGGGAAACTGGTTCAGAAAGGAGCCTCTCCGCTGACGGGTAAACTGGGACAGAAAATAATAGATGAAAGATTCAGTATGTACGATGACCCGACGATCGATTACGCAGACGGAAGCTATGTCTGCGATGACGAAGGCGTCTCTGCCCGGAGGACTCCGCTTTTTGAATCAGGTGTACTTAAGAATTATATATATGACCTGCAGACTGCCGGTATTATGAATGCAAAATCCACCGGTAATGGAACGAGAAGTTTCGCTTCTCAACCTTCTCCGGGAAACTCTAATATAATAATTGAACCGGGAGAGATGAAATTTGAAGATATGATTAAAGACATGAAGAGCGGAATACTTGTAGACCAGGTTCTTGGCGGAGGCCAGAGCAACGTCCTTGCCGGAGAATTTTCTGTAAATATTGATCTAGGATATTTTGTAGAAAATGGGGAAATTGTCGGAAGGGTTAAAGACTGCATGGTTGCAGGAAACGTCTTTGATGCATTTAACAATATAATTGCTCTCGGTGATAAAGCGGATTGGCATGGGTCTCTGAAAGTTCCGCCATTTTATTTCAGGTCTATAAACGTTGCCGGGAACAAAGGCTGACCGGAGTTTATAAATTATCCGCCCGGATGAATCCCTTTTTCTTTTGCTTCTTATTTCTTTATTTTTCTTTGTCTTTAACCACAGCCTTCAGTTTTTCTTTGCGTTCTCCTTGTCCTCGGCGCTTTTTGTCCGGGGAGCGTTAAATTAGCCTTTTGTCTTTCTTTTTACTTCCTTTTCTTTGCGTCTCTGCGGTGAGAATTCTTTATGGAAATCTGGCATATCCCAGTTGTATTCATTGCCGGCGTCATAGCCGGACTCATCAACACCCTTGCGGGTGGAGGTTCACTGCTTACCCTGCCGATACTCATCTTCCTGGGCCTGCCGACAGCAGTAGCAAACGGCACTAACCGTATTGCAATTATAGCTCAGTGTCTTTCTGCTGTTGCCGGCTTTAAGAAAAAAGGTGTCTCTAATTTTAAATTAAGTCTCCTGTTGTCACTTCCTGCAATTTTAGGTGCCGTCTTAGGTTCACTAATTGCCATTGATATTTCCGACATCCTGTTCAAAAGAATTCTTGCCGTTGTCATGCTGCTTGTTCTCGGATTTATCCTCTGGCACCCTCGTCAGGGTAGTGATGGCAACCCGGGTAGTTTAGGACGTAAGCATCTCATTACTACAATGATAGCCTTCTTCTTTATCGGGATCTATGGCGGGTTTATACAGGTTGGTGTTGGTTTTATAATAATTGCCGCTCTAACCATGATTACGAGATTAAATCTTGTGGAGACTAACAGCCACAAGGTATTTATTGTGGGCGTTTATATGGTCTTTTCATTAATTGTGTTTGCCTTCAATGATAAAGTGTGTTGGGACATTGGATTATGCCTGGCTGCCGGGATGGGCCTTGGGGGTTGGATCGGCAGTCATTGGGCAGTTGATAAAGGTGAACGCTGGATAAGATGGGCGATTACAATCTGTGTCGTAGCAATGGTGATAAAACTTATTGTCTGATTCCATAGAACAACGAAAGACATATTTAACGCTCCCCGGACAAACAGCGCCGAGGGCGAGTAAAAGGCACGAATTGACACTAAGGTTAAAGGCGAAAGAAGAAAAGGAAAGAGGCAAAAGGGACTCACCGCAACCTGCGAAAGTGTAAAGCCTCGCGATAGATCGCTATTTACCCATTTTGCCAATGCTGCCATTTTTCCTAAATGGTTAGCTATTCGGCCATTTTGGCCAAATGCCTGCAAAGCGTCTCACCACTCGTATAACTTTTAGCCTGTCTAATTTTTTGTCATTAGATATTAGCCATTTGTCATTCGTGTCAATTCGTGTCTAAATTCTTCAATTCCTAATTCCCTTAATCCCTAAAATCTGCGTTATATCCGCGTCCCATTATCTCTCCGTCTTTCACTCTTGACTCAATGCCAGAAAGGAGTAGAATCACCATTACTCTCATGTAAATGGAGAAAAGGAGGTTAGGGAAAATGGAAAAAATGATTGGTAAAACCAGGCTCAATTTAATTCAAGGCGACATAACGCTGCAGGAGACTGGCGCTATAGTCAATGCAGCAAATACCGGCCTGCTGGGAGGGGGAGGTGTGGACGGCGCGATTCACCGCGCAGGAGGGCCAAAGATTCTTGAAGAGTGTAAAAAGATTCGTGCAAAACAGGGAGGATGCCCTACCGGTGAGGCAGTAATAACCACAGCGGGGAATATGGCGACCGGGCATGTAATTCATACCGCAGGCCCTGTATGGCATGGAGGAAACCGCAATGAAGAGCAGCTTCTTCGCAATTCCTATTATAACAGCTTGAACCTGGCGAAAGAAAACGGCATTAAATCAATCTCATTTCCATCCATCAGCACCGGTGTTTACAGGTTTCCGATAGATAAAGCCGCGAAGATTGCCCTCACAACGGTAAAAGAATTTATTCAAGAGCATAATCTTGAGGAGGTCAGATTTGTGCTGTTCAGCGAAAGGGACTTGAAGGTTTATGAAGAAGCATTAAAGGCAGGGATTTAACGCTCCCCGGACAAAAAGCGCCGAGGACAAGGAGGCGCAAAGGAAAACTATAATGTAGGTAAAAGACAAAGAAAAACTGTGGTCAAAAGCAAAAGAGAAGAAAGAAGAAAAGAGAAAAGATTTAAAGAATTAAAAATCCCTAAATCCCTCAATTCTTAAACTCCTCAATCATAGGTTTCCTCTTTGCTTTCCCATATTTGGTTTTTTGCCGTGGTTTGCTTTTTTACTGCGCCATTTTAGTTTTCGCCTCTTGTTGGTTTTTGCCATAAGTTTATTATCCTTTCATTTCGTTTATATGTTCTTTATCTGTTTCTGTCTTTTCATTTTTGTTTTCAGCTGTTTCTAATTTATCAGGTTTTTTTTCTATCGCATCTTCCACATCGTCTTCCACGCCCTTCACACCCTTTTTGAATTCAACGATACCTTTTCCCATAGATTTCATCACTTCCGGAAGCCTTTTACCAAAGATAAGCAGCGCCACAATAAGGATTATTATCCATTCCATACCGCCCGGCATGCCAAACATTTTTCTATCCTCCGTTACTTAAATTATAATATACTGGACTCTTTAATTTAATAGAGCCTTAATCTTCCTGAGAGTTGTAATCAAATTGTGCATATCTTTCGGTAACTCAGCCGTAAATTCCATGGCCTTATTATAGACCGGATGGGTAAATCCGATCCTATAAGCGTGCAGTGCCTGTCTCTCAATAATTGGATCGCTGATATTATTACACAATTCTGTCAATTTTGCAAGGCTATGTATATCTTTATTTGAAACAGGTTTCGTTAAATCTTCAATACAGCAGGCATCACTATTGCCGTATTCTGAATCGGCGATGACGGGATGGCCTATAGTCTTCATGTGAACTCTTATCTGGTGTGTCCTTCCGGTTTCCAGGATAACCCTGACTAATGTATAACCCGGAAAGCGTTCTATTACTTCAAAAATAGAGACAGCGTTTTTACCGGTATCATGACGAATGGCCATTTTCTTCCTATCCCTTTTGTCCTTTCCAATCGGCAAATCAATCTTATCAGAGTCCAGTTCTGTTTCACCCTTAACCACAGCAAGATACTCTTTCTTTATCTCCCTCTCTTCAAATTGCAATGCCAGGTGTTTATGTACTTTTTCGTCCTTTACTACCAGGATAACTCCACTTGTATCCCGATCCAGCCTGTGAACTATTCCCGGCCTTAAAGGGCCATTTAATACAGAAAGGTTGTTACAGTGAAAAGCCAGGGCGTTTACCAATGTCCCACTGGCATGCCCGCGTGCGGGATGTACTACCATGTCCGGAGATTTATTCAGAACCATTAAATATTCGTCTTCATATATAACATCAAGCGGGATGTTTTCCGGAGTAATGTGATCGTCGGATCTGGTTGGCAGTTGGATTGAGATAGCATCGTTTAATTTTATTTCATAATTACTTTTTACAGCACTGTTATTTACCTTAACCGCCTCTTCCTTTATCAACCTCTGTATGCTGCTGCGGGAATAATCCTGTAACCGCGAAACAAGGTACTTGTCAATTCTCTTTGAAGAATAATTCTTTTTAATTACTAACTGAATTTGACCTGATTCTTCAAATTCCAGTGCAGCCATTTTGCTTAAATTCATTGTATTTTATTCAATATCTTCCAGGCGGTATTGAGCCATTTTTGCACAACTACTCTCAGGGAATGAACCTATTACATCTTTGTATGCAGCCTCGGCGGAAAGAAATTCTCCTAATTTCTCATAGCATCTTCCGGCATCCAGCTTAACCTGTGCTTTAAGGTATGTGGACTCCGGGGCCCTTGCAATCTCTTCAAATAGTTCGATAGCTTCTTTTAACTCTCCTTTTTCCTCAAGAGCGTAACCTAAAGAGTGTTTTATGATGGGAGCCAAAGGGTGTTTGCCAAAACGTGCCAGGAACTCCCTGTACGTGATAATTGCCTCATCGAGTTTTGCTGCCTTATATTGAGCATTGCCCAGTTCTAAAAGCAGCCAGGGAGTAGCACCTGTCGTTGATAGTTTATTCTTTAGAAACGTATACTCATTAATGGCGCCTTCGATTGCTTCCGTCTTTTCCTGAGGCCCCTCATTCTGAGCAACTGCTAATTCGTAGTTAATCTGGTAAACCCGGCTCCAGACTTCGTTAAAATCATTAGCTCCCTTCTGCCGGTACAAATATGAGGGTACGCCGGCTGCGACAGCGACGGCAAAGCAAATGGCTATCCATAACTTATTATCTGCAAAAAACTTTAAAAAATTACGTATTCTCTGTTTTGTAGCTTCCATAGGATTTTATATTTTATTATGTAACGCAAACTTGTGTCAAGGACTAAACCCTGATATTTACGAAAACGTTATAAAAAAATAAGTTATAAATACGCCCGAGAGGATTCGAACCTCTGACCTACGATTTAGGAAACCGTCGCTCTATCCATCTGAGCTACGGGCGCTTTTTCAACTGTTCAAGTCAAATTGAAAAAGGCCGGCAATCAATATAATGCCGGCCTCAATATCGAACACCCTGAATTATTACTTCAATATTGAATTAGAGAGAAGACATCATATTTGCTTAACATCTCTTTTCCATTCAGGAAACCCAGTTCGATTAAGAAAGCACATCCCGTAATCTTACCGCCAAGCGATTCTACTAATTTACAACTGGCGGCCATGGTTCCACCGGTTGCTAAAAGATCGTCCAGCATCAAAACATTATCACCGGCTTTTACTGCGTCTTTGTGTATCTCAAGTGTATCAGTACCATATTCCAGATCATATGTCATACTTGCTGTTTCATAGGGAAGCTTTCCCGGTTTTCTGACCGGTACAAATCCTGCATTTAAGTTTATGGCGACTGCAGGGCCAAAAAGGAATCCCCTCGCCTCTGCACCCACGATTACATCGATTTTCCGGTTCGCGTAGTGATCAGAGAACTTGTCAACAATTTCCTTCAAACTCGAAGGATTTTGTAATAGTGGAGTTATATCTTTAAAAACAATTCCCTCTTTGGGGAAATCGGGAATATCACGAACCAGCTCTTTAAGCAATCTTTATTCTTCCTTTCTAATATTTTCCCATCATGTGTTCAACCGGAGAAGCGTTGCTTCTGTCTGTCAGCATATTACTTCAGGAAGGAGATCTCATTATCCGGTATATTTTCCTGCCCCGGACGTTAAGAGAGAGATATGCCGGTTAATCTTCTTTTAAGTATGATCAGAGTGATGACACAGCATAATGGGCCACCCCTCCGGTCATTTATTAATTTTCATCTTCTGCTACATCAACTTTTTCTTCAATAGCGTCTTCAGGAGCTTCTATATCAGCTTGTTCTTCTTGTGGTTGGGTTTCCTGTCCTGACTCATTTCCAATACCTTTAAGGCTAAGGCCTATCTTTCTCGCCTCCGGTTCTATCTTTACAATCTTTACATCCAGTTCCTGTCCGATGGAGAGAACTTTTTCAATGTTTTTAATCTTTTCACTGGATATCTCTGAAATATGCAATAATCCTTCCAGGCCGTTACCCATGTCTATGAATGCACCAAAATCAGTCATCTTGGTAACCTTGCCTTTTACAGTATCTCCGACAGAATATTTTTCCGGTATCTCTTTTTTCCATGGATCTTCTGTAAGTTGTTTAATACCTAATGATACCCTTTTCTTCTCCTTATCAACTGACAGTATTTCAACTTCTATCTTTTCACCTTTCTTGATTATTTCCGAAGGGTGTGTAACTTTCTTTGACCATGACATGTCTGATATATGAAGAAGGCCGTCTATGCCTTCATCGATTTCTATAAAGGCCCCGTAATTCGTCAAATTCCTGACTCGTCCCTTTATCTTGTGTCCGGGCTGGTATTTTTCTTCTATATTTGTCCATGGATTTTGCTCAACTTGTTTGATACTCAAAGAAATTTCTTCTTTTTCCTTGTTTATATTTAATACTATGGCCTCAACAGAGTCTCCGATGGCAACCACTTCTGAAGGATGATTTATACGTCTTGTCCACGACATTTCAGAAATATGTACCAACCCTTCGATACCGGTTTCCAGTTTGACAAATGCGCCATACGACATAATGTTCACTACCTGCCCTTTAATTTTTGAACTAATTGGATATCTGTCATCTACGTTTGCCCATGGGTTTTCTGTTTTCTGTTTTAATCCAAGAGAAACCTTGTCCTTTACTTCATCAATGTCGAGTATCTTTACTTCTATCTCATCACCGATTGCTAACATTTCCGAAGGATGACTAATCCTCCCCCAGCTCATATCTGTAATGTGAAGCAGCCCATCTATACCTCCAAGATCAATAAACGCACCAAAGTCTGCAATGTTTTTAACTACGCCATTCACAACCTGCCCAGCCTCAACACTATTCAGGAATTCACGTTTTAGCTTATTTCGTTCTTCTTCTATAAGCTTTCTTCTTGATACTATAATATTCTGTTGTAACTCATCGATTTTTAATATCTTGCACGTTACTTCACTGCCAATATACTCGGCAATCTCACCGGGAGGCTTAACATCGATTTGTGATGCCGGTAAAAAGATTGGAATACCCACATCAACCAGCAATCCGCCTTTTATTTTTCTTACCACCCTGCCTGTTACTATGTCTCCTTCTTTGTACTTATCAACTATTTTTTCCCAACCACGAATACGATCTGCCTTACGTTTTGAAATCTGGATTAAACCTGTGTCATCTTCAAATGACTCCAGCATTACCTCTATCTCAGTTCCAACTTCAACTTCTTCAGCACTGTCAAATTCAGAGAGCGGAATTGTTCCTTCTGATTTATATCCCGTGTCTAATATTACATTATTACCTATAACACCCAGTATCCTGCCTCTTAAAATCGTTCCTAAATCGAACTTTTTAACAGAAGTGTCGAAGACTGCCTCAATCTTTTCAAGGCTGTCACCTCCTATTATTTCCTCAAGTTCCCTCTCTATTTCTTCCTGACTAATTTTGTATTCTTCTAAAATAATTTTATTGACCATTAAAAAAGTTCTCCGAAAAATAAAGTTAATGTACTGCTAAATAAGTTAAAAATATAAAGTTTCTGCTGCAATCTGTTTACTGCTCTTTCCCAATCTCTTTAATCAAGATGTCAACTACTCCCTCTGCATTCAGGTTCGTTGTATCGAGGTAAAAGGCGTCAGGTACTCTTTTAAGAGGGGCGAACTGCCTTGTCGAATCTCTGTGATCCCTCTGGCTAAGGTCCTCTACTACATTATTTATGTCGCTTTTATCATTATAAGTCTCCAGTTCAGAATGACGCCTCTTCGCTCTTTCCCTGATGTCTGCATCCATGTAAATCTTTTTATCTGCATCCGGGAAGACAACCGTACACATATCTCTACCTTCGGCAACAATGTCTTTTCCCCTTGCAAAGTCTCTCTGGAGTTTAACCATTTTCTTTCGGACAAACTCCAGGCTGGATACATGATGTATATTTTCGGTTATAGACGGCTGCCTTATCTCTCCTGTTACATTAACACCATCTACAAATACCTCTGAGCCATTTGCCGAACAGTCTATCCTGATACCGGTCTCATTCAGCAGCTTAAGGAGCCCTTCCTTATCACTGAAATCAATGCCCGCACTGTGGGCTTTCCATGTAAAAGCCCTGTACATGGCACCACTATCAAGATAAGTAAATCCAAGGCGCTCAGCCAATCTTTTTGCTACTGTACTTTTTCCGGACCCGGCTGGCCCATCGATCGCTATGATCAATAGGTATCTCCGATACTACTAATAAACTTTTAGAAGAGGCGAAACTTTCTTTTATAACAAAGCATATTTGTTAATGCAAGATATTTTTATGTTGTTATTATTACACTACTTAGCTAATGGTTTTCTCTCTATTTTCTCAAATTTTCCTTCAAATGCAAGCGCTACGCTCCCGGACTTTATCATTACAGATGCCTCGTGGTTTTTTCTCAATGCGCTGTAAGTCCAGTTTGTACTTCCAATGATTGTTATATACTTATCTATAATCAGTACCTTGTTATGAGTTACTCTGTTTTCGTTATCATAAAAGACAGGTACACCATTTTCTGAAAGCAGTTCATATGCATATTCGCTCTTTTTCTCTATTACGTTGCGTTCTTTGCCTTTTTCCCAGAATTTGACATTCTGGTCAAAAATTACCTTAACCTTCACGCCTCTCTTATGAGCATTTATGAGGTCAAGAACCAATTGGTATTCGGCACCTCCCGTATGCTTTGGATCCAGTTTTGCCATGAACATAACACATAGTATAGACTTTTTGGCATCGGCCAATGCCTTATGGACCGCCGGATAATATTCTGCATCAACGAGAGGGATAACGTCATCTGCCGGTAGAGAATAAACAGGCTTTATCTCACACAACAAGCCTGAAACAGTAATGAGGATTGTACATGATATGATGGTGAATATTTTATTAAGCTTCATTACTTAACCGTGGGAAAGGCACTTACCCATGACAAACTGAGGCAGGGCCCTTTCGATATGAATATCTACAATTTCATTCATTAAATCATCAGTACCGTCAAATAAAACCTTTATATACCTGTCTGAATAACCACACAGTTTGCCTGTTTTCTTGTCCCTGGTTCCTTCTACCAGGATGCTTATGTTTTTCCCGATAAATGATTTCTTATATCTCAAAGATGTTCCTGCTGTCAGAGATTCAAGTTCTCTCTTTCGTGCCTTAATCTCGGAGGGCTTGCAATGGCCGGGCATTTTAGCGGCAGGAGTATCTTCACGCGGGCTATAGGGGAAGATGTGTGTTCTGCTGAATCCGGCCTGTTCACAAAGCCTCAGTGTATTTTCAAAATGTTCCCTCTCCTCCCCGGGAAAGCCAACCATTATGTCTGTCGATATTGAAGGCAGTTCCAGCTTTTCTCTGATCTTCTCCAATGTATTGATATATTGAGCAGAGTTATACTTTCTGTTCATCCTCACCAGGATGTAATCATCTCCGCTCTGCAGAGGCAGATGAAAGTGAGGGCAGACCTTATCCGAATCTGCAATTATATCAATCAGGCCATCCGTAATTTCATTAACCTCTATAGAGCTAAGTCTGACTCGTTCTAATCCGGGCAGAGCCTGCAGTTTCTCCAATACATCTATAATATTAACCTGATATCCCATCTCCTTGCCGTATGCTCCCAGATGTATACCGGTAAGTACAATTTCCTTATAGCCATTGCTGATCAGTTGCTCTGCTTCAAAAAGAATATCATCTATCTTCTTGCTTATGACTTTACCTCTGACATAGGGAATTATGCAGTAAGAACAGAAAATATCGCATCCGTCTTCAATCTTCAGGAACGCCCTTGTATGACCGTCAAACTTACTGATCTTCAGGTTGAATGCAGATTCATTACGGCGCAGTTTCTTTGTGTGTGGTTCTCTAATGCTGCTTGAAACCGGTACGGAATTATTATCGGAAAGAAAATCGTTTTTTACAAAATCAATTAACATGTTCTCCCTGCCCTTTTCAAAGACATACCCGACACCATCAATTTTCTTAATTGTCTCTGCATCTGATTCGGCATAACATCCTGTAACGATCACAGTTGCGTCAGGGTTATTTCTCACAACCTTCCTGATCTGCTGCCGTGATTTTTCATCACTTGTAGAGGTAACCGTACACGTGTTTATAACACATAAATCAGCGGGAGAGCTCAGGGAAGCCTCTTCATATCCATTTGACATAATGGCCTCCCTTAATGCCTGAGTTTCGTATTGGTTTACTTTACATCCAAGAGTAACAAAGGTACAAGTTTTCATGGCTTATAACAAATTTCCTTCAATCCAGATTAATCAATCAGCCTTGTCTACAAATATGCTTGACACTATATTACGACAGACATAGACTATAATTCAACAGTAAACTTCCGGACAGCCTTTATGCGATATAGCTAAAAACCGGACATTTCTATTTTGGCTTGACAATGAAGAAGGCATTAGTGTTAATTCGTGCCTTTTGCTTGTCCTCGGCGCCGTTTGTCCGGGGAAAATTAGTGTCTAAAAAATATGGAGAGTAATATGACAAATTTGAATAGAGTATCTTTGGTGAAATGTACAAATTATTCTAAAGAAGATGTACGTAATGCAATAAACAAAACATTCTCTTATTTTGGCGGGATTGAAAACATTATCAAAAAAGGATCGAAGGTGCTGCTGAAACCAAACTTCTTAAGGGAAAGCAGTCCGAGAAAATGTATAATAACACATCCTGTTGTTATAGAGACAGTAGCAGAAGCAGTCCTTGAAGCAGGCGCAACTCCTATCATAGGAGACAGCCCGGGCTTTGGCTCTGTAAGAAAAGTAGCCAGACGTGTAGGGCTGGATAAGGTTGCGGAAAAGCTGGGCATTGATATCATCGAACTGGATAAGCCCAGAAAAGCATCCATTAACTGTGGGGGCAAAGAATTTTCCCTGACAGTCTCTGGCAAGGCACTTGATGTCGATGCCATAATCAACCTTCCCAAGCTTAAGGTCCATGTCCAGGTTCTTTTTACCGCGGGAGTTAAGAACCTGTATGGATGTGTCAGCGGCAAGCAAAAGGCATGGAGACACTTCAAGGCAAAAAATGATCTGGAATGGTATGCGGATATGTTAATAGCTAATTACCAGTTAGTTAAACCGGTATTCACTATCGTTGACGGTGTTATGGCTATGGAAGAAAAAGGGCCTACCGGAGGCCGGCCCAAAGACGTTTCACTACTTGTCGGCGGAATAGATGTTATATCGGTAGATAGAGTGGTTGCAGAACTGCTTTCGGTTCGTCCGGAAGACGTTCCAGTACTCAGGGCAGCAAAAAGACTGGGAGTAGGCGAACAGGATTTATTAAAGATAGATATAGCTGGTGAAGACTTATCTTCCGTCATAGTACACGACTTTATCTTTCCGGAACTCTCCCCCATAGGCTTTGATTTCATCCGCGTAGTAAAGAGCCTTATAAAGCACCTGTGGTTTAAGACTGTAGGCAAGGCAGAACCGCAAACATAAATTTGCCTTATAACGTTTACTAAAAGCTTACATGATTAATGATGGTAAAGAGTTTAATATCCTCTATCTTCACAATGAATCAATAATGGGTGGGGCCGAGATAAGTTTATTAAACCTGGTAAAGGGATTAAATAGGAAACTTTTTATACCCCACTTTGCCTGCTCTCAAGAAGGACCTTTCATAGATGAACTGGAAAAAATAAAAATCACTCCGGACTTTGTTCAATTCCCGGGTATAAGATGGCCAAATCCTGTACAAATTTATAATACCGTCAGAAATCTCATAGATATCATAAAAAATAAGCATATAAGCCTGATTCACTCAAACCAGCCTCGATCCAATCTCTTTGGTGCAATTGCCGCAAAGATAAAAAATGTTCCCATAGTATGGCACGAGAGAAACCTTGAAAGAGGAAGATTCGACAGTGACAATATCCTTTCCTTTTTGCCGGACAGGATTATTTGCAATTCAAGTGCAGTCAGGAACAGATTCACAAAAGCAAAGATAGATGCCAGGATTAAGACGATTTTAAATGGTGTGGACTTAAGAGAATTTGATTCTGAAGTAAACGGAGGAGTAATTAGAAAAGAATTTAACATTGGCGAAGACGAACTCATAATCGGAACTGTCGGCCGTATAGATCCGGGAAAAGGCTATGAGTATTTCCTGGAGAGTGCAAGGATTGTTCTACAGGATTTTAAGAATATACGTTTTCTGGTTGTTGGCGGGGCATTTAATAATCCATCACTGGAAAAATCGCTCTATGAAACGTCTAAATTAGCTATTGAATAAAAAAAAATTGGCAGCAGTTTTTGTTGTTA
>Ga0208132_1000714_pt1 | contig 15297 bp, 14 predicted proteins | sample ETNtaG_16_FD_185785 | JGI IMG/M metagenome (GOLD analysis project Ga0208132, IMG submission 185785) | Marine microbial and viral communities from oxygen minimum zone, Eastern Pacific Ocean - ETNP201406SV199 (SPAdes) (version 2) | ecosystem: Environmental > Aquatic > Marine > Oceanic ... | reverse complement strand
TGTTCTGATTCCGCAAATTCTCTTAATAATTCTTCCTGCCTTGGAGTCAATTTACTAGGAGTTTCAACTACAATATGTACCAACAAATTCCCTTTACCATAACCACGAACATGTGGAATGCCTTCACCTTTAACTGCAATGACCTCATCACTTTGTGTCCCGGCAGGAATCCTTACTTTCCTTAGCTTCCCCAGGATAGTAGGTACCTCAATTTCGCATCCTAATGCCGCTTGAGTAAACGTAATTGGATACTCACAAATTATATCAGAATCCTGCCTTTGGAAAATCGGGTGTGGTTGTACGTGTATATCACAATATAAATCTCCGGGTTGTGCCCCATTTGCCCCTGATTCACCCTGGCCGGTAACACGCAATCTCGCACCATCTTCAATACCGGCAGGTACCTGAACCTTAATACTTGATTTCTTCGGATACACACCGTGACCACTGCATTTCTTACATGGAGTTTCAATAAGCTTTCCACTGCCCTGGCATTTAGGGCATGTAGTTCTTAGCGTAAAGAAGCCCTGTCTCTGATGGATTTCGCCATGACCTTTACAATAAGGACAGGAAACCGGAGATGTGCCTTTGCGAGCACCTGTTCCACGGCATTCCTCACAAAAATCTCTCTTGGTAAGCTCTATTGTCTTTTCGATTCCCGTGGCAACATCTTTAAATTCCATGGAGATATCACATCGTAAACTAGCTCCTCGTTTAGATGTCTGCCTACTCCTACCGCCAAAAAACTCCTCGAAAATACTGCCTCCACCGCCAAAGATATCACCAAACGCATCGAATATATCTTCAAAGTTACCAAATCCTCTTGTGTCGCCCCCCCTTAATCCTTCATGACCAAATTGATCATATCTTTTCCTCTTCTCGGGATCACTGAGAACTTCGTAAGCCTCCGCCGCTGCTTTGAATTTCGCCTCTGCCTGCTTATCTCCAGGATTCTTATCAGGATGATACTTCAATGCCATTTTCCTGTAAGTCCGTTTTATCTCATCCTGACTTGCACCCTTTCCAACATCCAGAATCTTATAATAATCTTCTTTTATCATATTTGAGCCAGGCGTATAAGCCTAAAATACATAACAACTTAACACTTACTATCGACATCATAATTTATATGATACAGGTGATAAATAAAATGTCAAGATGGTTTTGCAGCCAACAGTATCCTTCGAATATTAAAACAAAAAGGCCACATAAATGTGGCCTTTTCTCAAAATAGTTGTATCATCTTTTTCAGTCATTTAACTAGAACACGCGACCCTCAACCGGAGATTCATCTTCTTCGTCTTCCTTTAACTCTGTAATCATTACCTCGGTTGTCAACATTAGTCCGGCTATGCTGGCTGCATTTTGTAACGCTGTACGTGTAACCTTTGTTGGATCAATTATTCCTCTTTCAAACATATCTACAAATTCAGATGTGTTGGCATCAAATCCTGTATTGGTACTTTTTTCTTTCACTTCTTCAACAACTACAGAGCCTTCACCACCTGTGTTGGAGACAATCTGTCTCAAAGGGGCCTCAATTGCTTTTGCAATTATATCAGCGCCTATCTTTTCATCACCCTTTAGTTTCTTGCGCAATTCCTCAACCTTTGAAATTGTCCTGATAAAAGCAACTCCGCCTCCCGGAACAATGCCCTCTTCCACGGCAGCCCTTGTTGCATTAAGTGCATCCTCTACACGTGCCTTTCGCTCATTCACTTCAGCCTCCGTAGCCCCACCTACATTTATTACGGCAATGCCGCCAGTAAGCTTTGCAAGTCTTTCCTGAAGTTTTTCCTTATCATAATCAGATGTAGTCTGCTCAATTTGATTTCGAATCTGAGAAATTCTACCCTGTATATCTGATTTCTCCCCGGCACCTTCAATAATCGTAGTATTTTCCTTATCAATTATAACGCGTTTTGCAGTTCCAAGATCACTAAGTTCCAGAGTCTCCAGCTTTATACCAAGGTCCTCTGATATCAAGCGCCCATTCGTAAGAATTGCTATATCCTCAAGCATTGCCTTTCTTCTATCGCCAAAACCAGGCGCTTTAATCGCAGCACAGTTCAAGACCCCTCGTATTTTGTTGACAACTAACATAGCCAGAGCCTCACCCTCAACTTCCTCAGCAATGATTAAAAGCGGTTTGCCAACACTCGCCAGCTTCTCCAAAAGTGGCAACATCTCTTTCATATTGGAAATCTTTTTCTCATGAATTAATACGTATGGGTCTTCAAAGATAACTTCCATCGTTTGTGCCTTTGTTACAAAATAGGGAGAAATGAATCCCTTATCAAACTGCATTCCCTCGACGACTTCTAATGTGGTCCCCATACTTTTAGCTTCTTCAACAGTAATAACACCATCCTTGCCCACCTTATCCATCGCATCTGCCAATAAATCACCAATTGTCGAATCATTATTTGCTGAAATCGTCCCAACCTGTGCAATCTGTGATCTATCTTTGACTTTTTTGCATATATTATTCAATTCCTCAACTACCACTTTTACGGCCTTGTCAATGCCTCTTTTCAACGCCATTGTATTCGCACCTGCCGTAACGTACTTCACACCTTCATTAAAAATCGCTTCAGCCAGAATAGTTGCAGTAGTAGTACCGTCACCGGCAACATCACTGGTTTTAGATGCTACTTCACAAACCATCTTTGCTCCCATATTTTCAAATGGTTCACCCAGTTCTACCTCTTTTGCTACAGTAACGCCATCCTTTGTAACGGTAGGTGAACCAAAACTCTTTTCCAGAATCAGGTTTCTACCGGTTGGACCCATAGTTACCCTTACAGCGTCAGCCAGTTTCTTAATACCATTTTTAATATTGCGCCTTGCTTCTTCATCAAACAAAAGCTGTTTTGCAGCCATAATATACCTCCTGAACTTGATTAATCAATTTTAGCCAAGATATCGTTTTCTTTTAAAATAAGATAGTCCTTACCACCTACTGTTATTTCTGTTCCTGCATACTTTCCGTATAGAACCTGATCACCTTTTTTTACTAAAAGCTCGGCTCTTTTACCACTGTCCAGGAGTTTCCCTTCACCAACAGATATAACCTTACCTTTTGTTGGTTTTTCTTTTGCTGAGTCCGGTAAAACAATTCCACCTTGTGTCTTTTCTTCTGCTTCAAGTGGTTCAACTACAACTCTGTCATCTAAAGGCCTTATTGCCATAACAAATTCCTCCTTTTATTTTTGTAATCACATAAAATCGAATTAATTCACATTGCCAGAAAGAAATTTCCTAGCTGGCTGCAGGTTTACTGGTAAGCCGTTACATCATTCCCGGCATACCGCCCATTCCTGGCATACCGCCCATACCACCCATTCCGCCCATACCACCCATACCACCAGGAGGCATGCCACCACCGGGAGGCATCATGGCTTCATCTTTCGATGGAATCTCTGTAATAAGACAATCACTTGTAAGGAGTATACTTGCAATGCTCAAGGCATTTTGTAATGCACTCCTTGTAACTTTCGTAGGATCTATCACGCCGGATTCAATAAGATTACCGTATTCTTCTTTTTCTGCATCATAACCAAAGGCCTTATCCTTTGATGCAAGAATCTTTCTTACAACTACCGCACCTTCCAACCCTGCATTTTTGACTATCTGTTTAATTGGCCCGCTAAGTGAATCTCTTATAATGTCAACACCATAGTTTTCATCACCTTTTAATTTGAGATCATTCAATACCTCGGAAGCCCTTAATAATGCAACACCGCCGCCCGGCAAGACACCTTCGTCGATTGCAGCACGAGTGGCATGTAATGCATCCTCTACACGCGCCTTCTTCTCCTTCATCTCTGTTTCAGTTGATGCACCTACGTTTATCTGTGCTACACCACCTGCTAATTTTGCCAGTCTTTCCTGTAGTTTCTCACGGTCATAGTCAGATGTTGTATCATCTATTTCCCTTCTTATCTGATTTATACGCCCGGTAATATCCTTGGTACTACCACCACCTTTTACAATAGTCGTATTTTCAGAATCTATATTAATCTTCTTTGCTGTACCCAGCTCATCCAATTCAATGTTTTCCAGCTGTGTTCCCAAATCCTTAACTACCGCATTACCGCCTGTAAGTACTGCAATATCATCCATCATGGCCTTTCTTCGGTCTCCATATCCCGGCGCCTTAACTGCAGCGCAGGTAATCGTACCACGGATGTTATTTATAACCAAAGTTGCTAACGCCTCTCCTTCTATATCCTCTGCAATTATCAAAAGAGGTCTTTTAGTCTTTGCCACTTTTTCAAGTAAAGGAACTATACCTTTAACGTTTGATATTTTTTCTTCGTGTATTAACACATAGGCATCCTTCAACTCCACCTTCATATTATCCTTATCTGTTGCAAAATGAGGAGATAAATATCCACGGTCAAACTGCATACCCTCGACTATCTCAACATCAGAATCAATACTCTTTCCCTCTTCAACAGTAATAACACCATCCTTGCCTACTTTTTCCATTGCATTTGCTATCATTTTGCCTACTTCAGTGTCGTTATTTGATGCAATGGTTCCTATGTTGGCAATTTCTGCCATATCATCTTTTATTCCTTTACTCATGCTTTGAAGCTTTTTTACTACAGCGTCAACTGCTTTCTTCATTCCGCGGTTAAGCGCAACTGGGTCTATACCCGCAGAAACACACTTTAAACCATTGTTGAAAATAGTTTCTGCCAACACAGTTGCCGTGGTAGTCCCGTCTCCAGCAACGTCACTTGTTTTTGATGCAACTTCCTTCACCAGCTTTGCACCCATATTCTCGTATGGGTCCTTCAGTTCAATTTCCTCTGCTACAGATACACCATCCTTAGTTATTGTGGGACTTCCCCACCCTTTATCAAGAACAGCATTTCTACCTCTCGGACCAAGAGTACTCTTAACGGCGTTAGCGAGTTTTGTGACCCCACTCTTGATTGCCATCCTTGCATCCTCTCTGAATACTAACTGCTTTGCAGCCATTGTTACCTCCTTTCAAAATTATAAGCACTACATTCTATTATATTCGTAAGCGTTGAAGTGATGTAAATTAGCAAAAGAGATACCAATGGATTTTAGACAACGTTAACTGCCTATTGAACAATACCTTACACGTTTATGCTGATAATATCACTTTGTGAAGCTGATAATACTTTCATATAGAGTGCCAAAATGGCAGTTGTCTATTTCCATATTTTGATGCTTATGTCAAATTGACATAATGAAGAATTTGGCATGTACCACTTTGATAATCCTGTAACTGGTGAGTTGATACTTCATAACCGTTTACCTGCAGTCTACAATTGAACTATCTATTTCAGACACAATAGGTGGAATTCAGTTAAAGCTTCGCTTGACTCAGTAAGCTTTTACAATCAGGATAAAACTATTGAAATTTAAAAATAATTAATTATCTTTGGAGTAAGAAAGTCGATACAATCAGTTAGTACAAAAGTAAAGTTAATACAATAATTGACTAGGGTCAATTTATTATCAGAAACAAAACCTGAAAGGAGGTTAAGATGGCAGAAGAAAACGTAACTAATTTGACAACCGACGTAGATATTAAGGGTACAATAAAGTTTGACAAGGTAATGAATATCGAAGGAAAGTTTGAAGGTGAGTTGGTATCAAATGAAGGCGAACTCATCATTGGCAAGACAGGTGCGATCAAGGCTAATGTCAAGGTCAAGAACGCCGCTATTGAAGGCCGTGTAGATGGAAACATATTTGCGTCTGAAAAAGTTGAGCTTAAGCAAAAAGCACAACTTATTGGCGACTTACAGGCGAAAACGTTAGTTATTGAAGAAGGCGTAGTCTTTGTCGGGCAGTGTAATGTAAACCCAAACGGAACGAAACCTGAAAAACAAGCATTAGGTGAACCAAAAAAAGAGGAGAAAAAAAATATAATTAGTCGTTAACCAGATAACACCAATTTATACATTATAAACATGTTCTATGAATGTTAAATCAAACGACTCGTTTGATATCAGGGACATATTATGCCCCTACTGCAAAGGCAAGCTTTCTGTATCGGCCCACTGCATGTCGATGCCGTGCCAACATTGCAACAAACACATCAACGTCAAAGAGATTATTTTCCCTTCTGAGAAAAAGCAGGTAGCTTCTATCGGAAAAAGGAGAGTTATTTGCTTTAAGTGCTCACGAGAGATTTTCACCGATGAAAATGCGCAGGCAGTAACGTGTCAGCATTGTTACAACCGCAATGACTTGAGCGACCATAAGATCGCTACCCTTTTAGGTAAAGACCTTAAGACATATGGTACGCTTCATTTGAAAAAGAAAGGCAAAATAGAGATCTCAAATATCCTTGTAGGAAATGCAGTCGTACAGGGTAGAATTATGGGTGATATCTTCGCAATGGATACTGTTGAGATTCTGAAACACGGAGAAATTTGTGGAAAAATAACCTGCCGTAAACTTATCGTGAACAAGGGTGGAACATTCAGCGGAATGGTAGAGATGCTGAATGCAGGATCGAACTGACTATAGGAGTACAGAGAACATAGGTCACGTCTTGCCACTTGACACATGATTACACTGGCACAAATGTGTGCAGTGTCACGCTTTTTATGCCTCTTATGGCATTTTGGAAGGAGAAGTTAAACTAAGTCATCTGTCCTGCTATTCTTTTTCAGGTTTCTAACTACATTGATTGCTTCAAGGGTAATCCAGGCAGAGAATGAAAGCAGGAGTACTGATAAAATAGTTAGTATCCAGTTCCGGGATTTAATAAATTCCTTCAAGCTAAGCACCATCGCCGTTGACGTCATGAAAATCAGGAATATAAGAGGTATTAACGTAAATAAAATATTTCTGCCTTTTCTATAAAGGTAAACAGTCAACACCAGTAGTGACAGCCCGGCAAGCATCTGGTTTGTCGCCCCAAAGATAGGCCATAGACGTTTCCAGCTAAGCCCCTCACCTCCAAAGATGAGAATCAATGGAGTGAACGCTGCAATAGCTGCCGCAACAAACCTGTTCGTAAGAATCTTAACATTATATATCTCTCCAAGCTCAGAAGTAATGTACCTCTGAATCCTTGTTGAGGTATCAAGAGTAGTGGCCGCAAAACTTATGACGATTACGGCAATCAGCGTTGTACCGAATCCATCAGGAAGCATAAGCCCCTCTTTCAGAAAATAGGCGCCTCCGTTAACAAACGCCCCTATCTTAGCATCCATGCTCCCGGCAGCACTCCAGCTTGAATAGTGGCTCTTCCATGCAGCAAGCGTTGCAAAACCAGCCGTTGATGCAATTACTGACATCAACCCCAGCGAACCCTCACCCAGCATTGACCCAAAACCAATCATCCTGGCGTCTTTAATATTATTCAGCTGTTTAGATGTAGTACCTGAACCCACAAGGCCATGGAATCCTGATATTGCACCACAGGCTATCGTAATAAACAAGAACGGAAACCACGGCAATCCCCCCTCAACCTCAAGGTTAAGCGCAGGCGCTACCATTGGTGGGTGTACGATAAAAAGACCCAGATACATAATACCCAATCCTACAAAGAGCTGATGCGAGTTGATAAAATCCCTTGGTTGAAGTAACAGCCAAACCGGAAGTACGGACGCAACAAATGCGTATACAAGAAGCAATACAATCCACGACTCAGTTTGCCCGCCAATAAATGCCGGTAAATGCACTGGGGTATATGTACCAAGATATGTAAAACCATATAAAACAAATAACGCAATGAGAGAAGGAATAAGGATCCCATATTTCGTCCTGTAAATGACAAGTCCTATGGTAACTGCAATAATAATTTGAATATTGACCGGGAGGACTGCTGTAGGAAATTGTGAGAACAGTGTGGCTATTACGTAAGCAAAGACTGCAATTACGATCCAAGTAAGGAAGAAAATAATTGTAAGGAATAGTGCTCTTGCTCTTTTACCTATTATGTTTCCTGTCAAGTCACCAATAGAGTGCCCCTTGTTCTTAGCCGAGAGGACAAGGCACCCAAAATCATGTACGGCTCCTATGAAGATCGTACCAAAGACCACCCATAATACTGCAGGCAACCACCCCCATATAACGGCTATTGCAGGGCCGATAATGGGTGCGGCACCAGCTACTGACGTAAAATGGTGGCCAAAAAGCACATATTTGTTTGTGGGAACGTAATCTATACCATCCTCGAATTCATGGGCAGGGGTTACAATGTCTGAGTCAATCTCGTATATCTTCTTCGCAAGAAACCTTGAGTAAAACAGATAACTGAGAAAAAAGCAGAATAGTGAGAAAACGGCTAATAAGGCGGCATTCATTGTTGTGATTTGTCTTTAGTTAATTTAGGAATTCATCAATAGCACTCGACTGCTTAGTATCCACCCGAACGACACAGCTGAGCAAGCAATTCGAGAGTATCATATTATATAATGTGCACACTTGATACAATGACAATCTTAAGATGTTTTGGGGTTGTGCTAATAATGAAATGGTTGCAAATTGAAGAGTCTGGCAGGAAAATATGTCTGTTCCTTACGTAAGCTTATAAACCAAATATTAAGTTATCTAATATATACAAATCATTCCTTAACATCAAAAAAAACTGGAACTGTCGGACTCTTTGGCATCCTGGCTGTTGCGTAACTATGTTTTGTTTCTGCAGAATCGCTAACTATAATCCGCGCATACTCCCAATCCAGCGGTTCAGCATCAAAAAGCCCGCAGATTCTCTTTTTTGTCTTAACAATGGAATTAATGTTAATTTCTCCATTATCAATATTATCAATATCCATATTTCCCACCGAAGTCCACTTAATTTGATCACCTTGTGAATTCATGTCTGCAAAATCGTCCTTTGTAAGCAGTATTTCATTCACATTTTGGGTACCCAATACATGAATGTATGCTATGAATTCGTATCTAATTAAACCAAATTTGTTAGATTTTTGCATGAATTACATTAATTGCAATTACAATACCATTACATTAAAACAGAAATAAATATTCATAAGCTATTGAAAATTGGCAACATAAGCAATTCAGCATATTTTTCAGGATAAGAACAAATTGGCTCAATAATAGCAATTTGCACGTTAAAAACCATTTCTACAGGTACAAGAGGGTTCAAATTCAGGGAAACAAGGGGCGAATGGTTTAAATGATACCCAGGACTTTAGTCGTTATTTTGACAATTATTTGATCTTGTTGTGGTTAAAGAAATTGAATACCCTGTTTGCAATCTCTAACTCTCTGTCTATATAGAAGTGGTCACAACTTTCGATTACGTCGAGCATCTTAGGTTCCGAAACATTTAACATTCCCTTCTCGACTTCTTCAATTGATGCGGCAAAATCATTATCCGCACAAATGAACAACTTAGGCTTCTTGCAGTCCGATAGAAATGTTGTATCAAATCTACCAAAAGGTGTAGAGATTGATGCAAATGCCCCTATGTTTGCATTATCCACACTTAACATCATCGCCACGATTGCACCAAATGAATACCCGGTAATAAATAACCTGTTCGCACCAACAGTTGATTCGAGATAGTCAATTGCTGAAGTGGCATCCACAATAGCATCGGAACAATCATCATTGTTTAAGATCCTTTCCCAATACTCGTATACCTCTGCGATGTTGTCAAGCCTGCTTTCGCTGCCACCAACTCCACGGTAGTTAAACCTTAGTGTAGCAAATCCTTTTTCTGCCAATACATTACCGAGTGCAGTAATAACATTATTTTCCATATCACCTCCGAGATGAGGATGGGGCGGACACAAAAGCACCGGGGGAGGATTTACAGCATTTTCATCATAGGATAATACACCCTCTAGCTTCATACCGTCAGAATTGAAATTAACGTGTTCTTCAATCATTTTTCTATTTTTTCTTCAAGATTGTCCAGGAGCATTCTTGTCAGGTTAAAATTGTGTGTTCCGTATTTTATAATCAAATCAACGGCCTTAGCTGTCTTCTCCATATCTACATCTGGCTCGTTTTCGTAAAGTAAGCCGGACTCTTGATCTAATGATTGTACACGAAGATTAAATTCTCTTAATCTCTCTTTAATAGTTTTTGTCCAGGCATTGTATAGTTTTCCATAATCATCATTATGGCATTCTACACAGGACTCCTCCACTCCTTTGAATTTCATACTCGCATTATCATACTTATGACAGTCTTCGCATTTAACTGCCCTGGACATTTTGTCCGGTACGGGTGTAATCCCTTCAACTCCTGTATTTCCTTTTAAATATTCAGAAGGCTCTTTGTGGCATTCAACACATCCAGCCCTCTCCTCCCTCTCCTCAGAAACGTGGTGGCATTTACTGCAATTGAGATTATATTCCACAATACCGGCGTTATACTCATGACTGATTGGGTGGCATTCCTTGCATGACATATCCTGTTTGGGATGCTGCGAGTGTATAAAAGAAACAGCCCAGGAAAGGCTGTCACTCCTCTGTGTATCTGCATTAAAATGCCTATCGACAACATCTTCATGACATCCTGTGCAGAATTCCGGAGAACCCGGCTTATGCGCTGTTACGACAATCAGCGTAACACAACATATTAAAGAAGCGATCGCTACTCCGGAGAGTATTTTGATGATCTTTTTATCTCTTTTTCTAATTTTCTCCAGCATAAAATTTCTCAATCTTTCTGCGTTGTAACCAGTTCCAACTCCACCTTTGCAAGCAATGTCTTTTCTGTTCTATTAAAATTCGTCTTGAAAAGAACAGCCTCTAACTCTTTCACACCATTCTCACCATCTATATCAAACTCAAAACTATAAACCTTCTTCTCTCTCGGTTTAAGCTGGGTATTCATTTCTAAAAACATACTCTCCTGTTTAGACTTAATTATTCCACCTGAATTATCTTTGAGATTGATTAACAAAAGAATTTCTTTATACCCATATTTACCGGTAGGAATAGAGTGATTAACCTTTGAATTTAGAATTTCCACGCTGCCTTTTATCCGGCTATTTCTGTTATTTAATTCAGTAAATGTCAATTCTATGAAATCTTGATTATTCTTTAAGGCATCTGAACTGGAAAATGTGTGTGCCTTCCCTTCCTTCCGCACATGTAATTTCTGCCACGGTTCATTCTGGATCAACTTACGCTTTACGTCAGGCATATGGCAATCCTGGCATGTTTTATCATTGTTTTTCGCCGCGTACGTTAAATACTCTTCGAATGTATCAATATGGCATCTACCGCAGAACTCGCTCTTTTTATACAACTCCTCTTTCTTCTCTATAGGATGTGGAGCGGTTCCTGAATGTGGGCCTGCGAGTGTGCAATCCGCAGTGAGATGACAGCCCTGGCAATCAACACCATCCTTCAGGTTATGTGATCTTGGTACTATTTCGTCATTTGTCGGCTGCAGCAAGTCAACTTCTGCTTTATCAGCAGAACTATTCTTTAATGGTGTAAATACCGTTTCCGGAACATGACACCCCATACAGAACTCAAATTCATAATTGTTTGTAGACTCTCTAAACTCTTCACTGATGTAACTTCTTGAATGTGACGACTCTACCCACTCATTATAAATATCGATGTGGCATTCACCACATTTCTTCGAACCCGGAAACTCCTCCCCTCTCCTAACGAGTTCGGGATGCAGGCCTTCAATTAATTTGCAGCCGGAAGGTATGGCTATAATGGCAATTAAAACCACCATACTAAACACGTATGAAAAGGACTTTTTACCTGGATGTGTATGAATCATTGTTATTGAAGATATTTGGTTAAACCCAATGCAAATATCATTAATAGATTAATAATGACTATGGTTAAAAAGACAGGTTTCTTCCATAAACTTCTTTCAGCATTTCTATCCAGAAACGGGACGCTGATAAACGTTACTGCATAGATCGCCAGAATGGCAACGTACCAAACCTTATTATTAATCAAACTGGAAAAGTGATAGAAAGGGAGTAAAAACCACGGGGGCCTGGTTTGAAAGGATGCAAATTCATCTGCTGACTTCTGCAAGGAGTCAGGGAGAAACAATACCCCAAGCATGACAGCACTTATGAAAAGAAATGTTAATATAATATGCCTGAGTATCTCGTTAGGATAAAAAGCCTCCAGTTCTTCTTCACTTCTTCCCTTACTGTAGTCCACCATATAGTCTTATTATACAATTTACAATGGTTCTGAAACACCTGTTCTGCGTATCATTAAGAAATGAAACCCCATTAAAATACACATCATTATCGGTATACAGGCAATATGCAATGCATATACAATAACAAAATTACTGTTTGAAACCATTCCTCCACCATTATAGGCCCCCACAATATGATCAGTCATCATTGCAACTTCACCACTGACAGAACCAACCCCCAAATGTGTCAGGCTATCAGCAGGAAGACAAGTACCGGTATAACATATGACCAACGTTAGAACCAGCAGTAATGCGCCTGATACCCAATGCAATTCCCGTGGATTTTTGTACAGACCCTTAAACAATATCCTGATCATGTGTGCAAATAACGGGACTATCATAAAGTATGGAGTTACGGCATGAACCTTCTGTATCAACCATCCATAGAGGAGCGCATGTCTTATGTACTGAACACTGTCAACTGCTTCACCGGCAGAAGGTACGTAATAAAAGACTAAAAATATGCCGGTACCAACTTGTATCAAGAATGCAATTAATGCCAGCCCCCCCATACAGCGAAACAAGCTGATTCGCTTTGGTATCAACTTTTTTGTTAAGTTTTTCTCAATTACATCCTCAAGCTGGTATCGTTCCTCAAACCATACTTTAGTACTATTCTTTATGTTTTTCCACATAACACAATGCACCGTCAAGCACATCAACCAATTCGTCAATATTATCTTCAGTTATTATCAGAGAAGGTTGAAATGCCAGGACATTACGGTCAGCCCCTGTCTTTCCTATAAGAACGCCCTTATTCTTCATATATTCCAGGATTATGTCTGTCTCCTGTACAGCTGGTTCTTTGCCCTGATTAACAAGTTCCGCTCCCAGCATCAATCCCTTTCCCCGGACATCACCAATTAATACATGTTTCTCTTGAAGTTCTTTCAACTTTTCTTCGAGATACGCACCCATGTTTTTTGCATTCCTAATAAGATCGTACTTGTTTATTACGTCCAGGGTAGCTAATGCAGAAACACTCGTAACCGGATTACCACCGAATGTAGATGCACCCGGTCTTGTATAAGATGCCGCAATCTTATCGGAAGTTATAAAGCCGCCGACAGGAGTTCCATTTGATATTGCCTTGGCAAATGTCATAATATCCGGCTCAACACCTGAATGTTCAATGGCAAACATCTTACCTGTCCTCCCAAAGCCCGTCTGTACTTCATCAGTTATAAATAATATTCCATGCTTTCCCAATATCTCTCTCACCACCTTAAAGTACTCGTCAGGCGGCGTAATGATACCTCCATTGCCCTGAATAGGCTCAGCAATAAATGCCGCAATCTCTCCTGATGTGGATGTTTCTATAACCTTCTCTATCTGTTTTGCACATTCAATATTGCAGTCAGGATATTTAAGATTGAAGGCACAGCGGTAACAATAAGCGTCAGGTACGAAACTTATACCTCCAACGGGATTAGTATCTGTTCTCCAGAATTTAAGTCCCGTTATGCTCATTGTCAATTTTGTTCTTCCATGCAACCCGTTATAGAGGGAAAGAAACTCATGTTTCCCTGTATATATTTGAGCAAGCAGTAATGCCCCCTCGTTTGCCTCAGACCCGCTTGCACAAAAGAAACTCTTCTTCAGGTTTTGAGGAGTAATCTGTGCAAGCCTCTCGGCGAGATCGACTATAGGCTGAGTTAAATATATTGTTGTAGTGTGCTGAAGTGTATTGACCTGTTCACATATTTTGTCCACAATCTCAGGATGACAATGGCCGGCATTCAATACTGAAACACCACCATAAAAATCCAGATATCTTTTGTCCTGATGGTCAAAGAGATACTGCCCTTCTCCCTTTACGATCTGCATAGGTTCTTTATAAAAGTGGTAAATGCAGGGAATCAGGTATTCGCTCTTTTTGCGAATGATCTCCTGTGGACCGATATAAGATTCTTTCTTTTGCATACTTGAATTAGCCTTTATTTTGAAAACATAAGTTTATCCAGATAAAACACTGCTTCCGGATTGCCAGGATTAATTTCCAACAGGTGCTTAAATGTATTTACGGCCTTTTCCACTTCATCATTTTCCCGGTACGCAATACCTAAATTTATATACCCTTTCCCCAATCCGGAGTTGTCCTTTATAACATTATTAAGGATTTCTATTCCTTTATTTATATCCCCTCCGAACAGCCCGGGTGTGTTAATAAATTTTCTTGCATTCTCTATATGAGCCATGGCATTGTTATTGTCAATCTGCAGTGCGATATCTATATCCTCCTCTGCCAGACTCCCGTTCCTCATCCCTGAAACCATGCCGGATATCCTGTTTGATATAAGAGCGCCCCTTACTCTGTACGATTCAGAAAAATTATCATTCAGTTCAATAGATTTATCCGCGAATGGTAATCCTTCCTCTGCAATAGCAACTCTTTTAGCTTTCAGGTCCTTCTTTACTTTCTTTTCAGTACTTTGTGCAATTTCAAAGTTCTTCAGATCACAAAGCCCAAGGTGGGTCAATGCAACATAATGAACATAAATATAATCAGAAGGATTCTCCTTGATCAGTTGAAGGAAAATCTTTTTTGCATCATGCATTAATTGCTCGTTATATGTATGTATCCCATCATCAAGATGTTTCTTTGCCTGTTCAAACCTGTCGTTCCCGGCCTTAGAAGTATCTGCAACCAAACATATTGCCAGGGAAAGAATAATAGGAATACATGCATTCTTAAATATTTTCATTCTTATGCCTCTTATTAACTGACCGGTGTTGCTGTTTTCATAACTTCCAGGGTACTTCTTGAGTGTGTAATATCCTGGGAATAAGCGCATAAGCTCAGGCCTCTTGGGGATTTCTCTACCAGGCTGTTCCACTCTGATTCAGGCAAAGGATAGAAAACCTCCGGGTTTTCCATTAATAAGTCCATACGTTTTCGATATTGGCTTACTACTGCCTCTACCAGGTCATCTTCATAATACTGTGCTTCAATCCTAAGGACTTCAACATCTGTCATCAAAAAAGAATTAAGATAAGGCAGCACACATAAATCTGCAGCAAACATAATATGATTCCTGCAATACTGGTCAACTTCTATCGGCCTGATCTCCCCCTTCTCATCCTTAAGTGCATAGTTGATATAACGACAGGGTAACCTGCAGCTAC
>Ga0208132_1000684_pt1 | contig 15653 bp, 14 predicted proteins | sample ETNtaG_16_FD_185785 | JGI IMG/M metagenome (GOLD analysis project Ga0208132, IMG submission 185785) | Marine microbial and viral communities from oxygen minimum zone, Eastern Pacific Ocean - ETNP201406SV199 (SPAdes) (version 2) | ecosystem: Environmental > Aquatic > Marine > Oceanic ... | reverse complement strand
AAAAAATTCTTCAGAAAATTTATCTGAGGTTAGTTTAGAGCTTGGAGGAAAAAGTCCTGTTGCAGTTTTTGAAGATGCAGATCAAGATAATGCAATTAATGGTATAACGGCTGGAATTTTTGGTGCTAGTGGTCAAAGCTGCATTGCAGGTTCTAGATTATATATCCAAAAAGGTATTTATAATGAATTTTTAGATAAGCTAGCAAAGCGTGCTGAAAAAATTAAAATTGGTGCGCCAATGGATCCTGATACTGAAATGGGGCCATTAAGTAATTTTAACCAATTAGAAATTATTGAAAAAAACATTAAACTTACTGTTAATCAAGGTGGTAAAATAAAATGTGGTGGTAAAAGACATTCCTTTTCAAATAAAGGTTATTACTTTCCAGCAACAATTATTGAATGTGAAAATCACAATCTGCCCACTGCTGAAAATGAATTATTTGGTCCTGTTTTATCAGTAATGAAGTTTGATACCGAAGAAGAAATTATAAAAAAAATGAATGATAATCAGTATGGATTATCTTCTGGTATTTATACAAAAGATTTGGCAAGAGGATTGAGAGTTTCAAAAGCAATAAGAGCTGGAATTACTTTTGTGAATACTTATAGATTAATTTCTCCTTCTGCTCCTTTTGGAGGTATAAAAGATAGCGGTTATGGTAAGGAAGCAGGGATAGAGTCTATAAAAGATTATACCAGGGTTAAAACAACTTGGTTTTACACATCAGATAAACCAACACTTGATCCATTTTCAATGAGATAAGTTTTTCTACTAAACATCTATTATTTTCAAGAAATTCCAACATTAATTATTAGTTTAGAGGCAATTATGGTCATAAGTTCAGTGTTTATGCTCCAAAAAATAAGATAATTTAATCATTGAAAATTTAAGCCAATAGTCTTTAATTTCATTTATAAAAATTGTTAACAATTAATAATAAAGAGGGGAAAATATGAAAAAACTATTCATTGCTGTTTTTATGTTTGTATCAATTTTAACTACAAACACATTTGCAGAAGTAAAGATGGGTATCATTCTTGGCTTTACTGGTCCTATTGAATCTCTAACACCTGCTATGGCTGCATCAGCAGAGCTTGCTTTTAAAGAAGCTTCTGATTCTGGAAAACTTTTAGGTGGAGAAACAATAACTCCAGTTAGAGCTGACTCAACTTGTGTGGACTCTGCAGCAGCTACTTCAGCAGCTGAGGGTTTAATATCTGACGGTGTTGCAGCTATAATGGGTGCAGATTGTTCAGGTGTAACTGGTGCGATTGCATCAAACGTAGCTGTGCCAAATGGTGTAGTAATGATTTCACCATCAGCAACTTCACCTGGATTAACTACGTTAGATGATAAAGGATTGTTCTTTAGAACAGCTCCATCAGATGCAAGAGGTGGTCAAATTCTTGCTGACATTACAAAAGACAGAGGAGTTAAAAGTGTGGCAATTACTTATACTAATAATGACTATGGAAAAGGTTTGGCTGATGTTTATGAAGCTGCAGTTAAAGCTCATGGTATTAGTGTAACAACAGTTGCAGCCCACGAAGACGGTAAAGCAGATTACAGCGCTGAAGTTTCTGTGCTTGCTGCAGCCGGTGGAGATGCAGTTGCAGTAATTGGTTACTTAGACCAAGGTGGTAAAGGTATCATTCAAGGATCAATTGACTCTGGTGCTTTTGACACATTTATTTTATCTGATGGTATGATTGGACAAACACTTGTAGATGCTTTTGGAAAAGGACTAAGTAAATCTTTTGGTTCTTTACCAGGCTCAACAGGTAAAGGTGCAGGAGTATTTACAAAAGTTGCTAGTGCAGCTGGTATTGATTCTTCTGGTCCTTACACTGGTGAATCTTACGATGCAGCAGCATTACTCATACTTGCTATGCAAGCAGGTGGATCAGCTGACAGAGGTTCAATTGCTAAAAATGTAATGGCTGTAGCTAACGGCCCAGGAAAGAAAATTTATCCTGGTCAGTTAGGCAAAGCTTTAGATCTTTTAGCAAAAGGAAAAGCAGTTGACTACGAAGGTGCTACTGGTGTTACTTTTACTGACGTTGGAGAAGCTTTTGGCTCTTTCTTAGAGAAGGAAGTTAAAGGTGGTAAATTTAAGACTAAAAAACAAAGATAATTTCTAAAAATAGTTAATAAAAAACCCCAGAATTGATTTTCTGGGGTTTTTTTTACATTTAAATCCCAAATTTGGCTAAAATATCAATAATTAAACTTCCATTTAATATTACTATTTATTAGGGTATGCTTATAAAATAATTTATGGCTAAAGCGCGTAGAAAAAAGTCAGCAAGATCCTCGAGTGGCAGTAATAAAAAACTTCCGCTAAATCAATCTATACCGCTAGGTATTCAACATGTGCTGGCAATGTTTGCGGGAAATATTACTGTACCAATTATTATAGCAGGTATTTTTGGTCAAACCCCTGAACAAAAGATTTTTTTAATTCAAATGGCTTTATTTGTTGCGGGCGTAGCAACAATCATTCAAACTGTGGGTATCGGAAAAGTTGGCTCGAGACTTCCAATAATTCAAGGAACAAGTTTTGCTTTCATTCCAGTAATGGCACCTTTTGCAAAAGTTGGTTTAGGAGCTGTGTTTACAGCTGCTTTTATAGGAGGAATTTTTCAAATGTGGATAGGTAAAATGTTAAAACCTATTCGTCATTTATTCCCACCATTAGTGACTGGAATTGTTGTGCTGATGATAGGTGTAAGTCTACTTAAAGTTGGATTTATGTATGCAGGTGGTGGAGGTTGGTTATTGAATAATAAACCTGAAGTATTCGGAAACTCAAATCATTTAATCATATCATTTACTGTTTTAATAGTTGCTCTTTGGGCTCATCAAAAAGGAAAAGGAATGGTTTCTGCGGCTTCAATTCTAATTGGAATGATTGCTGGATACATTGTGGCAATGTTAATGGGTATGGTTAATTATGGAAAAATAGCAGCCGCAGGTTGGTTTGCTTTTCCAATGCCCTTTCAATATGGAATAGATTTTGTTCCTGGAGCTATCATATTAATGTTGTTTATGGCTATCGTAACAACCATTGAAACTATTGGTGATATAAGTGCCACTACCATGGGAGGATCAAACAGAGAGGCAACTGATAAAGAATTATCAGGTGGTATCATGGCTGACGGACTAGGTACAGCCTTTGGATCTATTTTTAATGCAATGCCAAATACTTCCTACTCACAAAATGCTGGCCTTGTTGCTTTTACTGGAGTTATTAGTAGGCACGTAGGTACAATAGCCGGTGTAATTTTAATTCTCCTAGGTTTGTTTCCTAAACTTGGAGGAATAATTGCAGCTATGCCAGAATCTGTAATTGGTGGAGCAGCAATCATTATGTTTGGTTTAATTACGTCTGCGGGTATTAAATTAATTGCTCGTTCAGAAATGAACCAAAGAAATTTATTAATTTTAGGTCTATCACTTTCTTTTGGTATCGGAATGTCTTTATTGCCTCAATTTGTATCTCATATTCCCGATTTTGGAATAAGTTTAAAACTACTATTAACAACAGGATTAATTCCTGCTGGAATATTAGCATTCGTATTAAACGCAACACTTTCAAAAAAATAAATATTAATTTTTTTTACTTTAATAATTCGTTTATATTTTTATCTAATTCTAATTCAAAACCTTTGTCATTGCCGGGATTGGCAACACAATGTCCAAAAGGAGAATCGTAAGGTCGAAGTGAGACGTTGGGAATATAATTTGATTCAATTTCATTATCTTTTGTTCTAAAATATAAATCTTGATTACAAGGCATTAAAATTGCTTTAGCTTTAATTGAGCTCAACGCTTTTTTAAAATTATTATTATAAACTGGTCCAATACTGATATCTGCAGTTTGCCAAGTATTAATTTTAGTTAAAAGATTGTTTGCATCCCAATTATTTACATGATCATCTTCCCAATTTTTAAGTAAATCTTCGGCTGTTTTAAAACCAATTTTTTTATAGAGTTCTTCTCTAAAAAAATCCTGCGAAAAAGCCCACCCTGCATAAACTCGTCCAAAAGCTTTTAGACCAGAAACTGGTGGAGATTTATAATCACCTTTATTCCAGTTTTTGTCTGCTACAAGTGCTGCTTTAACACCTTCTAAAAAAACATGGTTATGTTTTGAAGTTTTAGCTGAAGCGCAAAATGGTAGAATTGATTTAACCATATCTGGAAATTGTGTTCCCCACTGGTAAGCTTGGCAGCCGGCCATTGACCATCCTGTAACAAGAGCAATTTTTTTGACATTAAGTTGTTGCGTCAATAATTTGTGCTGACAATTAATATTGTCCCATAATGTTACATTAGGAAAGCGAGGCCCGTCTTGAGGGGCTGAACTATTGCTTGGAGATGAAGAAAGTCCATTACCAAACATATTAATAGAAACAATAAAATGTTTATTTGGATCAATAGCTCTACCTGATCCAAAAAAACCCTCATTTCTCTTATGTGTACCAGTGTAAAATGTAGGCAAAACTATAACATTGTCAGAATTTTTATTTAAAACACCATAAGTTCTATATGCAAGTTTTGCTGATTTTAAAATTTTACCTGAAAGAAGTTTAATATCTCCAAGATCAAACTGGTCGTAATCCATCATTAATATAATCTTAGATATTCTTTTACTTCCCAATCAGTCACTGCTTGGTGATAACGTTCCCATTCATCATTTTTATATGATAGATAGGATTTTTTCATTACAGATCCCAAAACTTCATCTGATAATTTATCTTTTTTAAGAGCTTCAATTGCCTGTAGTAAGTTTTTAGGCAATTGCCTAATTCCTAGCTTTTTAAATTCTGCATCTGTCATTTGGTATAGGTCCTGATCAGTTGGTTTACCTGGATCTATTTTATTTTTTATTCCCTCATTTGCAGCAGAAAGAGTCATTGCAAGAGCTAGATAAACATTCATCATCATATCTGCTGCTCTGTTTTCAATGCAATATCTATTTTGAGGTAAACGAAATTGTGCTGATCGATTATTATGACCATAAGTAATATTAGTAGGCGCCCAAGTTACCGTACCTCCTTCAAATCCACCTACTCTTGGGACTAAACCGTTATAAGAATTAACGGTTGAACAAGCTATAGAAGTCAGAGCTTCTGAGTGTTTCATAAGACCTCCTACTGCATACTTTGATTCTTTAGACCATGATTTTCCATCAGTGAAAATGTTTTTACCCGGTTTGTTAACATCTTCCATAGAAAAATTTATATGCGCTCCTGAACGCCAATCACCTATTGTAGGTTTTGGCATAAATGTAATGAACATATTATGTTTCTTGGCAATTTCTTTTAAGAGAATACGAAGAAAAACTAATCTGTCGGCCATTTCGAGAAGATTTGTATAATGAAAATCTAATTCAAATTGAGAGTAAGCTCCTTCAGCTACGACATCATGTAAATTCCAACCCAAATTTTCTAGAATATCTATTAATTCTTTAAAAAAATGCATTGAGTCTAATGAATGCTCAACATCATAACCAAAAGCTTGTCGTCTTGGTCTTATCCCTTTAATGGGATCACTATCAATAGCTTTAATGGGTTTTCCATCTTCGTCGTATTTCATTGCAATAAATTCTGGCTCAATACCTGCCATCCCCTTATAACCTGCATCTTGAGCTTTTTGCATCGCACGTTTTAGTGCTTGTCTTGGACAAACATTATATGGTTTTCCTTCCCAAAAAAAATCAGCAAAAATTATAGCTATAGATTTATCCCAAGGACAAATATAAACACAATCTAAATCTGGCAACATAATCTGATCCGAGTCCGCCGGAGTAAGTTCTGGTACGAAAGAAATAGAATGAGCAGCAAATTGAGGTCCTTTGCCTAAACATAAAAGTTCTAAATCACTCATAGGAACCGGTTTAGTTTTTGGCACCCCATGAAGATCTATCCAGCTCGATAACACATATTTTACACCAGCATTTTTTAACTTTTTATGTATTTCGGGTACCTTTTTTCTATTACGCTCAATAGCATCTTCAAACGATTCATAATAAATTTTTTTATTTTTGCTCATAATTACTTATCTACTTTTGGCATATCTTCAGGATCTATTCCTGGAACAAATGTTATGCCTGCTTTTTGTTTCCAGTCATGCGGATAAGCTGCATAAAAAATTACACATTTTTCATCACATTCATAAGCTATATGATTGTCTCTTGGAATATAAAGAACATCTCCTGGATTACATATGTATGATTTACCATCGCAAGTCAGACGAAAAGTTCCTTCCATGCAGTATATAATTTCATCACAAGTTAGATCCCATGGCACTGAAACTTTGTTTAAAAAATTTAGTCCTCCACACATAGTATCGCTAACCTTACTTGTGACAAAGGGTTTTATATAGCTTTTTCCTGGTTCTAATGTCTGTAAACGATGTTTAATTTCTGAAAATTTATAGAGTTGAGGTGTTTTTTTCATTGTTGTCCTTTCGTTTTTATATTTTTAATTTTTCGTTAAGTTCTACTTTGTAACCATCTGGATCTTCACAAAAAGCAATAACTCTAGTTCCGTGTTTCATTGGACCTGGTTTGCGAGTAATATTTACACCTTGTGCTGCTAGATCTTCACATGCCTTGTAAACATCTAGTGTTTCAATGCATACATGCCCCCAACCATTACCTTTATCGTAATCTTCTTTTTGATCCCAATTATAAGTAAGTTCCAGACAAGGAGATTCTGTTTCCAAACCATAACCAATAAATGCATTAGTAAAACGACCGTCTGGATAATCCGTTTTTCTTAAAACTTTCATTCCTAAAGTTTTACAATAAAAATTAAAAGATGATTCTAAATCTCTAACTCTTATCATTGTATGAGCCAATCTATATCCATCACTATTTATTTCTTTAGACATTTTTTCTTCCTTTCTTTATCTTAGAACTCTTCATAGTTGCATCTATTATAAGTTTTTGGAATGCTTGAACTCCTTTTTCCCAGTAAGGAGAAAGCAGACCACCTTGATTAGATGCTGGTGACAATCTTCCTTCTTGCAATCTTTCACATATATCATGGTCCTCTTTATGAACATTCCACCAAATTTTTTTTGCTGTGTTGCTTTCTTCTTCAGTCATATTTTTTCCATCTGAAGTATAAATTATTCTTTTTTGAATAGTTTCTCCAGGACTTATTGGCACATTTAGATAAACACCAATTTGATTAGGGAAATAATTTGAAATTATAAAATTTGGAAAAAGTGATAAGTAACGCGATGTTACTGATAAAGCGTTACTATTTTTTTCATCTTCTTTTTTTACATTAATGCCACTACCATAACAAATCCCATCTACAATTGTGTAATGGTCTTTAAGTGGTTGATTTGTTGTTGTTTTATGAACAAATTGAACATGATAAGGTTCAATAAAATTTTCAATAAGAAATTTCCAATTAGAGTTTATTTTTCCAAAATCTAAAGTTGCAGCATATTTTAATTTTTTAAAATCCGTATCTTCAAATTTTTTTATAAGTGGTTTTGCATAATCTACAAATTTTTTAGCTTTTCCGCTTAAATTAATGAAAATCCAATCATGCCAAATATGAATACGTATTGGCTTTAGTCCATGATTTGAAAAATTAAAACCTTTAGGTTTATGTTGATTAGTTCCACCAATATGTGGGGCAGCTTTTAATTTTCCTTCAAGATCATATGTCCAGAAATGGTAAGGACAACGAATAGCTTTTCCAACATTTTTTTTTTCATCAACCAATTTAAGACAACGATGACTACACACATTGTGAAATGCATTAATTTCGTTATTATTATTTTTAGCAAGTAGTATAGGCTTGTTAGCAATAAATATTGGCACTACATCACCAGCTTTTAAAAGCTCATGAACAAAGCCCACAAAAAGCCAACCATCAGCTAAGACTGTATTACATTCTTTTTTCCAGAATTCATGATCTGTATAAGTTTTTGCAGGAAGACCAAATATAGTATTAATATTTTTAGGTTTTTTAATTTTAATTAAATTTTTATTTTTTGACATGTTCAAGATAATGTTTTTTATATTGAAAACCCTATTTTAGAACATTAAGATTTACAACAGAATATTTTTAATCAATAAGATCGTAAAGTTTAATATGAACAAAGATAATTTAATAACAAAAGATTTTAGAGGATATAAACAGGCAAGCTTACCAAGTATTGATAAAAATTTATCTCATGTTGGACCTGAAACACCTTGTGGAGAATATCTTAGACGTTATTGGCATCCAGTTGCTTTAAGCTCTGATGTTAGCGAAGTTCCAAAAGAAATTCGTATTCTTGACGAAGATTTAGTTATTTTTAAAACAATTGAAAATAAAATTGGACTAGTTCATAAAAATTGTCCTCATAGAAGAGCATCTTTAGTCTATGGTAAGATTGAAAAAAAAGGTATTAGATGTTGTTATCATGGTTGGTTATTTTCTCTTGATGGTGAAATTCTTGAAACACCTGGCGAAGACCAAGATTCAAAGTCAGCGGCTAAATTAAGAAAAACATTTAAACTTGGAGCATACCCGGTAAAAGAATTTAATGGTTTAGTTTTTTCATATATGGGCCCTATGAAAAAAATACCTGAATTTCCTCATTATGATGCTTTTGATGTTCTTGGAATTACAAGAAGACCTTATCGTATAGACTATAAATGCAATTGGATTCAGGTACTAGATGCCATTATGGATCCTGTTCATACTTCTTTTTTACATGGACAAAGTTCTGGGATACAATTTTCCAAAGGTTTTGCTGAACTTGGAGAATTAGAATTTTTTGAAAGAGGAGTCCAATATCTTGGATGTAATACTAGGCGCGTAAACGACAATGTATGGGTAAGAGTAAATGAATTAATTTTACCAAATTTTACACAAGCGGGTGCTGCTTTCGCTACTGATGGAACTAAAACTCGTTATTTTGGTAGAAGTTCTTTTACTCGTTGGGTAGTGCCAGTTGATGATTATAACTCTGTTGCTTTAGCATGGGCTAATTTTGGTGCGAGAGGAGATCCAATAAAATATAACACTAAAGAAGGTTGTGAAAGAATTGAAGGTGGTGAAACAATGGATAGAACTTTTGAAGAAAAACAAAAAAAACCTGGAGACACAGAGGCGGTAGAAGGAATGGGAACAATTAGTGCTCATAAAGGAGAACACTTAATGCCAACGGATCAAGGTGTTATGATTTATAGACGTCGAATTAGAAAATTAGTTAAAAGTTTACAAGAAGGTAAAGAACCTCCACAGCCACAGCAAAAAAAAGGTGAAATAATAAAAACAAATGGACAAGATACCGTATTAAGAGTACCTAAAAGAAATTTTGATGATCGCAAATTTATTAAATCAATTGGTTCAGCTGTTATGAAAATACAATTTGATTTAGAAAATATGCCTCTTAAAGATCGTGATGACAAAATAATAAATAAACTATCTGAAATGGAAAAGAGTGGAAAATTTTGAAAAAAATAAAAAAATTAAAATTCACGTAAAAAATAATCATTGGGCAGCTGGTTCTTTTCCAGTTGATGCAGAAGGTGAAAAAGTTTTTACAATAAAAAAATCTCATTTTGAAAAAGCTTTTGAAAAATTTCCTGAAATTAAAGAAAAGGTAGATATTTTTATTGATTGGGATGAAGATAATTTTAATTCATCAATGTCAAGTTCAGATATTTTACTTACATGGAATTTTCCAACATCAAATCTAAAAAAAGTGTCTCCAAATTTAAAATGGATTCATTGTGTTTCTGCCGGAATTGAACATTTGCTTCCTTTAGATTGGATGTTTGAAGGATTGATATTAACTAATAATAGTGGAGTACATGCTAAAAAAGTAGGTGAATATGGATTAATGAGTGTACTAATGCTCCATAACCACATACCAAAAATTGTAACAAATCAAAAAAATAAAAAATTTATTTCATTATTTAGCAATCCAATTGCTGGAAAAACAATTGTGGTAGTTGGCACAGGAACGCTTGGATCATCTATGATAAAACTTCTTGCTCCGCTTGGCCCTAAAATTATTGGAGTAAATAGGAAAGGTGGTATGGTGGAAGGATGTTCAAAGGTAGTTGCTGTAGATAAAATTGATAGTATCTTGCCGGAAGCAGATATTCTTTATCTTGCTATTCCACAAACTCCAGAAACTAAAAATCTTATTAATCATAAACGATTAGATCTTCTTAAACCTTCTTGTGGAATAGTTAATATTGGACGACAATCTGCAATGGATTATGATGCTTTATGTGAAAAGCTTAAAAAGAAAGAAATAGCAGGCGCTATACTTGATGTTTTTACACCAGAACCTATTGGACCTAATTCTAATTTTTGGGATACACCAAATCTTATAATTACACCTCATGTGTCTGCCGATGATGGAGAAAGCTATGTAAGGCTAACACTTGATCTATTTATTAAAAATTTACACCTTTTTATCTCAAATAAAAAACTTGTTAATCAAATTGATAAAGATTTTGGTTACTAAATTATTTAACCATTATTTTTTTCAAAACAAAAGCTTTGCATATTGCGGCTATATGGTCTGCACCTTTTTTAGTGATATAATCAGCTTCAGCTCGGGCCATACACTCCTTGTAGGCTGCACCTTTACTAATGAAATAACCGGATCGATTACTAATTAAAAAAATTACTAATATTACGACCGCTACAAATAAATACTTCATGGTTTATAATTTTAATTTTCTTTTTTGTTTTAATTTATCAGTAAAATTTGATTTTTTAAGAAAAGTTAAATATCTTTTTTTATGCTTTTTCCATTCTTTGTCTATAACTGAATACCAAGCTGTGTCTCTATTTCTATTTTTATAAATTGTTGCTTGTCTAAAAATACCTTCAAACTTAAATCCTAATCTTAATGCCGCTTTTCTTGATCTTTTATTTAAGTTATCACATTTCCATTCATATCTTCTGTAGCCCAATTTATCAAAAGCATTTTTCATCATTAGAAACATTGCCTCTGTTGCTTCAACCGTTTTTTGTAAATTTTTTGCATACGTAATATAACCTACTTCAATTGTACCAACCTGAGGCTTAATTCTTAAATAACTAGCCAAACCACAAAAAGTTTTTAATCTTTTTGAATAAATTGTGTAAAAAAACGGATTGCCAGTAAGATTTTTATCTTTCAAGTATTTTTTTAAAGATTTTTTATTTTTAAATGGTCCTCGTGGCATATAAATCCAATCAATACCTTTTTTATCTTTAGAAAAATTTTTAAATAAATCTTTAGAATGTTTTTTAACATTAACAGGTTCTAGATAACAATATTTTCCAATTAATTTTTTTTTAGATGGAAATTTTGCTTTTATAAATTTAACTCTAAAACCTCTTTTATTTTTCATAAACTAACTGTGCTTTATCTCTTCGGGCAATATTCCTCTTGGTTTATAGCGCATAATTAATAATAAACCTGTACCCATCATTAAATATCTAAAATACGGAACACTATTAATTAAATGCTCTTTTAATTGATTATTTTCAGCTAATCCACTGGTTAGTAAATTGATAATATATTCTGCAAAAGGTGCAGCTTCAATCCACACAAACCAAACTGCAAAACCGCCTAGGATTGCACCAAAATTATTCCCACTTCCTCCTATAATGACCATTACCCAAATTAAAAATGTATATCTCATCGGTCTATAACTTCCTGGTGTAAACAAACCATCATGTGTAACCATCATTGCCCCTGCTATTCCTACAATTGCAGAACCTAAAACAAAAATTAAAAGATGTTGTTTAACAACATTTTTACCCATTGCATTAGCAGCTTCTTCATTGTCTCTAATTGCTCGCATCATTCTTCCCCATGGAGAATAAAGTGCTTTTTGAGTAATTATTAATAAAATTACAACCACAATCGTAAAAAGTCCTGCATAACAAAGTTTTACAAATACAGTGGAGGCTTCAATAACTAATTGATGAAGTGCGGCTTGTTTTTCTAATGTTCCACTAATTAAATTTAACGAACCATTATTAATTTTTGCAATTAAATTTATGAACCACTCTTTGCTTTGAAGATCAATTTCGTAAGGAACTGGTCTTTTTAAACCAATTACATTTTTTACTCCTCTTGCTAACCAATCTTCATGTTTGACAACTGCTATGACTATTTCAGATATTAATAATGTTGCTATTGCTAAATAATCTGCACGCAAACCTAAAGCAATTTTTCCAATTATAAAAGCTAAAGCGCCTGCAAAGAAAGCTCCAACAATCCAAGAAAACATAATTGGAAGTCCAAGACCACCTAAAAAGCCAGTTGTAGCTGGACTAACTGCCTCAATAGACTCAATTGCTGGAGCAGATATTAACCTTAAAATAATTATGCCAGCTATTATTATAAAGGTAATTCCAAAACCTCTTTGGTTTGATTTCTTATATTTTTTTATAATATAGCGAATACTGAACACTATAAAGGTAATTACAAATACGCATAAAATCATATTCAATCCACCAACTTGCCAAGCTTCTCTAACTGGTGGCACAGAAACTAAAACAGCAGCTAAGCCTCCAAGAGCGGTGTAACCCATTATTCCAAAGTTTATTAATCCAGCATATCCCCATTGAATATTAGCTCCCATTGTCATAACGGCAGAAATTAAACAAAAATTTAAAATTGACAAAGCTACGTTCCAAGACTGCAAAAAACCTACTAGAATTATAAGTCCCAACATAATTGTATACGCGCTTATTACATTTAAATACTTCCTCATAAAACTTTTCCTTTAAAAATACCTGATGGCCTAAATAACAAAACAATAACTAAAATCGAAAATGAGACGGCAAATTTATAATCTGTTGATAATAATTGTACTAATGTATTAGGTTCTAAACTCTCAGGAAGGAGATACATAAAAAATTTCTTATACGCATATGTTAAAAATATTTCTGAAAATGCAATAACATATCCTCCTAGAAAAGCTCCAAATGGATTTCCTATTCCGCCAACAATTGCTGCGGCAAATATTGGGAGCATATTATTGAAATATGTAAATGGTTTGAAACTTTTATCTAATCCATATAAAACACCTCCAATAGTTGCTATAATTCCAGCTATGATCCACGTGATCATAACAACTCTCTTTGGATCAATTCCAGATAACAATGCCAAATCTTCATTATCTGAATATGCACGCATACTTTTTCCTGTTTTAGTTTTGTTTAAAAACCAAAATAAAATTGAGACAATAATAATTGTAATAAATATAGTTAGTACTTGTGTTGATTTAATAGTTAAACCTTCATTTAGTCCCGTTATTTCTTTAAATTCATTTGCTTTTAATATAAATTTTTCTCCATCAAAAAACCTTCTATCAAAAGGTCCAATAATTATTCTAACAATTGCTTGAGTAACAAACATTACACCAATGCTAACCATTGCAAGCATTACAGGTGGACTTTTTTTAATTCTATAATAACTAAATACAAATTTATCTATGATTAACATGTATAAAATCATAAAAATAATCGCAAAAGGTATGGCTATTAACGCTGTTGGCAGCACACCCAAACTAATTCCAAAAGATTGGAAATACCATGTAAATAGAATTGCAAACATGGTTCCAAATGACATCATGTCACCAGTTGCAAAATTAGCAAATCTTAAAATCCCATAAATTAATGTTACAAAAATAGCCCCAAGTGCTAATTGCGAACCATAAGTTAAAGCTGGTACAAATATATAATTTAATAATAATATTATTGCATTTAAAAAATCCATACTATCCACCTAAAAATGAGCTTCTTACCCTTGGATCGTTTAATAATTCTTTTCCACTACCTGAATATTTATTTTCTCCAGTTACCAAAACATATCCACGATCTGAAATACTAAGTGCTTGTTTTGCATTTTGTTCAACCATTAAAATTGCAACATTGGTAGCTTTAACTTTCAAAATATGATCAAACAATTCATCCATTACTATTGGAGACACACCGGCAGTTGGTTCATCTAACATTAATACCGATGGTTTAGTCATTAATGCTCTGCCCAAAGCAACTTGCTGCCTTTGTCCACCAGATAATTCAGCAACTAATTGATTTTTTTTTTCTCTTAAAATTGGAAATAATTCGTAAATTTCATTTATAACACCTTCTAAATTTTCATCTCTAAGATATGCTCCCATTTCTAAATTTTCTTCAACGGTTAGACCTGTAAAAACATTTCTAGTTTGTGGAACAAATGAAATACCTTCTTTAACTCTATCTTGAGGACTTAATTTGGAAATATCTTTTCCATCAATAATAACTTTTCCTGATTTAAGATTTAGCAAACCAAGCATCGCCTTCATTGCTGTAGATTTTCCTGCACCATTTGGTCCTAAAATTGCAACAATTTCTCCTTTATTAACATCAACTGTGCAAGATGTAATTATGTCAGGCCCACCATAACCTCCTGTCATTTTTTCTCCTATAAAATAAGCCATCTAATCTGCTTCCTTTTTAATTTTTGAACCTCTTCCTAAATAACTTTCAATTACCTGCTCATTGTTTTTAACTTCATCAGAGGTTCCTTCAAATAAAACTGAGCCTTCAGCCATCACTATAACGGGATCACAAAGTCTGTTTATAAAATCCATATCATGCTCAATCATGCAAAATGTATAACCTTTTTCTTTATTAAGTCTTAAAATTGCACTTCCTATATCTTTTAATAATGTTCTGTTAACACCTGCCCCAACCTCATCAAGCAACACTAGTTTTGCATCAACCATCATGGTTCTGCCAAGTTCTAGTAATTTTTTTTGTCCGCCAGATAAATTTCCTGCTAATTCTTTTTCTAAATGTGTAAGATTTAAAAATTTAATTACCTCTAAAGCCTTTTGCTTAATTATTTTTTCTTCCTCATTAACTATTTTTGGCTTAAGCAAAGCATTCATCAATAATTCTCCTGATTGATTGCCTGGTACCATCATTAAATTTTCCAAAACTGTAAGATTTGTAAATTCATGAGCGATTTGAAAGGTTCTGAGTAAACCTTTCGAAAATAATTCGTATGAAGGAATACCCGTAATATTATTACCATTAAATAAAACACTTCCATCAGAAGGTTTTAAATTTCCTGCAATTAAATTAAACAATGTTGTTTTGCCGGAACCATTGGGTCCAATTATTCCTGTAATTGATCCTTTTTTAATTTTTAGTGAACAGTTTGAAACTGCACCTAGTCCTCCAAAATACTTTGAAAGTTTATCTACCTGCAGAATATTTGAATCTGACTGCATAGAAAAATTATACTTTGTTTATTCTTTTGAGAATACTATTTAATGTTTTTTCTAAGGATATGTAAAAGTGTGCTTTTCTAAGTTCTTTAACACCTTGTTCATTAAGACCTTTTGGTGTTTGAGATTCTTTTACCAGATATTTTAAATCTTTCTTAGAATTAGCAACCGCATCTTCAGATAATGCTACAAAAAGAGAAGTAACATATTTTTGAGCTTTATCTCTTTTAATGCCACGTTTAACTAACCAATTAGACATTATACTTAACAATTCGTAAAAAGATGCATACATCCCTGAAGTAGCCCAAAAGTTTTTTGAAAGTTTTTCATTTCCAATTTCAACAGTTGTTCCAAGTTTATTGAAAAAGTTTCTAACTTTTTTATTTGGTG
>Ga0208132_1000675_pt1 | contig 15772 bp, 18 predicted proteins | sample ETNtaG_16_FD_185785 | JGI IMG/M metagenome (GOLD analysis project Ga0208132, IMG submission 185785) | Marine microbial and viral communities from oxygen minimum zone, Eastern Pacific Ocean - ETNP201406SV199 (SPAdes) (version 2) | ecosystem: Environmental > Aquatic > Marine > Oceanic ... | reverse complement strand
TGCTGATGAAAACTCATGATTGGTTTCTTCAAAAAAGTTAGGACAATCAGGATGTATAACTGAATCTGCATCAACCAATAAAACTTGGTCATACTCAACATCATTCTTTTCTAATATCTCTAACACATACCACCTTTGCCAAGTAATAACCATTTCACTTTCGGGTACTAAAAGTTCATCCATTAAGAAAAATTCTACATCGTGTTTTTCACACCATTGTTTCCAAGAATCTACTCCATACTTGTAACCTTTAGTTCTATCAGCTCTTCCGATACCACTACTATTTACCGCTTCTTCTCTTTCAATCCAAGGAATTAAAACTACATTTTTAGGCACTTACAAGACCTCTTTCTTCTCCTGATTCACAACCATCCTTATTACATTTTCTACACATCTGTAACAAATCTCTACGACCTTTCTTCAAAGTTTTTCTATAATGTTCATATGAACCATTTGTCCACACTTCTTCTATACTTGTTTCCAAAACATTCCCATGGACAACCTGATATTCCCAATCACAACAACATAATATTGCCTCACCATTCCACTTAATATACATTTGACGTGATGGAAAAGAACAATCTTTTTGTGGAACTGGTATGTCTGGATTCACATTAACAAGTCCACCTCTATTCCAATATGTATGTGGTCCATAATGTACTTTTTTATTCTTATCTTCTTTTTTCTTTACTTGGTCTACATTATAATTTGATGAAACTATTATATTTACGTCATCGTCTTGAAAATGTTTCATTATATCTAACATTCTCTGTGTATATCTATCATCAAAATAATCATCAATTTGTATTCTATTCAACCCAGCGTCTATCATATCTCTCATCAATTCAACTGTCAATCCTGTTCCATTACTATCCATCTGAATAAAACATTCTGGTAAATGTTCTCTTGCTATTCTAATAAACTCTACAATTCTATCCTTATCAATTAAAGGTTCATTCATTAGATATGGTGAGAACCTACCTTTATATCCTAAATTAGCCAACTCCTTAACAATCTTTGTATAGTTTTCAACCGACATTGTATTATATGCTATACCTTTTTTCTTATCTTCTATTCTGTCCCATATAAGATAATGGTTGGGACAAAAATCACATTTCAAATTACAAAACTCTATTGTTTGTATTTGAATATTACTAAACAATCTAATTTCACCTATATAAATGTCTGGCTGGTGAGGTGCATCGAAAAGGCCTTTTTCAATGACATCCTGTCTGTGATACAATATTCTTGGCTGATAAAATTTCATTATTTTTTACCTATATGTGCCCCCATATTTAAAAAATATTTATTATCTCTTGAATCACCTTGAATATAACTAAACTTCAAATCATTCTTCCATGCAATATAATTAAAACTCAACTGTTCTCTCTTACTATTATACTTTAACTCAACCCATTGATCCTCCATAGAATCAACTACATCCGTTTCATTGTGTTGTCTCAAAACTTCCATCTGAACTACCAATCCATTATGTGCTGGATATCCTTCTGTTTGATATCTTGTCATTTGTTTTGCTATGAGTTCAGGATTATCTTTGTAATTTCCATTATTCTTTATTCCCAATTGTAAAATTGTAGAACCTTCATCATAAATACAATCTCTCGGGTCAAGTTGATTTTGTGAGTGGTCATAAGTTGCATAATTACAACCATCAAGATGACCTAACAATTCATTCACATCACCTCTTACTTTTATATTACCATCTATCCATAAACTATATTCATAATCTGGAAATAACCTATGTGTTAATAACTTATGTTTACGAGCTGTTCTCGTGTTATCTATATATAGTGGTAAAGTTGGTCTAACGTTCCATGTTTCTGATTGTAAATCTCTATCTGAGAAACATACAAAATCCCAACCTTCTGGTTTGTAATCTGGTTCTACTAATCCATCATAACCACCAATTATTGCTGTATAAATAACCTTATTATTCTTTATCCTATCCCCATCCATGTCGCTCCACCTACTGTATAATGGTGTTTTACTATTTGTTTTGGGTCATATATTATTTTATAACCTTTATCTATTCTTTCATTTGCCCAATATCTATCTTCTTTCCCACTTAACTTTTCATCAAATAAATGATTTCTCAAATGGTCTGCTCTGAAAATTGAAAAAGCATTATGGAAAAAGTGTCTATCTTCTGATTCACTAAAATAATTTGTTTGTAATTCATCACCAAAATTAGACCACATATACCTACTTGTTGCTCTTTTACCATCCCATATTGGAATTTGTTTTCCCCATACGGCAACAACTGCAGGATCTGAAAAATGTTGTCTTACCTTATCTAAATCTAAATGTACAATCTCACAATGTGCGGATATAATAATTATCCAATCACCCTCAGATTCTTTTACTCCCATATTTAAAGCTCTACCTGGTGTATAATCATCTTTACTTATATGTAATTTAGTAATATCGTGGTATTCAAATCTATTAACAATTGTTATAGTATCATCAGTTGATTCATTATCAATCAAAACTATCTTTGGTTTACCAATAAAATCAGTAACAGATTGGATACAATAACCTATATATCGTTCTTCATTTTTACTTCTTATTATAACCGTATTCATTTTTTACAACCTCTTATACAGATTCATATGTATTAGTATCAGCTTTACTTAAAGCTGGCATTAATTTATGTTCAGTTGGATCTTCCTTTACACTTAATTGACTTCTTACCTTCTTCGTCGCTAACTCTCTGTATAATTCTTCATCAATATAATATGGTTCTAAGGGACCAGGGTTAACCTTATTTTTTTCATATAAAGTTTCAACAAATTCAACTCTTGGATCATTTTCACCATAAACTTGTTTTGCCAACGGAATAAAACCTGGGATATAAAACAATCCATTTCTTTCCTTGAACTCATAGCCCTTTGTTGCATCTAACATTTTATAATAATCACTACCTGGTTGTCCCAAAAATACAAATGTGTCAGCAGTAGTAGGTTTTAATAAATCTATAAATCTACGAGTGTGATTTCTATCTTCCTCTGTTTCTGATGGTAATCCAAATACCCAAGTAGTGTAAGAGGTCATTCCATTTGAATGTATAATTGGTAACTTTTCAATAAAATCTTCTCTCGTTTCTCCCTTTCTCATATACTTCAACATTCGTTCACTTCCACTTTCAGCTCCTATATACAATCCAACACATCCTGATTTTGCCATCTTTTCTATAAGTGTAGGTGATAGATTATTTACTCTTGTCTCACATGCCCAATTAATATTTAAATTTTCTGAAATAAGAATATCACAGAATTTCTCTACTCGTTTTGGTTGAACTGTAAAATTATCTTCTCTAAAATAAATACCTTCAGCACCATAATTAGATACCAAACCATCAATATAACCCACCAATCGGTCAGCATCAATCCCTCTAAACTTAGTATTTGCAACTCCACAAAACATACATGAAAATGGACAACCTCTTGTTGAATTAATAGTAATCACAGGATTAATCTCATTTTCAAACATTTCCAATTCCCAATTGTAAGGTTTATGTATAAAATGACGAAAATCTGGGAGTGGTAATTCATTAATGTCATCAATATTATTTCGTCTAACTATACCATTTTCTGCTCGACCTTCGATAATATCTATAGCTGCCTTTTCACCTTCACCACAAACTACATAATCAAAGTAAGGTATTAATGTTTCTGGTAATTCTATAGCGTGTGGACCTCCAACCATTAAAGGTGTATCAGGATGCTTTTGTTTAATCTCTGTAGCTAATTCTGTACCTTCATAATATGATATAGTTCCCAGATACATACCAATAACATCTGGTTTGTATTTTTCAATTTCCCCCATTACATCATATGGTTTATCATTTTTAATAATATGTGAAATAGTTGCAGAGGCTTTTACATAACCTTGTTGTTCATCTATATGACCACCACCAAAATGATATAAATCAATTATTTTAGTTTCATGTCCAAAACTTTCTACATACGCACTGATATATGCCAATCCCATTGGTGGACGACCATCACCCATATGCATTGCAGTTTCATTAGAATCTGGTCTTGGTGCTGCTATTAACAATATTTTACTCATAAGTTAATAAATTCCTTAGTTTCTGGTGCTTCTTTATTCCACTCTTCCATATAAGATTTAGGATGTTGTTGTTTCAAATTTACTTCATAGTTATTAGGTAAAAATTTAGACTGTATAAAGAATACATTTCTTCCTGCTCTGGTTGGATCTGGCTTTTGGTTATCCCAAACAACATATAAAAGTTCATAATCAAATTGTTTTCCTAAATCATAAAATGCTTTTAAACTACCTCCATAATAAGTATCAGGATGACGAATCATACTATTATTTTGTTTAACTACTTTTGATTCTGTAACTGATATACCTGGATTAAATTCAATTACATAAACCTTTGACTTATATGTATTTGCTTCTAAAATAGATTTCCAAACCCAATAATCATTATAATCAATATCTAAGTTTATCAATTCAATTTCTGTTGGGGTCTCATATTCAAGAAACAGATCATTTACATTTTCTGGTGTAACTTTTCTTAGTTTAACATCCGATCCTCTTTTTGTTGCAAATTGTTGATATTTTTCAGCGGCCTCTAATAACAAAGAATCCCATTTTCTTACATTCCTTATGTGATGTGTTACTGAATTCAGTATACCATCCATAGCCCCAATATCTACACAAAATTTAGTAGTTTCCCCTATATTATCAAATATATGTTCTAAAACTCCTTCTTCACCATACTGAGATTGTATCTCATACGAATCTGATTGATGTTTTCTCACTTCATCATAATCATACCATGCCATTTTATATTTCTCCTATATTCATGACTTATCACTTATTTCTTCCCACTTAATCTGAAAATCCTCTCCTATATCTACTTGTGCAACATTTCCGATTAATTCATTTACTCTATCAGGAGAGATTCCATCCCCAGGTCTTTTATAGGTTAACATTTCCTTTGTTATAGTACTTCCCTTCTTTATATAAGTATTAGCAACAATACTCTTACGGCCACCTTCTTTCGCTCTAACCTCATTATCAGCAGTTCCCTGTATCCCATCACCCAAAACAGTTTCAAACAATCTAATATTTTTTACCATTTTAGTAACATCACTTGGTTCTAATGAAAAATAATGTCCTGAACCAGTCATACTCCTTGACATTGTATAGTGTTTTTCAATTATTCTAGCACCAAGTGCTACAGAAATTGCCGGTATAGCCATGTTTTCATCTGGTAAAGTATGGTCTGACATTCCAATCATAAAATTAGGATACCTTTCTTTTAATGTCTGAATCCGTTTGAGATTTGCATCTTCATTCTCTGTATGATAACTAAGTGTACACGCCATCAACGCCAAATCACCATTACCTTCTCCTAATATAACTTCTATTGCTTTATCAATCTCTTTATATGTGGCTGCTCCCGTTGATAACATAATTGGTTTCTGAAATGATGCAACACATTTTAATAGTTCAAGATTTACAATTTCAAATGATGGAATTTTAAATATTTCCATTCCTATTTCATTCAACATTATAGCATCTTCTATTCCAAATGGTGTTGAAAATGGAATTATACCTTTGTCATATGCATACTTAAACAAAAACTCATAATCTTCCTTATCAAATTTATCTAACCTTTTATAATATTCAGTTTGTTTCATAGTTTCAGTTCCCCAAAAGGCTGGTGCATACTTTGTAACTATCCGTTCTCCTTTATAAGTCTGAAACTTAATACCATTTGCACCTGCTTCTGCTGCGTGGTCAATCATCGCCTTAGCCAATTCTATACTACACATATGATTACAGGCGGCTTCTGCTGTTATAAAAACTTCATTGGGACCCAATCCTAATGGATTTGGATTTACAAGTACTTTACTTCTAGCTTTATTCAAATCATCTTCAGTATGAATATTAGTACATTCATCTAATAAACTACTTTCATTTGTAAAAGGTCTTACTTTACTAAATGGTTTAACCAACGGAACTTCAGGACGATAGATATGTATAGAACCATTTTTCTTACCATCTTTACCTACTGTAAAAAAGTTATCCAAGTTTTTATTAAACACATAATCAAGGGCGAAATCAAGTGATAATGTTCTGTCTGGATTATCAGCTTGTAATCCAACAACATAATCAGCCTCTTTTCCCATTTCTACCCATGCCTGTTGGTATACATCAAAAACATCCGATTCTCCTGTAATTTCACGACCACCCCAAAGTCCTCTCATAATACACTTACAAAGATTTTTAGATTCTACAAATTCCTTTACTTTTTCTGAATCAGTAGAAACTACTACTTCTGTAATACACGTTGAACTCTTAGCATAATCTACTGCCAACTCAATTAGTGTCTTATCTCCTATTTTTTGAAGATTTTTATTAAATAGTCTACGAGATTCTCCTTTTGCTGGTATAACAGCTAAAATATTCATTCTATCCATCTCCTTTTATTTTACTTAAATTTACAAATGCCATATCATGTCTACTATTCCACACTTTTTTAAAATTATATTCTCCTAACATCCTAATAACTTCTTCCTCGGATGTATATTCAGGTGCCTGTTCAATAAATACTAATCCTGAATTAGATACAAACTCTTTATTATCTCTTAAAAACACTTCTTCACATCCTTCACAGTCTATTTTAATAATATCTGCACTCCAAACTTCATAATCACTTGAAAATTCTTTTAATCTTTTAAAATCACATGATACTGCGTTTCTACTACATTGTACACTAAACCTACCAGGATAATCACGAGTATATAAATTACCTGGTTTAAAAAAAGAATCTTCTGGTAATCCAACGTCTAAATGTGTATTCTGGTTAAATATACCATAATTTAATGCTATAATATTATTAGTATTATTTCTATAAATATTTTTTACAAAAGTTTCGTATGAAGATTTTACTGGTTCAAAACCATAAATTTTACAATTATCATTTTTTATCATTCTCTCTAATAAAAGAGAATATATTCCTACACACGCTCCTACATCCAATATTATCTCTGGAGAGTTTTCAAAATAATTATTCCATATCCCTACGAGAACACTAACAGTTTTTTTATCTCCATCCCCCATAGGATCTCGTTCATGATAAGTTTCTATAACTAAATCAGTTTCCGTATCTTTATATGTATACATTTATAAATCAAAACTTTTCAATGGACCATTTGCTGGGTCATGATTATAAAATTTAGATAGTAAAGTATCTTTGTATTGTTCTTCAACTCTTCCAAACTCATCTCTAGCATTGTAATCCCATCCCCACCTTTCTTTCCATACTTCCAAATGTCCCCACTTACCATATAAATGGTCTCTTAATGAATTTTGTTCTGCATTTCCATGTGGTGAAGATACGGGAAATCCTAATGCAACCTTATGGTCTTTATCATGTTTAATATCAAAACTCGGTAAACAAACATTATAAATATTTCTATACAAAAACTGAAATGCTATATCATCCCACGCATGAAAGAAATGATAATCATCCGTAGGTATAATATGTTCTAAATACATATCTATGTTAACCATAGCAGAATACCATGCCACAGATTCTACTGCAAATGGTTTTTTAAATTCAGGATTAGAATAATCAGGACGAGATTTTCCCCAATACTTTTTATTTCTGTACCAATAATCTCCTGGCTCCAAGGGAGCTCGTCCAGTAACATCCAATTCTTGATTACCCCTTTCTAATTGATACATCGAAGCTTTAGCTTGATGTGCATTAAATCCAAGAACTCCAAACTTATTACATTTACCACTTGATAATGTTTTATTTAACTCGGTAAAAAAGTTATTAGTAAATGGAAAACAATCATGTTGAAACCAAATTATCCACTCAATACCTTTTGGTTTATAATAGTTACAAGCAGTAACAATGTTATTTTGCATCCCTCTTTCTTCTCTGTCCATATAAACTACATTATGTTTTTCACATATTTGTTTACCTTGTTCTTTATTATTTTTATCAGAATCTTCGTCAATACTCAAAACCTCAAGTCCTTCAATATCAACCATGTTCATCCACGAATCTAATAACTTATAATTATTTCTAGCGGTAAACAATATACCTATTTTTTTATCCATTATAATTCCTTATTAATTATATTACTGATAAACTCTATTTCATCTTCAGTTAATGTAGGATGATTTGGAACATAAAATCCATCTCTATCAATAATAGTAACATTTGGTAATCTTAATTCTCCAAATTCTTTAACATAAAATGGTTGAGTTCCCATTGAACCACATATCATAGGTCTAACTTCAACTTTATTTTCTTGTAATTTTTTAACTATATTATCTCTATGTGGACTAAGTACTGGATATGCAAAATTAGATGTAAATGAATCATGATATGATTTTGGTTTCCAATAATCATTTTTAATTAAGTCTTGATAAAGATTATAATTATGTTCTCTCTTTTTTCCCCATGTATCCAACTTATCTATTTGAGACAATCCTATATATGCTTGTAAATCTGTTGACCTAAAATTAAATCCTGAATAATAAAATGTATATAATGCATTAAATTCTGAAACTTCCCATTCTTTTTGTAACTTAACTTGAGTTTCCTCACTTAAATCTCTATCCCAACCATGACTTCTTATAGATACCAATAATTCATAAAAATCTTTGTCATCGGTTGAAATTATACCACCTTCAATTGTAGAAATATGGTGACCAAAAAATGTAGAGAATGTTGATGCCAAACCAAATGTACCAAGTTTTCTTCCTTTATATTCACAACCCATTGCTTCACAAGTATCTTCTAATAAAATTACGTCATGTTTAGTACATAATTCTATGATAACATCCATGTATGGTACTAATCCAAGAACTGAAACGAGTAATAAAGCTGATGGTGATTCTTCTATAAATATTTTTTCCAAGTAATCTATATCAACTGATAAGTTTTCCATATTAGAATCACACAACAATGGTTCTAATCCTAATTGAATTACTGGTGCTAAATCAGTAGACCATGCTGTAGATGGAACTACTACTTTATTATTTTTAAGATAACCACCCTGTTTTAATGCAGATAACATTAAAAGATTTGCTGATGAACCTGAATTTACAAATACTGAATATTCTGTACCCAACCAATTAGAAAACTTACTCTCAAATTCTGATGTTACGGGTCCCTTTGTTAATCGTGGATAGGTCTTTAGCCAATCTACCAATCTATCTACATCTTTATTATCAATTGTGTCTTTGACTAAAGTTATCATAAGCTCTCCTTATACCACTTTCTAACGATGTAAATTCAAAATCTTCCATTACAGAAAGAAGTTTTGAAGAATCAACATCTTTTCTAAATTGACCATCTGGTTTTGTATCATCGTAAACAATTTCCAAATGTTCTTTACCACAAGATTTAACTCCTATCTCAGCGAGTTCCTTTATAGTATGAACATAATCAGGAGCAACATTAAAATTCTCTACTATATCATTATCAATCATATACTTTATTACTCTCGCTAAATCTCCACCATACATATATTGTCTTAATGGTTTTCCAGTTCCCCATAACTCTAAAACGTCTTCTGTTTCATATATTTTCTTAATAAGTGCAGAAACAAAATGACTATGATGTTCTTCATACTTATCATATTCACCGTATAAATTACAAGGAATTAAATAACACCACTTCTTATCATATTGTTTAACATAAGAATCTGTATGAGTAGCTACACACCTTTTTGACATTGCATATGCAAAATTAGTTGGTGGTGGAGGACCATTAAATAAATCTTCTTCTTTCATTGGATATGTATCTAATACATCAGGATATATACAAGTACTCAATATACTAATTACTCTATCCACATTATATTCATGACATTTCTTTAAAACATTAACCCCCATCAAAACATTTTGTTCAAGATAATCTACAGGGTAAGTCATGTTATCTAAAAGATTACCAACTCTTGCTGCTAAATGAACTACAATCTTTGGTTTAAAAAAATTCATCATATCATCTACTCTATCTATATTAGTCAAATCAAAATCCTTTGATGAAATATACACGGCATCTGGCATAATATCTTTTAAATGTTTTCCTACTAATCCACTACCACCTGTAACTAAAATCATATTAACTTTTTAACTCCTTCAACGTATTTTTCTACTGACGTATAATCTGAAGAACCATACATTATATATTCTAAATATTTTTCATCTCTACCATCTTTATCTTGTCTATCAAGTTCATCAATTATTTTATTTTTACCTATGTTTAACTCTAATAGACCTGGAAAGTTTCCAAAGAAATCACTTTCTCCTGCTCCTCTAATCATAACTGTCGGTATACCTTTCTGAATTGGTTTATACATGAGAGTACTCCCAGCTCCAACTACACATACCGAATCACTAATAAACTTATTATCATCTTCCACATCAAATACCACTTCTCCATAAATCTCTGATTTAGATAGTAAATTATTTACATAATTAATATCAACATCATAAGATGGAGCGTCATGTCCTCTACTTTTTACTTTTACTAATACTGGTTTATCATATTTTTCTTGAATTTCTTTTAATCCAATTAACTCTATAAATTTTTCATTAAACTCATATCCCTTATAATAGGCCCTTGGATTATTACCTAAGAATTGAGTTATAACTAAAATATGTTCATTAGTTCTTTCATAATCCTTTAATTTATCATTTGATGGAATTCCACCTAACATATATCTTGACTCATCTACAAAATCTTTATAATAATCTAACTCATTTTGACCAAAGAAAAACATTTTATCAAAATTACTATCTACACCAGTAATTGGATATGTCCTTGGTTTAAAATCATTTCCCCCATGTTGATTCCCTAACATTAAAACATCATGTTGTTTAGCATCTTGATATAATTTATTTAATCCACTTCTATCCCTACAATCATCATGAATAATAGCATCAAATTGTGATATATCAATCATTCCTTTGTTATATACAGTCCCAGTCCAATGATTATCAAAATACTTATCATATTCAATATGAAACTTATTTCTCATATCATAAGTTCCATTCCATTTTTTATACTGTCCTTCAGGATGCATCTGATATAAAGTTAATAAACTTAACTTATATGTTTCAGCAAGTTTTGGAATTATAGGAAATACTCTTTCACCAATCCTATAAATTGTAGTTACAAATAAAATATGTTTCACTTATAAACTTCCAACCAATGTTCAATCATTTCATCCATTAATGTTTCAAATGTATATTCAGGTTCCCACCCAAAAGTTTCTCTAAGTTTTGTAGAATCACCTCGAAGATATTTAAGTTCTTCAGCTCTCATAAACTTATCATCTTGTGTTACATAATCTTTATAATCTAAATCTAATTGACTAAACACATAATCACACATATCACCAACTGAATTCGTAACTCCAGTAGCACATACAAAATCATCTGGTTCTGTATGATTTAATATCATATTCATCGCTCTTACATAATCTTTAGCGTGTCCCCAATCACGATAAGCATCTAAATTACCAAGTGGTAATTTATCTCGAAATCCTTTTTTAATCTGAACTGCTGATTTCACAACTTTATTAGTAACAAAATTAGAACCTCGTCTTGATGATTCATGATTAAATAATATTCCATTACATGCAAATAACTTATAAGCGTGTCTATAATGTTGAACCATATTATAACCAAACACTTTAGTACACCCATAAGGACTTGTGGGATGCATCGGTGTGGTTTCTCTTTGATATCCATCTTCATCTACAAAACGACCAAACATCTCTGAAGATGATGCTTGATAGAATTTTGCAGTAGGACAATTATTTCTCCAAGCTTCTAATATATTAACAATACCAAGTGCATTAGAATGTACTGTATATTGTGGGATATCAAAACTAATTCTAACATGACTTTGTGCTGCTAAATTATAAATCTCGTCAGGTTTAATAGTCCTCAACATTTTTTCTAATGAACTTATATCGAGTAAATCCCCATAAAAAGTTTCAACTCCACTCCCAACTAAATGGTCTATTCTACTTTCTTGATTTTCTGCTATAGAATTTCGTCTTACAATTCCATAAACTTCATAATCTTCTTCTAATAAATACTCTGCAAGATAACTACCATCTTGACCATTAATACCTGTTACAAAAGCTTTTTTCTTCATTTAAATATCTCCATATCTCGTAAATCTGGCCAATCTTCTATTACCCATTTTCTTGGTTCTGTTTCTATTGCTTTTGGTAATCTTTTTAATCCCAATTCTGCTGTTTCTGGAGTCATATAATAATGATATCCTCTCGTACTTATATCTTGGTCTCTCCAAGGTATATCTGGATCTCTACCATCATATGACATTCGTTTAAGTTCATCTCTTGCATCTTTATCATCTGTTAATATCATACCACCTCTACCAAGACTCAAATGTTTTTGAAACTGAAAACTTAAACACATAAAAGTTTCTGGAATATAACTATCTTTTTTCCATAATACTGCTGCATCAATTATGTTTGTTTCTCCTAAATAATAATAATCTTCCCAATCTTCTTCTTTCCAATCCCAACCAATACCTATTTTACCACCTAAAAATGCAACTGAAAGATAAGTTTGAGCTGGAACGGTAAACCAAACTGTCTCTGTATAAATTAAACATAATTCAATACCATGAGTACAAGAATCTATAGCTACTGCATATGGTGCACCATAAAATTCTGCTATTTTATTCTCAAAGTCTTCTACTGATTTAAAACTCATTTTCTACACTCCACATTTAAACTCATAGATATTCCATTTTCTTTATCCATATGTGGTAAATAAGATTGTGAATGGTCATCAAATTGTGAATGTTCTGTATCCCGCCAATCATATTCTCTCACGTCTCTCATTCCTACTGACTCAATAAGTATATCTGTTAAACTTACATAATCATATACAGTTTTATGATATATTGTTTCATCTCCCATTGGCATTTTACCATATAATACACCAAGAAAACTATCTAATGGATATTGTTCCTCTTTATATAACTTGGCATATACTTCAAAATTAGGAACTGCTAATCTCATAATTCCATTTGGTTTTAAAACCTCTTTCCATCTTTTTAATAATGGTACAACTTCTTCTCTATCTAAATATTCTATAAAATGTGAAGAATAAATTAAATCTGCAGTATCATCTTCATAAGCTCTAATAAAAATATCAGATGAATCAAGATGGTCATATTCACCACCATCAATGTGAATCCAATCTTTACCAAAATCTCTCCATCCACAACCGATATTAAACTTCATCTAAAAAAACCTTATCATTTTCTATACCTTTATATGGACCCGTTTTATATTCATAAACTAATGTGTCATCTTCTAATATTAAATAGGTATGACCACCACCTAAAGTTACAGAACAATCACCATTCTCTAATATGGGCTTGGATAATGTAACTCCGTCTGTATCCATCAAATTACATTCCACACTACCTTTTATTACCACCCAAGATTCTTGGGCTATTGTCTGTTCTTCACCTGGTTTCCAAATATGTTGATGTGGTCTAAATGTATGACCTTCATCCATATTAAGTGCAGACAACTGAATGAATTCCTTTTCTCCTACTACATCTCGTCTATGTCCTTCTTCTATAGTATGAAACTCGTCTGATTTATGGATGATATGTAATAACCTATCTGGTTCTACTTTTGAATATATTAATTCCATTATTTATTTAACCTCGTCTCTGTTTCTTCTTGTATATGCATCAATATTACTTCTTTGGGAACTGCACATAGAACATCATCTCCCCATTGTTTAACACCTTTGTTATGGTCTTCATGAAATACATCTTCATAGTGATGCGGAAGATTTAATGGAAATCTGTGAGGACCATACTTCTTTAATTCTTCTAACCTTTCCTTAAACATTTCAGTCTTATAAATAGCATCTACTGATAATGAAGAACCAGGCGATTTTGATGCTGGATATAACCATAAATCCTTACCTGATTCATATCCACCATGAAACTTTTCTTCAGTATATTTCCACAATCTACCAATTGGCATATAACTCACATCTCTTTCCACTAACTCATCCATCATTTTATTCCATCTATTATAAGTAATTCGATACTCAAAATCTTCACATAAAATCATAGTATATGGTGTTTTAACTTTATCTACCATTGCAAGAGTAACTTCTCCCCAATTCTCTTTTAAGTTATTTTCAAAAGTTAATTTTTTTATATTATCCTCATATAATTGACCAACTTCAAAAACATTATGTACTGACCCGTAATTTACAAGAAACTCATAATCTTTAAATATCTTCGCCATATTAGGAATTTGAGATTTTAATATTTCAAATCTTCTCTTTTTCGTACAGATAAAATTTTGGACAACAGTAATCATAAATATATTCCACCTTCTACAAAATTATGTGCTATCGGATATTGTCTTTGTGATTCATAACATTTAGAATATCTTGTTACAATTTGATTTGTTCCACATTGATTACTAACATTTACTTTTGCCTTTGATTTAATATACAACTGAATTCTCAAATCTATATATCTCAGGTCTAATGCCTTATCTATAAAACCAAACGGTGTTTCTGAAATAGGTTTTGATGTATAATAAAAATAAGGTAACTCATAGTCATTTAAAACTTTAGACATTACTTTTGCATCTTTGTCATAACTCTCTTGATGATGTTTTCCCATTTGTGTTCCAAATCTATCTGATACTAATAATGAACCAAAATCTTTAATAATATGTCGTGGGACTTTACGTTCTTCATAACCGACATGCTCTTTGATTATATCATCACCAAATTCCCTTTCCTCATCCGACCAATACATTTCTGGTTGTGAATCACTCATTTCTTCTTCTGTGAATTGCCAGAACTCCAACATCTGTTTAATAAGTGGTATGTCGGTATTGTCCTTATCGTATATTCGATAGTGGTCATGAAATACCTCACCATCTATTTCATCAACAAACTCATCTACGAATGGATTGTTATCAAATACCACATGAACATTATTATGGTCTTGACCAAATAACTTTTTTAGAAGTTTTTTAGATGGAACAACTACCTTGGAATTTGGATACTTCTCTTTCAATAAACGAGGCATAACTGATATGATTCCCCAATCACCAATTCCACTAGCAGTTCTCATAACCATAAACTCTTGTTTATCTAAATAATCATCGGGTATCAGTAATCCCTCAGATTTTTCAAACCCAAGATTATCTGTATCTTTAACTTTATGTGCCTGATTATCTAATATTCTATAAAATATCATTTTGTATATTTTCCACCATCTACGTTATTCCAAATTCTTTCGTGAAAATAAAAGAAAACCATACCAGTAACATTCATTATCACGGCATTATAAAATGCTTCTTGTGTTAATCCAAACTCTAATACCAACCAAGAATTAACAAAAGCTATAAGTCTCCAACTAAGTCCCTTTTTTGTTGAACGTGCTCGTGTTTCATTAAACATCTACCAACTCACTTCCCAATCATCAAATTCTTCAGCTATACAATCTACCTTATAATCTTTTCTACCACCATCTCCAAGCTGGTCTTGTATCTTATTTTTAGCAGTATTTCTAATTCCATTTAATCCGTGAGTTAATTCAAGATTCCCTTCACCTTTACCAGCCCTAAAATTAGATTCATTATGCCATATATGTAGATTCATCTGTGATAAAACTATAACCGACCTAATAAGTTGTCCTAAAGTAGCATAA
>Ga0208132_1000671_pt1 | contig 15799 bp, 13 predicted proteins | sample ETNtaG_16_FD_185785 | JGI IMG/M metagenome (GOLD analysis project Ga0208132, IMG submission 185785) | Marine microbial and viral communities from oxygen minimum zone, Eastern Pacific Ocean - ETNP201406SV199 (SPAdes) (version 2) | ecosystem: Environmental > Aquatic > Marine > Oceanic ... | reverse complement strand
TATTTATCGTAAATAAGAGATGAGTATTTCAAGGAATAAACAAAAAATTACAAGTAAAAAAAGTCCTTTTTATGACGAGAGAACTCCTAATTGCTTATGATTACACTACTGGTGACTTACACAAAGAACTCCAAATTATATTTAATTACACACTTCATAGTTTTACATTATATGATATAAAATTTTGTTATAATTTTATGTAAATCATTCTGCCACCGTAACTCAGTTTGGTAGAGTACCTCACTCGTAATGAGGGAGTCGGAGGTTCGAATCCTCTCGGTGGCTCTATATAAATTATTAAATACATGTATATGTTTATATTACGTAACTTACAGGATTGTATCATTGTAAGTATAACTTTACTTTCGTAATGAACGGGTCAGGGGTTCGAGTCCCTTCAGTGGCTCAAAAAGATTAAAATGGAAAAACAATATATCGAAGAAAATTCCCCTTCGCAAGTCATCCCACAATTCCAAGTGGAAGGAGTTCAAATTCTTAGAAAAATAACACCTGAATATTCTGAGATTCTTACACAGGATGCTCTTCGTTTTGTAGCCTTGCTGAAGAGGAAATTTAATAAAAGAAGAAAAGAACTCCTTGAAAAACGAATCCAGAGACAGAGGGAACTAAATGAAGGAAAATTCCCTGATTTCCTCGCTGAAACGGAAGAGATTCGTAATGGGGATTGGACAGTAGCTCCATTCCCAGCGGACTTGGAAGACAGGCGCGTGGAGATCACAGGACCTGTAGAGCGAAAAATGATTATCAATGCTCTCAACTCCGGAGCAAATGTGTTTATGGCAGATTTCGAGGATTCCCTTTCGCCTACATGGGACAATATTATACAGGGCCAAATCAACCTGAAAGATGCTGTCAATAAAAGGATCTCTTTTATAAACCCCAACGGAAAATGTTATTCATTAAATGAAAATATTGCTACACTGCTCGTGCGGCCTCGCGGCTGGCACTTGGAAGAAAAACATGTTTTGATAGATGGCAAACCTGCTTCTGGAAGTCTTTTCGATTTTGGATTGTATTTTTATCATAACATAAAAACTCTGATGAAAAATAAAACCGGTCCATATTTTTATTTGCCCAAATTGGAAAATCATCTGGAAGCACGTCTTTGGAATGATGTTTTTATTTTTGCACAAAACGAGTTAGGGGTGCCGATTGGAACAATTAAAGCAACAGTTCTCATTGAACATATTCTTGCCGCATTTGAAATGGATGAAATCCTATATGAACTAAGAGATCATTCCACTGGACTAAATTGCGGTCGTTGGGATTATATATTCAGTTTCATAAAGAAATTTCATAATCATTCCAATTTTCTCCTGCCGGATAGAGCAATGGTCACAATGGATCGTCACTTTCTCAAATCCTACGTTGATCTGTTGATCCGGACGTGTCACAAGCGAGGTGCCCATGCCATGGGCGGAATGGCTGCTCAGATCCCCATCAAAAATGATCCGGTTGCCAATGAACGGGCCCTGACTAAAGTCCGGAATGACAAGGAACGGGAAGCCCAGGCTGGTCATGACGGAACCTGGATCGCTCACCCAGAGCTGGCTCCCATTGCCCTAAAGGCCTTTGACAAGGTGATGCCGGATGCCAATCAACTGAAGAATCTGCGGGAAGATGTGAGTATTACTTCTAGTGACCTTCTGCAGGTTCCTTCCGGAGATATTACCGAATCCGGCATGCGAACCAACATCCGGGTTGGAATACAATATGTGGAAGCATGGCTTCTGGGAAATGGCTGTGTTCCCCTGTATCATCTCATGGAAGATGCCGCAACAGCTGAAATTTCACGATCCCAGCTATGGCAGTGGATCCACCACGAAGCCAAATTAAACGATGGAAGACAGATAACCGTTCACCTGTTTGATGAGTGGATGACAGAAGAGATGGAGGCTATTCAATCTGAAATCGGGGAAAAGAGATTCAGTAGCGGGAAGTTTTCAGAAGCCTCTTCCCTATTCTCTGAAATGATCAAAAAAGACGAATTTGATGAATTTCTCACATTACCAGCATATAATTACTTGAATTAACTTATAAACTGACAGGGAAGGTCTTATGAGCAGTATTGAAGAAAAAGTATCATCGCTATCTATTGAAAAAAGAGCTGTAGAAAGAGAAAAACAAATTATAAGTCACATGGTTGCCAAGGAGGATGTAAAACATCTTAAAAACCTGTGGAAAAATGATCCCAGATGGTCTGGAATCTCCCGGCCATATACAGCGGAAGAAATGCTCAAGCTCCGCGGGACGCTAAAAATCTGGCACACATTTGCACAGGCTGGAGCTGAAAGATTATGGCAGCTTTTTCATACAGAAGATTACATCATTGCCCTTGGAGCCATGACTGGAAACCAGGCTGTCCAGCAGGTGGAAGCAGGTTTGAAGGCAATCTATCTCAGCGGATGGCAGGTAGCGGCAGATGCCAACCTGGCTGGTGAAATGTACCCTGATCAAAGTTTATACCCCAGCAACAGTGTACCCGCAGTGGTAAAACGTATCAACAACGCATTGCTCCGTGCAGACCAGATCCAGGTTCTTGATGGCAGAAAAGATGGTCCCTACTGGTTTGCCCCGATTATTGCTGATGCCGAAGCGGGATTTGGCGGGCCTCTGAATGCGTTTGAGTTAATGAAGGGAATGATTGAAGCTGGTGCCGCCGGTGTCCATTTTGAAGACCAGCTTGCCTCTGCAAAGAAATGCGGTCATATGGGCGGAAAAGTGCTGGTACCTACCAGTGAATTCATTACCAAACTCATTGCGGCTCGTCTTGCAGCAGATATCTGCGGTGTGTCCACTATTCTCATAGCCCGTACTGATGCAGATGCAGCAAAATTAATTACCAGTAATATTGATGAGAGGGACCATCCATTTATCACTGACGAATCAAGAACTTCTGAAGGGTTTTATCGTTTCAATGGGAGCATTGACGCTGCTATTGCACGGGGCCTAGCCTATGCACCTTATGCAGATATGGTATGGTGTGAAACCTCCCATCCAGACATAGCGGAGGCCAAGGCATTTGCCGAAGGTATTCGATCCGAATTTCCAGATAAACTGTTAAGTTATAATTGTTCCCCCTCTTTTAACTGGAAGCAACATTTAGACGATGCTACCATTGCAAAATTCCAAAGGGAACTTGCTGCCATGGGTTACAAATTCCAGTTTGTTACCCTGGCTGGATTCCACGCTCTGAACCTGGGAATGTTTGACCTGGCTAAAAGTTATAAAAAAGATGGAATGCTGGCGTACTCCAATTTTCAGGAAGTGGAGTTTAAACATGAAAGAGACAGCGGATATATGGCAACCACCCACCAGAAATTTGTGGGCACAGGTTACTTTGACCGGGTGATAAATTGCATAACTGATGGTGAAAGTTCTGTAGGAGCATTAAAAGGTTCGACGGAAGAAAAGCAATTCGGAAATAACGAAAATTGATCTTTCTATTGTTGTTCTAAACTGTTCTTCGTCATCTATTCTAATCCCGTTGTCCAGCGATTTTATTTTCTACTCTAATGAATACAACTCCAAATAAATTTGAAAAAGATGTGGTGTCGATTGATTCCATTATTGATGCACTCTATGATGTTATTTCAAATAAGAAAGGACAATCTCGTGACTGGGAACGGTTTAAATATCTTTTTCATCACACTGGTCGATTAATGTCTGCGGATAAAGATAAAGATGGTAAAATTGATACACGACCTCTGACATCAGCAGATTTCATTAGATGGGTAGAGCCATTCCTGCTTGACGTAGGATTTTTCGAGCGCGAAATTAGCCGAAAGGCTGAACAATACAGGTACATCGCTCACGTGTTTTCAACATATGATAGCAAACGGTCTAAAAGTGACGAAGAACCATTTGCTCGAGGTATAAATAGTATTCAATTACTTTACGATGAAAAAAGATGGTGGATTATCAGCATTTATTATAATCGAGAAACAAAGGAATATCCTATCCCGAGAAAATACCTGGTAGATAAACACCAATAAAAGTCCTCTCCAGCGGCAGGGAGAATTCCCATCCTCTTTGTTATAGTTGTGTTTTCCGGTACCAGGATTGTATCTGCAGGATATGAAGCCTGTGCCTCCGAAAGAAAAAGCCCAGGGACAACCAAAAGAATGAATAAACTGGTAATTTTGAGTTTTAAAATAATCTTTATGATATTTTCCTTGAATCCTATATCAAAACCGTTCAATTTTGCCATGATACCAATGTACAAACATACTCCATTTACAATTATTTTCTTTCTTTTTTTAGTATATCCTGTCTTTGGGAATGGCTTCACCATCTATGTTCTTCATACAAATAACACCAATGGTAAGCTTGAAAATTGTTACTGTCCTGATCTGCCTCTTGGATCGCTGGAAAAGCGGGCCGTTTTTGTTCAATCGTTTCTAAAAGAACATCCCAATACAATAGTAGTAGATGCAGGGGATTTTTTTTCGCCCGTCCATAAGCCCTTGAAAGACAGCCTCGTTACAGAAGCATACAGTTTTATTCCATATGATGCAATTCTTCCCGGGGATCAGGAACTCACTCGCGGGCAGGAATCAATGGATGGAATCCTACGCCGGATTGGGGCAGATTTAGTTGTATCAAATGTTCAATCGCCATTGATTCAAGGGTCCATGACATTAAAAATTGTGGAAAGAGGCGGTCTAAAAGTAGGTATCCTGGGGGTCCTGGGAAATCGGTCATTAAAATATTATCCAAAGGAAATCAGCAACGCTATTATACTCCATGATCCTGTCACAGCAGTAAAAAATATTTTAAAGAAAATTCGTGAGAAAGTGGATGTCGTCTTAGTGCTTTCACACCAGGGCTTTGACCAGGATGTATCTTTGGCACGACAATTGAAAGAAATAGATATCATCATCGGAGCGCACAGCCAGACAGTTGTCCATGACCCAAAGGAGGAAAACGGTGTCCTCATTACCCAGGCGGGGAAGGATGGGCATTACGTGGGAGTGATAAAAATACAAATGGAAAAACAAAAAAAAATAGTATCTAAAACTGGGTATCTGAAAGAAATGACCCTGGGGATGATTGACCATCCAAAAATTATGGAACTCATCCAGGAATATGAAGAAAAATCAGGTTTTGTTAATCGTGCAAAATTGAAACACAAGGAAAAATAATGGAAACAATTATTGATCAATTGGCAGGGAACCCCGTTTATCTTGCCGTAGCTGTGGTATTGGCTTTGATCATTCTATTTGGAGTTATAAAAAAACTCATAAAATTGGTTATCATTGGAGCGGCAATATTTGTACTCTATATCGCCTATATGGTTTGGACGGGAAAAGAGATCCCGAAATCTCTCCATGATGTGCAGCAAACAATCCAGGATACAGTTGAAAAAGGAAAGGAAAAAGGCGGACAAATACTTGAAAAGAAAGTCGGGGAAAAGATAGACCAGGTGTTTGATAAAGAGTAAAACCCTTACTCAATCAATTGTTGTCATACGTGATGTTTCCGGGCTTTAAATGAGTTGAGATAGCAAAGAACGAATGACAATATCATCAGCAGCTTCAAAGAAAAAATCCTGTACGGCCACACCGAACATTATTGCTATAATGATGAGTATGATGATAATAACAACCATCACAATCATCATCGTTCCATAGAGAAACATGTAAGACCGCAACTGATCCAATGCCTCTGAAAAACTGGCTGATTCTTCATGGAGAACACAATGGTTAAGATTCCCCGCAACAGAAGTCAATCGTGTGCCAATAAGTATTAAAAAAATACCTATAATAACTGTGGGTATTGAAAATATAAAAATGGTTAAACAGTAAATGAATCCAAAAGCTATATTAATTAATCCTACAAATTTACTCCAACGGGCCAGCTTTAAAAGGACATCTTTCCCATGATAGTCCAGTCCATAGTTCAGCTTGGGCGTGTTTTCCGAAATATCATCCATTATTTTCTCTGGTTTAGGATTAGGTGGATTCTTTTTCAGTTCTTCTCATTTCTTCAATTGGAGAGGTTTTTCTATTAATAACACAAAACTCTCCTTTGAAATTTATTTCAGGGGATAAGCAGGACACAAGAATCCTCTGTATTTTCATTAATGGTTAAACATATATAAAATAACGAAAGCAATTACGAGGACAACCAGTGCAAGGATCCGAATGAACAAACTGGAATAGGCAGATGAAAAATCAGTTGGGGTTGTTTGAGAATCCTCATACATGTACTTTTTACGGTTGAATGCGATGAGTTTTAGGCTGAAAACAAGCAGCCCGAACATAAAAAGAATGGATCCAATCATAACCAGGGGATTCATGCTGAAAAGTACAAGGGATTCTCATAAGTCTGCAAGTAAAGGAGAAGGCTATGTTTCAACCAGACCTGTTAAAAAATAAAACCATTCTTATAACCGGAGGAGGCACCGGCCTTGGAAAATCCATGGCAACCAGGTTTGGGGAACTTGGTGCTAACCTGATCATTTCCAGCCGAAAACAGGAAGTGCTGGATCAGGCTGCGGAAGAACTCCGGCAGACTGGAGCAAAAGTATTTCCTTTTAGCTGTGATGTGCGCAATCCGCTGGAAATTGATGAGCTTCTAAAACAGACAAAAAGTAAATTTGACCGCATTGACGCTTTAGTAAATAACGCCGCTGGGAATTTTATTTCTCCAACGGAAAACCTTACAGAAAAAGCGTTCAAGGTCGTTGTAGATATTGTTCTTCTTGGAACTTTCAATATGACCCTTGCCGTTGGAAAGGAAATGATCAGCCAAGGCAATGGAACCATCCTGAATATCGTTACTACCTATGCTTGGACCGGCAGCGGATACGTAGTTCCATCCGCAGCAGCAAAAGCGGGGGTACTTGCTGTTTCCCGCTCACTGGCTGTGGAATGGGCAAAGTATGGCATCCGAACCAATGCTATTGCACCGGGTCCGTTTCCAACAGAAGGTGCCTGGAAACGCCTTGTACCGCCAGGGCTTGGGTTTGAGAAAAAAATGAAAAACAGAATCCCCTTAAAGCGATTTGGGAAACATCAGGAATTGGCAGATTTGGCTTCTTATCTGCTCAGTGACGGTTCTGGTTATATCAATGGAGAGGTAGTGACAATTGATGGTGGAGAATGGCTGAAAGGAGCCGGGGAGTTTAATGATTTGGATCGCCTTCCCAAGACTGCATGGAAGATTATGGAAAAACTACGGACAAAATCAAAGAAAAAGTAATTGTTAACAATCACCTGAACATTTGTTAATCTTCCCTCGGTGATTTAAAAGGGGAAAAAGATCACGAAAATATCCTGAACATTCAAAAATAAATTGTTGCCTTGAATATTAATCTTGTAATAGTCTGTCCCTTGTAAAATTGATTCATTTGTTCACTTTTTTTCTTAAAAATTTAAAGTCTGCAGGGGCAACTTTCCCTCCATACCCCCAATGCTCCTGTGGGCTTTCTGTTTCTACATTAAAATCGAGTATATTGTTTTTTGGATAACAATAAGATATCTTTCTAGAATAATTTCCCGATCCAAATTTTTAGGTATCCACTCAATAGTTTGTACAGAACAATTGTGTAGGGAATCGTCACAGCAAAAAAGGCAATGGGGCTGACTCGCATTTTCTTTGCAAAGGGATTATCCTCTTGTTGTTTCGTGTACCATTTCCCTACCTGTTGTAAAGTGAGATGTGCCAATAATCCTGCCAAGATGAATAGAAAGAGGATAACCAGCTGATCAAGATTTGAAAGAGAATTCAGCCACCGCGCAAACTTCATTAACCATCTCCCGTGAGTAGTGCTGCCCCAAATACGCCGGCTGAATCTCCAAGTTGATTCTTCAAAATGGGGGTTAAAACGTGATCGCTTAATACTTCACTATACACAGCATCTTTTCCTTCAGAATAAAGTATATCAACTTTTGAAAGCCCACCGCCCAGCACAATACAATCAGGATCGATTATATCGATTATATTACTTAAAGCACGTCCATAGTTGAGGATGAATTTATCTTTCCATTCAGGGTGTGACTTATATAAACCATTATCGATAATATCAGTTACGGTATGATTCTCTCCTGTTAATTCATACCATTCTTTTTCTAAAGCAGTACCGCTGATATATGATTCTGTACACCCTTTATTTCCACAATAACAATCTCTTCCATCTGGATATAAAACATGGTGGCCCCATTCACCGGCAATATGATTTGGGCCCCGATGGATGTTGCTATTTATGATTATTCCACCCCCAACACCTGTGCCCATAATAACACCAAATACCACACCATAACCTTTAGCCGCTCCCAAAATTGCCTCAGCAAGGGCGAAACAGTTTGCATCGTTTTCCATTGATACAGGAAGATCAAATTCTCTTTCCAAATCTTTTTGCAGGGGTTTACCAATAAGACAAATTGTATTGCTGTTTTTCATTACTCCTTTAGAAGGGTCCACAGCACCTGGAGTACAAATACCAATCTGTTCAACGCCAGTTGATTTCTCTAATAATTGATGGCCCAAACCGGTTATTCTGTTTATTATGGCCTCGTAGCCATCCTCTCGATTTGTTGGAATTCTTTTCCGATCGATTGTATTGCAATTCTCATCCAGCACAATCCCTTCAATTTTTGTTCCGCCAAGATCAATACCTATCTTATTCATCAATAACCTCTTTTAATACTGTTTTAAATTCTGATAAAATCATAGACGTTGCACCCCAAACCTTTTCCCTGTTTAACTGAAAATAGGGAACATCAAATACACGACCCCGAATAGTCCGTTCTTCACACTGGCAGGAATTTTGATCCGTAAGTGATAAGACCGAAGCCGAGAACAAAGACTCAACTTCGGTTGGATCCGGAGATGTCTCTGGTTCATCATCCACCCAGCCTACAAAAGGATGGATCAAAAACCCTGTAACCGGCACAAAGAGGGGTGTCAATTCACCAATGAATTGAATATGTTCTGCTCGAACTCCAATTTCCTCATTCGTTTCTCTCAGGGCTGTTCCCCACAACTGTTCCCCTTTTTCCCAAGCGCCTCCCGGCAAGGAAATCTGTCCCTTGTGGTACTGAACCACACTGGTCCGTTTTGTGAGGAAAAATCGAATGTCCTGTATTACGGGGAAAAGGAGGATTAACACTGCAGCTGGATTGGCACATTCACTATTCGAGGAATAATTGATGGGGTTTCTAGGTTTCGCCAGCATTATTTTCTGCGCAGATTTTCCCGGTAATTTCTTTATTAAATGCTGTGCTAATTTTATTTTCAATGTGTGAATATTCAAAACAAATCAGTAATTATGCTCATGATAACCTATAAATTTACGGGAAAATAAGTGATTGTAAAACCCTTGGAATATATGCTTGTCTCTTTAAATAATCTGGCTGATGTTTCTATTTGAATTATGGAGATAAAACACATTATTTGGGATTGGAACGGAACGTTGTTAGACGATCTCTGGTTATCTATCAAGGCAATTAATATCGTTTTAAAACGGTACTCCCTCCCTGCAATAACTGAAGAAAAGTATCTTGACATCTTTACTTTTCCTGTAGTGGACTACTATGAACTTCTTGGATTTGATTTTAATAAACATCCCTTCGAAGTTGTCGGAACGGAATTTATTGAAGAATATACCAGGCTCCAGAAAAAGCCACAGCTTCATCATGGTGCCAAGGAGCTGATGAGTGAAATTTCCAGCAGAGGAATAACACAGTCTTTGCTATCCGCAGCAAGAAAAAAAATGTTAGACACGTTGATGAATCACCATAATCTTCATGGCTATTTCATCAATGTCATTGGACAAAATGACCATTACGCCTATGGAAAAACGGAAGCAGGAAGAGAGTGGGTCAATGAACTGCATTACAACGCACATGAAGTCCTGTTTGTGGGAGACACCATTCATGACCTGGATGTTGCGAATGAAATTGGGGCAGACTGTGTATTACTTTCTCACGGTCATACCAGCCATGAAAGACTCAAAAAAACGAGAGCTTTAGTTTTTACCAATTTTGACTCTTTACAGAAATGGTTGATAAAAAAGCTTGATTTTAGTTGAAAACTTTAACAATATCCTTTTTGAGAACTACTTATGAATAATCCAGCGCTCACCCTCGCCTTCGCCATGGCTTTCGGAATGATAGCCCAGGTGCTGGCACGTCATCTTCGTATCCCGGGGATTGTATTGTTACTGGGGGCAGGTCTTTTGTTAGGTCCGGATGCTTTGGGAATTGTACATCCTTCCAGCCTGGGTGATGCTCTGCCCTTTATTGTCGGTTTTGCCGTTGCTGTTATCCTTTTTGAAGGCGGGATGAACCTGCGCATAAACAGAATTCGACGTGAAGGAAAAACAATACGGCAGCTCATTACAACAGGCGCCCTGGTTACTGCGTTGGGAGGCACAGTTACTGCCAAAATATTTTTAGGATGGGATTGGAGGATTTCACTGTTATTCGGTGTCATTGTAATTGTTACCGGACCAACAGTGATTACCCCTTTATTACGGCGGCTCAAGTTGAGAAGATCCGTGTCGACTGTTTTGGAAGCAGAAGGAGTCCTGCTGGATGCTATCGGGGCAGTGATCGCAGTTGTCGCCCTTGAAATTGCCCTGAGTCCGTCAGGGTTGTCTTTCCTGACAGGACTCTTTCATATTATAACCCGACTCATCGTTGGAAGTGCTATTGGAGCCGCAGGCGGGTTTTTGCTGGCTTTCCTTCTCCGTTTTCGTAATCTTGTTCCAGAAGGTTTGGAAAACGTTTTTACTCTCTCCCTTGTTTTTGCTTTATTTCAAGGCGCCAATTCCATAAGTCCTGAAAGCGGGATCGTTGCTGTGACAGCGGCAGGACTGGTGGTAGGAAATATGAAAACTCATGTACAGAGAGAATTAAGGGAATTTGAAGAACAGATGACTGTGTTACTTATCGGTATGCTTTTTATCCTTTTAGCCGCAGATGTAAGACTTATAGAAGTAACAGAGCTTGGATGGGGAGGAATAATAACTGTAACCATTCTGGTCTGTGTTTTACGTCCTTTGAATGTATATATCGGGACAATGGGGTCAAATCTTAATATCCGTCAAAAAGCTCTTTTGTCATGGATTGCTCCAAGAGGGATCGTTGCTGCTGCGGTTGCTTCCTTATTTGCCCTGGAACTGGGAAAACACGGCGTTGATGGAAGTCAGCTACGGGCAATGGTGTTTTCCCTTATTGCCGTTACAGTGTTGCTCTCCGGGTTAACAGGGAGTCTTGCTGCACAATTCTTAGGTTTGAAACGACCTATAAATATTGGCTGGGTAATACTGAGCGCAAACAATCTTAGCCGATCATTAGCAAAAGTATTAATAGGATCCGGGGAAGAGGTTATCTGTATCGATCAAAATCCAAAAGCCTGCAGACTCGCAGAAGAAGAAGGCATCAAGGTTATCTATGGCAATGGGCTGGATGAGAAAACATTGCTCCGGGCTGAAATTGACACACGCCTGGGCGCCATGGGGCTGTCTTCTAATGAAGAAGTCAATCTCTTGTTTGGAACCAAAGCAAAGGAGATCGGGAAACCCAGCGTGATCCTTGTGGGTCTTAAAAGCATGGCTGAGGGAATTACTGCGGAAATGGTCAAAGAAATGGGCGGGAGAATTCCGTTTGGAAGACAGTGCGATATTGAACAATGGGCTGGCTGGATTCAGCGTGAAATAACATCAATATGCAGGTATTCTCTAACCTCACCTGCATCAAATAATAATTTCCAAGATGGAGCGGAAGGCCTCATTTTACCTCTGGTTTTACATAGGAAGTCCAAGTCCCAACCGATTGATGATACCACTGAAATTAAGGCTGGGGACGAAGTAACAATGATTGTGAATAACCAGCGGGAAAAGGAAGCCCGGGAATGGCTGTCTTCCCAGGGTTGGATCCTGGCAGAAAATGGATAACAGCTTAAAATCCTGTGCCAAAAAGAAATTTCTCAGTTTCAGGAATCTTTTTAATAAAAGATAGATGGGATGAAATATTTTACGTTTATTCTCTTTTCAATCAGTATTGCCACAGCACAATTGGTGAAACCTGCTAACGGTGATTCTCTAAATTATTTACAAGTTTATTTTGAGTGGGAACAGATTTCCGGCGCTAAGTCCTACCAACTTCAAATAGCAGAAAATGATTCACTGGGATTTCAAAATCCTCTGATTGAACAAGTAGATTCTACTTTATTATTAATCATTGAAGATGGACTTGAATGGGATAAGACTTACCAATGGAGGATCAGGGGAATTGATGATAATGATAATCATGGACCCTGGAGTGAAAACTGGAGTTTTTATATTCTGCCATTACATCCAGAATTATCTTCTTTCAACATAGTAATATATGATTCATCCGAAGTTCAGCCCGGAATTACCATCATGGATTTGCTTGGGTCAGGATTAATCTATGCCATAAATGTCCATGGTGATCCAGTTTGGTTTGTGGATAGTAATGTGGAATGGGATAACGGAATGGACTACAAAGTTCAATTTACCTATTTTCTGAAAAACGGGAATTTTATCGGGCTTGCTGATGGAAGGGAAAACAATGAACCCGGAAGAGTATTTGAGATGACGATTGATAACGATCTTGCCTGGCAGGGCCCGGGAGACCTGGAAGGAATTGGAGTACATCATGATGTATTTCCCATGCCGAACGGGAACATCATTGCACTCACTTCTCAAGACACCTTGCTTCCCGTTCCTGATGAAATTGAACTACCAGAAACATATAGCGGCATTGATGCTCTACCCTGGCAGGGTGATCGAATAGTGGAATGGAACAGGGATGGTGTTGAAGTCTGGAGCTGGAGTGTTTTCAGTCATTTCAATTTCATAGACTGGAATCCCAATCTGTATCAGGATTTATTATATACCCACCCAATTCCTGCAGATTTCCATTATGAATGGACCCATAGCAACACGGTCTGGTATGATCCCATTGACAATGCAGTGTATCTCTCTGTGCGGAATATGTCACGAATTACAAAAATCGACTATGATACCGGAAATATTGTTTGGAACATGGGATCGGAAATGCCAAGCGGAGATGTAACAGTCGGTACAGATCTTGGATTTTCCTGGCAGCACTCTGTAAAGATACTTGACAATCAAAATTTAATGATGTACGATAATGGCAACGAAAACGATCCTTTCTATTCCCGGGGTTTAGAAATATCTTTCACAGAAACTGATTCAATCTCAGATACAGAAATTGTGTGGGAATATGAACTCCCAGAAGATATCAGCAGTGGCTTGATGAGTGATTGCGATCGCCTTTCTAATGGAAATTCATTGTTAACTTCTACTACCAGCAATCACATCCTGGAAGTATCACCGGATTCTGTAAAAGTATGGGAACTGCTTCCATTCCAGGAGGGATCCACGTTTCGTTCAGAACGCATCCCCGGCCTTTATCCTCAGGCATTCAGTGTAATCCAACCTGACTTTATTGATGAAGAATCCGGACCAACAATTTATCTGCCAACCGGAGAGGCAACATTGGAATATGAGATCCATAATGAAGGTTGGATGAATGAAATTTATGAATACAATCTCAGTGATGATTTAGGATGGTTCTCTGAATCCGGGACAGTTGAAATATCTCCTGGTGAATATACAATAATACCAATGAGCGGATTTATCTCTGACATTGGTATAATTGATACACTGGAATTCACGGTAATTCCTCAACATGCACCATTTCGAATAAAAACATATTTTTTATTACTAAATACTCATTTGCCTCCTTTAGAAGAAATCACAATTAATTATAACACAGATTGGAATCTCGTAGGTCTGCCTTCAGAGGTAGAAGATCCGTACTACCAAACTATATTCCCCACATCAGTAGAAAACACGCTTTATTCATTTGATGTAACCTACAACCTTGATAGTACCCTTGTTCCTGGAAGAGGTTACTGGTTAAAGTTCGAAGAAGAGGGGAGCACTATAATTACAGGTAATATCATCGATGAAATAACTCTGACTTTAGATGAAGGCTGGAACCTGGTTTCAGGACCTGGAAATATTGTGTCCATCTACTCTGTCACTGATCCTGATGGAATTATTATACCAGGGACGCTCTATGGTTTCGAATATAACTATATCCCAAGTGAAGAATTTATTCCAGGGAAGAGCTACTGGCTTAATACCTTCCAAGCTGGAGAGATTACTTTGACAATCGGTGCAGTAGCAAAGGCGTCCCAAAATAGTTACAGTCTTAAGAGTAAAGGGAATACCTTGACGATAAATGGAATCGAACTGTACTTTGGTATAGAACTAACTGATAGAGAGAGAATGAGTTGCAGTTTACCTCCTAAACCACCTGTGGGAGCATTTGATGCACGTTTTACTGGTGATTGGAAATATTGTGGAGAGGAATGTCTTATTGAGATTATGAACAACGCTCAAAATCTTACTCTTTTTTATGATATTGTTCTGCCTTTAGAGAACAAATATAATTGGGTATTACTCTCAGAAGAAAATGAGGAATATATTCTGGATGTATCTGGGAAAATTACAGTTAATATCAGTGACAGGTTTACTTTAGTAAAGAAACTCATATCTGTACCAAAAACTTTTACTCTCTACCAGAACTACCCCAATCCTTTCAACCCCTATACAACTTTTAAATACGATCTTCCAATACGTAGCCATGTCATCCTAGTCATCTATGACATCATTGGTGAAGAGATTACACGACTTGTGAATACTACTCAGGATGCGGGCTCCAAAACGATTGGTTGGAACAGCACAGACAGATTTGGAAGGCCAGTGAGTTCAAGTGTATACTTCTATGAATTACAAACCGAATATTTTAATCAACGTAGAAAAATGATTTTATTGAAGTGAAGTTCAATCTTATAGCATTATTTATTTGGATCAGTTTTCTCTCTGCTCAATGGGAGACAATTAGCTGGCCAAATAATGAGCAAATTGATAAGATTATTGCTGATGAAAATATTTTGTACGCTGGTACAGTTCTTGCCGAGGTCTATCAGTCGATCGACCATGGAGAAATCTGGACACAGGTTGGAGGAGATATCGATGAGATATCGTATGCAACCGATGTATTGCATAAAAAAGGCAATGCCCTTTTCTTCAGCCATAATATTGGCGGTGATGATTACAACTTCAGATGTTTTTTCAATGGTGAAGAATGGGAAAACTGGGAACCTCTACCCTATCAAACATCATCCTTTACACAAATGAAATCAAATTCAGACTTCCTGTTTACAATTATCGCTGGTGGGATCGCTTATTCAGATGATTATGGGGACACCTGGACACTCATGCCCCAACCTCCTCTTGAAGGATATTTAAATATTCCTTACGCTGACGATAATTATACGTTTATAAACCACGGATGCGCTTTATACAGAAAAAATTCCATGGGCGAATATTGGGAAGATGTGACCGGTGTTTTAGATGATATTGGTCCTCCTGAGCCCTATGGTTGTACTTCAATTCAGGCTATGGAAATGGTCGAAGACAAATTGATCATCAGTATGTACTGGTACGGAGGGGTGGGGAGATTATTTTATTCAGAGAATTATGGAGATACATGGGAATTGATCGATACGTTTCCCTCCCAGTCCGGAAGCGGAATGGGAGACAATAATGTAAACGCACTGGCAGGCATATCAGACTACCTGTTTGCCGGCACAGCTACATCCCAGGACGGTTTATTCTATACCAATGACTATGAAAACTGGACAGAGTACAGCGGTGGACTGGAATCATACAGTCTATCCTTCGCAAATATCATCTCAACAAATGAAT
>Ga0208132_1000670_pt1 | contig 15821 bp, 15 predicted proteins | sample ETNtaG_16_FD_185785 | JGI IMG/M metagenome (GOLD analysis project Ga0208132, IMG submission 185785) | Marine microbial and viral communities from oxygen minimum zone, Eastern Pacific Ocean - ETNP201406SV199 (SPAdes) (version 2) | ecosystem: Environmental > Aquatic > Marine > Oceanic ... | reverse complement strand
GGTTTTGAGTTCGGAATGGGCGCAGAGATTGGCATCAGTACAGACAAACTTCACGCCCGTGGCCCAATGGGCCTGAATGAGCTCACATCATACAAATATATCATTCATGGTACGGGACAAATCCGCAAGTAAAAACCTGTTAAACGAAATACTATCTTGAGTCAAGAATCCCCGCCTACCGGACGGGCAGGCATCATCCGGTATCTAGCTTATTGCCTCTGCCTTTTCAGGCTGATGCCCAATACTGTTTGACGCATTTCTTCAGAAAGTTCCCTGCTTCTACTATTGGTATTGTCTTTGGAGTACTTGGTACAGTATCCTGAACATCATGTACTATCCTTAAAACACCTGGTACTGTTCTTCTGACGATTGGTGCTGTTTTCTGAGCAACTGGGACCGTTTTCTGGACACTTGGTTCCGATCCTTGTGACATTCTCTCTATTACACCCTCCACTTTCTTAAGTTCATTTACATTTGTTCTTCGAACCTTTAAGGTGTTTTTTGCTTTGTAAACTCCATTGTTTGAACTCTTTTTTGATGATTTCCTTTGTGCTGCTACTTTGGTTGTTACTTTTTTACTAGTCGCTTTTTTAGAAGTCTTCTTTACTTTCTGCTGTTTCTTTTTGGAGGTTATTTTCTTTACAGAAGTTTTTTTCTCTGGAGAACTTCCAGAACTTTTAACTGTTTTTTTTGTTTTGGCATTTACCATAAATCTCTCCTTAATGAAAAGTTCAGTAGATTTATCAATCGAATTAGGCAGCATCACGGGAATAATTATTGGTGTCGGGTGATAAATCTTAGATTATATATTGGTTGGATAAGCTAAGTTATTAGCTATGATCTTTAGGAATAAGTATGTAGCAATTCGAGAAAAATTGCATGCTGAAGGTAAGACTTCATGGGTGAATACACCTTAAACCCTGATAGTGTAACGAATTATTCGTTCATGTCAATAGAAATATGGATAAATTAGACTTTAAATATCTTTAGAACTTTTAAGGTTTAATCCTCTATCATTTCCACGCATATAAAAATGTATGGCAATGAACAATATGGCAAATGAACAATAACCTATAGAGAAATCACTTGCAACTCCATAACCAAACACACTGACCACACCATTTGGCGTAAGCTCATATGCATGAATAATGCCTACATAAGAAAGCAACGCTGCTCCCAGAGACCACATACATGCTGTTAGAAATTTCTTTTCAATCAAGAATACAGAGATAGAAGCAAGTATCATAGACGTAAAAATGAATCCTCTCTCCAGCGATATCATTCCGTGAATGGCCAGATTGTTAGCGAACGCTTCCTTGCCGATTATAAATAGAGTAGTGCCTGCTGATCTGAGAGTGCTTTCAACCATTAATAGACCCCATGCTGCAATTGCAGGGAAGAGGCCTGTGGCAACTGCCATGGCGTGATGTTTTGGTGTCTCCTGGAATGCCTGAGCAACTATTACAATTCCGATCCACAACAATATTCCTATTCCGGCTTCAAGAGGTACCACTTTAAGGATAATGGTGACAAATCCACTTAAACAGATGATGGCGACAAAGATGCCGTTTAAGATTGAATATCCAGTCCTGGCGCCGATAGCCTTCCACCCCGGATGGCCTATATAAATAGTAGTAGGAAAACAACTGCCAAATAGAGAGGCCACGACTGAACCGATTCCGTTAGTTAGTAGTGATGAAGGTGTATTGTACTTGTCTCCGGCGGCCTCGGCACTCTCAAGATTTTGCAGTGAACCCACGACGTTAAATACGCCCATCGGAATAATGATTGAAATATATAGAAGCATATATTTACTTTGAATTATGCCAATCATGCTTCCGGCACAAAAATGTGGTGGAGAAAAGTGAACAAATCCATCCTTACTAACAATACTTTCACTACCCATATAACCCAACATCCAGGCCAATCCTGTACCAACTCCAATGGCAATCAGACCTCCCGGTAGTCCCAGAGGAAATCTTACCTTTGAGAAATACTGGACAAGTATAAACGCAAGCGGAAATAAGGCTATTATTGGTTTTTCAAATATCCTGAATGCGAAATCCATAGAGATAAACGTAATGGCAATACCTGCAAGAGTGGAGAGCAAGGCCGCTCTTGGAGTAATGCGTCTCAGATACCCACCGATTAATGCTCCCAGCATCTCTATCACTCCGCTGAGGAAGCAGGCAACCATACCAATCTTCCACACTAAGTACGGGTCCCTGGTAGCCTCATAAACCGGAGCCATTATGAAAAAGATAAAGGCAAAAAGACTAACCGTATTTATTCCATAAGGTAATGCTGTTACGTCATTCCTTTTCGTTTTGATTGCAAGCCTTCTGGCCTGCCACGAATAGAAAAGGTTTCCCATGAGTATTGAAATAGCAGCTCCGGGAAGTATTATACCGAAGACAAGTTCGTCAGGCATACCACACAGCATCTTGCAAAAACTCACGATGAGTATTAGCTGTACAAGATTATCAATGGCAAGGCCAAAGAATCCGTCTATATCTTTCTTGACAAATAGTGGATAATTCATTTTTTAAACTTGCTTTATATTGTAAGTGTTTGTTATATTTTATCTTTTAAGACTTCAAAGGGACTAAATTATGATTAAAAAGAAACAGCTTATAGAAAATCTATATAATGCTCTTGATAGTGAAGAAGAAGCAAACAATCAATTCTATGACTATACTATTAAGTCACTTAAATATTACAAGTGGTTAAGTGAAGACAAGAAAGAAAAGGTACAGAACATAATATCAAAATTAAGGGATGATACTCAAAGGCACAAGAATGTGATAGAAAAATTGATACAAGATGTAAAAGAAAGTGAGAAAGATGTATTCTAGGGAAGCCCTTACTGAAATATTTCAAAGAATTCTGAAGTTTGAAGAAGACGCTAAAGCATTATATGACGATTGCATAGAGGAACTTGATGATGAGAACACTATCAGTATTCTGCGATCAATCAGTAATGAAGAAAAAGGCCATATAGAGCTTGCAAAATGCCTTATGGAACTAATCCAGGAATAACTGCTTACTTGGATTTTTCAATATATCTCATTCTTAAATCATAGAGAGCTGTATCTAACAGCTTTGCCTCATCTTCGGTAAGGTTTCCCTTTGTCTTTTCTCTAATTATCTCCAGTGTGTCAATTGTAAACTTTGCCTGGTCAAGATTCGGTTCACTCTTTTCACTGAATGGATTTTCAACTTCTCCTAAACTGATTAATGCCTGCGTTACAAGGCTTGACATAAACAGGGAAAAGCTTGCTTCCGGAATTCTGGGTTGATCCTTTTGTGCAGATTCACTTTTCCCATCCACTTCTTTTCCTGAATCAGAACCTGACTGCTTTAATTTTTCGTTGTCATCCATTTTTAAAGCCTCCATTAAGAGATATCGGTTATTGCAATAACACGTTAACTATTAACATCCAGTGTCGCCTTAATAAATTCTTTAAACAAAGGATGTGGATTAGTTGGTTTAGACTTGAACTCGGGATGAAATTGTACTGCTATAAACCATGGATGGTCTTTCAGTTCGACTATTTCTACTAACTCATTGTCCATAGTAAAACCACTGCAAATCATTCCTTTCGGTGCAAAAATATCTCTGTATTTGTTATTGAATTCATATCTGTGCCTGTGTCGTTCAGAAATAATCTCCTGGCCATAACTTTTGTGGGCAATAGTGTTTGGCTCAAGCCTGCACTGTTGCGCTCCTAATCTCATAGTACCGCCCATTTTCTCGATATCCTTCTGTTCTTCTAACAGGCATATAACCGGATCCGGTGTGTTAGAGTCGAACTCAGTACTGTTTGCTTCTGCTAGGTTACACACGTTTCGTGCGAACTCTATAGTAGCGCAATGCAAACCTAAACACAGTCCAAGATATGGAATTTTGTTTTCTCTGGCATATCTTACAGCCTCTATCTTCCCCTCGATTCCCCTTTCCCCGAATCCACCCGGTATTAAGATTCCATTGCATCCCTGGAGAAGTTGTTCTGCACCTTCCTTCTCAATATCCTCAGACTCAATCCTTCTCTCCTTTACCTTGGTTGCATTACCGATGCCTCCGTGTGTTAATGCCTCATAAATTGATTCATATGCAGATTGGTGTCCGATATATTTGCCAACAATAGCTATTTCGGTAACCTTCTGTGGATTCTTCAGGACTTCCATCATATTGAGCCATTTGTCAAGGGTGCTTCCATTTGAACTTAATTGAAGCTTCTTTAAGATTATTTTGTCAAGTCCCTCTCTGACGAGTAGTAATGGTATTTCATATAGGTAAGGTTTTACATCCACCTCCTCTATTATAGATTCCTTGTCCACGTTACAGAAAAGAGAAATTTTCTCTTTTATTTCAGCAGAAATGGATTTTTCAGTTCTACATATCAATATGTCTGGCTCTATTCCTGCCTGGCGCAACATACCAACACTATGCTGTGTAGGTTTTGTCTTTATTTCATCTGCCGCCCTGAGATAAGGTATAAGTGTCAGGTGTATATACAGCACGTTTTCTCTACCTATTTCCCTGCCAAATTGTCTAATGGCCTCTACAAACGGCTGGCTCTCAATATCTCCAACGATTCCGCCTATTTCGGAGATCACTATATCGGTATCCGCAGTTGACAGCTTACGGATGCAATCCTTTATCTCATTCGTTATGTGAGGTATTACCTGTATAGTCTTTCCCAGATATTCTCCCTTACGTTCTTTTGTTATTACAGAGTAATAAATTGAACCTGTAGTACAATTACAATCCCTATTCGTAACTGTATTTGTAAACCTTTCATAATGTCCCAGGTCGAGATCTGTCTCGGCGCCATCTTCAGTAACATAAATTTCTCCGTGTTCAAACGGAGCCATCGTACCTGGATCAACATTCACGTAAGGGTCAAATTTCTGTAAGCTAATTTTGTGGCCATGGCTCTCTAAAAGCATTCCAATCGATGCTGCATTCAAGCCTTTCCCCAGGGAAGAAACTACGCCACCTGTAACAAATATATGCTTTGTCATATTCGGTATTTACCTAAGAATCGCTCAAAATCTTCAGGTGTGTCCACCCCCTCACACATGTAAGGAGTGACAATAACCTTGATTTTGTATCCATTTGAAAGAACTCTAAGTTGCTCCAGCTTTTCTATCTCTTCTATATCTGGTATTGCAAGGCTGGAAAATCTCAGCAAGAAGTCCTTACGGTACATATATATACCAAGATGTTTTAAAAAAAGAAATGATGTATTGCTTCCGGTATTAACTGTATCTGAAGTACTCTCTAACTTGGAAAATTTAGGATTACTATTTTCATCTCTGATATACGGAATAGTTGCCCTGGAAAAGTACATGGCATAACTATCTTTATCTATAACAACCTTTACGGCATTTGGATCAGTGAATTCTTCCATAGACCTTATTTCGTTTGCAAATGTACAAACCACCGCTTCCTTTTCATCATACATGGATTCAATCAGATCGTCTATCATCCTTCCTTTGACGTCTGGTTCGTCTCCCTGAATATTCACAACGAAATCTGCCTCCAGATTTGATGCTACTTCAGCGATCCTGTCCGTGCCTGATTTGTGATTCGTAGATGTCATTTTAACACATCCACCAAATCTCTTTACCGCTTCGGCAATGCGTTCATCATCTGTAGCGACAATAACCTCGTGAATATTTTTCGCATTCATTACATTTTCATATACATGTTCGATAAGATATTTTCCCGTATGTTCTCTCGCTTCATTTTTAATTAATTTACCGGGAAGCCTGGTTGATGCATATCTTGCAGGGATAATGGCTACGGTCTTTGGCATACTTTTTCTTTATCTAATCTAATCGTATTTTACAAAAGTCGTATTATAACCGTAAAGGGCACACAGTCAACTAAGTAAAAAGAAGTATAAATTTTCAACACACGCTTCTTGATTTCTTTGTTATGTATAAGATGAGTTTTTATTGTCAATTTATAAGTTGTCTGAACAAAATGACTTATAAATTACTTAAAACTGTATAACGATTATATGTGCTATGGGCACACTAATTGCGCTTTATTCTGGGGAGTTTTAAAAACTATTTGAAAGGATTGGAGGAAGGCTATGTTGGAAAAATTACAATACGATTTGGAAAATGATACGGATGTACAAGACTTGCCAGAAGTTGCCAGCCTCAGTAGTAAGAATAAAGAAAGCCTAAATAAAAATGCAGCATTACGACACAATCCACAGTTTACAATAATGGATTTAGTTGCGATATTCACAGATGAAGCGGACAAGGTTTGTACGAACAAAGACATTGCTAACTTAATTGCTTTAGAATCGCTAAATGATTACGTAAAAGGGCAAGTAAATAACATAAAGTTTGTTTTATAGCGTTATATGTAATTACTAAATCATTATTCAGGCAAGTTAGTGGTAATTTCTGCGCTTTCGGTAAGGTTTAAAAGCCATGGACTTATTCTTGTCTGCACTTTCTGTGCGGTAACAAGTTTGACAAGATCCTCTTTTACCTCACTAAATTTCTTCATACTTCTTGGAATTCGTTTTTCAATCTTTATTATATGGTATCCGCTATCTGTCTTTATTATTTTGCTTACTTCCCCATTTTTAAGATTTGCAACTTCTTTTCCTATAGTTCCTTTTGGTCCAAACGGGCGCATTTTGCCTCCACGTGAGGCAGAGTTTCTATCGACAGACTCTTTCTTTGCCAGTGCCTCAAAATCTGCACCGGTTTTAATCCTTTCAAGGTTTCTTTCTGCATCTCTCGAAGTACGTAATACAATCTGCCTGGCGAGGATCTTCTCTCCGAGTTGTTCCTCATAAGCTTCACGCAGTTCTTCATCTGTGATCTTAATTGTTTTTTTAATAATTTTCTCAGCTAAGAGTTCAGCTTCTACCTGGCCATTAGAGAGTTTAAACCTTTTCTGTATATTTTTCTTATACTGGTCTAAAGTTAGTTTGGCCTTTTCGAGTTCACGTTTAAGGGCCTCCTCGTCCTCTAAGCCACCTTTTTTCATCTGTTGTTTGATCTGGCCTTCAACAAGAGCGCCAATCCTCTCGGCTATCTCTTCTTCTGTTACAGTAACATTACGTTTGATTGATTCCTGTTTTACAAGCGTTCTTCTGATTAACAGGCCAAGCCCTTCATTCCCATACATATCTATAAGCAGATCGGCAAGCATGTCACGCTTTACTTCTTCTCCGTTTACTACTGCAACCACATTTTTGTCCGCCTTAACATCTTCACCAAGAATCACATTATTGCCTATCATGCCAAGTGTAAAAACTATTGCACCAAATGTAAAAGCTATGTTTTTCATAACACTATGGCTCCTTTAAAAAATTGCCTGAAGATATAAATTAAATAGTGATAAATTATTGTAGAGTGTTTTCAGGTCAGAAGCAGGCTATAAGCCGAGTTCTGTTTTCGATGACCATTAATCTAGTTCCGATGTTACCATCGGAATCAAGCGGCTTACCCGGAGGTTTAAAAAGCGGATCGCCTTATTCCTCCCTATTTAGCCTTTCTCCCAGTGGGGTTTACCATGCCTCTCCAATCACTCAGAGAGCGGTGGGCTCTTACATTAATCCGTCTTAATCAGCGGACCCACCTTTTCACCCTTACCCACCTCAGGCGGGCGGTATATTTTCTGTGGCACTTTCCTTGGGATTACTCCCACTCCGTGTTACGGAGCACTGTATCCTATGGGGCTCGGACTTTCCTCTTCGTAGACTGCACATATGTGTTGTCTATGAAGCGGCCATCTTGCCTGCTTCTGAATCCTTATTTTTCTTCAAGATAAAGTATACGGCTGCAACTCTGGCAGAAAACCAACTCGCTGCCACCCATAAGTGAATTTAATGTTTGTGCAGTAATCTTCATAGAACAGCCACCACACATATTATCTAATACAGCAACTACAGCTTTTCCACCTTTTATGCTTGATAACCGATTATAATGCTTTAAGGAATTTTCATCCAGGGCGTCTATATACTTTTTTTGATCATTCTGAATCTTTTCAATCTCGATATCAGTTTCCTTTACATCTGCATCCACGCTTTCTACGAGATCTTTTAAATTCTCTTCTTCACGCCTTAAATCTTCCTGTAGCTTATTATATTCTTCGCTAACTGACTCCAATTTTGACATGGTGCTTAAAATTTCGTCTTCCAGAATAGACATGTCTGCTTTCTTACTGCCTATTTCGGTACACAAAGCAGTATATTCTTTATTTGTTTTGATAGAGTTCAGTTGAACATTATATTTTGTTATTTCACCTTCATCAGTCTTCAGGTCCAGCTCTTTTCTGTCAATTTCTTTTTGTCTTGATAGCTTCTCTTCGTGTTTCTCTTCAGCAAGAGCTTTCTTATCTTCAATCTGAGTTTTTTTCTTCTGGACGTCCTGTTTCCTGAGTTCTTGAGATTCTTTCAGTTCATTTATCTTGCTTTTCAATGACTGTAATCTCTTTAATACTTCAATACTCTCAATCATTACAACTTCCTGTTTCCATAAAATATATTGTTTTCATTATGTTTGTTTTTTATTTACTTTCCCCGACGCTATCTAAGAATCCTTCCAGCTTTCTGCTCCTGACAGGATGCTGCAACTTCCTCACTGCTTTTGCTTCTATTTGCCTTACTCTTTCTCTGGTTACCATGAATTTTTTGCCAACTTCTTCAAGCGTATATGTATAACCATCTCCTATACCATAACGAAGTTTAATAATCTCACGCTCACGATATGTAAGCGTATCCAGTACGCTTTCTATCTTTTCCTTAAGCATTTCTTGAGCCGCAGCGGAAACAGGAGATTCCGCCTTGTCATCTTCTATGAAATCTCCAAATGCACTATCAGCGCTTTCTCCTACAGTTCTATCAAGAGAAATTTGATGTCTTGAAATCTTCAATACCCTCCTGGCTTCAGACACAGGTATCTTTACTTCCTTTGCAATCTCTTCGATACCTGGTTCTCTGCCTTTCTCTTGTAATAATTTTTTTGATACATTCCTTATTTTGCTCATTGTCTCAATCATATGTACGGGGATTCTGATAGTTCTGGCCTGATCTGCAATTGAGCGGGTTATAGCCTGTCTTATCCACCAGGTAGCATAAGTACTGAATTTGTAACCTCTTCTATATTCATACTTATCAACGGCCCTCATAAGTCCTGTGTTTCCTTCTTGTATAAGGTCTAGAAAACTCAGGCCACGATTTCTGTATTTTTTTGCAATACTTACTACCAATCTGAGATTTGCGCTGGAAAGTTTACGCTTGGCAATTTCATGTTCTTTGTAAACCTTTTCGATAGTTGCAACACGTTGTTTCAACCTTTCAGGAGTCTCATGTGCCATATCCTCAAATTCGCTCAGCCTGGATTTTAAGTCTCGCAGTTTACCTTTAGTCTTGTCACGCTTCTTATGTAATACAATCTGTTTTTTGATATTATTCATTTCAGAAGAGATTTCCTGTAAGCGCTTCACTATTGGTTGTAGTTTTTTAGTGCGAATGTTTAGGTCTTCAATAATTGAGGAACCTTTTCTCTGACGGCTTCTAATGTTTTTGAAGAGCCTATACCTGTCTTTTGCAGAAGTCCTTTTCAGTCTTAAATGGCCATAGTCTTCTTTGTTTTTCTTTAAGATTGTTTTTAATGCTTTTGCGTGTACCGGAAATTGCCTCAGAAGTCTTTCCTTGTAATTTTCGTGTTCAACATTAACTGCCAAAGTACGATCAAAAGGTAACTCACCATTAGTGATATCCTCTAAAATCTTTAAACAAACTTCTTGCGAATAGTCCGATTTAAGTATTTTTCTATGAAAGACCTTCCTGGTCATCTCTATTTTCTTGGCTAATGATATCTCTTCCTCCCGTGATAATAGAGGAATTACCCCCATTTGTGTTAAATACATCCTTATTGGGTCATCAATCTTCTCTGAAGCACCTGCCGCCGCAGGTGCCTTTGCCTCCTGCTTTAATTCGTCGCCTTCTTCTGCATCTGCCGCGTCGCGAGTCTCTATATCTGCTTCCTCTATAAGATCGATACCCAGCTCGTCCAGCATCATCAATATCTCATCAATTTTTTCAGGTCTGACCAGGGTGTCATCCGGCAAGATGTTGTTTAACTCTTCGTAAGTTAAAAATCCCTTTTCCTTACCCTTTAGTACAAGCGTCTTAATCTTTTGACTCGTTTTTTCCATTCAAGAGTCTCCTATTCAATAAAAACTGAAAGTTTTTCTAGCAAGATTTCTTTAAAGCATGAAAAGCTTTATTTTCTTTATGATATCCTGTAAGCAATTGATCAACTTCCTGTTCGGATTTCTTTGACCCATCCAGGCCCAACATTTCCTTTCTTGCTTGTTCCCTGCTTTTTCTGCTTTCCCTCTTTTTAATAAATTGAATACATTCTCTAAGCGTTTTCTCATTACTATCAGTTTGGCCAGATACAGAATCTCTTTCTATAGATTCCTGTTTAGAGATTATATCAACTAAATCCCTGCTTATTTCAGAGGTATTCAGCATCGGGGAAATATCGCTTAATGTTACCTGCCCTTTTTGAGAATAAATTCCAGATACTCTTTTCACAATACTCTGAATTTCTTTATTTCTGAAACTATCCAAACTTATATCTGTTTCAACTTCTTTTATTAAATCATTCCTGTTAATCATGATGTGCAAGATGGTCATTTCCACCTGATAATCGCCTGATTTTGATTTGTTTAAATTGGTGGCTTCCTGATCATACAATTTATTCCTATTGATTTGGCTGTTTTTAAAAGTCTTGAACTTTGCCATGTGATCACGCAGGATATTCTCCTCTATAGACATTTCTTCAGCAACTTTCTTAATAGCTAATTCACGCTTTACAAAATTAGGAATTTTCATAGCCGTTGATAGAATATCGTCAATTGCTGATGTTCTGCCGGAAACTGAAGCCATATCCCATTTTGTTTCCGAAAGTTTTATTTTAAAACTGAAGAAATCGTAAGCATTTTCCACCTGTTCCAGAAAACTCTGCTTACCATTCTTAACGAGAAAGTCATATGGATCATAATTCTTGGGCAAGAGAACAACATTTACATCAAAATCTTCTTCTATAAAGATGTTCAGATTTCTTTCAGAAGATTTCTGCCCTGCTGTATCTGCATCAAAAACAAGAATGGCTTTGTCACAATAACGTCTTAGAAACCTTACATGTTCACGTGTTAGTGCAGTGCCGAGTGCCGCAATTGACCAATCTATTCCATGTTGATGCGCCATTATAACGTCTGTGTAACCCTCCATAAGCAACACCTTGCGATTCCTGTTCATAGACTCTTTCGCCAGATTAATTCCGTAAAGCGTCTTGCTTTTATTAAAAACCGGTGTCTCGGGAGAGTTAAGGTATTTAGGCAAAGATTCATCCAGAGCCCTTGCTCCAAACCCTACAGGCCTATTTTGAGAATCAAAGATTGGAAACATTAATCTGTTGCGGAAGCGGTCGTAACAAGCCTTATCCTGCTTACTTATAACGAGTCCTGCTTTTTCAAGTATCTGCGTATTAACACCCCACTCTTTTGATTTGTTTACTATCGAATCCCATCGATTAGGAGCATATCCCAACCTGAATTTCTTTATCGAATCATCATTTATCAATCTACTTGAAACGTAATCCCTTGATCGTTTACCATCCTTAGTTTTCAACAATATGTCGGTGAAGAAGCGTGTTGCTTTTTCATTCACTTCATACAATGTACTTGTTCCCTGAGACTTTTCTTTTGTATTAAAAGTATCAATCCTGATATTTGCCTTTTCAGCAAGAGTTTTAACTGCTTCTGGAAAAGTCAAAGCCTCTTGTTTCATCAAGAAGTTGAAGACAGTGCCTCCCTCTCCGCATCCAAAACACTTATATATCTGCTTTTCAACATTAACGGTAAAAGACGGAGTTTTCTCATGATGAAAAGGGCACAAGCCAAGAAAGTTTCTTCCCGTTTGCTTAAGTGAAATATAGTCAGAAACAATATCTATTATGTTTAAGGATCTTTGAATCTCAGATATTTTTTCCGGCGGAATAAAAGAAGTCATAATTTATACGGATTGAACAAAATTTATTAAATATATCATGTACTATATAAAAGTCAAGACTTTCTTAAGCCTATCAGTTCAAAGTATTTATATTTCCATTTATATTCTAAAAATATATTTATTTTTTTTGTCGGAAAATGATTTCATCGCATTACTTTTACACAATTATACAACATATATGATGTTGGTCAAGTCCGCAGTACTATATTTTGATTCTGACATAATAACAACACCGCGCCAATTTGCGTAACAATATGCCAGTAAACGACTTAACATAATTGTAGAAAATAAGAAGATATGCTTTTTTGGTAGTGATATATTGAGATGCACAAACGTATAGTTACGAAAGGTTGTAATTGTTATTATAATACTATAATTTCACTAACTCTTCGCTGTTGTATACATTTTCTTTGGTATTTTTGTTCCGATATTGCAGACTATTTCGTATGGTATTGTACCTATTAATTCTGCAGCCGATTCGATCGAGATTGTTTCATTGTCCTGGTTTCCATACAATATAACTTCACTTCCAATTTCTACATCATGAAGATTGGTTACATCTATAAAACACCTGTCCATGCATACACGGCCTATAATTGATGCGCGTTTTCCATTTATGAGTACATTCCCAAGATTTGAAAAACACCTGTTAAAACCATCTTTGTATCCGACAGGTATTGTAGCCACGGTCGTTTGTTTCAATATTTCAAATGTCCTGCCATAGCCAATAGTGCTTCCAGAATCCAGGTGTTTAAGATTTATTATTCTTGTCTTAACGCTCATTACCGGCTTTAAGTCAATAATTCTTGAAACATAATTAGAAGGAAAAATTCCATAAAGGATTAATCCGGGTCTTACCATATTAAAGTATGAATCAGACATGTCCAATATGGCAGCACTGTTAGCTGCATGTATTAGAGGAATTCTGATCTTTTCATCTTCAAGCTGTTTGATAACTTTTTTAAAGATATTGCTTTGTTCATGTGCAAAAGATTTATCCTTTTCTTCAGATGAATTGAAATGCGTAAATACCCCTTCAATTTCCAGATTTTCGATTAACTGCAGTGCTTTTATGAATGATAGTGTTTTGTCGGGAGGCAATCCTGCTCCCCCCATGCCAGTGTCGACTTCTACATGAATCCTGATATTGCGGGAATGTCTTTTTGCAGTCTTAGCTAATTCTCTTGCTATGTCAAGGTTGCAAACTGTTGCTCCCATCGAATACTTTAAGACATCTTCTGTTTGTTCTGACAAAACAGGATTTAAGACAAGTATGGGGATATTGATGTTACTTTCCCGGAGCTCTATACCCTCCTCCGGAAAAGCCACACCAAGCATATCTACACCATTATCTATCAGTGTTTGACTGATCCTGGCAGCTCCATGCCCATAAGCATCAGCCTTGACAATGGCGAGGATTTTTGTATCGCTTCCCACTTTCTTCTTAACAGCTTTCAGGTTGTGTTCAATAGCATCGAGATCAATCTCAATCCATGTAATTCCACTCATTAGTGACGAGCCTCATAGTGTGTATGTGGATTCGACCTCCGGACTTTCCTGCCGGATGGGCAGGCAGGAGAGAATCCACTCTTATTATAAAATAACAGAAACTAGAAGGTAGTTTGCGGTCATTTTAATCCCCTTATAAAAAAAAACAATGTTTTTTAAAAATTAGTTGACGCATTTTAGATACAGGCTAGAATCTACTCTTATATAGAAAGGAGACGATTATGGGATTGGCTGTAACATTAAAGATTACAGAATTAGACGAAAACAGAATGGTCATGAAACGTTCCAGATTTCCCAAGGCAATGGGAATAATGATGCTGTGCATAAGCTTCGTCTTCCTTATCATGTACAAAGCCGCAACTGTATACATATGGTTACTGTTTTACTCGAGTTCTATTTTAGATAAGGGTCTCTTCTTTGCGATAATGACTTCTCTTATCGGTTTTCCCTTTCTGGGGTTCTTTTTACTCTTTTATGATAAGAATATAATAGTAGATAAGAAACGTGAGGAGGTTTGTGTGCAGTTTAAATTTTTGTTCATTCCTATTTGGCGGGTCAGAATCAAATTTACTAAAATAGATGAAATTATTGTAGAAAATGTATGCAATAGTAAGACAGTTGCCATGCATAGGGCCGCTGCAAAGGGGACAGGTCAAGGGATACGGGTTGGATACTGGTTGATGAGTTTGAAGGGTAAGGAACTGGGCAAATTATACTTCGACAGAAATCCCAAAAGAGAAGAAATTGTCTCATACGCAGAAAACCTCTCCCGCCTGACCTCAAAAAAAGTTGTTTTGGTTGAGCATTAATTTAATAATCCTTCCTCGCCAACTATGGGCGGAACGCCCTCAATTCTTATATTTCTTAATTCCTCAATCATTTATATGTCATACTTTCTCATTGCTTCCGTATGTCTTTACAGATATAATCCTTAGCTTAAATTTGCAACAAACATTCGAGCAATTGCAACGACTTAGATAGTTAGGGTCGCCCCTGTGAGAAATTCAATAATATGGCTAAATTAAAGATTGGTGTTGTTCCGTATATGAATGCAAAACCTTTTATATATGGTTTTCAGGAAAAAGTTGATGAAGTAGATATTGTATACGGCGTTCCCTCAACATTACCACAAATGGTTGAAAACGACGAATTAGACATTATCTTAATGCCTTCTGTAGGCTATTTCAGAAGTGAAGGCTATAAAATTATTCCTGGTGGTTCTATCGCCTCAAACGGACTGGTTGAAAGTGTGAGGCTGTTTATCAGAACGCCTTCGATTGATCAAATCAAAACTGTTGCCCTGGACAAAGATTCTATGACTTCCTGTGTTCTTACAAAAATCATTCTCTGGAAAAGGTATTCGTTGAAGCCGGAGTTTATAACACTCGATGACAAACGGAAAATTTATAATGGATATGCTGATGCATTTCTTGTCATAGGTGACGATGCCATGAAAGTACGGGAAGAGGGTTTCATCATCCTGGATTTGGGAGGAGAATGGTATGAGTTAACCGGGTTACCTTTTGTTTATGCGGTCTGGGCAACAAAGGCGGAATCCAAATTAAAAGGACTCAGCGAACTATTAGTTGATGCGAAAGAACATGGCCTGAAGTGTATAAACGAAATTGCAGACACTGAGGCAAAAAGACTTGAAATGGAAAAAGAAAGTTGCCTCCGGTATCTTAAAGAGTCTATTAAATATAATTTAGGCGAGCAGGAAATTCGCGGCCTTAAGACTTTTTACGATTACGCCCTGGAAATGGGAGAAGTTAAGGAAGGGGTTAAGATTGAATTCTACAATTAATAACGAAATTGACAGGGTATGTTCCCAGAAAAGGTTGTCTTTTGGAGACGGCGTAAATCTTATTGGATCACATGATTTGATAGGTCTGGGAACTGCTGCAGATAGATTATGCCGGAACCTTCACCCGGAGCAATACAGGACGTACATAGTAGACCGTAATATAAACTATACAAACGTTTGTACTTCCGGGTGCACGTTTTGTGCTTTTTACAGAGACAAGGGTAACAAGGATGGTTATGTGTTAGCTAAGGAAGAACTTTTTAAGAAAATTGAGGAGACAATTTCTCTGGGCGGAACACAAATCTTAATGCAGGGAGGGCTGCATCCAGACCTGAATATTGATTTTTATGTTGATCTCTTGCGGTCTATCAAAGAAAGATTTGACATACATATTCACTCTTTTTCCCCTCCTGAAATAATTCATTTCTCAACACTGAACGATT
>Ga0208132_1000666_pt1 | contig 15874 bp, 11 predicted proteins | sample ETNtaG_16_FD_185785 | JGI IMG/M metagenome (GOLD analysis project Ga0208132, IMG submission 185785) | Marine microbial and viral communities from oxygen minimum zone, Eastern Pacific Ocean - ETNP201406SV199 (SPAdes) (version 2) | ecosystem: Environmental > Aquatic > Marine > Oceanic ... | reverse complement strand
CAGCCCACCTGAAACCTTATATGTTCCCTTGTCAAACTTACCGCCGGCATGGAGCACCGTCATCACAACCTCAAGTGCGGGGATTTTTTCTTCCTTGTGTTTTTCGGTTGGAATGCCTCGCCCATCATCTGTAACGGTTATCGAGTTGTCACGGTTGATTGTTACATTAATCTTAGAACAGTGTCCTGCCAGTGCTTCGTCTACGCTGTTGTCAACAACCTCGTTAACAAGATGATGAAGACCTCTTTTTCCTGTGTCGCCAATATACATGGCCGGGCGTTTTCGAACAGCTTCAAGTCCCTTCAAAACAGTTATCTTTTCGGCGCCGTAATCTTTTGAGCTTTGTGTTATTTCTGTCATATCAGGCGAATGTTTTTAATTATCGGGTTGTCAAGTTTTTTGTTCAGCTTACTAAGTATATCTTTTTTGCGCATTGCAATTTCATTGCGCCACACCGGTGTAGTTACCTTAACTATGAGCGTTCCGTGCTTAACTTCCTGTGCTTCGGTGTTGCTTGCTATCGATTCTCCCACGACACCATCCCATAGTAGTAGTGCTTTATTTTGTTCGACAGATCCATCAATTCCTGCACTCTTTAAAAGTGAAAAAATTGCCTGTTTCAGGGGTAGCATTCTTTAATTATCGTCTTAAAATCTTCCACTTGGCGTACAATCCGCACTGTGAAAGGCATCTTTTCTGGTTGATGGTCTGGCTTATGTTTATAGGCTATCCCAGCGGGGTGGTTGTTGGCTTTTTCACGAGCTTGTCCTCATGGGCATGAGAAGCATCGTAATTTCTTCGTCCTCAGCCTGTTCATCTGGAAGTATAAGTCCCGCACTAATAGGTGTTTTTAGTTTCAAGACAACCTTCTCTGAGTCTAAGTGTGATAGCATGTTACCAAGATAGGTTGCGTTGTATCCTAAAATCATGTTTTCGCCATCATAATCAACCCCAATTTCTTCTCTCGCGCTGGTAGAGCTTTCGGGGTCTTCGGTTGTTATGAAGCTCTCTCCCTTGGACAGGTGTAGAGCAATCTGTTTTGTAGCTCTATTTGAAAATATCGCCACCCTTTTTACCACGCTTAGCAGCTTTTTCCTGTCGAACAGGGCGATCCTATCGTTGTCTGAAGGCAAAACACTATGATAGTCTGGATATCTCTCGTCAATAATTCGAGAAAATATGGTAACGCCGGAGACAGCTATTGTTATATGGCTATCACCAACCCAGAGCACAACATCCTCTTTTTCACCGCCACCTAGATACTGATTGAGAAGTTGAAGAAACTTTCTTGGCACAATAATGTCACCAGAATATCCCTTAAACTCATAATCCGACCTTTTGCAGACAGAAAGCCTATGGCCATCTGTGGCTATGGCTGTTACGCTCTTTTCACCAAACTCAAAGAGTGCACCCATTAGCGCTGGTTTCAGCTCGTCCGTACTAAGTGCAAAGCTTGTTTTGGTAATAAGTTCAGCCAATGTTCTCTCTTTTAGAATTACTTCTTTTTTGTTGTCTACTTCGGGCAGTTGTGGAAATTCTTCTGCGCTCACACCTGGAATATCATAATCTCCCTGACCCGCCCTTATTTGAACACGGCTGTTTTCATCGGCACTTATTTTTAATTCTACGTCTGGCAACGCACTCGTAATCTCTGTGAGTGTCTTATGTGGTAGGGCAACAGAGCCTTCTTTGTCGACCGTTGATGGTATGTCTGTTATAATGGTTATTTCCAGGTCTGTTGCACGAAGCGTGAGTTTTCCGTTATTCGCAACCATCAAAACACTGTTTAGTATTGGTATTGTAGATCGGGTTGGGGTTGCCCTCGACAAGTGGTGGAGGGCTTTTTGAAGTTCGCTCTGATTGACAGCTATCTTCATCCGATTGTGTGTGCCCTTTTATGAATTATTAATGAGTTTTGGTCTGAAATCATAGTAAAGAATGTTAGTTACAACAGGTCTTTCTACCAACAAGTTTTTAACGCTAATTAATATAATTAAATAAAGTAAAATAAAAAAATTAGTAATAATAAGCCACGTTGATAACAACTAAAACCCCCTATTTTTTTAAAAACAGCTGACGGATAACGCCCCAAGATAAAGATTAAAACTGTGTGGGCTTTATGTGGAAACCATCAAGAAAAGAATGAAAAGAACCAAGCAAAGAAATCATTCAAAAACCTTAATATAAATTGAAGAAGATTTTTTGCTTAGCCAAGAAGAGAAAAAATCTGACTTCTTTTTACCCAAAGCAAGAGACTCTATTTCAGTCCAGTGGTCCCCAAGGCTAGGCTCACCACCTGGACGAATATTATTAATCATTATAAGAAAATATGCGGTTTCTACCCATATGGGGGTTGAAAGCTCATTCGTTTTTAGTTTTGGTATAACTTGAGCTAAACCAGGATATGGAAGACTAGAAATATTTTGAAATCCCAGGTGTCCCCCCCGCTCTTTTGACAGGTTATCATCAGAATATTTTGTGGCATAAACAGAAAGCTCTTTTGAAGTATTAATGCTGTCGGCAAGCATGCTGGCCAACATATAAACACTGTCTTCGTCTGCCTCACTTGGCTGGGGGACAAATAGGATGTGTCTTGTGTTGATTTTTTCCCCCATACGTCCAATTGTTTGAATAATGTGAAAACCAAAAGGCGTTTCAATTACATCGCTTACTTTTCCTTCTGCCAGGCTTAGCGCAACCTCTTCATATTCTGGCACAAGAGTGCCACGAGCGGTAAAACCAAGTTCTCCTCCGTTTCGAGCTGAACCCGGATCTTGACTGTGTTGTGAAGCAAGAGAACTAAAATCTTCGCCAGCGAGAATACGTAGCCTCAAATTTTTGAGCTTTTCAATTGTTTGGAGTTCTGATTTTTTTCCAGGTGTTATGCTTAGGCGAAGCCACTGAAGATCATAAAGCTCAGGGAGCACACCGATACTGTCTTTATAAACAGAAAAGAACCTCTCTACCTCTTTTCTGGAAATAACAACCCCAGAAAAAAGCTGAGCTTGAAAACGCTCAACAACAAGCTGGTCGTGAATGTCGGGCCAAAGCTCTTTTTTTAGTTCACGCAAAGACTTACCAAAGATTTCCTCCAGCCGACTCTCTGATCCCGCCCGCGTTAAAACAGAGGAGACATGGCGTTCCAGCGCCGCATTCACTTCTTGGCTGCTTACAACCACACTCTCAGCTTCGGCAACACTCAACACCAAACTCTGGTTTATTAGAGACTGTAATACATCGTCTGATAGTCTCTTTAATTGTGCTTCATCACTGCTGGGGTCTAAGCCCATGTTTAGTGCGGTCATTTGAACAATTTGAGCAACCTCGCTTTTAAGGATAACATTGTCCCCAACAACGGCTGAAACCCCCCCCAATGTTTGCTGTGCGCAACAAAAGGAAAAAAAGAGGTAACCAAAGAAGGTAAGTCGAGAAAAGAAAATCATTATTTATTCTTCCCCGAGAAATGGCTTGTTAATGTAGATGTCAGCTTTGGCGGACAGCCTGTCTATTAGTGCTTTGAATTTTTTTCTCCGCTTAGCAAGATAAAGCATTGAGACAATTTTATCATATACCTCGTCAAGGCCAGCAATAGACCCAGCCGGATAATAATCAACAACATGAGAAACCAGAAACCCTAACCCAAATTGAATTGGGCCAACCACTCCCACACCGCCCTTAAAAACCGCACTGTTAAGTTGTTTCATTAAGTTCCCCTCTCTAACGACGGTTAACCACGATAAGTGACCCCGTGATATTTCCGCGTGTTTCTTTCTTCCATGGTGTTTTAATGTTTTTAGTATGTTTTTGGCATCGTTTTCTGTTTTTAATATAACGGTGAAAACTTGCGCCCAGTTTTTCTGTCTTTTAAAGGCGCTAATATTCTTGTTGTAATAATTTCTGACCTCATCAGACGAAATACTAATATTATTATAAATTGTCTTATTTAGAATTTCGCTACTCTTAAGGGTCAAGTCATCAATTAATTCTCTTTGACGTACACCAACCTGAACCCCGAGCTCATCTCCATATGTGTTTATCAGCTGATTTTTTATCCACCTATTTAATAACTGGCCCTGATTTTGTGGGTCCGACCCAAAACCCCCCAGGTCTGAAGATAATATTACATGTTCTCCAACGCGTGCCACTATAATAATGTTTTCGCTATCAGACCCTGGATTTGAACAACCACAAAACCAGACCAAGAGAATTACACAACTACCTAGGAAGCTAAAAACATTTTTTTTCATTGGTTCATAAGTAATGATGTTCCCCCCGGCCCTTTACACCCACCAGTTTAATATGATTGTACACAAAACACACGCTATTTGTCGGCCCGGGCAGGCTTACCTGCTTTTCCCAGAAGAACAGACAGTGCAGCAACATCAGATGGGGTTACGCCAGAAACCCTGGATGCCTGACCCAATGTTTCCGGTAGAACAACACTAAGCTTTTCTCGCGCCTCAGTTGAGAGAGACGGGCACGAGTTGTATTCAAAGCCTAAAGGTATAGAAAGACTGTCATTTTGAAGTATTCGAGATAGAAGCTGTTCTTGGCGGCGTATATATGGCGCATATTTAATAATTGCATTTATTTCGTCTGAAATGGCGGTACGGCTGAAATGTGAAACCACCTTGGCCCTTGATACCTTCTTTGATGGTGCTGTTTTGTTTTTAGTTTGTTTTGGGTGGAGAGGGTCCAACGGTTTGTTGTCCTTGTTGTTTGGATGGAGATTTTTAGAAGAATTGATTGGCCGACCACTCCTACAAATTAATAGACTATCAATGTGTTTTTGCCTTTTTATGATATCAGAATAAACCGCTTCGGGCAGCAACCCAATAGAGCGGCTTAAGTGAGAAAGCCTCCTATCAGAATTTGTTGTTCTAAGAGAAAGACGATGTTCTGCGCGAGACGTAAACATTCTATATGGCTCGTCAACATCTTTAGTAATTAAATCATCAATTAAAACCCCAATATAAGCCTGATCTCTACGCAAGGTGAAGGAGCTTCGACATAAGGCTCTGTGGGCAGCATTAATACCCGCCATAAGACCCTGGGCCGCCGCTTCTTCATAGCCAGAGGTTCCATTTATTTGTCCTGCTAAAAAAAGACCCGAGCAAGATTTTGATTCAAGAGAAGACTTTAATTGGGATGGGGGTAAAAAATCGTATTCTATTGCATAGCCAGGACGATAAAACTCGACACGCTCTAATCCTGAAATGGTGCGAAGCGCACTAAGTTGTATGTCTGGGGGTAGACTTGTTGAAAAGCCTCCAGCATATATTTGTTCAGAGCCAGACCACTCTTCCTCAAGAACAATCCTATGTGAATCTTTATCAGAAAAACGAAAAACCTTATCCTCAATGGAAGGGCAATATCTTGGCCCAACAGCAGTTATTTGTCCTGAATACAGTGGAGAGCGATGAATGTTGTCTTTTATTACTGTGTGTGTTTTTTTGTTGGTGTTAACTGTCCAGGATGGTCGATTAGGAGGAAAGAAACCTTTTGTTTGAAAAGATGTTGGTCTGGGCGGAGAATCACCAAATGTTTTGTTAAGCAATGAAAAATTTATAGTAGACCTTTTGAGCCGCGGTGGTGTTCCTGTTTTAAGGCGACCAACGCGAAACCCCAACCTTTTTAATGACCTTGTAAGCCCGCTCGACGCTTCTTCACCCATTCTTCCCGCAGTTGATCTTTTTGTGCCAACATGAATCATACCACGTAAAAATGTCCCACATGTTAAAACAACAGCACAAGAATTAATTGTGTCACCAGACAAAAGTTGTACACCCGAACAACAACCATCAGAAAATAGAACGTTTGACACCTCCCCCTCACACAAGAAAATATTTTCTGTATTAAAAACGCGCATCTGAACATTTTTCTCATATGCTCTCTTATCAACAAGCACACGTGGAGCCCTTACCGCGGGGCCCTTAGACCTATTTAAGGTTTTGAATTGGACACCAGAAACATCGGTTGCTACAGCCATATACCCACCCATCGCATCTATCTCACGAAGTAGGTGTCCCTTTGCTATACCCCCAACAGCAGGATTACACGACATTTTGGCAATAGAAGCAAAACCCATTGTTATAAGACAAACACTACAACCCAACGCCGCAGAAGATAATGCTGATTCAACGCCAGCATGACCACCACCAACGACGATTACATCAAAAGATCTTTTTTCTTTTTGTGATTGTTTCACGTGAAACACTATTTCCCAACACAAAACTCATTAAAGACTGAATCCAAAATTTCATCTGGCGCTGTTATGCCTAAAATAGAGTCGAGATGTGAAAGGCAAACACCAAGATCAGACAAAACAAGCTCATTTGGTTCTTCTAGCTCAAAAGCAACAAAAGCATTATTAAGTGAGTTAAGAGCCTTTTTAATAGATCTTTTGTGGCGCTTATTTGTCAATAATGGTTGGTCAGCAGAAACGTCTTTTGCCAGCATCGTCTTAATGGTAGATAAAAGACAAGAAATGTTCTCACCTGTTTTTACGGAAACCAAATGATATTTACAGGAAATTGTTGACAAAGCAGCATCTAGGCAGCCCTTTTCTATTAAATCTGACTTATTTATTACTATAATGAAGGGGGCATCAAAGTGGGGGTTTTCAATTGTTTTATCTAATTCATGGGGAAGGTTTTCCGCGCTCCAAACCCAAAGAACAAGCGCTGCGGAAGACAAATAGTTTTTAGCAATACCAGCACCAATGGTTTCTATTTGGGTTTTGGATTTTCGTATGCCAGCAGTATCAACAAATAAAACAGGAATACCATCCACGTCATAATGTGCGTCTACAGCGTCTGTGGTGGTTCCAGGCTCACCAGAAACAATAACTCGCTCTTCTTTTATAATGGTATTAAGAAGGGACGATTTACCAACGTTTGGTTCACCAGTAATAACTACTTGTGCCCCATCACGAAACACATGTCCACCAGAAAAAGTATCAAGAAGGGAAGAAAGCTTGGTCTTTATTAAAGATGTTTTGGTGGCCCAAACAGCATTGTTGGTAGCTGCAACTTCGTGTCCGAGAAAGTCTAGCTCTACACTCAAGCGCCCAATTATAAAAACAAGTTCTTCACGTATCGCTGAAATCTCTTTTGAAAGCATGCCGCCTAGAGCCGCAACACCAATACGCTGAGATTTTTCTGTTTTTGCCCGAATTATATCAGCGACAGCCTCAGCCTGAGAAAGATCAAGCTTGCCGTTTATAAAAGCTCTTTTTGTGAACTCTCCTGGTGGTGAAGGAACGGCCCCCAAACCAATACAGGCGGAAACAATGCTTTTTGGCGTAGATAGACCACCATGACAAGATATGTCTGCAACATCTTCGCCAGTATAAGAGTTGGGGGCCTTATAGAACGTAATTATCACCTGATCTAGGGGTTGACCAAAAGAATTATAGACATAAACAAGGCTGGCGCGACCACGTTTAAAGAAAGATACTCGTTTCTGTGTAATTTTTGATAGAACTTCTATTGTTTTTGGTCCTGTTAGTCGAACAGTGGCAAGAGCACTAATGCCCGGTGGTGTGGCCTGTGCAACGACAGTTGGAGGCCCCCCGGTTGAGGGTTTTTGTGGCATTAATTTGGTTTTGGCGAAGACATGGGGGTTGGGTGAACCATGTATTTCTGCTGAAGAATGGTTAGAACATTAAAACAGGTATAATAGAGGTTTAGGCCCGCAGGAAAACTATAAAAAATAACAAGAAAAAACCCATTCATTATATACATAAATGATTTCTGCTGTGATGGAGATTGAACTGACATGGTCTTTTGTTGGTATATCATTGTTGCGCCCATAAGAATAGGAAGAACATTGAAAGTGCTCCACCCTAGGAGAGGTATAGTAAAGGGAAAATTAAAAAGTTGGTCAGGCTGAGAGAGGTCAGTTATCCACAACATAAATGGTGCCCCCCGAAACACAATTGTAGAACGAAAAACGGTAAACAGAGCGATAAGAATGGGCATTTGTAGTAACATGGGCAAACACCCACCCAAAGGATTAACACCATGTTCTTTATATAGCTTCATTGTTTCTTGGTTGAGTTTTTGCGAGTCTCCTTTATATTTGTTTTTAAGGTCGGCCACAAGAGGTTGAATGGCCTGCATTTCTTTTGTGGATTTATAACTTTTTCTTGTTAGTGGGTGCAACACAACCTTCACAAGTATTGAAAAAACAATAAGTAACACACCATAGTTGGGAATTATTTCGTATAAATTAGTAAGCACCCAAAGAATCCCCTTTCCGATGGGACGTATAGGGGCCCACCCTAAATTTATAGTTTGTTCTAGGTCAACACCCAAATCCGCAATGAGGTCGTATTCTAGTGGACCAAGATAAAGGTCTAGCTCCGCGCGGCCACCACCAAACCCAAGCCGTGCACTATGTTGTGGTATACCGCCACCCTTTATTGATGATATAAGACCAGACGATGCTCGCTGTTTCCCAGCAATAAGTGCAGATATGAAGTATTTGGTTCTAACTGCCGCCCAAAGGGTTTCTGAGTTCTTGCCAGCCTTCTCGCCATCGCTTCCGCTTATACTAAACAACTCCCCACCCTGCAGGAGATCCGCCTCAAAATAGTACGTGTCATCTTTTGTGTTTTCCTCGGTGACGGGGAGGCCGCCGGACCAAAGCAGATAAATCTTGGGCGCACCCGCCCTTGAAACCACATCAACACCAATGCGGTAAGAATCTGGGTAGAACGTGAGTGTCTTAGTTACACTCTCAACATCTGACCCCCCGCTCAAGCGAAACGTTAATGTTGTTGAGTCGCCGATTTCAACAACGTCATTGTCATAATAATCCCCCTCAAGCTTAAAGGCGGTCGTAAGCGTATCAAGATTATTGCCCGTGTCGACAACGAGCATTGGGTTGCCTGCATTTTGGCTTGAATCAATAAGGTTAACCTTGTCACCTTTCCAGTGGTCATAATTGTTCAGCTTATAAGATTGTAAGGTGCCACCGCCTTTTGATGATACAAGCGCTGAATAGAGGTTGGTTTCTATGGTAAGCACAACTTCCTGTATGGTGTCCTTAAGGGTTGTTGAGTGCGCCGGAGTACCCTCGTCGCTTGTTTGCTGTTTATCTGATTTATGTGGTTCAATATTATTGTCCCGCTCTAAGTTGGAGCTATCAACAGGCACTTTGTAGGCTTGATCTTCTGTTGGCGGTGTCCCGTCCGCAAGCCCAAGGAACTCATACCATTTGGGCATTAAGATTAGGATAAGAGCAATTAATAGAAACGCTAGAACTGTATTCTTATTCATGGAATCGCTATGCCGGGTCGTAACCGCCCCTTGACCAGGGGTGGCAACCCAATATCCGCTTTAGTGAAAGAATAGAGGCTTTGATGGGGGTGTGTTTGTTAAAAGCATCTATGGTGTATTGAGAGCAACTGGGTGTGTAGCGACAAGAAGGGGGAAACATCGGCGAAACAGCCACCCTATATAGCTTAACAACAAAAATGACGAATGACGAAACCATCCTTCTAAAGACTCCGGTGGGTGGGAGGGTGCCACAAAAAGACTTTTGTGTTGACTGTGGTTTGTACAATTAAGAATTAAGCGGAAAGGCGCTTGCGCCCTTTTTGTCTTCGCCGCTTGATTGTGTTTCGTCCTCCAGGAGAGGACATTCTAGCACGAAAACCATGCTTGTTTTTTCTTTTTCGGTTACTTGGTTGATATGTGCGCTTCATTGTTTTACTTCACTTTCGCGGCGAAGTTAGTCAATGTTTTGTGTTCTACCAACGAAATAGTCCACCCAAAATATTAGTATTATAATGCAGAAAATAGAACTAGGAATGTGTTGTTTCACGTCAATAAATTGTAAGACAAAGCAATTGTGGATAACTTGTGGATAATTTAGGAAAAAATGGATAGTTTAGAGCTTTTATGGCAACGCATCTCGGGTGATGTTCGCTCATCTGTAACCGAACAGACGTATGCAACATGGTTTGAGCCTATTCGTCCTATATCAATAACTGATTTTAATATTACCATTGAAGTTCCTAGTAAGTTCTACTATGAATGGATTAATAGCCACTATAAAAACATTATTTTGGCATCTATAAAAAAAGAAACAGGAAAAGATTTTCAGCTGAACTTTAATATTGCCGGAAAAAACAACGGGGAAGTTTCATTACAAAAGAAGCCAATTAACGGTGTTTCGCCAAGCGGAAAACCAAAAGACTATGATAGGAGCAGCAAACTTAACAGTAGGTACGTGTTCAATACATTTGTTGGGGGGCCAAACAACCAATTTGCCAGGGCAGCAGCCCTTTCAGTTGCAAAGTCACCCGGCCAAACATCATTCAACCCCCTATTGATATATGGTGGTGTAGGGCTAGGAAAAACACACCTTATGCAGGCAATTGGAAACAACGTGCTGTCTGAGCAAATAAATGCTAAAGTCAAATATACCACGAGTGAAAAATTTACAACCGACTTTGTTTCATCTATAAAGAACAACAAAACCTCGGAATTTTCTAGTCGTTACCGAGAATGTGACGTCTTGCTTGTGGACGACGCACAGTTTTTACAAAAAAAAGAACAAACGCAAGAGCAGTTTTTTCACACATTTAACGAGCTATACCAAAGGGGGAAGCAGATTGTTCTGACAACAGACAGACACCCAAGTGAATTATATGGACTTAAGGACAGGCTGGTCTCTCGCTTTCAGTCGGGACTGACTGTAGACATTCAAAAACCCAACCTAGAAACAAGAATAGCTATTTTACAGAGCAAAGCAGAACAGGACAGTTTGAACATCCCCAACGAAATAACAGAACTTATTGCCAAAAACATTAAAGACAATATCAGGGTTATGGAGGGGGCACTTGTTAAGTTGCTTGCGTATTCCTCTCTCTTTAATTCAGACATTAGCCTAGACCTGGCAAGAAAGGTGTTAAAAGAGACGTTGGGTGGCGATGAAATAAAAGCGCTTAATATAGAAGATATTATACGCGGTGTTAGCGGTGCAACAAATGTATCCGAAAACAAACTTATAAGCAGGGGGAGGACGATGGAGGTGGCCCAAGCCCGGCAGATCGCCATGTATCTGTGCCGGGAGTATGTAGGGACATCCTTGGGTGATATTGGACTACATTTTGGCGGGAGAGACCATTCTACTGTTATTCATGCATGTCGAAACGTTGAGAAAAAAATGGCGAACGACAGCACATTTAATATTAAAGTACAAAGCGTAAAATCTTCTATAGGTGCCTAATTAAGAATCTTCTTCTTGTTTGTAAGTCCCCCAACATTTATTAGATTATATACACGCCCTGTACACCATGTATTTAACCAAAAGACAAAAAGAGGTTTTTGATTTTGTTGGTAAATATCTTTCCCAAAACGGATATGCACCAACATTTGACGAAATTGCCAAAGAATTTGGCTTTAATTCCAAAGGGACGGTATATAAACATGTGAAGGCCTTGCGTGAAAAGGGACTTATTCAGCACCAGTGGAACAGAACCCGTTCAATTGAAATTATGGAAGGAGATAACAGCGCTTCTTCTGTTCCTGTATTGGGGGCTGTTGCTGCGGGCAAACCTATTGAGGCCGTAGTATTACCAGAATCTATCAACATTCCCCCAACCTTCATGGGGCGCGGCAAACATTTTATTTTGAAGGTATCTGGAGACTCAATGATAGAAGAACATATCGCCGACGGTGATTTTATTATTCTACTAGAGCGGAACAACGCCCAAAACGGTGAGACCGTTGTTGCCCTAATTGATGGCACAGAAGCGACAGTAAAAAAGTATTACAATAAGGATGGGAAAGTAGAACTCCAACCCGCAAACAATGAAGTAGAAACATTGGTTCTTGATCCCGAACGCATCCAAATTCAGGGGGTGGTTGTTGGGGTGATGAGAAAATATTAGGAGAAGACATGGTTGGGGTTGAAGATAGGGGTGAGCCGTTCGTGTTGGCCGATCATATGGACACAAAGAGAACGTGATGCGACTTTCAACGGAAACATCCCTCTTAATCGTAATTGACGTTCAGGAGAAAATTTTCGCCACCATGTATGAACAAAAGAGGGTAAAAGACAACATTATCAGGATGGTGGAGGGAGCAAAGACCCTGAAGATTCCGATTATATGGACAGAGCAATATTCCAAAGGACTGGGACCCACAATTCCAGAGCTGAGAGCTGCCTTAGGGGGCCATACGTGCTACGAGAAAATTACATTCAGCTGTGCTGATGACAATCAAATTCTAAAAGCAGTAGAAAAGGTAAACCCCAGGGACATACTCCTTTGCGGCATTGAGGCACACGTTTGTGTTTATCAAACAGCTGCCGACCTTATTGATAGGGGTAACAGGGTTCATCTGGTTTCGGACGCCGTAATGTCTAGACACAAATCGAACCACGAAATTGCACTTCAAAGGATGGAACAAATTGGTGTTAATATAACTTCGGTAGAGATGGCCCTATTTGAGTTCCAGGGAGCTGCAAAAGGAGAGACGTTCAAGCCAATCGCGGCCCTTATCAAATAGATTACCCATCAACCCAAAACCTTCTTTATGAGCCAGCCTTAATGTGTAAGTTTTGTGCCGTGCTTAATAAAGGATAAAACAAAAGAGGCGTAGAAATGAACAAAAAAACCACAGTATTACATTTTTTATTAATTTTGCAGACACTTTCTTTTTCTCTGCTTTCTGCGCAAGACAGTGCAGCAGTAGAAGTTGATAGCAATTTAATTGTTGAAGCCCCAGAAGACTCAATTGAGGCGGCAACCATTGAAAAAACCACAGAGTCGTCTAGAAAGTATAGCGGGCTGTTTACGATATACCAAGACACAATAAGCGGCAAAGCTCACATGGCCATTCAACACAGCCAGCTTGGCAAAGAGTTTATATATTTTACACACACAACTGAGGGGTTAGTAGATGCCGGCCATGTGCGTGGCGGATACGAAGGAAGTAGAATTATTACGTTTGAAAGGTATTTTAATCGATTAGAGATAGTAGTTCAAAATACAAGCTATTACTTTGACCCTGAAAACCCTTTAAGCAGAGCATCGGACGCCAACATTAGCCCAGCCATCTTGGCTTCACAGGAGATAGTTGTAGATGACACAACAACGAAAGAACTGCTTATCGAGATTGACGATGTTTTTTTGACAGAGGCACTGCACCAGGTTAAACCGTCGCCCAACCCAAACGCCAAACCCGGCAGCCGATTTAGTCTTGGTAGCCGAAATCAAAACAAGTCAAAATATATAGAGATTCGAAACTACCCACTTAACACAGATTTAGTGGTTGAGTATGTTTATGATAATCCGTCTCCTGTAAACCGCGGCAGCGGTGGCACCACCGATGCCCGATCAGTCCGAGTGCGGCTGCAGCACAGCCTTATTGAGTTGCCGAATAATAACTATAGACCCCGGAGAGACGATTATCGTGTAGGTTATTTTTTAACACAAATTACAGACATGACCTCCGCAAGCAACACACCATACTTGGATGTAATCCATCGTTGGCACTTGGAGAAAAAAGACCCTGATGCAGACATTAGCGAGCCCAAAGAACCCATAACGTTTTGGATAGAGAATACCACACCATTAGAATTCCGGGATGCTGTTAAAGAAGGGATTATAAGGTGGAACAAAGCTTTTGAGGGGGCCGGATTTAAAAAAGCTATCCACGTGAAAATTCAACCAGACGATGCTGATTGGGATGCCGGAGATCTTCGATATAATGTTATACGATGGACATCATCTCCAAACCCAGCATTTGGCGGCTTAGGTCCCAGTTTCGTCAACCCGAGGACAGGCCAGATCCTTGGAGCCGACATCATGTTGGAGTGGATATATTTTACTTGGCGGGTGAAGTACGAAAAACTATATAACACCAACACAGAACCCCTATTAATAAATAATCAGCTTTGTTCATACGGAGACCTTCTCCACCAGCAAAACCTGTTTGGCCTAACAGCCTTAAAAGGCATTGAAAGCACTGCCAATGCTGAGGGGCTGCTGATTGAAGAGGCCCTTATAAGCCTGGTGATGCATGAAGTCGGGCACACCCTGGGATTAGCTCACAACTTTCAGTCCAGCCAACTTCACTCTCCCAAGACAATCCACGATCGCACCATTACAGAAAGTGTGGGAGTTATTTCTTCAGTTATGGACTATGATCCGGTTAATCTGAACCCTGACCGCGAGAATCAAGGACAATTCTACACAACAAAAGCCGGGCCATACGATCTGTGGGCTATCGAATTTGGTTATTCCTCAACACTAGAAGACACCAAAGAAGAGGAAGCAAGATTAGAAGGGATTCTTGCAAGATCTACTGAACCGGCACTTAGATTTGGAAATGACGCAGATGATATGAGGAGCCCAGGCAAAGGCATTGACCCCCGAATCATGGTGGGAGACCTGACAAACGATGCTATTGGTTACTCAGCCCAGCGTATGGGTCTTATTTTGAGTTTGATGGTAAACCTAAGGGATCAATATGAAGAAGAAGGAGAGACATACCACGCATTCAAGGACGCTTTCAATATTTTGGTTCGGGAATATAGAAACGCCGCAAAAGTGGTGTCTCGCTATATTGGAGGAGTTTATATTGATCGGTCTTTTGTGGGACAGAAGGGTGGCGGCACACCACTGACACCTGTTAGCTACGAAGATCAGAAGCGTGCCATGTCAGTGTTAAAAGAGCATGTTTTCGCCCCGGAAACCCTACTTGCACCCAACGGTATTTATGACTACTTAAGATTTCAAAGAAGAGGGTGGAACCATGGAGGTGGAACAGAAGATCCGAAGCTGCACGAACAAATGCTTAGCATACACAAAACAGTTCTTAATCACTTGCTTCATTCAGTTGTTCTGACGAGGATCAATGACTCTGCACTTTATGAGAATGTGTATTCACTTACAGAGTTCATGGCAGATATGACCGAAGCAGTCTTTGCTGCTGATGTACGAGGTGACATTAACTCTTTCCGCCGCAATCTTCAGGTGGAGTATGTTATACGGTTGGCTGGGATTATCAACGGAGGAAACGGATCATCTTATAATCATTTGGTGAAAGCAACTGCCTATCAAAATTTGCTGGACATTAGGAAAATGGTTGCTAGAAAAAGTGGAGACGAAACCACCACTGCCCACCGTGAATACGTGGTATATCTTATAGATAGCGCTTTGGACGAAGGGTAGGAGAGAAGGATAGTGCAATGAAAGAAAATTTCGAATATATTCGAAATTCAGGTGGTGTTGAAGAGTACAAACTAAAGACTAACGATTTAACAGTATTATTAATGGAAGACCACTCTGCTCCCACAGCAACATTTATGGTCACTTACCATGTGGGGTCTAGAAATGAAGCGGTTGGACACACTGGGGCGACACACCTGCTGGAACATTTAATGTTTAAAGGCTCTGTGGGGTATAACAAGGACAGTGGGAACTCCATATGGAAGGTACTTCAGGATGTTGGCGCTCAAATAAACGCTACCACGTGGTTTGACAGGACAAATTACTTTGAACTGCTTCCAAAGCAACACCTGGACAAGGCGGTGAGCATTGAAGCAGACAGAATGCGTGGAGCATTTCTTAAAGATGAAGATCGTCAGCCGGAGATGACAGTCGTTCGCAACGAGTATGAAAGAGGAGAAAACGACCCGTTCGAAGTACTAGATAAAAACATTTGGGCAACAGCCTATCAGGCTCACCCCTATCACCACCCTACAATTGGGTGGCGAGCGGACATAGAGAACATTTCAACCGACAGACTTAAAGAGTTTTATAATTCATTTTATTGGCCAAACAATGCTACAGCAACAGTAATAGGCGATTTTTCTGTTAATGAAATATTAAGCCTTATTTGGAAATATTTTG
>Ga0208132_1000664_pt1 | contig 15906 bp, 13 predicted proteins | sample ETNtaG_16_FD_185785 | JGI IMG/M metagenome (GOLD analysis project Ga0208132, IMG submission 185785) | Marine microbial and viral communities from oxygen minimum zone, Eastern Pacific Ocean - ETNP201406SV199 (SPAdes) (version 2) | ecosystem: Environmental > Aquatic > Marine > Oceanic ... | reverse complement strand
TGATCGTGAAATGCTTATTTTGCATCGTGGGAAAAACGTATTTGTTATGATGAATTTATATCCTTATAATAATGGACATTTGTTAATTGCTCCCTATTCTCATACAGATAATTCAAATGATTTGGCAACTGAAGACCGTGGCGAAATAATGGAACTTGCAGATGCTTCAATGGAAATCATGAAAAAAACAATGAATGCTGAAGGATTTAACTTTGGTGCAAATATTGGTCGCTCAGGCGGAGCTGGAATTGAAGAGCATATCCATTTTCATGTTGTCCCTCGCTGGCAGGGTGACACCAATTTCATGCCTGTTGTTAGTCATACAAAAGTACAAGTGGACGGTCTAAAAGAAACATATGATAAACTTAAATTTCATTTTGACAATCTTGATTAAAGAGAGGTTTTAATATGCTGCCCTTTGAACGAACTTGGCTTCCCTATCTCTATTTATATGGTGCTGGAGGATTAATATTTATGACAGGTATATTTCTTATTTTAAAATCGAAAGCTTTGAATAGAGTTCATAAAAAACATCGTTATTGGCTAAAAGTGTTAATCCTAGGGTTTATTTGGTATATGGCTATCCATGGTTTACTCTCATTGGCGGCGGTGGGAATCTTACCTATTGGATTGGTTTTTACCATCTTATTTATTTCGGCCGTTTCTATCACTATCTTTCTCATGAGAGCCATTTAAATTAGGCATTAGTATGGAAAATGCTATTCAAACATCACCCATATTTTGGGTTATCATTTTTGGATACTTTGCTTTAATCCTCGGATTTGGATCTTATTTTGCACGGTATAATAAAACAACCAACGATTTTTTCTTTAGCGGCAGGCGTTTCTCCTGGTGGCTGATTACCATGTCCATTGTTGCTACAGGTGTTGGATCCCATAGTTTTTTAAAGTATTCAGCTAAAGCCTATCAACATGGTTTTTCATCTACCATGACCTATTTAAACGATTGGTTTTTTATGCCCTTTTTCTTATTCGGTTGGTTACCCATTATTTATTATACCAAAATCCGTTCCATTCCCGATTATTTTGAGCGCAGATTCAATCCGGGAGTAAGGATTCTAGCTACTATCGCCATCTTGGGATACATGGTTGGTTATATTGCCATTGGATTTTTAACCATGGGGAAAACCTTGGAACCGCTTATTGGATGGGATTTGTATACTATCATTTTTGTTGTGGCCATTATTGCAGGTGTTTATATCACATTTGGAGGACAGACAGCGGTTATTTTCACAGATTTGGCTCAGGGGTTTATCCTTATTTTTGCCGGTATATTGGTTTTTATCCTTGGTATTCAATATTTAGGTGGTTTTGATATATTCTGGAACGCGCTGGGAGTAGATTTTAAGTTGCCGCTAGCTAATTATAATGATCCGCCCAATTTTAATTTTGTAGGTATTTTTTGGCAGGATGGAGTCGCAGGTTCTGTGGGATTTCTTTTTATGAATCAAGGACTTATTATGCGGTTTTTGGCTTGCAAATCCGTAAACGAAGGTCGAAAAGCTGCCGCATTTAATGTCCTGATTTTATTACCCATTTCTACAATTGTTGTATCAAATGCTGGATGGATAGGGAAGGCTATCAGTAAAGTAATGCCCGGAACGTGGCCTGTAGACTTGCAGTATGATCATGTATTTACTTATGTGGCAAATCTCATAACAAGTTCAGAGGTAATGTTTGCGTTTATTATCGCTGCTGTTGCTGCGGCGCTTATGTCTACAGTAGATACACTCATTAATGCAGTGGCGGCAGTTGTCGTGAATGATATTTATCGTCCTCTTGTAAAAGATAGAGATGATAAACACTATTTGAAAGTAGCCATGATTGTATCAGCCGGTGCCACGGTACTGGGTGCTGTGAGTACTATTTTCTTCAATAATTTTCCAACCCTTTACGAAGCGCATGGTTTTTTTCATAGTACTATGACTCCGCCTTTAGTGGTGGCTATTTTTATGGGTATATTTTGGAAGCGATATTCAACACCGGCAGTCATTGCGACCTTTCTCGGTGGCGCATTTTTTATGTGGATCGGCAACGTGTATCCAGAGGTATTTATTGCACCCTTTGATCATGGTATTACCATGAATCCTGACCATCCCTATACATATATTCGTGCTTTATATAATACGGTGGTTTGTGCGGCATCAGGCTTAATTGTCGGCCTGTTGGTGAAACCCAATAAAAACCACACCCATGAGGGGTTGACAGTTTGGTCACTGGATAAGGCAAGAGAAATATTTAAAGGTGGTACCCCAAATGATGTAGAAGGGAAACCGGCTTTGGTCAGTTGGGAATTGAAAGAAGGAGAAGAAGATATTATACGATTTTCTTCAGAAGATATGAAAAGAATGGAAGCAAACGTCGGCGATTTAGTTTATATCACAGATAATCGATGGTGGTTGGGAGGATTGAAGTCGATTCACAGTGTTTTTGGTGAAATACATGAAGAGTCGGGTGTCGTTTATTTAAATCAGACGCAATTAGAAAGCGGAATGTTTCTCAAAGGGAAGATCTTAAAGGCAACAAAAGAATTGTAGCTCTTTGAGACTGGAAGATTATTTTTTAAATTTTCCAGCTTTTTTCAAGAAATAATTTAATAATACGATCCGGAGTAGCTCAGTTGGTAGAGCAGGTGACTGTTAATCACTTTGTCGGGGGTTCGAGTCCCTCCTCCGGAGCCACGTGATAAACGGACATGGAAAATTCATGTCCGTTTTTTCGTTTTTATACAAAATTTATACAAAACACATGAGCAGAAATGAGATTATGACGTCGTTCAGAAAGCACATTTTTTAATGCCTTTACAATTGAGTCAATGTCAAGTATAGGATGTATTCTTCATACCAATGTTTTCCCATTATTCATTATAAACGGTTGACCACCATTGTTTCAAAAAAACATTCATCATTTCTTTGCGGTATTTCATGGGCATTAGATCATTATCTACCGTTTTACAATTTTTTCTAGCTTGTTTTAACAAATTTTCAATAGTTAATGAATGTAATGATTCTTCAATAAGAATCGGAGACATGGACATTCCATTTATACAAATCCTGACAATGTCCTTATTATCCACAACTGCAGCTAAAGTAAGTGACGTAAAATCAAGTGTTTTACGTAAACGAAGCTTTTTAAACCACCATGTTTTTGGTTTTTCTGGAATATTAATTTTTTTCAAAATAGCGTCTTTTTCGAGATGTTGATGAAATATAATACCATCCGGAGAATATAAATCTTTTAATGGAATTTCTTCTTCCCCTTCCTGGTTATGTACAACAACACTGGCATTTAATGCAATTAAAGCTGGAGCTGTGTCTGATACGTTGCGAGAATAACATTTATTTTTTCCCCCAGTCACTTGACAAATATCACCTACATCCCTCATACAGGACCCTACTGCTTGACGCCATTCCTTTGATTGGTTGTAAAATGTGCACCTATTATTGACCAATATATTGCCGCCAATTGTGGCAGTTTTACGTATAACAGGTGTTGCTACAGAGTTTGCAGCTTGTGCTAATAGCGGGAAATGCAATTGAATATCTTTGGAAAGACTTATTTCCTCTAAAAAAGTAAACGCACTCATTTGTAATGATGCATTTTTTACTAGTATTCTTTCACTTACTTCAATAGCGTTTAAATCAATTATAGTTTCACTATTTTCAAGTCCTTGTTTCCTATAAATCTGTAAATCAGTTCCTCCACTGAAATACATGTAATTCCCTGAATTATTCGCTGCTAATTGAAGAGCCTCTTTAATATTAGAAGGATGATAATAACTACCCATAGATTATTTTAGCTCTTTAATTTTGGTGAATATTTTATCAGGCGTTATGGGTAATTCACACATTCGGACTCCAACTGCATCATAAATGGCATTCCCTATTGAAGGAAGTACAGGATGAATTGGCCCCTCACCGGCCTCCTTGGCACCATAAGGTCCTTCGCCATCATTTGATTCTATAATTGTAACATCCATTTCCGGGGTATCTACACTGTAAGGAATTCTATAATCAAAAAAATTAGCATTCATTATCTGGCCTTTCACATAACGCATATCTTCAGATAATGCCTGTCCCAATCCCATATGAATGCTTCCCTCAATCTGTCCTTCTACAGCTAAAGGATTCAGAGCTTTTCCGCAGTCATGAGCTGCCCATATTTTTTCTACGTTTACTTCACCTGTTTCCGGATCAACTACCACTTCAGAAATGAATGCTCCAAAGCTATATGCCGGACTTAATCCTGCTCCAGATCCTTTAAAATCACCACCCAACTTGGGAGATATATAAAATCCACTTTCAACGAAGGCTCCTCTTCCGGCCAAAGCAATTTCCACACCTTCAACCCATGACAGATCCAGAGTTTCATCTTTTGTAAATATTTTTCCATCATTGAATTTTATACTATCAATAGCAATTCCTTTTTCTTTTGCAATAGCTTTTGCTATTTCTTTACGGACTTTTTCAACAGCCATTTTTGCGGCATTTCCTACCATGAAAGTTACTCTGCTGGAATAACTGCCTAAATCTACAGGTGTCGTTTTTGTATCAGCCGCTTCTACTTGTACAAAGTCCATTGGTATACCCAACTCTTCTGCAGCAATCTGTACGAGCATTGTATCACTGCCTTGTCCAATATCACTGGCTCCACTGAACATAACAATTCGTCCATCAAAATCCAGTTTGGCATGGACGACAGTTTGTGGGTAACGATTCCATATAATTGGCAGTGCGCTCCCACTAATAAAAAAACCACAGGCGACTCCCAGCCCATGGCCGTATGGCAGCTTATTGTAGCGTTCATTCCAATCAGATTTTTTGCGCACTGTTTCTAAACATTCCTTTACACCGTTGCTGGTTATTCTGAGTTGTCCCACCGTCAGCGTGTTCTCTGGCAGGAAATTTTTTATACGTAAATCGCAAGGATCAATTTTTAAATCATGTGCCAGCATGTCCAACACTACTTCCACAGCATATCGGGGATTAACAGCTCCATGGCCGCGCATTGCACCGCATTGCGGTTTATTTGTATAAGTCCGCCGTGTTCTAAAACCAAATTTATCAATCTTATACGGTCCTTGTAACAATACCCCATTGTAATATGAAGTCACTACTCCAAAACTTCCGTAAGCACCACCATCTATTATGACATCTGTATCTAAAGCAGTTATGTTGCCTTTTTTATCACAACTGACTGTCATATCAATGTCTGTTGGATGCCTGCCATGGTTTGTTATGAATACTTCTTCCCTTGAGAAAGTGCATTTGACCGGCCGCTTTGTTTTCATTGATAAATAAGCTGTAATCATTTCATGGGCGAAAGGGTCACTTTTACCTCCGAATCCACCACCAAGCGTTGGTTTTTTAACTTGGATTTTGTGTATGGGTAACCCCAAAACCTTTGATAAATTTTTGTGAAGATAATGTGGGACTTGAGTCGCACTGATTACCGTCAATGTTTCATCACCATTCCAAATTGCAATGGTAGAATGGGGTTCGGTAAAAGCGTGGGTCACACCAGCAAACTTGAATTTTTCTTTTCTTACAAAATCAGCAGATTCAAATTCTTTTTCAGGATCATTGAAGCGTAGTTCTGCAGTCTTATGAATATTTTTACCGTTTTTTGTATGGTCGTGAATTTGTTCATCAGGAGCACATGTTTCTAATGAATCAGCAGGGTTCAAAAATTCACGAATTGGTTCATATTTAACTTTTATACCCTGCACTGCTTTTTGGGCTGCCTCAATTGATTCAGCCGCAACAGCCGCAACTATTTCACCTACATAACGAACTTTATCCACTGCCATGGCATTTTCATCCGGGCTAATAGGCAAAACTCCAAATGAAACAGGTATATCTTTTCCGATGGCAACAGCAGCTACTGAAGGGTCTGCTTCAACAGCTTTTATATCAATATTTTTTATTTTTGCATGAGCATATGAACTACGAAGTAATCCTACATAAAGCATATTTGGATAACGAAAATCATCGGTGTACATGGCCTGGCCAGTGGCTTTTTGAACACCATCAATATAAGGAGTCGCTTTTCCTACAGGCCCACTCACGAATTCATTTCCTTAGCAGCTGATTGAATAGCTTCATTGATTTTTTTATAACCGGTACACCGACATAAATTTCCCGAAAGGCTGTTCTTTATTTCGTCTATAGAAGGGTCTGGATTGTTTTCTAAATAAGGTACAGCAGTCATCACCACTCCAGGTGTGCAAAAACCGCATTGCAAACCTAAATTTTTCACTAAATGTTTTTGCACTGGATGTAAATCTTCCCCTGCACTAATACCTTCGATTGTTACTATTTTTTTTCCTACACACCTCATAGTTGGAGTCAGACAACCCAAAACCGGCTTCCCGTCTAAATGTACTGTACAGCTTCCGCATGTGCCTTCATCGCAACATTTTTTAGTTCCAGTTAAATAAAGGCGGTTGCGTAATGTATCAAGAATAGTTTCTGATGAATCCACTAAAACGGTCTGTGAAAATCCGTTTACATTTAATTCAACTTTTTCCATTTAAAAAAGTGATTTATTAAGATGTTCGTTTTAATAACATTGCTACTCCCTGTCCATGTCCAACACATAGTGATGCAATGCCGTATTGTGAATTATTCTCTCTCATGCTGTGTGCCAGTGTAACAGCTATCCGAAGACCGGACATGCCCAGCGGATGACCCATGGCGACTGCTCCACCATGTATATTTAACTTTTCATCAGGGATACCTAACTCTTGTTGACAGGCTAAAACCTGCACTGCAAAAGCTTCATTGATTTCAAATAAATCAATTTCATCTAGAGTCAAACCAGTCTTGTTCAACAGTTTATTAATTGCATAAACAGGCCCCAATCCCATTGTTTCAGGATTTAAGCCAATATTCACTGTATTTTGGATTTCGACTAAAGGTTCCCTTCCAAACTGATTAACAGCAGATTGATTTCCAATCCAGGCCATACAGGCACCATCTGAAATTCCGGAGCTGTTGGCAGCCGTTATAGTACCATCTTCTTTAAAGACAGTCCTCAATTCTCCTAGTTTTTCCAATGTTGATAGGCGAGGTTCCTGGTCATCGGTAACCGATTGACCGTCAGGTAAATCCACAGGAATTATTTCATTAGCAAAAAATCCATTTTCTTTTGCAGAAAAATACCGTTTGTTGGATTCGATTGTAAACAAGTCTTGTGCTTCTCTACCTATTTGAAAATCTTCAACAATTTTCTCAGCTGTTAATCCCATATTCGTCCATTGAAAATCAAATCCGTCAAAAAGCTTTGAATTGTAATCCAAGGCGGCTGTCATAGGTACATGTCCTAAATGCTCCACTCCTCCAACAAGCATTTGGCTGTTGTTACCCGCTTTAATACTGTCTGCTGCCATCTGAAGAGCACTTAAACTTGAACTGCATAATCTGTTAACAGTAGCACCGGGAATTGATTGAGGCAATCCAGCCAGTAGCAAAGTCAATCTAGCTAAATTTTTACCCTGTTCAAGATGCTGCCCTACACATCCGAGATAAAAATCATCAATATTTTTTGGATCAAGCCCCGTGCGTTCAATTAATCCTTGTAACACCTGAACTGATAATTCATCAGCCCGAAGGTTGCTATATAAACCCTTTTCAGGATGACCTCTTCCTATAGGGGAACGACAACCATCAATTAAATACACTTTTTCCATTATATATACTGACCCCCATCTACTTTAATTACTTCTCCTGTAATATGTTTAGCACCATCACCGGATAAAAATGTTATAACTTCAGCAACATCTTCTGGGGTACCAATACGGCCCAATACAATTTCTTTCATGGCTTTTTCCTTAAAATCATCCGGCATACTCTGGATCATTTTGGTAGCGATAAGTCCTGGGCAAACAACATTTACTGTCACATTTGAACGTCCCAATTCCTTCGCTACACTTTTTGATAGTCCTATTACGCCCGCTTTGGCGGCTGCATAGTTTGATTGTCCGAATTTCCCACGCAAAGCATTAATTGACGAAACGGTTATGATCCGTCCATATTTCTTTTCTCTAAAGTTCGGGGATGCAGCACGGATATAATTAAAAACACCTTTTAAATCTGTATCAATTACTTCATCCCACATAGTTTCAGTCATTTTCCAAACAACTTTATCTTGGTTCGCTCCAGCATTATTCACCAGAATATCCAAGGTGCCAAATTTTTCATTAACTTGATCCACCACTTCTTGAGCTTTTGCAAAGTCTGCCATATCAGCTTGAAAATATGCACCTTTCACGCCCATTGCTTCTATTTCTGCTAGGACAGCTTCAGCCCCTTCTTTATTGCTGTGATAAGTGAAGGCGACATGGGCTCCCGCTTGAGCAAAACTTTGGACAATTGCTGTCCCAATACCCGAGCTTCCTCCTGTAACTAATGCAATTTTTCCATCAAGTGTTTTAATCATTTTAATTTCCTATTAATTATTTTTCCATTCTGGGTTTCTTTTTTCAAGGAATGAGTTAATACCTTCATTGGCATCATGGGTTTCCATGAGTTTTTGGGTATACATTTTCGCGAGCGTATTCAGATTCTCTGACAGTGTGTTATTAAACAATGTACGCGCTACACCATTTGCTATACGTATGGATGAGGCACTTTTAGATAAAATATATTTTTCAATCCATTCTTGAGCACTTTCCATCATACTTTGATGATCGTCGAATAATTTGGTCCCCAATCCTGACGACATTATTTCATTTGGCTTCATGCTTCTTCCGGTTAGAAGTAAATCATCTGCTTTAGATTGCCCTATTTTCATGGGTAGGATAAGGGAAGCCGGCGGTGCAAAAACACCGAGATTAATTTCAGGTTGTCCCATTCTTGCGGATTCATCTAAAAAAAGAAAATTACAGAAAATAGCCAATTCCATTCCACCACCCAAACATTGCCCGGAGACCAACGCCATGGTAGGAACAGATAGATCAATCAACGTCTTGAATAGCCCATGAAACTGCTGCAGCATTTCTGGCGCATTTTCTTTTGTATGTTCAGGGACAGAAGCCCCAAAACTAAAATGATCACCGGAACCGACAAATTGAAGTAATTTTACATCTTTACTGATATTTTCAAGTTCAGACTGCAATTCAGCCATCATTTCTCCATCTAATACATTCGCTTTTGGTGCATTTAGTATCAGACGGATGACCTGCCCGTCAAATAGTTCTTCTCTTCTTATTTTTTTCATATCCATTTTAACTTTGCAAAAGTTTTTACTTTGGTAAAATTGCATCCACTAATTCATCATTCCACGGATGCCCTTCAGCCAGCATTTGACGTAGTTTAATAAAGTCAACTTCCCGATTTCCTTTTGGACCTTCGTTAAATGCTCTGAACCCTGCCCGAGCTTCCGTGACCATATTTTGTGCCAGCCAATCTCTGTTAGTTTGGCTATTTTGATCCCAATGTTCCAGCTTCTTTTTTCGAAGACTGTTCAATGTTTTGCTGGTGCATTCAGGCATCAAGTACATCATTTTTGTAGCCAAAGCATTCACAGCATCATCGAGCGGTGTTAAATCAATTTCACCATTCATGAGTTGCTCTTTACCGGATTTGTATTCGTCTCCAGTTTTTTTCTGACCATATACAACATCTCCAGATTCATTAACCCATTTATCCGTCACTAACAGAGGATTGCGTACGACATTTCCATCCACTTTAAGCACAGGCACAGCTTCAGTAATTAGACCAAAATTCTTTGCTTCATACGCTGTCCACATTTCACACAATACACCGCTCTGCATGGCCCGTTCAATGCCAACATAAAGATGCAGGAAATCTGTACTGCCGCCATCGGGAGCGCTGCCATGTTTAGGGCCGGCTTGGCCAAAAACCGCCAAATCACTGGAAACGGTAAAATCGCATGCCATTCCGATTTCCTGTCCGCCAGCAATACGCATACCGTTCACACGACAAATTACTGGTTTATCACAATGTAAAATGGATGTGATCATATCGTTAAATAGACGCATATATTGTTTGTATTCCATGGGTTTCCCGGAATAGTACTCGGCATATTCTTTCGTGTTTCCACCAGTACAAAAAGCTTTATCCCCTACTGCAGAAAAAATAACAGATACAACACTTCGATCATTGGAAGCCTCTCGAAAAGCGAAGATAATTTCTTTTACAGCTGCTGTTGTATATGAGTTATATTGTTTTGGATTGTTCAGAAAAATCCACGCATTGTTTAATCCTTCAACCGGATTACCACTGTTATCCAAACATGGGCGCAATTCATAGATTATTTCGGTATAATCAATATCTGTTAAATTGTGATTGACGAGTGATGTATTCATGTTATTCTCCAATTTGTTTAAAATCCGGTATCATGACCGAACGCTTTTTTAATTTATGGTCTAATGTATTCTTAAATACAGTGTTGATTTCTGATATGGGAAACGATTCTGTAAATGGTTTTATTTTTAATTTTTCTTCAGCAACTAATTGTAAAACATCCGCATACAATTCCGGTTTACATCCCCAGGTGCCGATAATATTTGCATCAAATGCCATGAGATTACTTAATCGGACTTCCAATTTGTCCATGGTGAATCCGACGATGGAAAGGGTAGATGCAATTCCCATGAGCGCATAAGCCAATTCTTGCCCCGATTTGGTGCCGGACATTTCATAAATTTTCCATCGGTTGGATGGCGCACCCATTTCTTGGCATTTCTCCTTCACCACTTTTTTGATTTCCCGTACATCCATCCCGGAAATATTTAATGTTTCATTAATGCCAACCTGTCCAAGTTGGTCTAATTTTTCCTGTGAAATATCCAATGCTAATACTTTTCCGCCAAATATCTTTGCCAGTTGAGCACCATAAATACCCACACCGCCAACACCGATGATAACAGCGAAATCACCTTTTTGGATTTTGCTTTTTACCATGACTTGATAGGGTGTAGATACAGCATCGGCAATGACAGCCAATTCCCATAATTCATGTTGCGCCAAAGCCCCGTCTAAAACTTCCGCTAAATACCGGGACGGAGTAACAACATGACTAGCAAATCCTCCATGAAAATCATTTCCAGGCATCTGCTGCTTTTGACAAATATTGCTTCTTCCGGCCTGACATAAATCACATTCACCACAGGGCATCACAGCTGGAATGATGACAGATTTACCTATTAAATCTGAAGATCCATCTACAACTACACCACTGATTTCATGTCCCAAAATCAATGGAAGCTCATGGCGAGTGGGAACACCGTAATGCCAGAAACTCAAATCTGTATGGCATACACCACATCCTGAAATCTTTACAAGTGCTTCACCTTCTTTCAAAGATGGAATAGATTGTTCTACTAATTCAAAGGGCTGATCTTTCTCAACCATTTGCCATGCATATATTTTACTCATTCTTTAGTGAACTCTCGTCATGATGTTAAGCTTCATTCTTCATTGCCAAAATAGATGCACCCAAGGCAACCATGTATTGGGGATTGGGTGCGATGAAAATGTCCACGTCAAATTCTTCTGATAATAATTCTTGGAGATAAGGGTGAAATGCAATTACACCGCCGCAAAGAATAATGGGGATGTGGGTTTTGACCGGTAATTTTCGTATTCGCGTAACAATGGAGAGATAGATTCCTTTTGCAATTTCTTCGATGGGAATATTATTGAATTTCCATCCCAGTATTTCTGACTTGGCAAAAACAGTACAAAAACTATTAATAATTTTTGACCCTGAAGACAATTTAGCCAGATCACTCATTTCGCCAATTTCCAATTCTGCTTTATCAGCAATTTCAGTAATAAATGTTCCTGTTCCTGCAGAACACTTATCGTTCATATAAAAATTAATCACTTTTCCATCAGGACCGCTTTCAATGATTTTAATGTCTTCACCACCAATATCTATAATGCAATTATGTTCTGGGAATAATGCTGAAACACCAGCAGATGCACAAATGAGTTCTGTTTTTTTAATATCACCATCAAACGTATCCCGACCATATCCAGTCGTACAAATTTGTTTGATTGAAAATTGCTTATTTATTTTTGCCAATTGATTCCTGAACATATCTTTATTTCGGCTTAATGTTGGGATAACGTTATTAAACATAAGGCCACCAGAATCATCAGTTACAGCAAATTTGGTATACGATGAACCTAAATCTATACCAAGAAAATAATCACCCATTATTCTTTTCCTCATGTAAGTGAATTAATGCAGTTATTCCTTGATTTAAAGGTGTATCAATGCCGTATTTTTTTCCATATTTGACAATCTTCCCATTTAACTGATCAATTTCAGTTTTAACACCATTTTCTATGTCAATTAACATAGATGGCTTATGGTCACCTGCTTTTGTAAGATATTCAATAGAAGCACTTCGAAAACCATCTTTTATCTTTATATTTTTTCTTTTTGCAACTTGTATTGATTCATCTATAATTCCTATAACCATATCTACTGTTTCAGGAAAACTCATCACTTCTTTCATAGTGCGGTGTGATATTGCACAAATGCCACTTAGGGCTGAATTAAGGATTGCTTTCTCCCAGACATGGTTTTTTATTTCATTTGAATCACACATTTCTGTTACCAGATTTACTCCATTTAATAAATCGGTAATGGTTTTTGCAAATGGTTCGCCTGTAGACGTAATAGGAGCTATATAATTTGGAGGATTGAAAAAAGTAACATTTACCGTATTGGGGTTTTCCATAGCACCGGCATAATTGATAACCATACGTAATGTTTTATCTTCGCCAAATTTTTCTGCAGCGATTAATTCATTATCTATACCGTTTTGGGCACACATAACAAATAATTTTTCATCATCAGTCTTAGACAGTTGATCAACCACGACTTGCAATACAGTGGTTTTGACGGAAATTATCACTAAGTCCAAATCATGCTTTTTCAATTCATTAACGGAATAACAAACTTTATCCACCTTTACATTTTTTTGAATTGTATTGATTAGTGAAATACCAACTTTCTTTATTTCATCTATTTTTTCCTCATCAATATCACATAATACAACATAAGCTCCTGATTCAATAAAATGAGCAGACAATGTTAATCCAACAGGTCCCGCACCAATGATGCCAATTTTTAATGGAGTTTTTGGATTGTAAGTCATATTTTGGTCACTTATTATATTTAAGTTGTTCGATAAATGTCTCAATTTTTGTTCTCGTCTGCCCTTCGGAAAAAAACCTTAAATCCACTAAATCACCATCAAATGATACAGTGTCAATCCCGGTAGCTTCTTCTACTCTTTTGGGTAAGCCAAATCGACTGTTGGCATTATTAAAACAGGTTTTTGAATCATGAAAAACAACGCCGTCCACTTCGAATTTGCCCATGATATCCTTCATCATTTCCAACTTGGTGTTTTCGCCGCGATTTATGAAAATTTGTGTATAGGCATAAGCCATGGATTCCATTGGATTGTCCGGATCAAAATGATCAAAAACCCAACTATTGCAATAAGTTGAAGCCACAACCGAAGTTTGGTTTTCAGCGAAGAATTCCGATAGAGAACGTAGCCGACCCCACACAGGCATTCCTTCCCAATAGATTCGTACCTTTTCATTGGGGATTGCCCCTTCATTTTGTGCAACCAATTCTTTTAATTCCACCAACGCTTCCTTATAAAAATCGACACAAATTTGAGTTCCTCGTAGAACGACAATGGGTGCCATAAGAATACATCCATCAAAAAATGTAAGAGGAGCTGGCGAATGACTTGCTGTTTCCAGTACTTCTTTCCAAAGTTGAGACCCTTCAAAACTCAATCGGACAGTTTCTGATAATTTTGCCGGATCCAAAGATTTACCAATAATTTTTTCACCTACTTCTACCAATCCTTTGAGCTGATCAGTAACATTATCAATTTCTGCTTGAGTTATTTCTTCTAAATATCTTGGTGGAAAAATACCCACCACCGGGCAATCATATTCCCTTCCAAAAAAATTGAACCATTCCGCAACTTCTCTACATTGATTTGTATTAAAAACAATCAAATCCGGTTTGGGTATGGACTTCAATCCATAAATTTTTGTCAAAGGCGTTTCCTTCATAAGCCAGGCGCCTATATCGGCTGTAAGGTAGGAACAGATTTCGCCGTCATACCCTTCCTGATGGGCTCGGGGAATATATTTTTCCGCTGTCCGAGATGCGCCCAGTAATGCGCCATGATTTTCAGGAAAATAAACTTCGAAGCCCAATGCCCGGAGTATTTCAGCCGGTCCGGCGCTTGTGCACCAGGCAATGGGAGATTTCATTCCAGTAAAATAGTCTTTTAATAATTCTTTTAATGCAATTTGAGATTTTAATTGAGCCATTTCTTATTCCATATTTATGATATAAACATCTTCTGATTTCGATTCCAAAGGGTTATAAAGAGATTCGATTTCCGCTTTAAATACTTTTCCCACAACATTGGGCGCCAGTTTCATTGATGGTGTTAATTCTTCGTTTTCTATACTTAACTCGTAGTCAATTAGCATTGCTTTTTTATAACGGGAAAATTTGGTGTCATTGGCATTGTTCCACTTCATCAAGCAATTAGACAAACAGTCAAAATAGTCATCCATTCCTTCAGGGCATTTACAATCTTGCGAAAGGAGAGACTCGTCGGGTTTTTGGGAAAATAAACTTTTATTGGGGAACACCAAAAGAACTGGATGATTTTTCCCCCTTCCGTAGAGATAGGCATGGGCAAGGTAGGCACAATCTTTTGCAATGAGATTTTCCACTTCAGTTGGAACGACTTTTTCACCATTGATTAATTTAAAAATCCTATCCTTCCGGGAAATAAGTTTTAAGCCTGTTTTGGTGTATTCGCCCACATCACCCGTTTTAAACCAATCATCTTCTACCAAAACTTCTGCTGTAGCCTCTGGATTATGATAATAACCAGTCATTACATTTGGACCTTTAACCAGGATTTCACCGTCATCAGCTATTTTTACTAAAACACCCGGGATTGGTTCACCAACAACGCCTTGTTCTCGTGCTATCGTCGGATCAGTAATCGTACAGCATGGAGATGTTTCCGTTAATCCCCAACCTTCCACCACAGGAATCCCGTGATCTTCAAAGAGGTCTGCAATATTTTTTGGTAAGGGTGCTGCAGCTGTAAAAACGAAACGCAAGTCATCATGAAAGATCATTTCTTCCACTTCTTTGTCCTGCATCACGCGTGTTGCAATGGCTTGATAAATTCGCGGGACGCTGAAAAAAACGGTTGGTTTTACTTTCTTCCAATTATTGAGAAGGATATCCAAATCTTTCCCATATCCATGCTCAAGGGATAAAACAGCGCCATTTACAACTGCAGCAAATTTTTCGAAAATCCCTCCAAAACTATGATGCCATGGAAGATAAGATAAAAACCGATCCTGATGATTTAAATCCCATAACGCTTTCATAGCAGCCTGCTGGGAAAGAATATTTTTATGGGTTAATTGCACACATTTTGGCAATCCCATGGTTCCTGAAGTATACATCATTAAAGAAACAGTATCAGGATGGATATCTAACCCCATTATCTCATTCGATTTTGGTTCATGAGAAATTAAGTCTGCAAAGGGGACAAGGTTGATAAGATCATGATTTCCTAAAGAAGAGAAATGGATGATTTTCTTAATGTTTTTTGGAGATTTTATTTTTTCGAATTGATCTTGATCAGCAACAGCTGCGAAAGTGGATTCACAAAATTCTAATAATCTATTGGCTTGATCGGCTGGATATCCGGAAAAAATGGGGACAGAAATTCCGCCCAATGCCATGACAGCCAGTTCAATTTCCAGCATTTCTTGGCAGTTTTTGGAAAGGAATGCCATTTTGTCGCCTTGTTTAAATCCGTTGGACAATAGCCAAC
>Ga0208132_1000662_pt1 | contig 15911 bp, 18 predicted proteins | sample ETNtaG_16_FD_185785 | JGI IMG/M metagenome (GOLD analysis project Ga0208132, IMG submission 185785) | Marine microbial and viral communities from oxygen minimum zone, Eastern Pacific Ocean - ETNP201406SV199 (SPAdes) (version 2) | ecosystem: Environmental > Aquatic > Marine > Oceanic ... | reverse complement strand
AAATCAATTGACCTAAATCAAATAACCTAAATAGATAATCTTTATTATTTACTTAAGGAGATTTTTAAAATGAATGTTGCATTAGTAGTGGTTTTATTTTTTTTAGTTATCGTAGGGACCGTTGCATTTCATTTTTTTGCTTGGGATACCGGTTGGTGGTTTTCACCACTTGCTTCTAACTGGAGCAGTATTGATAATGCAATTATCATTACATTTTGGGTTACTGGTTTCGTGTTTGTAGTTCTTAGTTTATTTTTAGTTTATTGTTTATGGAAATATCGTTACCAAAGAAATCGAAGATCAGAATATAAACCTGAGGATAAAAAGTTAGAAACTATACTTGTTGTGGTATCAGCAGTAGCTGTCGCAGTTTTACTTGCGCCAGGACTTTCTGTGTGGAATAATTATATAAAAGTTCCAAAAGACGCAGTTACAGTAGAGGTGTTAGCTTATCAATGGGGATGGAATTACAGATTGCCTGGTGAAGATGGCGTTTTGGGTAAAACCAACATTCGTAACATATCAGATGACAATCCTTATGGATTATATTTAAATGATCCATATGGTAAAGACGATCTAATCGTTCAAGATGCAGATCTTCATTTACAGCTTGATGTTAATGTAAAATTTCTTTTACGATCTATAGATGTTTTACACAATTTTTATGTTCCAGAATTTAGAGCAAAAATGGACATGGTTCCTGGTTTGGTGACTTACTATTGGATTACTCCAACCAAAACAGGAGAATATGAAGTTCTTTGTGCTGAACTTTGTGGAATCGCTCACTATGCGATGCTTGGAACAGTTGTTGTAGAAGAAGAAAAAGATTATTCTAACTGGCTAGATCAACAGATGTCTTTTGAACAAACCTTAGTTCAAAATAAAATTAAAAACAAAACAATACAATTAGCGGAAAAGTAAAATGAATTTAAAGTTATATTTAACAATGATACGAGGTAGCAATAATGTCTAACACTTCCATTTCACCGGCCGAAAGTCCAGATCAAGAACTTTACCACTCTAAAAGTTGGTGGACGACGTATGTGTTTTCTCAAGATGCAAAATATATTGGAGTTCAATATCTCTGTGCTGCAACAGCAATTGCTTTGGTAGGATTGGTACTTTCAGTGTTGATGAGGATACAGTTGGCTTATCCAGAGCTCAATGTTTTAAATCCTTCGACATATTACCAATCTATTACTATGCATGGAATGATCATGGTAATATTTTTTCTTACAGCATTATTTTTAGGAGGATTTGGAAATCTTCTTATTCCACTGATGATTGGCTCTAGGGATATGGCTTTCCCTTATGTGAACATGATGAGTTTTTGGGTGTTTGCACTATCATTATTGGTTTTAATGGCAAGTTACCTTGTTCCTGGAGGACCCACAGGAGCTGGGTGGACTTTGTATCCACCTCAATCGATAACAACCGGAACACCTGGAAATCTTTGGGGATTAGTGTTGATGCTTGTATCTGTTGTTCTTTTTATAGTTGGTTTTACAATGGGTGGTTTGAATTATGTAATTACTGTTTTGCAATCTCGTGCACGTGGAATGACTTTAATGAGAATGCCGCTTACTGTTTGGGGTATTTTTGTTGCTACTATTATTGCACTACTAGCTTTTCCAGCACTTTTTGTTGGTGGTTTAATGCTGTTGCTGGATACGGTGATAGGAACAAGTTTCTATATGCCAGCTATAATTGCAACCAGCAATTTTGGTAAAGATCTTTCAACCGGTGGAGGCAGCCCATTATTATTTCAACATTTATTCTGGTTTTTTGGTCATCCAGAAGTTTATATTGTAGCTTTACCAGCTTTTGGAATTGTTTCTGATCTATTTTCAGTTCATGCAAGAAAAAATATTTTTGGTTATCGAATGATGGTTTGGGCTATCATTGCTATTGCAGTTTTAAGCTTCATTGTTTGGGCTCACCACATGTATATAGCAGGATTCACACCATGGTTTGGATTCTTTTTTGCAACAACAACATTAATGATTGCTATTCCAACCGGTATTAAAATGTACAATTGGCTTTTGACTCTTTGGAGAGGAAATATTCATTTTACGGTTCCAATGCTATTTGCATTGGGTTTTTTTATAACATTTCTTAATGGAGGATTAACGGGCATGTTTATGGGCAATGTGGGTACCGATATAGCTTTATCGGATACCTATTTTGTTGTTGCTCACTTCCATTTTACTATAGGTATAGCTCCTGTACTTGTCGTATTTGGAGCAATATATCATTGGTTTCCTTTAATGACAGGACGTATGTTAAACGAAGGTTTGGGAAAACTTCATTTTTGGATAACATTCATTGGTGCCTATATGATTTATTTACCAATGCATTATCAAGGATTGCAAGGAGTACCTCGAAGATATTTTGAAATGTATGATAGTGTACATGCTACATCATCTGGCTTGAATGAATTTATCACAATAGTCACTATAGTTGTTGCAGTAGCTCAACTAATATTTTTTTATAATGTGATTAACTGCGCTCTTTCAGGAAAAAAAGCAAAAAGAAATCCTTGGAATGCTAATTCTTTGGAATGGCAAACACCACAAATGCCACCTAAACATGGTAATTGGGGTAGAGAGCTACCAGTAGTTTACAGATGGGCATATGACTTTAGTGTTCCTGGTGCAGATAAAGATTATATTCCACAAAATGTTTCATCAAGAAACATTGGTAAAGCAAAGGTTGAAAAAACATGAGGAAAGGAAAGTAATAAATGAATGGTGCAATAAATAAACTTCCTAAAGGATGGGATGGATTAACCAGCGATTTTAGTTCGGATCAAAAAGCTTTTAAAGGAATGTCATGGGGCAAAGCTATGATGTGGATCTTTCTTCTTAGTGATACATTCATTTTTAGTTGTTTATTGATATCTTATTTGACAGGCCGAGCATCCACCACAGCACCTTGGCCAGATGCAAGTATAGTTTTTGGACTTGAGATGTTTGGCACAAGTGTTCCACTTTTGCTTATTGCAATTATGACATTTGTTTTAATTTCAAGTAGCGGAACAATGGCAATCGCTGTGAAGTATGGTTATGAAAAAAATCGTAAATTATGTGCAATATTTTTGCTTTTGACAGCATTATGCGGTGCCGCTTTTGTTAGCATGCAAGCGTTTGAATGGACAAAACTAATATTAGTTGAAGGTCTTCGTCCGTGGGCAAATCCTATGGGAGCAGTTCAATTTGGTTCTTTCTTTTTTATGATAACCGGTTTTCATGGTACGCACGTAACTGTAGGTGTAATTTTTCTATTGATCATGGCAAGAAAAACTTGGAGAGGAGATTTTGATACAGGACGAAGAGGCTATTTTACTACTATGAAATCAGATTATGTAGCAATTGAAATTATGGGCCTATACTGGCACTTTGTTGATCTTGTGTGGGTCTTTATTTTCGCATTTTTCTATCTATGGTAAAAAAAAGGTAAAGGTAAGGTAAAATGACATATTATAGTAAACAAAAAGTTAAAACACACAAGATTGGTATTTATCTGTGGATCTGGGGACTGTTATTCGTTTTTAGTTTTTTTTCCTACATGGTTGATTATTTAAATTTTGAGGGTTCACTTAGATGGACTTTAATTGTGCTATTTATGCTTTCAAAAGCAGCGTTAATAATTGCAATTTTTATGCATTTATTTTGGGAACGTTATGCAATTGTAAATGCTCTTTTATGGCCAATGACTCTTATGTTGCTTTTTGTTTGGATAATGGCTGCAGAATCGGAGTATACTTTATTGACAAGATTATTTTATTTTGTAATAGGAAGTTAATAAAAAAATAGGAATTCAATTGTCTTACAATCAAAGTAAATCAAAAACATTAAATATAAATCTTTTTAGTTATTTAAAAGGTTTATATGAGCTTATGAAGCCAAGAGTTATGTCTCTTGTGATTTTTACTTGTGCAGTAGGATATTTAACATCAAATTCAAATTTAGGAACTTTAAACGCAATTATTGGAATTTTTTTGGTTACCTTAGGAGCTGGAGCTTCTGGTTGTTTAAACATGTGGTATGAGTCTGACATTGATGCTTTAATGACCAGGACATGCTTGAGACCGATTCCAACTGGCAAAATAAAGAAAAACCATGCACTAATTTATGGAATTTTTCTAACAATTTTTTCTGTTGTTACTTTGAATTATTTTGCAAATACTTTATCAGCCTTTCTTTTGCTAAGCACTATTTTATTTTATTTGTTCGTTTATACGATTTGGTTAAAAAGAAAAACACCACAAAATATTGTAATAGGTGGTGTAGCTGGTGCTTTACCGCCCGTAATAGGTTGGACGATTGCAACAAACTCAATTTCACTTGAACCAATATCTTTATTTTTAATTATATTTTTTTGGACACCATCACACTTTTGGGCATTAAGTATATATAAAGCTGATGACTATAAAAAAGCAAAAATACCAATGCTACCAGTCTCTGATGGTGTTGAAAAAACTAAACTTTATATATTTGTATATTCCCTTTTAATGTTACCGGTTATTATATTTCCTTACCTAATCAATTTTTCAGGATTGGTTTACTTTATTCCCGCTCTTTTACTTACAATTTATTACAATTTTATATGTTATGATCTATTCACTTATAAAAAAAATAAATTTGATCCTAAAAAAGCAAAAAAAATTTTCAGCTACTCAATTTTCTATCTTTTTTTGATTTTTGTATTATTCCTGATAGATAGTTCAATTTAATATTGCCACCCATATTAATTGGGAGTATCAATTAATTCTTATGAAATACGTAAGCACTAGAAATAGTCAAAAAGAATTTAACTTTAAAGAAGTATTTATTAAAGGACTAGCTGACGATGGTGGCTTGTTTGTTCCAAAATCACTAAAAAAATTCACTGAAGAAGAAATAAATAATATGAGCAATTTAAATTATAGAGAGCTTGCTGTAAAAATTATGTTTCCTTTTTGTGGTGATTTTATTTATGAAAATGAACTTAAAAACATCGTAGAAAAATCTTACTTAAAATTTAGAGAAGATGACATAGTAAAAATTACTGATATTGGAAATCATAAACTGCTAGAGTTATTTCATGGCCCAACTTTGGCTTTTAAAGATATCGCCATGCAATTTATTGGTAATCTCTATGATTTTTACCTAAAAAACAATAATCAAAATATTAATATTATAGTTGCAACATCGGGTGATACTGGAGCAGCTGCCATTGATGCAATCAAAGGCAAAAAAAATATGAATATTTTTGTTCTGCATCCAAATAATAAAATTTCTAAAATCCAAAGAAAATTAATGACAACAGTAAAAGATAAAAATGTATTTAATATAGCAATCGATGGTAACTTTGATGACTGTCAAAACTTAGTAAAATCTATGTTTGAAGATTTAGATTTTTCCAAATCAATTAAAATGTCAGGTGTTAATTCAATAAATTGGGCAAGAATAATTGCTCAATCTGTTTATTATTTTTATTGTTATTTGAAATTAGATAAAAAAAAATCAATAAATTTTTCTGTGCCTACTGGTAATTTTGGAGATGTCTATGCAGGATACTTATCAAAAAAAATGGGTCTACCCATAGGTAGATTGATCGTTGCTACAAATCAAAATGATATTTTGCATCGAGCAATATCATCAGGAAAATATATAGCTAACCAGGTTGAGCAAACAATTTCACCAAGCATGGATATTCAAGTAGCAAGTAATTTTGAAAGATTAATCTATGATGTTCTCGATCAAAACTCTAATAAAACTAAAGATGCTATGAATAAATTTAAAAAAGAAAAAAAATATATAATTGATGACGAAAGTATTGCTAGGATTAATAATGATTTTTTATCAGAAAGTTTAAATCAAAAAGAAACATTAGAAGTAATCAAAACAAATTATGAAAAACACGGTGTTATTTTAGATCCACATACAGCAGTTGGATTGGGAGTAGTAAATAAATTAGGTTTTGACAAAGATTGTGTAATTTTATCAACTGCACATCCATGTAAATTTCCTGAAGCAATCAATCAAGCTATTCAAAAAAATGAAAATTTACCAGAAGAATTAAACTATATTTTAGACGAAAAAGAAAATTTTGATATAATTGAAAATAATTTAGAGACAATAAAGAATTATATAAATCAAAAACTAAATGCAAATTAAAATTAGTTTAAATTAGCCGCTTTTCTAGCAAGCAAATCAACTTCCTCATTAATTAGATTCCCAGCGTGAGCTTTTATCCAAAACCATTTTATTTTATGATTTTCAACAAGATTATCTAATTCTTTCCAAAGCTTAATATTTTTTACCTTTTTTTTTGATGAAGTTTTCCAGCCATTTTTTTTCCATGAATTAATCCATTCCGTTATTCCCATTTTCAAATATTTTGAGTCAGTATAAATTTCTATTGTTTTACTGGCCGGTATTTTTTTTAACGCTTGTATAGGAGCTAATAATTCCATTTGATTATTTGTCGTATTCTTTTTACTTCCTTTAATCTTAATTTTTTTTCCATCGATAAAAATAATTGCAGCCCAACCTCCTTTTCCAGGATTACCTAAGCAAGAGCCATCAGTGTAAATTTTAATCATTAATTTATATATTTTTTAAATAGATTGATTTTTGAATGAAATAAAAGTTTTTGAATATATTCTTTTGGGTCTTTAATTTTAATTATTGCATGTTTTGGAGTATTTGAATAATCATACACTCTTGTTAGAAGATATCTTAATGCCGCACCCTTACATAGCACGTTAAAATATTTTTTTTCATTTATAGTTAACTTTCTCAATGTTTGATAGCCTCTTAAAAAATTAGATGATTTTTTTTTATCTAATATAAACTTATTCTTTTTTTTTATAAAACAAAGAGCATTAATACAAATTGCCAATTCATATGATAAAAAATCACTTGAAGAAAAATAAAAATCTATAAAACCATAAAATTTATTTTTATAAAAAAAAATATTATCTATAAATAAATCACCATGAATAATTCCTCTAGGGAGATTTTTGGGCCAATTTTTTTTAATTTCAGATAAATTTGTTTTCATCAATGTAATTAAATTAAAGTGTATTTTTTTACTTCTATAGTCAATTTTGTTTAATAATTTTGACCATCCATTTAAAGATAATGAATTTTTTCTAAATAACTTCAATTTTTTCGAAGCAATATGAAGTTTGGCGATATTTTTACCTACAGTATAACAATCCTTTGAGCTTAATTCATGTTTATCTTTTCCTTCAAGAAAGGTTACAATGCATGCATTTTTATTTTTAATTTTAAATAAATAATTTCCTTTAGTGGTTGCCAATGGTTCTGGACATTTAATTTTTAATTTAGACAAACCATGCATTAGATTCATAAAAAAAGGCAAATCTTTTGAATGAACTCTTTTTTCAAAAATTGTTAATATATATTTTTGTTTTTTTGTCTTTAAAATATAATTTGTATTTTCAATTCCTTTTCGAATACCCTTGAATGAAATAATTTTTTCAATATAAAAAGTTTTTTCAATCAAAGAAATATGTTTATTATTTATTTTTGTATATACTGCCATTTAATTTAGTTTTCCTGGAATTTTAAATGTTATATTTTCTTTAATAATTTCTATTTTCTTTATTTTAACTATAAAGGTTTTTTTTAACTCATTAATAAAATTTTGCACTAATATTTCTGGGGCAGACGCGCCCGAAGATATTCCAATTGTTTGACATTCTTTAATTTTATTAATTGGAATTTTACTATCCGCATGAATTAATTCAGAATATTTACATCCCGATTGACTTGCAACTTCTACAAGCCTTAATGAATTAGAAGAATTTCTACTACCAATTACAAAAAATATATCACATTTATTTGCTATACTTTTTACTGCTGACTGTCTATTGGTGGTAGCATAACAAATATCTTCTTTAGCAGGTTCTTTTATATTTGGAAATCTTTTCTTAAGAGTAATTATTATATTTTTAGTATCATCAACTGAAAGAGTAGTTTGAGTTACAAAAGCTAAATCTTTATTTTGTTCTTTATAATTTTCTGCATCTTCAACAGTTTGAATAAGATCAATTTCACTTTCCGGTAATTGCCCCATTGTACCGATCACTTCAGGATGATTTTTGTGACCTATTAACAAAATATGAAAACCTTTTTTATTTAAATTTTCAGCTTCACGATGAACTTTTGATACCAACGGACAAGTTGCATCAATATATTCCATATTTAACTTTGAGGCTTCTTTTGGAATTGACTTAGGAACGCCATGTGCAGAAAATATTACAGGTCTTGATTTATCTTTTATTTCATTAAGTTCATCTACAAAAATTGCCCCATTTTTTTTTAAATTCTCAACAACGTGTTTATTATGTACAATTTCGTGTCTGACATATACTGGCGTTCCATATTTTTTAATAGTTTTCTTTACAATTTCTATTGCCCGATCTACGCCAGCACAGAATCCTCTTGGCGAAACAAGATATATTTTGATTTCTTTATTTTTCATTATTATTTCTAATAAATGGAATCAGAAAAACTAAATTAGCAAAAAGGAACAAAATACTTCCAAACATGGTCCAAAAATTTACAATACTGGAAATAATAAAAGTAATTGCTATTGAATTCATAGTATAAATTTATATTTTTTTTTTAAAAAAAGTAAGAAAATTATAAAATAAATTTAAGAATTAATTTTTTTTAGTTCCAATTTTGCTTCTTCTAAATTTTTTTCAAAAAGAACATCAAGTTTTGATTTGTCTACTGATGTAGAAATGATCTTTTTAACCGACTCCATTGCTATTTTTACAGAAGCATCTTTTATTTCTTTTAAGGCATTTTCTTTTATTTGAACAATTTTTCTCTCAGCTGATATTTTTTTAATTTCTGTAGATCTATGAAACTTGTCGTTTATTTCAATTATTAATTTTTCACCATCTTTTTTTGCTTGATTAAGTATTTCATCACATTCAAAATTAGCCCCATCCAGTTTAGTTTGTGCATTATCCAAAAGATTTTTAGCCTCAGATCTTAGCTTTTCACTTTCATCTATTTCGTTTTTAATCTCTAAGATAAGCTTATTTAGTAACTCATTTATTTTTTGAGGAACTTTTAAATATATTAACCCTACAAAAAACAGTACAAAAGAAACACCTACCCAAAATGTTGCATCAAATGCCATAGTTTTTTTCCTTAACTTTTCTTGAGATATTCTCAACAATTGCAAAAATACTACTATTATTTACTTCGACACCAATCAATTGTTTTACCAGATCTGATGAAGCCTCAACCGCAATTTTATTTATTTTTTCTGGTGATTTATTCTTAAGATCTATAATTTCTTTTTCTGCTTTTTTAATTTCTTCATTTATTTCGTTTTCTAAAACTTTTCTTTTTTTGTCGATATCTTTAAGAATTTGTTCACGAGCTTTGCTAAAATAATTTTTTGCTTCATTTTTACTATCAAGTATTATTTTCTCATATTCAACTATTTTATTTTCACTCTCTTCCCTTTGTTTTTCTGCGGCTCCAATATTTTCTAAAATTTGAGATTTTCGTGCTTCTAGGTTTGCACTTATTTTTGGTAAAATCATTTTTGAAAGAATAACAAATAGGACTCCAAAGACAATTATCAGCCAAAAGATTTGTGAAATCCAAAACTCAGGATTGAGTTGTGGCATTCCACTACTTTCAGAACTTTCTACTATGCCAGTAAATAGAAAATTTAGAAATATTAGATGAGAAAATAATCTAAGTAGCATCAATTAAAATGCAAATAAAATAATTAATGCAATAACTAATCCAAACAAGCCTGTGGCTTCAGCAAGTGCGAAACCTAAAAGTAAGTTTGGAAACTGTTTTTGAGCTGCTGACGGGTTTCTCATTGCTCCAGAAAGGTAATTACCAAAAATAATACCAATTCCTACTCCAGCACCAGCCAACGCAATTGCTGCTAGTCCTGCTCCAATCATTTTTGCTGCTTCTAGTTCCATTATATCCTCCTTTAAATTGTTAATGGTGTAAATTTAGTGCATCGTTTAAGTAGATGCATGTTAAAATTGCAAAAACATATGCTTGAAGAAAAGCAACTAATATCTCCAAACCAGTTAAAGCAACTGTAAAACTTAGAGGGAGCCATCCCCCAATTATTCCAAGGCTTACTACAAATCCTCCAAATACTTTCATCATAGTATGTCCAGCCATCATATTAGCAAACAATCTTACTGATAAACTTATTGGTCGACTCAAGTAAGAAACAACTTCTATTATCACGATTAAGGGCAATAAAACCATCGGCACTCCACTTGGAACAAATAATTTTAAATAACCAAATCCATTTTTGATAAATCCAATTATAGTGACTCCTAAGAATATGAATGCTGCCAAAACAAAAGTGACTATTATGTGGCTGGTTACTGTAAATGAATAAGGGATCATTCCAAACATGTTGCAAAACAGAACAAACATAAATAATGAAAATATGAAAGAGAAATAAGGTTTTGCTTTTGAACCAGCTGTGTCACTAATCATTTTAGAAATAAACGAGTAACTTAGTTCAGCAAGTAGCTGGATTTTATTAGGGATTAATGAATTTTTTTTTGATCCAAAATTAAAAATTAACAAGATCGCAATAGAGCTAACAACCATAAATAAACCAGCGTTTGTAAAAGATATGTCTATTTCACCTAGTTTTATTTCAGGACCAATTCTATAAACATTGAATTGGTGCATTGGATTTGTTGCCATAAAATATAATTCCCAAGTTTATTTTTGCATATTCTTTGCAGATTTGATAACGTTCATTATTCCAGCAATCACACCTACGAAAAAAAAAATTAAAATTAACCACGGTTTAGTATCAAACCAATTGTCTAAAATAAACCCAATAATTGTCCCTACAGCAACTGCGGCGACAAGTTCTGCACTTAATTTAAACGCTGTTCCAAGGCTTGATACAGGTTTGTCATTTTCCTTGGAATTTTCTCTGTAAGCTTTATTTTTTGCAATTTCTAGGCGAGTTTTAAAGGAATCTTTAGTCATTTTTTATGCAACCATACCCTCAGCCTTTTGCAAGTCTACTGCAACTAGCTGACTTATTCCCTTTTCAGGCATAGTTACTCCATATAGTCGATTCATTTTGGACATGGTAAGAGAATGATGAGTAACAATAACAAACTTTGTGCTTGTAATTTTGGTTAATTCTTCCAGCAAGCTACAAAATCTAGTTACGTTTGCATCGTCCAGAGGAGCATCAACCTCATCTAGAACACAAATAGGAGAAGGGTTTGTTAAGAACACAGCAAAAATTAATGATAAAGCTGTTAAAGCTTGCTCCCCTCCTGATAGCAGAGTTATAGATTGCAATCTTTTTCCTGGTGGACTCACGAGCATTTCGAGTCCAGCATCTAAAGGATCATCAGAATCTACTAATTCCAGTTTAGCATTTCCTCCGCTAAATAATTTTGTGTAAACATCGCTAAATTTTCTGTTCACTTTCTCAAAAGCTTCTAAAAGTCTTTCTCTTCCTTTTTGATTTAGTTCATTAATACTATCTTTTAATTTTGTAATTGCAGCAACGAGGTCTTGTCTATCTTTTCCAATTTTCTTTATTTCAGTTTCATATTTACTTGTTTCTTCATCTGCTCTTAGGTTTACTGCACCTAATTTCTCTCTTTCTCTTTTTTTGGCATCTAACAATTCTTCTTGTGCAACAGTATCAGGAAGCTCTTTATTATTTTCGAGATTGGAGAATTCTAAAATATTATTTTCATTTAAATTCAATTCAGTTTGAACTCTTTCAAGTAAATCATCTCTTCTTTTTTTTAATCCATCTATAGTAGCTCCTGAACTAGCTTTTTTTTCTCTAATTTGAATTGTATTTTCTTTAGTGTTATTTAATTCAGTTAGTAAAGTTGAAATTATATTATCTGTTTCTTCAATTGCTATTTCATTTTCTTGCTTTTCTTTTTTTGCCAATCTTAAGCTTTCTGAAATTCGACCTTTTTTTTCTGCTTGGGTTTGAGGTTGTTTTTCTAATTCTGTTAGTTTATTTAAAAGTTTATTTTTTCTTTCATTTAATTGTTTAAACATTTTTTCTGAATTAGATAATAAATTTTTCCAGCTCTCAATTTCTATTTTAATTGTTTTAATTCTTTCATTTCTTTTAAGTGATTCTTGTTTAATGCTTTGGTTTTTACTATAGCTGTCGGCGTAAGCTTCTTGAAGTTCTTTGACATTCTCGTTTTTAGAATTTATTTTAGAAATTTTATCATTATTTTCATCGCCAATTATATTTTGTATTAGAAATGATAAGCTAATTTGGCATTCGTCCAGTAATGCCTGTGCATCATTTATTTTTTGTTCATCTATAAAATTTTTGGATTTAATTATATTATCTTTAACTTCATTAATTACATTAATATTTTTCTTTAAATTTTCAGAATTGAAAGCCTCAAGAATCACCGCAACTTTTTCTTGCTCATCCCTTAATTTACTTTTTGCTATTTCTAAGTCCTTATTAGTTAGCTTTTCAGTTTCATAGTACTTTGAGTCTATTTCTATCAACTCATTCTTTTCCTCTTTAAGCCTTTTTTCATTTGAATTAGAATCAATTACTATGCTTTTTTCCCTGTCTATATCCTCATCTATAGTTTTTAATGACTCTTTTATATTATCTTTCTCTATTTTAATTCTTTCGCTTTCCTCATCTAAACTTTGTGATTCAAGATTAAGCCTTTGAATTCTAGATAAATTTTCTATATTTTTTTCTCTAATTGGATTTACTTTTTCGGTTTCAACTTTAATTTGTTTTTCAAATTTTTCTATTTTCTCATTATATTTTTTAACTTCATTTTCTGCATCATTATTAATTTCATTTTCAAGATTTATCTCATGATCAATATCTTTTAATCGCAAATAATATAAACCAGCTTCAATTTTTTTAATTTCTTCAGAAATTAATTTATACTTTGTTGCTTCTTCTACTTGTTTTTGTAAATTAAATAGCTGCTTTTCTTGTTGTTTTCGTAATTCATCTGCACGTTTTAAATTGTTTTCAGCGGCTCCCAATCTAAGTTCTGCTTCATGTCTTCTTACATGAAGGCCGACAATACCTGCGGCTTCTTCTAATATGGCTCTTCGATCTACTGGTTTAGCTGTTACTAATGCTCCAATTCTACCCTGGCTTATCAAAGAAGGCGAGTGAGCACCGGTTGACAAATCAGCAAAAAACATTTGAGCATCTTTTGCTCTTACTTCTTTGTCATTAATGTAAAATTTTGAGCCTTTATCTTTTTCAATTTTTCTTCTTATTTGAATTTCATCCAAATCTCTATACTGATGAGAACCATCCTTATTTTCATTTGATAAAGTTATTGAAACTTCTGCAATATTTTTTGAGGGCTTGTTGGAGGTTCCTGAAAAAATTACATCTTCCATACCTGACCCACGCATACTTTTTGCCGAAGTTTCCCCCATACACCATCGTAGAGACTCAACTATATTTGATTTACCGCAGCCGTTTGGCCCAACGATTCCTGTTAATCCTTCTTTTATAAGAAAGTTAGTTTTTTCAGCAAAGGATTTAAATCCATTAAGTTGGATTTTTTTAAACTCCATTCACTAACTTATATCAGTTTTTCTAGTGTTTTTTTTAAATTTTTATAGTTTATTGGTTTATCAAACTTTTTATCATTAATTATTAAGGTTGGAGTGCTCTGTATATCGAACTTTTTTACACCGTTGATTCGATCATTTAAAACATGATCTTCAATTTCTTTGTCTTTAATGCATTTATCAAAATCAATACCAAAATTTTTTGAATCAATGAGATTTTTTAAATTTTTATTAACATCTTCAATTTCTTTTCCTTTTACCCAGTCTTTTTGGTTTTTATAAAGAAAATGTAATATATTTGATTTTCCATCATTTTGACAATGTGCAACTTTCGATGCATTGAAAGCAGCTAAATCGAGTGGAAAATTTCTAAATTCAATTTTTACCAATCCTTTATCTATAAAATCTTTTTTTAAGTCTGGGTAAACATTTTTATGAAAATTTGCACAATGACCACAAGTTAAAGATTCATACACAATCAATTGAATTTTTGCATCAACATTTCCTTCATAAATAACTTTTATGTTTGTCTCTAAGCTTACTTTTTCTTTTTTGCCACCAACATTATCTACTTGTTGATCACATCCTGCTGAACTAAAAAAAAATAATAGGACTACTAAAAATATTTTTTTCATCTTTTTTTAAACAGTTTGCTTAGTTCAATTAATGAATTTTTAACTTTATCATTTTTAATACTAGAAATTTTTTCAATATATTCGTTTTTTGTCACATCTTTATTATAATTTTCTTTCAATTTTTCTTGTTCACCTTCAAAAGTAATTAATTTTATTTTTTCAACAACATTATAACCAAAGAAAGTATTCATTTTATCAATAATTAATTTTTTAGAGTATTCCATATCTACTTCATGGCCTCTTTTAATCATTATGTTTAAGCAGCTTTTCCCTAGTCGATTTGAATTTTTAAATGATTTGGGGTAGCAAACTTTAAACAATTCATCTTCCACTATATATTTCCAATTATTTAAAGTTTCAGAGTATATATAGCCTTTTTTATTAATGATTCTTTTAATATTTTTGGGCAAAGTATCCTTAAAAGATCTTAATCCTTGAATGGTTTTGTTTCTCTGCTTAGTATTATATTTAAATTCCATATGAATAATCAAAACATACCAAAAAAAATTCTACATTGGTACGATAATAATAAAAGAGAATTGCCATGGAGGAATAATATTTCAAAAAAACAAAGACAGTACTTTACATTAGTAAGTGAATTTATGTTGCAACAGACACAAGTTAAAACAGTGATTCCTTACTTTAATAATTTCATAAATAAGATTCCAAATTTAAAAATATTAGCAAATGTTAGTGAAGCAAAAATAATGAAATGTTGGGAGGGACTTGGCTATTATTCAAGAGCAAGAAATCTAAAAAAAACTGCAAAAAAAATCATTTCAGATTTTAATGGTGATTTACCAGGCACTATCGAAGAACTTAAAACTCTCCCTGGAATTGGGGATTACACATCCAGAGCAATCATGGCAATCGCATTTAATAAACCAATTATTCCTTTAGATGGCAATGTTGAAAGAGTAGTAAAAAGAATATTTTATTTAAAAAATGAAAAAGAAATCAATAAAAACAATTTAATTAATAAAAAATCTTTTTTTGGAAAATCAAATAGGCCAAGTGATTATGCTCAAGCTATTATGGAAATTGGAGCTTTAATTTGCAAACCTATAAATCCCTTATGTTTTGAATGTCCAATATCTAAAAATTGTCAATCATTTAAAAAAAATGATTTTGAACTTAAATATAGAAATAGATTCAACAAGGTAAAATACTTTGAAGCAAATATTTATCAAAATCAAAATAAGTATTTATTGATTAAAAATAACAAATTTAAATTTTTAAAAGATTTATTAATTTTTCCCATGAAGGAAGTTGAAAAAAATAAATTTCAGTCCTCACAAAACAAAAAAATTAATATCAAAATATCAAATATGGATATGAAAATTGTTTTAAATAAAAAAAACAAAATGCTAAAGATAAAAAATAGTTTTTTTTTAGATAAAAAAAATATTCAAGGTCATATTTTGCCGTCATTTACAAAAAAAATTTTTAAATCTGTTTCAAATTATTCATGAAAAAAATAGCTATAATTGGCGCTGGTATTTCAGGTTTGTATTTTGCAAATCTATTACAAAAAAACTCAGACTACGATTTTACTATTTTTGAAAAAAGATCCTCACTTGATATGAAAAACGGATATGGCATTCAACTTTCGGTTAATAGTATAAAATTACTTAATCAAATTGGGTTTAATAAAATAGATCAAAAAGAAATA
>Ga0208132_1000653_pt1 | contig 16022 bp, 14 predicted proteins | sample ETNtaG_16_FD_185785 | JGI IMG/M metagenome (GOLD analysis project Ga0208132, IMG submission 185785) | Marine microbial and viral communities from oxygen minimum zone, Eastern Pacific Ocean - ETNP201406SV199 (SPAdes) (version 2) | ecosystem: Environmental > Aquatic > Marine > Oceanic ... | reverse complement strand
GGCGACCCTGTCCGACGTCGTGGCAGGGGCCAGCATCAGCGACCGTCACGATCCGGAAGAGGTCTCGAGGATCAAGGGCGACCTGTGCATGGTCCGGTTCCTGGCTCGTGGGGTACGCACCCGGCAGCGCCCCCTGCGTGACGACCTCCGGGTCGGCTATGGAGTGCGGTGGCTACGCATCACGGTCGAGCAGACGCAGCGGATCGTCGCAGAGGCCCGCCGCCGGTTCCGGACCCACAATGCCGCCCGGCGCTTCGTCGAGGAGGAGTTCTTCGGCGTTCTGGCCGAGAGCGCAGGATCCGATCTCGATGTCGAGGATGTCCGCGAGGGCCTGAAGGGAGAGTTGCCCGTGCGTCAGGCCTTGGACTGGATGTGGCCGGTCCTGAGCCCTTCGGAGATGCTCAACGACCTGTTCGGGTCACGGGCCCTGATTCGGGCCGCCCACCCTTCGCTCGCCGACGACGAGGTCGATGCCCTCCACCGACCACGCTCGACGGAACCGGAGAGCATCCGCTGGTCCGCTTCCGACGCCCCACTGCTCGACGAGGTCCGCGCTGTACTCGGGGCCCGACCGGGAAGCGGTGGGCTCGACGCCGTCAGGACCTATGGCCACATCGTCGTGGACGAGGTCCAGGACCTCTCACCGATGGAGTTGCGGATGCTCGAGCGCCGTTCCCTGAACGGATCGATGACCGTGGTCGGCGACATCGCCCAGGCCACCGGAGCCTGGGTTCACGACGGTTGGGGGAGCATCCTCGACCACCTGCCGGACAAGCGTCCGCCACAGCACCATGGATTGACGGTCGGCTACCGGATTCCTGGACCGCTCATGGACCTGGCCTCCCGTGTGCTGGCCGTGGCCGTCCCGGGCCTCAAGCCCCCGGTCGCCGTGCGGGGAGACGGTGGTGAACCGCGTTTCGTTGCCACGGACAGTGTCGCGGCATCGGTGGTGGCGGTGGTGGCCGAGGAGTCGACTGCGGTCGAGCCCGGCAACGTGGCCGTCATCGTCGCCGCATCGCAGGTCGAGGAGGTCGAGGCCGCTCTCGAATCGGCCGGCATCGAGTTCGGGCGGCCGAACCGGCACGGGCTGGATGCGTCGGTGGCCGTGGTGCCGGTGACGCTTGTCAAGGGCCTCGAGGTGGATGCAGCCGTCGTCGTCGAGCCCTCCCGGATCGTGGCTGAGCAGGCGCAGGGTCTGCGGGCCCTCTATGTGGCGCTCACCCGCGCCACGCAGCGCGTCTCGATCATCCACGCGGAGCCGTTGCCGGAAATGCTCGTTTCCTGATCAGGGGTTCCCTGACCGCCTGCACCCCCTGGGCCGCGCCCCAACCGTCACGTCCACGCCGTACCTTCATCATGAGCACCTCCCCCTGACCTGACCCGGCGCCCCTGCCGGGTGAATTCCGTGTTGGATCAAGGAAGGTGCAGGGACGCAGGTGGATGAACAGGATCGCCACCGCCATGAGCAGCTGGGGGCTGCTCTTCGGTGCCATGGCGCCTGCCTGACCGCTGATCTCCGATTCCCTATAGCGGGTCCAACGAATCGGGGCTGATCGGCGGGATGCGTCTTCCCCCGGAGGCCGAACCTGAGCGCTACTCGTACGAGATCGCCTCGAGGATGTCGAGGCGTGCGGCGCGTCGTGCCGGGAAGATGGCGGCGACCACTCCGAACAGCCCGGCCACCAGCAGGTAGAGCGACAGCTGCATCACCGGCACCGAGGTCACGTCGATGAACGTCTCGGGCAGGGCGGCGGTCGCCGCCAGTCCGAACAGCACGCCCATGGCCACCCCCAGGATGCCGCCGAACAGGGCGATGATCACGGCCTCCCAGCGCACCATCCGGCGCATCTGCCGACGGGTCATGCCGACCGCCCGAAGGAGGCCGAGTTCGCGGGTCCGTTCGTAGACGGACAGCGCCAGCGTGTTGGTGATGCCCAGCACGGCGATGAAGAGCGACAGCCCGAGGAACACGGTGATGATCGAGAGCAACTGGTCGAGACGGCCCTCCATCTGCTCACGGAGTTCGTGGGCGTTGTTGACGCTGGCCTGCGGGTAGTCGTCGGTGATCGTTTCGACCAGGTCACGGGCTGCGACCGGGTCGGCACCCTCCGTGTAGGCAACCGATATCGAGTTGTCGGGTGCCCGTGGCAGGAAGCGGTCGAAGGCGCCGTTGTCGATCACCCAGTTGCCCATCATGGTCGAGTCGTCGAACACGGCACCCACGCTGAACGCCTCCTGGCGGCCGCCGGGGAAGCCGACGTCGACCAGCGAGCCGACGCCGATACCTAGGTCCGCAGCGGGATCGACGTGCAGCAGCAGTGAGTACCTGGCGCCGCCGGTCGGCGGGTTCGCCGGGTCGCCGTCGACGATCCCGAGCTTCATGTGGGAGTCGACGAGAGCGAGGTCGACACCGCCCACGTCCTTGGCGTCCCCGTCGACGGTCATCCCCCCGAGGGCGAACCGGTAGAGGGCGGTGGACGCCACCAGGTCCGGGTGCCCGACCCCGACCTCGGCCAGCCGCTCGGACAGTTCGTCCGGCAGTCCACCGGTCGGGCTGAACGAGGCCGTGAAGACGAAGAGGTCTGCTTGGACGCCGTCCTCGAGGGCGTGCACGATGGTGGTCTTCATCGAGTCGCTGACCACGGCGGCCATGGACACGAGGGCGAGCCCCACCGTGAGGGCGGCGGCGGTAGCAGCCGTGCGTCGCGGTGACCGGCGGGCGTTTTCGCCGGCCAGGTGCCCCGGTGTTCCGAAGAGGCGTCCGATCGGGCGACCCAACATGGCGGCCGCGGGTCGGGCCACCACCGGGCTGAGCAGGTACACGCCCAGGAAGGTTCCGAGGGCGCCGAGGCCGAGGCTGAACAGCAGCGGCCGGGTTTCGAGTTCGACGGTCATGCCGACGGCGAGGAGGGCCAGGCCGATCAGGGCGACCACGCCGCCGGTCTGAAGCCTCCGCTTCAGCCCGGTGGGGGTGAGGCGCACGTCGTCGCGCAGGGAGGCGACCGGAGAAATGGACCGCACCCGTCTTGACGGTCCGATCGAGGACGCCACCGTCGTGCCGATACCGACCAGAGCGGCGATCAGCAGCGTGCGGGGTCGGATCGGAATGCTGCCCGGTAGTTCTCCGAAGCCCGTCGAGACGAGGAGCAGGCGTAGTAGCAGGGCCAGCAGGTAGCCGCCTACGAGGCCGATGGCGGTGGCAACCGTGCCGATCACCAACGCCTCGAACCGGATCGAGCGGCTGACCTGGCGACCGGTGGCCCCGAGTGCCCGGAGCAGCGCCAACTCGCGCACCCGTTGACCCAGCACGATCGAGAACGTGTTGTTGATGATGAACGTGCTCACCACCACGGCGATGATTGCGAAGGCCAGCAGGACCGATGAGATCACGGTGATGAACAGGTCGAAGTCGGTGGTCGACTCCTCTATCTGTTGTTCGCTGGTGATGACCTCGAGCTCCGGCTCCAGAAGGCCGGCCAGCAGGGCCTGGATGGCCTGGAGTTCCTCGGGCATCTCAGGCAGCTCGGCCAGGAATGCGTCCTTCGCTGCATCGAGTTCAACCTGGATGGCTGCCTGGACGGTGTCCCGGTCGGCATCCGGTTGGATCGTCACGTCGATCTGGTCGAACAGTCCCTCCATGTCGAGGAACTCCTGAGCGGTGCGGTGGTCGAAGGCCGACATGTTCGCGGCGACGGTCCTGTTCTCGTCGGGGTCGCCGAAGTTGAAGATGCCGACCAGGAGGAAGTCCCGCAGCCCGGTGGGACCGCTGACCCGGTAGGTCTCGCCGACGGCGAACCCGTGGTCGGCGGCGGTTCGGGCGTCCATGGCGAACTCGGCTACGAGGTCGGGATCGTCGTGGAGCGATCCGACCCTTTCGGGTGCCCGGCCCTCGATCAGGAACGCATTCTGGAGTCCCGATACCTCGGGGGAATAGAGCAGGCCCAACTGTGGAGCGGCCCTCGAGGGGACTGCACGGGCCTTCTCGTCGCCGTCGGCGGGGATGATGGGGACGACGTTCCACATAACGATCCGGGGGGCGACCTCGGCCACGCCCGGGACCTTGGCCACGATCGACTCGAGCTCTTCGGGAATGGGGAGCCTGTTCAGGCGTTCGCCCTCGCCGATCGATGTGCGGACCACGAGGTCGAGGTTCCCGGTGATGTCGGTGGCGAGCTCGTCGAAGGTGTCGCGGATCTTGTCGGTCAGGAAGAACGACGTGGACAGGAAGGCGACGCCGAGGACCACGGCCAGCGTGGTCAGGGCATAGCGCAGCTTGCGCCTGGCGATGTTGCGGAGCGTCAGGCGGAGCATGGGGAGCGACCTGCGTGTTCGGTGTTCGGGTGGTGCATCGGAATCCCGGTCTCAGCCGCCGAGTTCCTTGATGCGGTCGAAGACGGCGTCAGCGGTCGGCTGGTAGATCTCGTCCACGATTCGGCCATCGCCCAGGAACAGGACCCGGTCGGCCCTTGCCGCTGCAGCAGCGTCGTGCGTGACGAGCACGAGTGTCTGGCCCAGATCGTTGACTGCGTCTCGTAGGAAGTCGAGCACCTCGGAGCCGGTCACCGAGTCGAGGTTGCCGGTCGGTTCGTCGGCAAACACGATCGAGGGCTTTGACGCCAGGGCACGGGCGATGGCGACGCGCTGCTGTTGGCCGCCCGAGAGCTCGTTGGGTCGGTGGTCGAGGCGGTCGCCGATGCCGATGGAGGTGACGACCTGGTCCAGCCACTCGGGGTCGGCGGAGCGGCCGGCGAGGGTCAGGGGCAGGTTCAGGTTCTCGATCGCCGTCAGCGTGGGGAGCAGGTTGAACGCCTGGAACACGAAGCCGACCCGGTCGCGGCGCAGCAGGGTGAGGTCCCGTTCGGAGAGGCTGCCGAGTTCCGTGTCGCCGATGAAGGCCGATCCGGAGGTCAGGTCGTCGAGACCGGCGGCGCAGTGCATCAGGGTCGACTTGCCGGATCCGGAAGGGCCCATGATGGCCGTGAAGCGTCCCGCGCCGAATTCGACGGTGACGCCGTCGAGGGCCCGGACTTCTGTGTCGCCACTGCCGTAGTGCTTGTGGCCGTCGGCTACCCGTGCTGCCGCCGCCACCTCGTTCTCGATCTGGTGTGTGGGTGAGTCGATGCTCATGGCTGGCAGGCTAGACGCGGGTTTCCGTAGGTACCCATCGAATCAGGCCTGAAGGGGGCGAGAGTGACCAAAGACCCGAGGGTGCTCCTGCGGCGGGTCGGGGCGGCCGACCTGTCGGCGGTCCGGCATCTCAACACGGCGGCTGTACCAGCGGTCAACGGCCTTCTGGTCGAGGAGGTGGCCTGGTTCGCCGAGGCTGCCCACACGTTTCTGGTGGCGGTTCCCTCGGATCGCCCGGACGGCACCCCGGTCGGCTTCCTGGTCGGGTTGGAGGGCCCGGGCCTCGACTACGACAGCCTCAACTACCGGTGGTTCAGTGAACGGTACGAGCACTTCCTATACGTGGACCGGGTGGTGGTCGATCCGTCCGACCAGGGTCGTGGCATCGGCCGGTCCCTCTACGAGGCGTTCGTCGAACGGGCCGATGGGCACACGTTCCTCTGTGCCGAGGTCAATGTCCGTCCCCGCAACGAGGGCTCGCTGGCCTTCCACGATGCCTTCGGGTTCGCAGCGGTCGGCGAGCAGGACACCGAGGCCGGCGGCAAGAGGGTGCGGATGTTCGCGAAGGAACTCTGAGTTCCCGGAGGCCGGTCGGTGGGGTGCGCCTACTCGGCGACCAGGACCGTGCCGGTGGGCCGGCGCCCTTCTGCGCCGCACGACCAGCAGGGTGCGGCCGGTCGGCCCCGCCATGTGACCTCGCAGCGCCCGCATGTGAGCGTCATGGTGTCGGGTGGCTCGAGGACGGCTGTACGAAGTGTCGGCGCTTCGTCGGCGAGGAGGAATCGCATCGTCTCGACTGGCGCTGGTACCGGCACTGGGGCCATGCGCGGCACCCTAACCACACGGCATGGACGGCCCGGTGGACCCTCTGGCCGGGGAGCAGGTGGTTGAGCGACCGGTAGCAGGTGGTCCGTGTGCCCGTAGCCTGTGTCTCCGATCCCGTCACGTCGGCGGGCCACCGATGAGGCAACGAGGATCCCGTTCATGCAGTTCGACAGCCCGCCCGAAATGGAAATCGACACGGACAGGTCCTATTCGGCGGAAATGGAGACCAGCCTCGGGTCGATGACCATCCACCTCGACCCGGTACGCGCCCCCAGGACGGTGAACAGCTTTGTATTCCTCGCCCGGCAGGGCTTTTTCGACGGCGTGATCTTCCACCGGGTGATCAACGGCTTCGTCGTCCAGGGCGGCGATCCGACGGGCACCGGCAGCGGCGGTCCCGGATACCGCTTCGATGACGAACTCCCACAGCCGGGTCGCTACGAGTTGGGCTCCCTGGTGATGGCGAACGCCGGGCCGAACACCAACGGAAGCCAGTTCTTCATCATCACCGGGCCCAAAGGTGTGGGACTGCCCCCGCAGTACTCACTGTTCGGAAAGGTCGTGAAGGGCTTCGAGGCAGCCGAGGCCATGCAGCAGGTCCCCACCGGATCCGGCGACCGGCCCATCGACGATGTGGTGATCGAGAGCGTGGTCATCACCGAAGGTGACTGAATCGTTTCCTGGCGCCAGACAGACAACTCGAGGAGTGGGCAAGTGGGCATTCAACAGGTAGGCATCGTGGGCGGAGGACAGATGGGCGGCGGCGTGGCCGAGGTCATGGCCAAGGCCGGGTTGGCGACGGTCGTGCGCGAAATCGACGCTGCTGCCGCTGAGCGCAGCCGGTCGGGGATCGAGCGCTCGTTGGGTCGGGCGCTCGAGCGGGGCAAGCTCGACGAGGATGGGCATTCGGCCGCACTCGGCAACCTGTCGTTCACCACCGATCTCGCCGATCTCGCCGACTGTGACCTGGTCGTCGAGGCCATCGTCGAGGACTTTGGACTCAAGGCCGAGGTGTTCGCCGAGTTGGACCGGGTGGTCACGTCCCCCGAGGCCATCCTGGCCACCAACACGTCTTCGATTCCCATCATCGACATAGCGATGCGTACGGGTCGACCCGAGCAGGTTGTCGGCCTCCATTTCTTCAATCCGGCTCCGGTCATGAAGTTGGTCGAGGTCATCCCCTCGATACGCACCCTGCCGACGGTTGTCGACCGGGTCACCGGCTTCGCCACCGATGTCATCGGCAAGACGGTCGTCGCGGCGAAGGACCGGGCTGGTTTCGTCGTCAACATGCTGCTCGTGCCCTACCTGTTGGGCGCCATGCGGATGCTCGAGGGTGGCCACGCCACCGCCGAAGACATCGACACCGGCATGAAGCTGGGTGCGGCCCACCCGATGGGCCCGCTCGAGTTGAGCGACCTGATCGGCCTCGACACCATGTTGCTGGTGGGAGAGACGCTGTATGCGGAGTACGGGGAGCCGTCGTACGCTCCGCCGCCGCTGCTCAAGCGAATGGTCGCAGCCGGCCAGTTGGGCCGTAAGACCGGCAAGGGCTTCTACGAGTATTCCTGAGGGGAGCGAGATCCGGGTGCCGTACCCTCGCGCCCGATCTGGCTTGCGAAGCCGGCGGCAACGAGGCCAGCCCGGCGGCCAGCAGGTGGAGGGCCAGGAACCGGTCGCCGCTGACGCTGTCGGCGATGAGAGCGGTCAACGCGCTGATTCCGAGCGCCGCACCGATCTGTTGGAGCATGTTGAGTGAGCCACCGGCGATACAGGGGTTCTCGTCGCCGGCTGCCCGGGTCGCGGCGTTGGCGACCGTGGCGCGTATGCAGCCGCTCCCGGCACCTGCGAGCGCTGCGCCGGCGATGAACATCGGCACCCAACGGCGTTCCGCGCCGATGCCTGCGACGACCATCGCCGCGGCGAACACGAGGACGCCACTCACCACAACGCGGCGAGTTCCGTGCTGAGGATCGTGGGCCCCGCCCAGTCGTGCGGCCAGGGCGAAGCTGGTGAGGTAGGTCCGCCGGTGGCCTTAGAGGTCACCGATCTTTTCGGCGATGGGGGTGGCTACGGCGAACGTCGACAACGGGGCCGCGATCACCCGGGCGATCGTGTCGTCGGTGGCACCGAGGTCGTCTGCGATCCGTGGCAGCGATGCTGACGGAACGGTCACGGGGTAGCTGGCGGCGCCGGCACCGAAGAGCGCCACGAGGAGTACGAGTCGTCGGTAGTCGGGTCTGCTGGCGATCCGGTCCCGGAGGATGGGGCGCGTCATGTTTCCGGTGTTGGCCGTGGCGCCGCTTCCTGCATCGGGAGTGGCCCCCATGTCCTACCCGTCGGAACATCGTTCCGCTCTGGTGGAGGCGGTTGGGCTGTGCTCCCGGCCGGCCGCGGTACTGTCCTGCGCCGTGCACGAAGTAAGCGGAAACGACGTCAGCGGCGACCTGATGGCGGTGGGTGAGGGCGTGCCGATAGGTCTCGTGGTCAATCCGCGTGCCGGGACCGATGTGCGACGTGCGGTGGCGGCGGCCGGGAAGGTGACGCTCGAGGACAAGGTCAACGTCGTCCGACGGGTGGTCCTTGGCGCTCGGGAGTCAGGTGCGACGAGCTTCGTCGTGCACCATGACCCACACCGGATCGTGCGACGTGCGACGGAGACGATCAGGGGTATCGACCTGGATTGGGTGGGAGGTCCGTTGACCGGCTCGGAGCAGGATGCGATCGATGCGGTCACCGCCATGAGGTCGGCAGGTTGTGCGGTCGTGGTCGTGCTGGGCGGCGACGGGACGAACCGGGCAGCGGCGCTGGCCTGGCCGGATCTTGTCGTCATTCCGTTGTCTACGGGCACCAACAACGCCTTCCCGGTGTTCGTCGAGGCGACCGTCGCCGGGGCGGCCGCCGGGCACGTGGCCAGAGGACGGGTACCGGTCGCCGACGTGGCGCCACGTGCCAAGGTCGTGCGGATGGACTTCACGGGGGGCCAGGGGGGCGAGTTCCCTCCCGGTGACCTTGCGCTCGTAGATGTGCTGGCTGTCGACGACCCGTTCGTGGGGTCGTACGAACTGTTCGACCCCACAACACTGCGAACAGCGGTGTTGAGTCGTGCGGACCCGGCCGTCGTCGGGTTCGTCGGGGTCGGTGGCCTTCTCGAAGCGGTGCCGCCGGAGCAGGACGAGGGCCTCCTCGTCCACTTCGGTCGGGCTGAATCCTGTGATCGGGTGGTGCGCGGGCCGACCGCTCCGGGCCACTACGACGACCTCGGCATCGTCGAGGTCAGACGCCTGGCGTTCGACGAGGAGGTGGTGATCGAGGGCCCGGTTCTTCTTGCCTTCGACGGCGAACGCAAGCGGCGCCTGCATGTCGGCGAGAGTGCGATCGCCACGGTGCGCCGGGACGGCCCGAGGGTGGTCGACGTCCGGGCGGTGATGCGCAGGGTCGTCGGGGCGGGAGCGAACCCTTAGTCCCGGTGTCGCCAATCAGCGAGGAAGGCCGGCAGTTCGGTGAACGAGTCCAGGATGGGAAACTCGTGTCCGTCGATGTCGGAGACGGTTGCGGTTTCGAGTGCCCAGGTGAGGTGATGGGGGATGTGGACGGCTCGGCCTCCGACTTCGAGGACCGGTATGACGTCTGACGGGACCGAGTTGCCGACCATCACGAACTCGGTCGGGTCGATGCCGTGGCGACCCAGTACCTCCCGGTATGCACGCGTGCTCTTTTCGGCCACGACCTCGATGCGCCAGAAGTGGTCGGCCAGTCCGCTGCTGTCCACCTTGCGGCGCTGGTCGGTGAGGTCGCCCTTGGTTATGAGCAGCAGTCGATGGTCGTCGGCCAGGGTTCTGATTGTCGCGGCGACGTCCGGAAGCAGTGTGACCGGGGCGTCGAGCATCTGTCGACCCCACTCGAGCACCTGGGAGATGTCTGCGGGCTCGACCGATCCGTCGGAGACTGCGATGGCGGTTTCGACCATCGACAGCACGAAGCCCTTCACGCCGTAGCCGGTGATCGGTACGTTTGCCCGTTCGGTGTCGAGCAGGACCGCCTCGGTGGTGGGGCCGTCGGCCCAGGGTGCCATGAGTTCGACGAATCGCCGTTCGGTCTCCCGGAAGTGGACCTCGTTCTCCCAGAGGGTGTCGTCGGCGTCGAGCCCCAGTACGGGAAGGTCGTCCATCCGGGCGAGCCTAGAAGGTGGCCGTGGTGTCGTCTGGTGGGTGGGCATGGACACCCGCCAACCCGAACCGATCAACAACCACACGTGCCTGTTCAATGTCCACATTCTTCACCGGGGGTGTGACAGCCGCCCCGGGGGTGTCCCCGATGTGCCCATACTGCCGAACTACCTTTTCCACCCATGCGCACCTACTGCATGCGATCGGCCTGTCGCGGCCACGCGGTGGCGCTTGTGGTGATCAACGTGACCGACAGCTCGTTCACCGTGCGCAACCTTGCCGAGGTCGACGGACCGGGACGGGTGGTGCTCTGCGAGAAGCACCTCGACCGCCTGAGCGCCCCGATGGGTTGGTCGTTGTGCGACGAACGAACGGGCGGTGATCTGATCGCTTTTCCCGGGCCGGGTACACCGGCGTCCCGGTCGACGGTGGCCGACCTGATCGAGGCACCGACCCCGCGCCCGGTCGTAGCCGCCACCCACCCCCTTGCGGCGGCTCGGCTGGAACGTGCGGCAAGGCAGGACTCCGAGTCCGACAGCGAGCCCGCCCCGGAACATGCCCGGTCCGCCCTGGGAATCGATCGCCATCCGGCCGGGATTGCGGGTGGAACGCCGTCAGGTTCCCTGGGTCCGGTCGTGGACCTGGACGACTTCGAGGGGTTCGTCGACGAGCAACTGCCGCTCGAGCCCTTCGATCCGGACCCGTCGGCCTGACGACAAACCCCCCGGTGTCGTCCTTGCCGGCTGGGGGAACTGACCGTCGAGTCGCCGGGAACCGCTGGGTCGCATCGGGTCGGAGGCATCGACGCTTGCGTTGCGGCGGGGAACCGTCTGCATGGGTAACCGGGACGGCTACCTGTACGCCCTGCGGGTCTCCGGCTGAGGCACGGTCGGTTACCGGCAGGTAGGTTCGGCACTCGAACGACACCCAGCCCAACCATCAGGAACCACGCCAATGCCGGACATCTCCGAAGCCGACATCCGGGAACTCACCCGCCGACTGGTGGCGGACGTTCCCCCCGAATCGGTCGACCAGTTCACGTTTCGGGGTGAGCAGTTCGACCGGGGTCTGGCGCTGGTCCAGTTCCCTGTGGGGCTGGGTGGCCTGGGCCTCGATAGCCGGCGACTCCAGACGGTCGTCGACGATGAACTCCGGGCTGCCGGCGTGCCCTACCACGACCTCATCGTCAACCCGATCGGCATCGGCATGGGCGCCCCCGTCGTGCTCACCTACGCCAGCGACGAGCAGAAGAAGCGCCTCCTGCGCCCGATGTACACGGGCGAGGAGATCTGGTGCCAGTTGTTCAGCGAACCCGGTGCCGGTTCCGACGTGGCCGGCCTGTCGACACGGGCCATGCGGGATGGCGACGAGTGGATCGTCAACGGTCAGAAGGTCTGGACCACGCTCGCCCACGTGTCGCGCTGGGGGATGCTGGTCGCTCGGACCGACCCCGACCAGCCCAAGCACAAGGGCATGACCTATTTCCTGCTCGACATGCAGTCACCGGGCGTCGAGGTGCGTCCGCTGCACCAGATCACCGGTGAGGCCGAGTTCAACGAGGTCTTCTTCGACGATGTCCGCATCCCGCACGACCATGTCCTGGGCGAGGTCGGCGGTGGTTGGGGTGCTGCGGTCACGACGCTCATGAACGAGCGGGTGGCCCTCGGTGGTGGCGTGTCCCGGAAGGGCACGGGCCCGATCGGCGACCTGCTGCGCGTCTGGGGCGAGCGCAAGGGGTCGCTTGATGCGGCGACGCTGCCGGTGGCCCGTGATCGTGTCGTCGAGTTGTGGTGCCGGGCCGAGGCCCTGCGCCTGACCAACTGGCGGGCACGCGACGGTTCGAAGTCCGGCAACCCGGGTCCGGAGGGCTCGGTCGGCAAGTTGATGTCGGCTGAGATGAACCAGCACATCTACGAAGCGTGCCTCGACCTGCTGGGCGCCGAGGGCCTGGTCCACGAGGCGGGCTACGAGCGCAAGCGGCCCGACGGGCTGCGGCTCACCGGCGGCGAGAGCACGAAGTACGCGTTTCTCCGGGCACGGGCCAACACCATCGAGGGTGGCACGTCCGAGGTGATGCGCAACATCCTGGGTGAGCGGGTCCTCGGCCTCCCCGGCGATGTCCGCGTCGACAAGGGCGTGGCTTGGAGTGAGGTTCCCAGGAACTAGTTGCGCCGCCAGGTGGTGCCGGTGGCCGAGTCTTCGATCACGATGCCGCGCGCAGTGAGGTCGTCGCGGATGCGGTCGGCCTCGGCGTAGTCCTTCGCCGCCTTGGCGGTGCTGCGTGCGGCGACCAGTTCGTCGATCGTGCCATCGTCGCCTCTCCTGCTTGTAGCCCCACCCAGGCGCAGTCCGAGCACGCCGGTCAACTCGAACACCGCTGCGGCCAGTGCGGCGGCAGATGTCTCGTCCTCGGCGTCGAGCGCCCGGTTGGCGTCGCGCACGGCATCGAAGACGACCGCCATGGCGGCGGCGGTGCCGAGGTCGTCGTCCATGGCGGTGCGGAACCGTCCGACCGCGTCGGGGTCGGCGGCTGAATCCGGGAGGTCGGATCCGGCGATGCGGCGGGCGAACCCGTCGAGCCGCTCGAGAGCGGCGGTAGCGGTCGTGAGGGTGGCCTCGCCGATCTCCATGGTCTTGCGGTAGTGGGTCTGCAGGACCAGCAGGCGTAGTGCCCTCGGGTCCCAGCTGTCTAGGAGGTCGGCGAGGGTACGGAAGTTGCCGAGCGACTTGGACATCTTCTCGGTGCCGACCTGGACCATGCCGTTGTGTACCCAGAGGCGGGCGAAGGGCCGGCCGCAGCCGAGGCATTCGGCCCGTTCGTTCTCGTGGTGCGGGAACACGAGATCGTCGCCGCCGCCGTGGATGTCGAAGCCGTCGCCGAGCAGGTCGAGTGACATGGCGACGCATTCGATGTGCCAGCCGGGTCGGCCGGGCCCCCAGGGGGAGTCCCAGGCGGGTTCGCCGGGCTTGGCGGCCTTCCAGAGGGCGAAGTCGAGCGGGTCGGCCTTGTCGTCGTCGACCTCGACCCGGGCGCCGGCGCCTTCCCGCAGTTGTTCAGGCGACTGGCTGGCGAGGGCGCCGTAGCCGTCGAGGCGGTCGACGTCGTAGTACACGCCGGAGTCGGTTGTGTAGGCCATGTTCCGGTCGACGAGTTGGCTGATGATGCTGATCATCTGGTCGACATATTCGGTGGCTCGGGGCCGGAGGTCGGGGTGGGCGATGCCGAGGCGGTCCATCTCGGCGATGAACACGTCTTCGAAGCGGCGTGCCAGCTCGGGTTCGGTGGTTCCCTCGTCGGCCGCCCTGGCGATGATCTTGTCGTCGATGTCGGTGATGTTGGACACCGCCGTCACGTCGAGTCCGGTCCAGCGCAGGTAGCGGACGAGGATGTCGAAGGCGAGCGTGCTGCGGGCGTGGCCGAGGTGGGGGGCGTCGTAGACGGTGGGCCCGCACCAGTAGACGGAGGCCTTCCCCGGATCGCGGGGGGTGAACTCGACCTTGTCACCGGTCAGGCTGTCGGTGAGACGAAGCATCGGGTCAGGATACGGGAGGCGTCGACGTGGCCGGACCGTTCAGGTGCCGGAGGGGGCGTCGCCCGCCGGGGACTTGTCGAGGTGGATGCCGAGCAGGCCGGCCGCCTCGCGGAGGCCGGCTGGCGCCGAAGGGTCGTCGCCGGCGTGGGCGATGATCGCCCCGGCAAGCACGTCGATGGCATCGAGGGCGGTCGGTGCGTCGAGGTCGTCGTCGAGGGCAGCCCGGACGGCGGTGAGCGTGGGGGCAGGGTCGGGACCGCAGGGCCGCCGGGCTGCTTCGATCAGGCGGTCGAGCCTGGTGACGCCCTCTTCGATGTCGGTGTCAAACCACTCGAAGCCGGCGCGGTAGTGGTGGGACAGCATGGCGATGCGCAGCGCCCTCGGGTCGTGGAGGTTGCGGAGCATGCGCACGAACACGAGGTTGCCGAGGGACTTGGACATCTTGGTGCCCTCGTAGGCGACCATGCCGACGTGCATCCAGCGGCGGGCGAGCGGTTCGCCGGTGGCGCCGCGGGTCTGGGCGTCCTCGCATTCGTGGTGGGGGAACACGAGGTCGTCGCCGCCGCCGTGGAGGTCGATCGTGTCGGAGAGGTTGTCCATCGCCATCGCCGAGCATTCGATGTGCCAGCCGGGTCGGCCTGCCCCGAAGGGCGAGTTCCAGGCCGGCTCGTCGTTGCCGGAGGGCTGCCAGAGGACGAAGTCGAGGGGGTTGCGCTGCCTCGGGTCGTCGGGGTGGCCGCCACGTTCGGCTGCCAGCTCCACCATCGTGGCCTCGTCGTAGCCGGACAGGGAGCCGAAGCCGGCGGAGGTGGAGACGTCGAAGAAGGTGGTGCCGTCGACTGTGTAGGTGTGGCCGGCGTCGGAGAGGCGTTGGATGAGGTCGAGCATCGACTCGATCGACTGGGTGGCCCATGGTTCGACGGTGGCGGGGCGCATGTTGAGCGCCTCCATGTCGGCGTCGAAGTGCGCCATTTCGACGGCGGCGAGGGACCGGTAGTCGACCTTGAGTTCCCGGGCCTTGGACAGGATCGAGTCGTCGACGTCGGTGACGTTGCGGACCATGCGCACCGAGTGGCCGAGGTCTTCGAGTCGCCGGATGACCAGGTCGAACGTGAGGTAGGTGAAGGCGTGGCCGAGGTGGGTGGCGTCGTACGGCGTGATGCCGCAGACGTAAATGGACACCTCGGGTCCGGGTTCGAACGGCACGACCTCGTCGCGGACCGTGTCGTAGAGGCGCATGGGCATGGGACTGAACGGTAGCGGGGCGGGGAGGCTGTATACCCCGGCTGGGGCCTAGCCCCGTTCGAAGGGTACGGAGTGCTCCCAGTCGGCGAACAGGGTCCGCAGGGCGGTGACGACGAGCAGTGGCTGGTCGAGCATGAGGTGGTGCCCGGCGAGCGGGATCTCGATGACGGGGGCGACCCTTCCCAACTGCTCGTACATGTAGGCGCCGATGTCGGGTGTGACGAGGCCGTGTTCGGCGCGGAACAGCGCCACCCGGCAGGTGACGGTGGCCAGCAGTTCGTTGGCGGCGGAGCGGCGGGGCATGAAGATGGCCGGGTCGAACTTCCAGGTGACGCCGCCCTCGGCGGGGCGTAGGGACATTGCTGCCACGTGGGCCATCACGTACGGCTCGTAGTGGTCCTGCTCGGGGACGGTGCGGAAGCGGGCGATCGCCGTGGCGGGGTCGGGGTAGACCTTGGGGTCTCGGAACTGGCTGCGGCGGCCGCTCTCCATCTCGGGGTCGGGGGCGGTGACCGGCGAGTCCATGATGATGGCCCCGGCGATCCGGTCGCCGTGGGCGGCGGCGGTGGCCAGGGTGACGAAGCCGCCCATGGAGTGTCCGATCACGATCGGGGGTCCGGCCATGTCGGCGTCGTCGGCCACGGTCATGACCTCGCTGCACCAGCGGGCCAGCGAGTACTCGTCTCGACGGTCGCTGTCGCCGTGGCCCGAGAGGTCGATGGCCGTCACCCGGTAGACGCTGGCGAACTGGGCGGCCACGTGGGTCCACCAGTGGGCGTGGGCGGCGCCGCCGTGGACGAACACGAGCCCGGGCCGGCCGGTTTCGCCCCAGGCGAGGTAGTGGATTTCGGCGCCGTCGACGGTGACGGTGCGGTCGGCGTAGGGCACGTCGAGGGCGCGCCGGTACCAGGCGGGGGCGTCGTGGAATGTCGTTGGCATGGCGCCCTCGACAGGAATCGAACCTGTGGCCTACCGCTTAGGAGGCGGTCGCTCTATCCGACTGAGCTACGAGGGCGGGGACGGCGCGTTACGTGGCGCGAAACCGCGTGGCACAAGGCGTCGTCGTGGTGAAGGCTACCGGTGGCGTTGATGTGGCCCCTTGGGTTCGCGCTGAATGCGGCGA
>Ga0208132_1000645_pt1 | contig 16145 bp, 13 predicted proteins | sample ETNtaG_16_FD_185785 | JGI IMG/M metagenome (GOLD analysis project Ga0208132, IMG submission 185785) | Marine microbial and viral communities from oxygen minimum zone, Eastern Pacific Ocean - ETNP201406SV199 (SPAdes) (version 2) | ecosystem: Environmental > Aquatic > Marine > Oceanic ... | reverse complement strand
AACGGGATCACGGCGTGACCGTAGAGCAGTCTGGGCACAGGTGGGACGATCCTCGGGAGTGGCGGCGGACCCCCGTGCGAAGGTGGTCCAGCGTCGCCGATTCAGCGCGGAGCGGGTGCCCTAGAACTGCTCCTCTTCGGTGGAGCCCGTGATGGCCAGAGTTGACGCTGAACCACCTGAGATGACAGTCGCAACCTGGTCGAAGTAGCCGGCACCCACCTCGCGCTGGTGGCGGGTGGCCGTGTAGCCGTCGTCCTCCATTCCGAACTCCCGTTGCTGCAACTCGACGTAGGCGGTCATGTCGCTCTTCGAGTAGCCGCGAGCCAGGTCGAACGCCGAGGCGTTCAGGGCATGCCAACCAGCCAGGGTGATGAACTGGAACTTGTAACCCATGGCGCCAAGCTCTTTTTGGAACGTGGCGATGGTGGCGTCGTCAAGGGCGCCCTTCCAGTTGAAGGACGGCGAGCAGTTGTAGGCCAGCATCTTGTCCGGGTATTCGGCGTGGATGGCGTCGGCGAACTCCTGTGCCTGCTCGAGGGTCGGAGTGCCCGTTTCGCACCAGATGAGGTCGCAGTAGGGGGCGTAGGCGAGGCCGCGGGAGATCGGCGTTGCCATCCCGGGTTCGGTGTCGTAGAAACCCTCGGCTGTGCGGCCACCTGTCAGGAACGGACGATCGCGTTCGTCGACGTCGCTGGTGATGAGCGTCGCTGCCAGAGCGTCGGTCCGTGCAATCAGGATCGACGGCACCCCGAGTACGTCTGCTGCCAGGCGGGCAGCGGTGAGCGTACGGATGTGCTGCTGTGTCGGGATCAGGACCTTGCCACCCATGTGGCCGCACTTCTTTTCAGACGCCAGCTGGTCCTCGAAGTGGACACCCGCAGCCCCGGCACGCAGCATGCGCTTCATCAACTCGTAGACGTTCAGGGCTCCACCGAAGCCGGCCTCGCCGTCTGCCACGATCGGAACCAGCCAGTCACGTTGGACCTCGCCCTCGTTTTCGTACCATTCGATCTGGTCGGCACGCCGGAGGGCGTTGTTGAGGCGCTCAACAAGGGTGGGCACCGAGTTGACCGGGTAGAGGCTCTGGTCCGGGTAGACGTGGCCGGCGGTGTTGGCGTCGCCTGCCACCTGCCAACCCGACAGGTACAGGGCCGGCAGGCCACCCTTCACGTACTGGATGGCCTGGCCGCCGCTCATGGCCCCAAGTGCGTGCACGTAGTCCATGTCGTGCAGTTGCCCCCACAGTTGCTCTGAACCGTGGCGGGCCAGCGAGCACGCCGGCAGGTACGAGCCGCGCAGTCGCACCACGTCGGCAGCGCTGTAGTCGCGGACCGTCCCTGCCCAGCGGGGGTTCTCGGCCCAGTCCTTTTCCAGGTCCTCGACCTGCTTCTGGAAGCTGTCTCGCATGTGATGTTCTCCTTGTTTCGGTCTGGTGCCCACCGGTTGGCGGAGGGTCGTTCTTATTTGGTGGTGAGTAGTTCTCTTTGGCGGTGAGTCGTTCTCTTTGAGGTGTGTCGTGTCTCTGGTGGCGAGTAGTTCTGCTTGGTGGTGAGTCGTTCTTTTTGGTGGTGTGTCGTTCTTTTGGAGGGGGCTAGTTCTTTTTGGTGGTGGGTCAGGGTTGAACTGCGTGACCCCTCAGTCGAGGAGTTCGTATGCGGGAAGGGTCAGGAACTCGACGAAATCCTCTGCAAGGGCCACCTGCTCGAACACCTCTCGGGCCGAGTCAAAGGGGAGGTCGGTGTAGGCCTCGGGTCCCAGGTCTTCGGCAATTGCGGCCATCTGGGTGTCGATGACGCCTCTCACGAGATCGGGTGTGATCGTGCGGCCATCGGACAGCAGCAAACCGTGGCGAATCCACTGCCAGACCTGGGCCCTGCTGATCTCGGCCGTGGCAGCGTCCTCCATCAGGTTGTTGATCGCGGCGGCGCCGGTCCCGGCAAGCCACGAGGCCAGGTAGCGGAGCCCTACATAGACGTTTGTGTCGAGGCCGCCGGTTGTGACGGCGCCACCGGTCTGGTCGACCGAGAGCAGGTCGTCGGCCGTGACCGACACGTCCGAACGCTGACGGTCGACCTGGTTTGCTCCCGCTCCGAGCACTGCATCGAACTCGGCTCTCGCCACGGCAATCAGGTCGGGGTGGGCAACCCATGTTCCGTCACAGCCGTCGTGTGCCTCCCGGCGCTTGTCCGCGGTCACCTGTGCCAGGGCCACTGCGGTCACCTCCGGGTCGCGCCGGTTCGGGATGAACGCTGCCATGCCGCCGATGGCGTGGGCCTCGCGCCTGTGACAGGTCGAGACCATCAACTCCGTGTACGCCCGCATGAACGGAACGGTCATCGTCACGTCGGCACGGTCGGGGAGCACGAACCCCGGGTCATTGGAGAACTTCTTGGCAACGCTGAAGATGTAGTCCCAGCGACCTGCGTTGAGGCCGGCGGAGTGATCCCTCAGCTCGTAGAGGATCTCGTCCATCTCGAAGGCAGCCAGGATCGTCTCGATTAGCACCGTCGCCCGGACAGACCCCCTTGGAATGCCCAGCGCATCCTGGGCGTGGCAGAACACGTCGTTCCAGAGGCGGGCCTCAAGGTGTCCCTCAAGTTTCGGAAGGTAGAAGTAGGGGCCACTGCCGCGGTCCAGTGTCTCAAGTGCGTTGTGGAAGAAGGCCAGGCCGAAGTCAACGAGGCTGGCTGGGGCGGCACGGCCGTCAACGATGACGTGGGCCTCGTCGAGGTGCCAGCCGCGGGGCCGGACCATGAGGGTGGCGATCTCGTCGTTGAGGCTGTACTGCTTGCCTCCGGCCTCGAGGTCGAGGTCGTGGCGAGCAGCGTCATGGAGGTTTACCTGGCCTTCGACCACATTGTCCCAGGTGGGGCTGGTGGAGTCCTCAAGGTCTGCCATGAAGACCTTCGCCTCGGAGTTGAGGGCGTTGATCATCATCTTCCGGTCGGTTGGGCCGGTTATCTCAACACGCCGGTCCAGCAGGTCCTCTGGTGGTGCGGCGACGCTCCATGTGCCGCTCCGCACCTCAGCGGTCTCAGGGAGGAAGTCGGGCCGGTGTCCGGCGTCCAGAGCGTTCTGGCGGTGGCGGCGGTCTTCGAGCAGGTCGTCTCGTCGGGAGCTGAAGGTGCGGACCAGGTCGGCGACGAATGCAGTGGCTTCGGCGGTGAAGACGTCCTCACGCCGGGGGTGGTCGCTGACCTGCACTCCGTCAAGGATTGATCTTTCGCCCACTGATCCGTCACCCACGATACTTCCCCCTACAAGACCTCGGTGGCACGAGTATTCGTCAATTTTCGGACGAGGGTCCACCTGAGGAGGCGTGAAGTTCGCACCAGATGTACCTGTGTCGGAAAATTTGGAGATATTCGGTCTGTCCAGGTACCGTGGGCCTCACCCAGGCACACCCACAGACTATTGACCAACCAGCCTCGGAGCAGCAACATGCCTGAGACCAGACCTGATGCCGGCAGCTACGACCCGGTGGTGCTCGGCCACCGCCTGCGCCACCAGCGGCGCACCGCCGGCCTGACCCTGGCTGGACTGGGCGACCTGATCGGCCGTCCCGCCTCATATCTCTCCCAGGTGGAGAACGGCCGCATCGAGCCCAAGCTGGGTGTGCTGGCCAGGCTCGCCAGCGCACTCGGGTGCACAACTGCAGACCTCCTCGATCCGACGCCACCGAGCCGGCGGGCGGCCCTCGAGATAGACCTCGAACGACTCCAGACCGGCGACTGGCGAACCGCCCTCGACCTGCCCGAGGTCAGGGCCGGAGCCCGCCTCGACGACGACGCCCTCGAGGCAATCGTAGGCCTCTACGCAGCCCTCCCCGGGCTGGCCGTGACCAAGACAGGCCTTGCCAACCTGCAGGCCGGCGACCGTGCACGCAGCGCCAACCTGGCCCTCCGTACCGAGATGCGGGCGAGGGACAACTATTTCGCCGGGATCGAAGAGGTGGCCGCAGAGGGCCTCGCCGCCGTCGGATACGCCGGCGAGGGCCCACCGTCAGAGAAGCACCTGACCGATCTTGCAACCCACTACGGATTCACGGTCGAACGCGTCAAGGGAATGCCCAGGACGGCACGCTCTGTCACCGACACCCGCCAACGGGTCATCTACATCCCGCAGCGCGACGACCTGACCGTACGGGCAGCCAGATCGGTCATCCTCCAGACGCTTGGGCACTTCGTCCTCGAACACGCCGAGACGACCGACTTCGAGGGCTACCTTCGACAGCGCATCGAGTCCAACTACTTCGCTGCCGCCGTCCTGGTCCCCCAGGATGCTGCACTTGGCTTTCTCGAGTCGGCCAAGGCCGACCACGACCTGTCCATCGAGGACCTCAAGGAGCGGTACTACGTGTCCTACGAGATGGCGGCGCACAGGTTCACCAACCTTGCTACCGCCAAGTTGGACATACCGGTTCACTTCCTGCGCACCGACCCTGAGGGGACCATCACCAAGGCCTACGAAAACGACGGAATCGAGTTTCCATGCGACCCCGACGGCGCACTTGAGGGTGCCCGGTTGGGCAGGCGGTGGGGCGCACGCCAGGCATGGGGCGGGTCCGAGATCCTCCACTACCAGTTCACGAGCACCGAGGCCGGCGAGTTCTGGTGTGTCTCCTACATCGAAAACGCCACCGAGCGCACCCCGTACGCGGTCACCCTTGGTTGCCGTGCAGGCGACTCCAGATGGTTCAGGGGAGGGGAGACCCTCAGAAGGGTCAGCGTCCGCAGCGACGACGATCTGGTTGATCCCGACATTCTCGAGCGCTGGGATGGTGTCGCCTGGCCCTCGGCAGCCGAGCGCAGCTTCGTGCTGGCGGCCCTTCCGCCGGCCAGCCAGGAGTTCACGCCGTTCCCCGGCATCGACCTCCTCAACGTCTACCGGTTCCTTGACCGCCAGGCCGGAACCGACTGACCAACCGCAGCGTCAGGACCTGGGGGAACCCTCGCCAGCAGCCGCACGGCGGTGGACGTCGGCGATGAAGTCAGACAGGTCCATTCGCCTTCCCTCCCACACGGTTGCCGTGTGGGTTACGAAGCAGTCGCCGTCCCAGCAGTGCAGCTGGTAGGCGGGCGGCTCGTCGACCGCCGAGCCACTCATCGGGTCCAACTCGAGGCCCAACTGATTGCCGGTAGAGGGACACACCGAGACCAGCGTCGATCCGATGGTCGTCTGGATGGGTCGGTGGATGTGACCTGCGACAAGAAGCTTCACCTGAGGGTGGCGCTTCAGCACGCTTCTCAGACGATCGGCGCCATCGAGACCCGAGAGGTCCATGAACGTGAGGCCCGATGTGAACGGTGGAAAGTGGGTGAACACGAGCGTCGGCCGGTCGGGCTCCATCTGCAGCACGGCGTCGAGCCACTCCTCGTGGCCTTCATGGAAGAGCCCGTCGTGCCGGCCCGGAATGAGGGTGTCCAGCCCGACGAGCCTCACCGGATGGGAATCGACCACGTAGCTGCAGTGTCCTTCTGCGATCGTGTCAGGGAGGCGGTCGGTGAAGGCCGAGCGAAAGGCATCCCACACATCGTGGTTTCCGGGCAGCGGCAGCAGCGGAATCTCCAGGCCGGCCACAAGGTCCAGAAACATCGAGTACTGGATCTCGGTGCCGTCGTCGGTCAGGTCACCTGTCGCCAGGACAACATCGGGCGCAGGGTTCAGACCGTTCAGGTGCTCCACGACCCGGGCAAGGGTCTCAGAGGTGTCCACGAGTCCACCGAACATGCCGATGCTGTCGCGGATGTGACAGTCGGAGATCTGGGCGATCAGCACCAGAACGAGGATAGGGGAGCCGGCCTGCAACCCGTCCACGACGACACCGGCAGCCGGCCCGGAAATGAGCGGGTGAAGGGAATCGAACCCTCATCATCAGCTTGGAAGGCTGAGGTTCTAGCCTTTGAACTACACCCGCGGCGGTCAAGAGCGTATCGGAGCCCGCCACCGGTGAGCCGCCGGGTAAACCGCCACGTAGCCTCCTGCCGGGAGGTGGTACCAGTGGGGATGCACGATTACGACGAGTCGACAGACGAGCTGGCACGGTCGGTATTTGAGTACGCGCTCGATCGCATCCGCATGGAGCCGCCGATGGACGGGCCGGTGGGTGTTGAGCAACTGACCGAGGCTGTCGGACAGACGATCACCGCGGAGGGCCTGGGCGGTACGGCCGCCCTGGCGACCTTTACCGACCACCTGGCACCGGCCTGCATCTCTGTCGACCACCCCCGCTACATGGCCTGGGTTCCATGCGCGCCCACCGACACCGCTGTCCTCTTCGACCTCATCGTGGGTGCGTCCGCCCTTTCGGCAACGTGGTGGTTCGACGGATCTGGTGCGATCTACGCCGAGAACCAGGCCCTGAGATGGATATCCGATCTTGCGGGCATGCCGGAACAGGCTGGAGGGTGCTTCGTGCCGGGCGGAACCATGGGAAACCTCTCGGCTCTCGTTGCAGCCCGCGACACCGCCATCAGGCGACGTGGCGACCCGGACAAGAGACCCGCCCGCTGGGCTGTCGTGGCATCAGAGGGCGCACACTCCTCGGTCAGTTCCGCCGCACGGGTCATGGACGTCGATGTCTTGTTGGCCCCGACCGACTCAGACAGAAGGCTCCGGGGCGGGGCAGTGGCCGAGGCCATCGCAGCACGACCCGAGGGGACCGAGGCGTTCGCCGTCGTCGGCACGTCAGGAACAACCAACCTCGGGACGGTCGATGCCCTGGACGAGATCGCCTCTGTCGCAGCCGCCAACTCGCTCTGGTTCCACGTCGACGGCGCGTACGGCGGAGCCGGCCTTGCAGCGCCTTCGACTCGCCACGTCTTCGAAGGAATCGAGCACTGCGATTCCCTGATCGTGGATCCACACAAGTGGCTGTTCGCTCCCTATGACTGTGCGGCGCTCATCTACCGGGACCCCGCAGTGGCGAGGCTCGCACACACCCAACAGGCCGGATACCTCGACTCGATAAACGAGCGCAGCGACTGGAACCCCAGCGACTACGCGCATCACCTGAGCCGTAGGCCCCGAGGACTCCCGTTCTGGTTTTCGCTCGCAGTCCACGGCACACGCTCCTACTCCGAGGCAGTCGAGAAGACCCTCACCGTGACCCGTGAGGGCGCCGCTCTCGTCGAGTCCACGCCCTACCTCGAACTCATCATGGAGCCGACCCTCTCGATCCTTGCCTTCCGCCGCAACGGCTGGACGGCAGAGGAGTACGGGGCGTGGTCAGACTCACTTCTAGAGGAGGGGTCGGCACTGGTAGTGCCAACCACGGTCGACGGTGCCCCCGCCCTGCGGCTCTGCATCGTCAACCCCCGGACAGAAATTGACGACATAGCTGCGATAGTCGAGAGCCTGGCCTGAGCCAGCATCCTCTCGTGGTCTACACAGCATCTGGCGGGCGAATCTTCGGCTGGGCGTGACCGGGTCGCCTGTACACTCCGGGCACTGTGGAGACGACAATAGAGACCCTGGACGGCGATCGGGTCAAGCTGACCGTGGCCGTCGACGCCGCCGAGTTCGACACAGCCGTCGAAGCGGCCTTCAAGCGTTTGGCCAAGGAGATCAGGCTTCCGGGGTTCCGCCCGGGCAAGGCGCCACGCAAGATCCTCGAAGCCCGTATCGGCAGCGGAGCCGGCCGCCAGGAGGCCCTGCAGTCGGCTCTTCCCGACTACTACGGCAGGGCCCTCGCCGAACTCGAGGTCGATGCAATCGACTCGCCCGAGATTCAGATCACCGGTGGCACTGAAGAGGGCGACCTGACGTTTGACGCAGTCGTCCCCGTGCGGCCCAGGCCAGCGGTGGCCGGCCACGGCTCGTTGCGGGTCGAGATACCGACACCTGGCGCCACCGACGAAGATGTCGACAGCCAGGTGCAGATGCTCCGAAACCAGCAGTCCGTCCTTGAGACAGTCGAGCGCCCTGCCGCCGACGGAGACCAGGTCACGATCGATATCGACGGCACCCACGATGGTGAGGCCGTCGATGGTCTCACCACGACCGACTACCTCTATGAGGTGGGAGCCGGGGCCGTTGTGCCCGAGATCGACGAGAACCTCCGAGGAGCTAGCACCGGCGACATCGTCGAGTTCGACGCCGATCACCCCGACGGCGAAGGTCTCCTCAACTTCCGGATCGAGGTGAAAGAGGTCCAGGAGAAGGTCCTCCCCGAGATCGACGACGCGTTTGCCGCAGCGGCCTCTGAGTTTGACACGGCCGACGAACTGCTCGCCGACCTGCGTGGGCGAATCGACACGATGAAGAAGAGCCAGGCCGGAATGCTTGTAAGAGACCGAACCGCCCAGGCGGTGGGTGACCTAGTCGAGGTCGACATTCCCGAGGCGCTCGTAGAGGCTGAGATCGACGGTCGCATACGCGACATGGCCATGCGACTCCACTCCCAGGGTCTCGAGTTCGAGCACTACCTCGAGGCGGTCGGCACCGACATCTCGGCGCTCCGAGACGAGTACAGGGATGCCGCCGAGATATCAGCAAGGGTCGACCTGGGGCTGCGTGCCGTCGCAGAGGCCGAAGGTCTCGACGCCGACCCGGAAAACCTCGACATCTACCTGCAGGCGCTGGCAGAACAGGCCGAGTCCGATGTTTCCACCGTTGTCGAGATGCTCACCGGTTCAGGTCGGATGATCGAGGTCAGGGCCGATCTGCGAAAGCAGGCGGCTCTCGACTGGCTGCTCGAAAGAGTCGAGATCATCGACGAGGACGGAAACGAGGTTGACCGATCGATACTGGAAACCCCCGAACCAGAAGAGGCCGCCACCGAGGCGGTCCACGACGAAGAGGTCGAAATGGATGAAACTGAAGCGTCAGCCGGTACCGATACCGACGGCGAGACGGCGGAAGCAACCGAGGAGGAGGGCTCCTGATGTCGTTGGCGGACCTGAACGTTCACAACTACCTGGTTCCAACAGTCGTTGAGCAGACCAGCCGAGGTGAGAGGGCCTTTGACCTCTTCTCGCGACTGCTCAAAGAAAACATCATCTTCATTGGCACACCGATCGACGACACCATCGCCAACCTGGTCTGTGCGCAGCTGTTGCACCTCGAATCCGAGAATCCGGATCGTGACATAAGCCTCTACATCAACTCGCCCGGTGGCGACATCAACGCGCTGTTTGCCATCTACGACACCATGCAGTACATCAAGCCCGACATCACAACGATCTGCTTCGGGCAGGCGGCCTCGGCCGCCGCGGTGCTTCTGGCGGCAGGCGCACCGGGCAAGCGTCTTGCGCTGCCCCACTCGAGGGTACTGATCCACCAGCCCTATGCCGGAGCCCAGGGCCAGGTATCCGACATTGAGTTGGCCTCACGTGAAATCCAGCGCCTCAAGGCGCAACTCGAGGAAATCCTGGCAAGCCACACCGGTCAGGACGTCGAGAAGATCCACGCCGATACCGACCGCGACTTCGTAATGACTGCCCACGAGGCCATGGAATACGGGATAATCGACGACGTGATCGATTCACGCGACATGGCCGACAACAGCGGTGCAATAACGGCGGTCACCTGATCACGGTCGAATTCGTGCTGAACTAGATGGCCCAGGTAGCTACAGACACAGGACAGGGGGTGGCGACATGGCGAAGATCGGTGATGGGGGAGAGCTCCTGAAGTGCTCTTTTTGCGGCAAGACCCAGAAGCAGGTCAAGAAGCTCATTGCCGGCCCCGGCGTCTACATCTGCGACGAGTGCATCGATCTCTGCAACGAGATCATCGACGAGGAGTTGTCTGAGCCTGCCGATCTCGCTGTCGGAGAACTTCCGAAGCCCAGAGAGATCTTCGCATTCCTCGATGACTACATCGTGGGCCAGGACAAGGCCAAGAAGATCCTCTCGGTAGCCGTCTACAACCACTACAAGCGGGTGCAGGCGGCGGGCGCCCCGGGCGACGACGTTGAGTTGGCCAAGTCCAATATCTTGCTCATCGGTCCTACCGGTTGCGGCAAGACCCTCATGGCCCAGACCCTGGCCCGGATGCTGAACGTTCCCTTCGCCATCGCCGACGCTACCGCTCTCACCGAGGCCGGCTATGTCGGCGAGGACGTCGAGAACATCCTGCTCAAGTTGATTCAGGCCGCCGACTACGACATCAAGAAGGCCGAGACCGGAATCATCTACATCGACGAGATCGACAAGGTGGCACGCAAGAGCGAGAACCCCTCCATTACCAGGGATGTCTCAGGCGAGGGCGTGCAACAGGCCCTCCTGAAGATCCTCGAGGGCACGACCGCTGCGGTGCCGCCACAGGGAGGCCGTAAGCACCCCCACCAGGAATTCCTTCAGATTGACACGACGAACATCCTGTTCATCTGCGGCGGTGCGTTCGCAGGCCTCGAAACGGTTATTCAGAACCGACTGGGTGGGGTGGGCGTGGGCTTTGGCGCCGATGTCAGGGCACCCGGCGAGAAGGACCTTGGTGCCCTCTTTTCGACCGTCCGCCCCGAGGACCTCATCAAGTTCGGCCTCATCCCCGAGTTCATCGGCCGTCTGCCCGTGGTCGGCACGGTCTCCCAACTCGAGATCGATGCCCTCGTAAGGATTCTCGTTGAGCCGCGCAATGCGCTCATAAAGCAGTACCAGAAGATCTTCGAGTTCGAAGACATCGAGCTTGAGATCAGCCAGGAGGCTCTGGGTGCCATTGCCGAACAGGCTCTCGAGCGGGGAACCGGCGCCAGGGGCCTGCGCTCCATTCTCGAAGAGGTTCTGATCGACGTCATGTACGACCTGCCAGGCGATGAAGAAGCCGGCAAGGTCGTCGTCGACATCGATACTGTTCGCGAGCGCCAGATGCCGATGGTGCTGCCCCGCGACGACGAGCGCCGCAACCGCGCCGCCTCCTAGCTCCGCCCGGCGATCGTGGAGTACCGCGACGCCCTCGACTTTCTCGACGGGTACGTAAACCTCGAGGCCACAGCCGGCCGGATCCACGGCTTGAGCCTCGAAGCCATTCGCGATCTCGTCGGATCGATGGGCGACCCACAGGTCGACCTTGCCGCAATCCATGTAACGGGAACCAACGGCAAGGGTTCGGTTGTGGCAATGACAAGCGCCCTCCTCGCAGCGGCAGGCCTCCGCGTGGGGTCGTATACGAGCCCCCACGTCGACACCATCAGGGAACGGCTCAAGATCTCTGGCGAGATGATCAGTGAAGAGGACTTCGCCGACCTTGTCGCCGATCTGGCCCGCTACGCCGGAACGCTCGACGAGCGGCCCTCCTACTTTGAGCTGCTTACGGCTGCGGCCTTTCTCTGGTTCAGCAACGAGGCCGTGGACGCGGCCGTGGTCGAGGTGGGGTTGTTGGGACGCTTCGATGCGACCAACGTGATCGAGCCAGCTGTGTCGGTGATCACCAACATAGGGTTCGATCACACCGACGGTGAGGGCGACTGGCGCAGGGCCATCGCCGGGGAAAAGGCCGGAATCATCGAGAGCGGTCGTCCGCTCGTGCTGGGGGACACCTCCGTTGACCTGCTCGACATATTTGTAGCCGAGGGGCCCGATCCGCTGTTTGTGCGTGGCACCGACTTCGGGGTGTCGTCCTCCAGTCCGGCTGTCGCAGGCCAGGTGGTCGACCTGTTCGGCCCCTTTGGGCGCCACGACGAGGTCTACATATCTCTGCACGGCACACACCAGGCCGACAACGCCGCTGTGGCCGTGACCGCAGTCGAGGCCATGTTGGGTACGGCGTTGGGAGACGACGTGGTGTCAGAGGCCTTTGCCGACCTGTCGTTCCCGGGAAGGCTCGAGGTGGTGTCGAACCGGCCTCTTGTGGTTCTCGATGCCGCACACAACCCAGAGGCTGCACGTTCGCTTGTCGACACAGTCTCCGACGTGTTTCCCGTTGCACGCCGAATCCTGGTTATCGGAATGCTCGGGCCCAGGGAGCCCGGTCTGGTGGTGGCCGAACTGGCCCGCCTCGCTCCGGAACTGGTGGTTGCCTTCACGGCTCCCTCCCAGCGGGCGATCCCGGCCGATGAGTTGGAGTTGGCCTGTCGGCAGCAGGGGCTCGATGTCGAGACGGCGCCAGATGTCACGGAGGCCGTAAGGCGGGCGACGGCTCTGGCCGACGAGGATGACCTGGTTCTCGTGACCGGTTCCTTCTACGGGCTCTCGGGTGCCAGAAGTGCGGTTGAGGGGCTCATCAGATCCGACTTCGGGGAGTTCGAAGGCTGACGGTGGGGCCTAGCCTGCGGACATGGAAAAAACACTTGTCATCTGCAAGCCCGACGCCGTCGAGAGAGGTCTCGTAGGCGAGATCATCGGCCGCTTCGAACGCAAGGGTCTGGTCATCTTGGCAGGCGAACTACGTCTGCTCGATACCGAGGTCCTCGGGCGCCACTACTCAGAGCACACCGAGAAGCCGTTCTTCGGTGACCTCGTGGCATTCATGTCGCGCTCTGCGGCCATGTTGCTCGTGGTGGGTGGCCCCGAGGGAACCGTCGGCGTCGTCCGCACCCTCATGGGGTCAACCGACCCGCGCCAGGCAGCGCCCGGGACCATCCGTGGCGACTTCGGTCTGGCTGTCACCGAGAACCTCGTCCACGGCTCCGATGCCGTCGAGTCGGCCCTCAGGGAGATCGGCATGTTCTTTCCGGAATTGGAGACCAGGGGCTGAAATCTGAGGGCCTACGACAAATAGGTCCACCCTGCGTGGCCGAGCATGCGCCCAAAGTGGCAAATTCGGCAGAAACGCGTTACGGTTCCGTCGGAAATGTGGCGTGTCGGGCATATGGCACCAGCCATCCCGGGGACTACAGCGTGCGTCCCACACCGAGCGGTCGGTGGGGGCGTACGGTGAGGTAGCCATCTGGAACATGTGGTCGAACGGAATCAGGCGATGGTCGGAAGCGGAGCACGGATAGCGAGGAACCCCATCTTCGGTGGGCGCGACATCGCCGTTGACCTTGGTACCGCCAACACGCTCGTCTACGTGCGCGGTGAGGGAATTGTTCTCGACGAACCATCTGTGGTCGCCGTCAACGTGATCGACGGAACGCCACTGGCTGTCGGCTCCGAGGCCCGACGCATGATCGGGCGCACCCCTGGACACATCCTGGCCACAAGGCCTCTCAGAGAGGGTGTTATCGCCGACTTCGAGGTCTGCGAGAAGATGCTCCGCTACTTCATCCAGCAGGTCCACAGCCGCCGCTGGTCAAAGCCCCGCATGGTCATCTGTGTGCCTTCAGGAGTCACAGGCGTTGAACGACGCGCCGTACAGGAGGCAGCCGAGTACGCCGGAGCCCGTTCACCCACCTACGTCATCGAGGAACCCATCGCAGCTGCAATCGGCGCAGGCCTCGACATTGCCGCACCCAGCGGCTCGATGATCGTCGACATCGGCGGAGGAACCACCGAGGTTGCGGTCATCTCTCTCGGCGGAGTGGTTGCCAGCCAGTCCTCGCGAATCGGTGGCGACGAACTCGACGAGGCCATTGGGCAGTTCATGAAAAAGGAGCACGGCCTGAGCATCGGAGTGCGCGCAGCCGAGGAGATCAAGATCGCCCTCGGATCCGCCGTTCCGCTTACCCGTGACCACAGGGCCGAGGTGAGGGGTCGAGATCTAATGACCGGCCTGCCACGCCTCGTGACAGTCTCGACAACCGAGGTGCGCGAAGCCCTCGAGGAACCGGTCGCATCCATCGTCGACGCCGTGAAGGTAACACTCGACCGGACACCGCCCGAACTGGCGGCCGACATCATGGAACATGGCATAACCCTCGCCGGTGGTGGGGCACTTCTGGTCGGCCTACCTGAACTGATCCACGCCGAAACCGGCATGCCGGTCAGGCTGGCACTAGACCCCCTGCTGGCAGTAGTGCTCGGAGCCGGCAGGGCTCTCGAGGAGTTCGACATGTTCGGCAGCGTCATCTTCGGCGACGGCAACCGGTAACACATGGCGGCCAAGCGGCCCGCCGACAGGCCCCGCCCCACGCTCCTCATCCTCCTGGTGGCAGCGCTAACCCTCCTGACGCTCCAGTTCCGGGGACTCCAGCCACTCGATGCCTTCCAGCGGGGGGTGAGAGACATCATCGAACCGGTCCGCAGTCTCAGCGACCGCCTGACCGACCCCGTCCAGACCGCATGGAATGGAGTGTTCGGCTTCGAGGCCCTGCGAATGGAGAACGAACGTCTCGAGGTCGAACTGGCACGGATGCGCGGAAGTGCACTCACGTCCGAGGCAGACACCGAACTGCTCAACAGGTTGTTGAGCGAGGTGGATATCGCCTACTCCGACTTTGACGCCGTCGTGGTGCGGATACTCGGCCAGCCGCCCGGAAACTTCTCGGCCCACATGATCGAGGTCGACAAGGGAACCGACGACGGTCTTGAGGAGGGCATGGCGGTGGTGACCGGCGCCGGTCTGGTCGGCCGCCTCGAACAGGTCGACCGGTCACGTTCGCTGGTGCAACTCGCCACCCACCCTGACTTCAGGGTCGGGGTCCGTCTCGTGACATCCCAGGACGAGGGCCTCGCCAAGGGCACCGGAACAGAGGGAATCATGAGGATCGAGTCAGGTGTCCGCCTTGACGCCCAGGTCGACAACGACGAGGTCGTTGTTACCTCGGGTGGTCGCAGCGTGTTCCCGAGTGACATACCGGTGGGGCGGGTGCTCGACCCGGATTCAGACGCCGATTATCGACGGTCCATCATCATCGAGTTGGCTGCGGACCTGGAGAACCTCAGCTTCCTCAAGGTGGTCCTGCCGGCCCAGAAGGCAGAAGGTGCGCGGTGAGCAGCAGACTCCGGGTCGTAGCCGTTCTACTGACAGCACTCGTGGCCCAGGCCACCCTCCTCACCGAAATCCGGATCCAGGGGGCCACCGTTGAGTTGATGATGGTCATTGCAATACTCGCCGGCTTCCACGGCGGCCCCGAGAGGGGCGCACTTGTGGCGTTCTTCGCCGGTCTCCTACAGGATTCCCTGCTGTCGGTCCCTCTTGGTCTCCACGCCCTGGTGTTTCCACCGCTCGCGGTGGCTGTGAGCAGCCTCGAACAGCGGATGGTCCGATCTGCGCCGGTTGCCGACGCCGTTGCCCTGCTGTTGGCGGCAACTGCAGGAATTCTCGCGGTCGCTGCCGTCGGGCTTCTGTTTGGACTGTCGCCATACGACCCCGGCACCTTTCTGGCACGGATCATCACAGCGGCGGTGATGACCACGGCAATAGCCGCCCCGGTCAACCGGGCGGTCCGTTGGGCTGTCCTCGGCGGCCTTCCGCCCGATATCAAGCTCCGAGCCGTCGGTTCCTGACCGCCGTCAACGAACCTCATGGACGAGATCGCCCGATACAGGATGCGTGTGCTGGCCGTGGTGGCCCTCTCGCTGTTCGGTGCCCTCGGAGCGAGGCTCTGGTACCTGCAGGTGATGATCAGCGAGCAGGCAGTTGCAACGGCGGCAAGCAACATCACCCGGGTGATCGACGTGCCGGCCCCCAGAGGGCGAATCCTCGACGTAAAGGGTCGGACCCTCGTTGGAAACCGTCTCACGACGATGATCACCATCACCCCGCGTGAACTCGATGAGGCAGACCTCGATGCCGTTGAGCGTCGGAAGATGCTCACGAGGATCGCCGTCGAGGTGAACCGTTCCGGACAACTTCTCAAGGTCAGCGATATCGAGTCGTCCTTGGCCAACCGGGCCTTCGGCTACTACGACGACATTCCCATTGCGCTGGATGTGAGCGAGGACCTCCTGGTGTTCTTCGGCGAACGCGGCGACCTGTACCCGGGCGTGACGGTCGTCGACAGCGCCGTCAGGTCCTATCTCTACGGAGATCTGGCCACCCACGTACTGGGCTGGGTGGGCCCCGTCAACGACGCCGAGTTGGCCTCACGGAACCCGTCGCCCGGCAAGGAGTACCGGCTTCGGGATGAGGTCGGAAAGGCTGGAATCGAGCTCATGTTCGAGGACGACCTCCGCGGAATCGCCGGCCGACGCGTAGTCGAGGTGAACCGGCGCGGTGAGATCGTGCGTGAGCGCAAGGACCTGTTTGAGGCGCCGGTTCCCGGCGACGACGTAATCCTGACGCTCGACATTGACATCCAGTGGTTGGCTGAGACCGAGCTGGAACGATCCGTCTCCCTGGCACGTGCGGTGATTCCAGAAAAGGAAAAGGGCGCAACAGAG
>Ga0208132_1000636_pt1 | contig 16245 bp, 16 predicted proteins | sample ETNtaG_16_FD_185785 | JGI IMG/M metagenome (GOLD analysis project Ga0208132, IMG submission 185785) | Marine microbial and viral communities from oxygen minimum zone, Eastern Pacific Ocean - ETNP201406SV199 (SPAdes) (version 2) | ecosystem: Environmental > Aquatic > Marine > Oceanic ... | reverse complement strand
AACCACAATCTTTGACCATCAAGCCCCGCAGCAGCGGGGGGTTTTGTTTAGGGGGATGATGTGTAGATTTGGATATGATAAAAAATAAAAACAGGAGTTAATAATGGGTAAAAGGAACGAGGAAAAACTTACAATATTCCAAAAGCTGGTGTTTGCAATGTCAACCAATAGCTGGGGTTTTATCATTGTAATGTTTATTCTGGTTTTTATAGTTATTTATTATTTGGGGTTAGATCCATTCTGATTCCCTTATTGTACGCTTTCAATTCCAAATTTTCAACCTAATTGCCAACCCGGAAAACCGGAAAAGACCGGGTACCCCTATTAATAAAATTGGCTCATCATGGACCCGAGTTCAACCCCTCGATATTATAATCGACATATCTGATGTAAATAAGATTCGTCTCAGCCGTCAGGAAATACGCTCTGGTATAAATCTGATAAATAACAACATCAAGCCCCACATTCGTGGGGTTTTTTGTTTGTGGGATAATGGGTAAATTTGACTATGATTAATTGTATTAAGAATAAGGAGTAATTAATAATGAAAAATCTATCAACGTGTCAGGTTTGTAAAGGTCAAATTTGGAAATCAAAACATAAGTACTACAATGGGGTCTGTATTGCCAAAGATGATAAAGAATTTGAGGAGGAAATGGATGCCAATGCCCGAAAAATGGGAATTCCAACAATGGCCGGTATGAGAATACAAAACATCAGGGTAATGACTCTTCCATTTTCATGGGCAGTAAAAGGGTTTTTTTCGAAAAAAGTTGTTGATATTGAAACAATAAAAATATGTGTTATGTGCTTCGTAGTATGTGCAAATAATGAAAAAATGTTATTCAGAGATAATGATGGTGTCTGGAAGCCTAAAGAACATAAAAAACATGGTACAGTAGGAGGAACTGTAATTGCATACTATTTAAAGTCAATGGAAAAACAAGAATGGAGTGATATTCGTAAAGTTGACGCACAAATGCACCAGCCCCAGATATATGAAAATATACAGGCAGTACTATCAAAGGTGGTAGATGACACCGATAAGTATAGAACTTTGGTGGCTGATTTAGCTGTTAAGTAGTCAGGTTCGTAAAAGCGAAATTGTAAGAAATAGATAAAAATCCCCGCAGTAGCGGGGTTTTTTGTTTGTGGGATAATATGTAGATTTGGGTATGGATATCCTAATTAAACAATTGAGGAATAAAAAATGAAATTCGATGAGCTTGCCAAAAAAGGTGATAAAAAAATAGATGATATTAGTAAGAAAATTATTGATTGGTGTGTGGATAAACTTGGGGAAAAAACAGCTAATTCCTTGAAACGTATATTTTTTACCAAAGAAGTAATAAAACTTTATAAACCTCAGTGGATAGGTGACCCAAATATAGGCACTGATGATTTCACTGGTAAAGTGACGTTAAGTAACACTGTTTTGGTGACAACTGTGATTAGGGGGTTTTCCTGGCCTTGTCTTATTTTAGGTCCGATATGGTTTCTCTCAAAGATGGGTTTTATTTGGGCATTAATTGTGTTAGGTGCGGCGATATATACGTATGGAATTTCTTGGGTCGTTTTCCCATTTTTTGCCAATAAACTTTACGAAAAAAAGATGAAAAAAAATGGGTATATCGCCCGAGATATGATTGAGGGAGTAATGTCTCAATTGTTAAAAAGACCTTGGCGTTTGAAGTAATAATGTTAAATGGAAGACTGGTATTGGCTAATGAGACTGGTTGGCATGAGAATGGACAGAAAAAGGAACTTACAAGGATGGGGAATTAGATTTATATACTGAATACTTTGAGAGCTGGGAAGAACTGCTTAAATGGGCTGGATCAGATGATGATGACAACTCTACAGGTGAACCGGATAGTCAAAACGAAACTGACAGTAAGGAGTAAATCACAATGTTGGATTTAGACAAAAAATATCCAATGCTGTTTGAAAAGGGCATAATGGGTGCTGCAAATATGGGTGTTTTTGCACCAATCGTTGTTTTTCTGATGGACCGGATAATGATAACCGATAATGAAGTGACCCCGGAAGAAACGGTAATGTTTAAACAACTTTCCAATGAATACGGAGACCTGTTTGGGTTTGGTTCCGGTAACTTCATGATGGAACTCATGCGGATAGGAAATATTTATGGAAATTATATTTCTTTTTCAGAAGATGCCCGCATGACCTGGGAAGCGGTTGAATTCGTTGCCAGTGAGTTTGATGATGAACAAAAAAAGGCAATGGTGGATATTTTGGAGCGCCTGGCCACCAGCGACGAATATCTTGATAAAAAGGAAATGTCCATCCTTTATGCTGCTGTGATGGCTTGCTATGAGGAAATAGATGCAATCAATACGGTTTTCAGCAGGTTTTATGAAAGAATTATTAAGGTACACAGTGCTGATCACCAGATGGCACAAGCGCTGATGCATCTAATGAACCTTATGGCGGAAGACCCGAAGAGTGTAAAAATATCTATCCTTGGCCGGCCCGATCCCCGGGCAGAAGGTAATATCCCGCCTGTACTGTTTACATATGAAGAATTTGCAGATTGGATATTACTTGTTTCTTTAATTCGTGCAAGCCAGCAAAGAAAAGCAAAAATGAACCATACACGTGTTTATTGGAGTCCAGGGATTGGTCAGATCCAAAAGGGGTTGATCAAATTTATTAATTTAGAAAGTTCTGATGATGACCAGATTCAAGAAGCACTGGATTTTTCACGAGGTTGGTGTGATGCAGTTAAAAACGGAACCGGGAATGTGCCCTTTCCTGATGAACAAATCTTTCAAACTTTTTTATTCGGAGATGATGATGACGAATTCGGTGATTGTATGCAGCCAAATCTTACAAAGTCGGGAATCTGGAAAATTACCTGTCAAAAGTTTCGTTCCGGTATTGAGCTGCATGCCTTTGACATTACTGGTGATTCTAAAACATACTGGTGCCCGGAGACAGCAAAGGAATTGGCTGTGAAAATAGACTTGGAGCGTGATTGGCTCAATGGGAATTTCCCCATTGCACAAAGTGAAAGAGATGGAATCATTTCCAGCACAGGAGCACTATTTAATGATGCACAATAAGTAAAGAGGTAATCAAATGAGTAATGATAATGCACTTGAAGATAAGTATTTAGAAGGGTATCCCCGGGATCCGTGGAAGTACATGGATTATTATTCCCATCCGGAGACGGGTGAGTTTGCAGAATCTTTATCGGGTACCATGGTTCATGGTATGAAACTGCCCCGGTTCAGCCGGGTAGAAGAATTATTTATTCATTTCACCGCTGAAGAGCTGTCCGGAATTATTAATAAGATTAAGGACACAGGTGTCATACCCAAGTTACCTTTTGTGCAGGAGATAATTGCAGAAAAATTTCCGAATGTAACCAGCCATCATTGTCCATTATGGCTTGTGCCCTACGCAACGATAGGTGTTGATAAGCCACACAGTTTTCATCCCGGCATGTACTGGAGGGAGTACCATGCTTCACCAGTGATATTCAATGCTGAAGGATTTCTATACAGACCTGTGTTTGAAGAATTTGGAGATCCAAAAACGTTTACTTATTTAGTCAATAAACAGTGGCTAACAGAAGATCTTGAATGGATGGACGGTTTTTATGGCTCCGGGGATGAATATGATGAATTGTTTGATGAAGAAATACTCCGTACCTGCCGTAACCCGGTTGGAGAGAAAGATTTTGATATCATTGAAGCACACCCGCCCGAATGTCCTGCAAACCTTGATGTAATTAAGGTTATTTGGGAATTGTTTGAAGAGAACGGTCCAGACTACGATGTTTTTAGGGAATTCAGTTCCTGGCAGGAAGTTATTGAGTGGGGCAAATCGGATTCAGATGAGGCTGGAGAGTCTGTAGAAGAAGCAGAACCCACACCATACCTGGATGCCACTACAAAACCGCCCTATCCGGGCGATCTCTACACCAATAATGAAAAATGGGATGGCTATGCTTACGAAACCATCCCATTCCCCAGGGTTGTTGGCCCAGGGACAGATCACGCTTTGGATGAACTGTTCAGGAAATTTACACAGGATGAAGTGGATGCCATTGCAAAGAAAATTACAGCAACGAATACACTACCAAGGCTGGTGTGGATTCCTGAATTATTCATAGATCAAGAAAATTATCTCATCCAGGATTATGCTCTGAAGGCACCATTCTGGTTCATGCCCTTTGTCATCTATGGTTTTGAAAAGGCGTGTATGCTTTATTTTGAGCTCAGCGGTTTTCATACCAATTTTGAGCGCGATGCCGATTCCTTAAAACAAATTTATCATGTTGATGTGATTGATTCAATCACTGTGGTCTCCGGTCATCATGAAGATGATCCCTACCATGGGGATGATGATGAGTGTATTTCAACTTTATCGCTTACTCATTTCGATGGTCGTGCACTTTGGGTGTCAGATATCCATGGTGAGGATTATGGATCGCAGCTTCCAATCATTGAAGCCATATGGAAGGTATGGCTGCCTATGGTGGATCATAATCGGGAATTATCATCCTTTATGTGGCCGCCTGACCTGATGGAAAAGTTAAACCTGGAATCATTCCATTCCTGGGATGAGGTGATTGAGTGGGCAATGGAACCTGATGGAATGGAAGATGATTCTGATATAGTGTCGGACGAGACAGAGCCGGAAGCAGAGAAAAGCCCAATGGCAACCGCCATGAGTGAGACATATTCCAATATAGAAGGAGGTAAGTACAGCGTATTGCATGCCATCACATATATTTATCTGGTGTTGGCCCATTTAACGGATGGTGATTTGAGTGATGATGAGGTGGCATTAATCAAGAAAAAACTTCATAAATATTGTGATGAATACGAGGATATACCCATTGACGATGTGGTTGCTGATACCATTTTATGGTATGATGAAGGAACGGATGAAGATCGTCGTTCCCGCCGGGTTGAACAGTTTGATGCTGTTGGTGCATTCCTGAAAGAGAGCGACTGGTTTGAAAAAGGTCTGCAGGAAGAGTTTTTGCAGGATATGGTAGACGTTGCCAAAGTTGATGACAATTTTCATAAATATGAAAAACAGGTGATCAGGGATCTGGCTGTACTGTGGGAAGTGCAGGATTTTGATTTTACAGGTGATGTAACGCCTGTACCTACTGGTGATACAGCAGGAGAAGAAATCCCGGAAGAACCTGATCAGGATGATGTTTCTTCGGAATCACCCGATGAAGATGAAGAGACTGAACCAAAACCAAAACAGCACCGTTCCAGCGGTATGAGGACAATAAAAGTGAGCGGCAGGATGAGCGTAGGCCGGTTTGAGAAAGAGTTTGAAAAACTGTTTGGCGTTCGTTGTGAAGTGAAAAAGGGCGGCCGCTATGCTGCTGATGATGCTTCGCTGGCATCCCTGAGACCCAAAGACTTTAAAGGACAGAAAACAGTGGTGTTTGGAGTGCGTGGTAATATGAAGGTGAAGAGTGTGAAAAAGAAATTCAATGAATGCTTTGGGCTTAATCTTCAGCTGTTTATCGGTAGCCGCATTGCTCCTGATGACGCCACACTTGCATCCTTGAGAAAATGATAATGAAAAGGAATGGCTGGCTGGTTTGGGAAAAAATATGGGCTTGTGAACTCAAGATATTTCATTAATCATAATTCGAGAATAATAAAATGACACTTATACCATGTCAAAATTGCGGTAAAGACAAACCAAAAAGTGTTTCTTGGTATATCTGCGATAAGTGTGCTTTCAGGATTTGCATGCATTGCATAAGTAAACATAAAGGTAAGTATGGTACTGGTTTCAAATGCAGCCAATGCCGTTTTGGTCATATGAAAAAGAAAAAATTGTGATTTAGGATTATTTATGAATAATACAAATGATTGGACTATCCTACATGACCTGGGTTTAGTATACCTGTTTCTTGCTTTTAATACAGATGAAGATTTATCTGATGATGAATGGAATGTGATTGGTGATAAAATAAGAGACTGGATTGAAGAAGATGACCCGAATGATTGGATATTAAAAAAAATAATGGATGCAGTTGTTGATAGATACAAAAAGTGCGATGAATTGGTTAAGCAAGGAATCGATCCTTTTAAGGATGCTATTTTTTCAATTAAAGAAAAATTAACTACTGAACAGTTAAAGCAGGTTGTCAAGGATATGGTTGAAATATCGAAAGCAGATGGGACTGTGCATGAACTGGAAAAAAGATTTGTGCAGATGCTCTGCGGGGTGTGGGAAGCGGATTTTGGAGATGAAATCTGGGAGCATGAAGGTCCAGGACCGGGACGGGCACCCTATCCATTTATAATTTTACTTAGAGAAGTTGAACTTTCTCCCACAAAACAAGGCAAAATGCTTGGTTTTGAAGATACAGTTATACCTGTTTTTTATAAAGTGGATGAGCATTTATTTGCAGAATGGATCAGTAAAGAATTAGAGATTGATGTGAAAGAATTCTATGCAAGTGATATTGCAGGTTATGATGAGTATTCATTGAAATATCCAGAACGGTTTCTGCTATTAGTCACTGAAGATGCGTTTTGGATAACACCGGAATTATTGGAACAATTAATAAACGATATAAAAGATCTGTTTGCTAATATATAAACAAAAGATTTTTGGTGTTTTTAACCTTACAATTCACATGTCTATGAAAAAAATAATAACTAAATTAGCACAGCTCAGGATGGATTCGATCGGTTTGAGAAATCTCTTAAACAGGTGAAAGAGATGAAATAATAAATAAAGTTAGAGCATCATTTATTAATTAATATAATTGCAGTACACAGCCAGATATAATTTTTCCCGCAGGGTAAACACGGTCATTCAGCGATACCAGCTGAGGCGCAGGTTAAGGCAAATTACTAATTTATTGTTTTTTCTGTTTATAGTATGGTTTATTGGTGGTACACTTACCATTTTAAGCCAATGGATAATATCACCTGGCGCGCAGGATTCCGCCCGTGATTATCTGCAATATTACTGGATTGTTTTCATAGAGGTTACCAGCGGGTTTGATGTGGGCGATGAGGTAAATAGACTAAACCAATTGAGCTTTATCATAACCATTGTGATGCTGATAGCTGGGATGATTATCGGGGGCTTGGTATCGGGGCAGATCATTGCAATTATTCTCAATGCTGCACAAAAGGCAGGGTTTGTTGCTGAGGCACCCAATAATTTTAAGTTTATTGATCCAATAATCATTTTTGGAATTAACAGACACCTTCATGGTATAATATCATCTATCAGGAAAATTGATGGAAATGCAAATAGAGATATAATTATAATAGATGAGAAAGCCGATGAGGTATCTATTTTGAGTGAAAGTAATTATAAAAACATTTGGTATATAAAATCTAATCCGTTAATGAAAAATTATTTAAAGGAAATCTTTGATAGAAATATTAGTCCTGCTTTTAAGAAAAGTGACATAAACAAACTGTTTAAGGCATCACAAAAAAGTTGTAGAGTGATATTACTCCCAAATTTACAAAAGGATCATAATATAGATTTTTTGGACCCTGAAACCATTCAAAAAGCAATGGAAATAGAGACTTTTAAAGAAAATATTTATACCATTATTCAACTCCAATCGGCAAAAAGTAAGCGATATTTAAAAAATAAACATTTGGATGAATGGTTAAATATTTCTGATTACAGCACTAAGATGATTGCGCAGGCGGCATTAAGGCCAGGCTTAACGAATGTATTCAACAACATAATGGGTGGAGGAAATGATGATGGTACCAATGAAATGATTCGTTTATCTTTGATCCATGATTCCTTAAGCAATTTATCGTTTAGGGACATAAAAAACCGGATAGTAAAAGATTCTGATATCGATTGTATCCTCCTTGGATTTTGTAAGTTTCTTAAAGAAGAGGATAAAGGCCTTGAAACATTACGGAATCCCAACTACTATTTTCAGATTAATCCTGTTAATCACCATCGACAGAAATATTTCCAGGACACATATAAAAGTATGTCTGTAAAATTTAACAAAGACACTATTCTTAACGACGGCCATAAAAATGATCTTTTAGTGTATTTTGCCGACAAAAATATTGCATTCGATCAGTATATAATAAGGAGATAAAACAATGGAAAAATCAAATGATTCTAGTGAGATTAATTTGAAAAGTAATACAAAACTTGTAAATGATTTTGGAGTTGATAATCATATCATCATCTGTAACTGGACTAAAAAGGCTGACCTTTTGGTTAAGGAACTGCATGATCCCAGTGTAGAAAAAAAGCGACCCATTATTGTCATAACTGAAAACCCGCAGGATATACCGGATTTTGAAGAGGATGATTCTTACAGAGGAATCATGATCGTAAAGGGAAACCCGTCAAATGAGGATGCTTTAAAAAGGGCTGGTATAAAAACTGCTGAAACAGTTATTATCCTTGCCGACGAAAAATTGGCCGATGTTGCAGATACCAAGACCATTATGACAGCTATAGCCATTGATCATATTACACCAGACATTCATATGGTTGCTGAAGTATTATCATCTAATAATTTGCCTTTTTTAGCTTACACATTTGTTAATGAAATTATTTGTCTTGAACTACTGACCGAAAGGTTACTGGCACAGTCCTGTTTGACACCAGGAGTGTCGTTTATTTTTTCAGATCTGCTGACACAATCAAGTGATACCAATGAAATTTATGTCGAAGATATTCCAACAAATTATATTGGTAGAACTTTTCAGGAATTAAGAAAGAAAATAGTATCTTTAGAGAAACAGGATATTATCCTAATTGGGTTAGGCAGCACTACTGAAAAAACTGATATTGAAGGCGAAGTAATTTTGAATCATCATGGCAACCCAGTAAGAGAACATGTCTTAATCATTAATCCGAAAACAAAATCGAGCGGTTCAAGTGCTGAATATCCATATAAAGAATTCCATAAAAATTACAAGTTGAAAGATGGGGATAAAGTTTATCTTATTGCATACAACAAACCCAACCTGACAGTTGAATTGGCATAGATAAACATTAATTACCAATTAGGATATTTGATAATGAAAAGGAATGGCTGGCTGGTTTGGGAAAAAATATGGATCTATATAGGTGTTATTAAATAAAGCAACTTCACATGACGCACCCTAATTACCACCAGTGGCCTGCCGAAATACAGGATGAGTATGATAAAACGGCGAAAAAGATTGAAAAATATGGTCATACTACCAAGGGTATAAAGGATGTAAGGCATTTTGCTTATACGTTGGGAGCATCTTTCAGTACTGGTGCTGAATTTCTTTCTTTTTTCCCTCTTGGTGGTGAAGGCCTGCCCACAATTGGTGGGATAATGAATCGAATTATTGGTTTAGTGCAAGATGGTGATCTTACCCTTACCTCTCAAATTCTTAATAATGAGAGTGTATATTATTTACCCATTGGTATGGTTGTACTGACTGATGACATAAAGGATATGGCTGAATCTGAATGGGCAGGACAGCTCCAGCGAGATGCATTTCTTGCTGAATTTTCTACCGATGACCATCAATTATTCCTGCTCCTTGCTTCTGATAAGGATGGCAATATGCCCTGGGAACCTGAATGTGGAAATTATTGGCCTGATATTTGTCCGAGACCCTTGGTTTCTCTTGCACAGGAAATATTAACGGGTGATGATGATTTTTTAGAACGGATGAACAAAGAAGATGATGATTATTATACCACTGTCCGGGGTGTTCGTTACCCTTTGTTGGCTGAACTTTCACCCGATGACATGATTGCAGGATACAAGATGGGCGCTGAAGAATGGACATCGCGATATCCAAAAGGAAATTATGAATTGCTTATTGCTACTTTAACGTCAATGTTTAAAAAAGAAGTTGTTGTTACTCGTGAAGGCAATAATTTTATTTACTTCGATATAAATAACATTCCCGAAAGTTTTGCCGAAGACTTTCCAAACGATCTATTTAACCCCGATGACAAAACCAGGTCTTCATTTGAGAACTGATGCAACCTGAACCTTTAAGACCCTTAATCATCAAGCCAAACCTTCGTGGGGTTTTTTGTTTGCGGGATGATGGGTAGATTTGGATATGAGTAAAAAGAGATAAATTGCTCATGGAGAAGCTCGCAAAATGGAACATCAAGATAGGTGAACTGGATATGGCCTTTAAACTGGTAGGCCAATCTATTAAATTAATAGAAAAAAGTGTTTATAAACAATTCCCCGAGATTAAAAACATTTCACTAGAAATAGACTAAATATGATTAATTACATTTAGATCTAATGGATAACCACATTTGGTGGTATAAATTCAAGTGCAATTCCCGTATCAAACAATGTGTTTATTGTTTGATACGGGAATTTTTTCATTTATTATTTTGCTACACTTGCAAGAGTAGCATCATTAGAAATTGCTTTCCCTCCTGCGCTTTTTATATTGATTTTAAGTCCCATTCCAAGGAATTTTTTTTCAACATTACCCACTTTCATATTTCCACGAATTGTAAAACCCTTTCCACCAGGTGCTTTTGGGTCTCTTACATCTTTGAGTGTTTTATGGGGTGATGCAGAGTGGTTGCTCCTACCAACTTTCACATCTAAAGTCAAACCGTATCCAGCTTTAAACTCTCTTTTTAATGTAGATACCTTTTTTCTTCCATTTATGCTTATTCCAGCCATTATTCTACTCCTTTTATTATTAATTAAAGACTATTGGTCGGACCTACTAACTTCTCCAAGAGTGAGATTATTATCTGCCAGTTCAGTATTCCCTGGTAAAGCAACTTGGACTTTAATTCCGAAGCTGTCGATAAATATTTTCTCTAGCTTTTTCACTTTCCAGGTAGCACGGATCTTAAATTCTTTGCCTGTACCAGGTGAATTTTTATCCCTTACTTTTGCTATAGTATGATCCTTGTTTGCAAATCTTTTGCCATAATAAACTCTAAGATCAGCACCAAAACTTTCCTTAAAATATTTCTGCAGAGTTTTTACTTTCATATTCCCTTTGACATCAAATTCAGCAGACGTAAAAGTATCTTTTATTCTACCTAATATTCCCATATACCATATCCAATATATATAATTTTAAATTAAACTACTATACTACTGTATACAGAATACTAAATTATATTGATTAGTGCAACTATAATATGATCCGTTTATCCGGTTAAGTTAAAACAGTTATTCATTAGAGCTGCAATTCATTATTGCCGACACCAAGGTTAAATTGAAGCAGGGCATTAGGTTATTATACTACAACCAAACTTGGTTTTGATCCGAACACACAGTCTTAAACATTGGTGGCTTAAATAAGTTAGATATAGATTTGCAATGTGCATGTAAGCCTAACTATGATAATTGAGGCTATATTTTGAGGCAGCCGCCTTATTACATTACAAAGTCCCGCTTCAAGTTGGCACTTGAGTGCCCAACCAAATTATTTTATACTCGAAAAGACGAATATGCCGACCAGAACAAGGAAGATGAATTTCTCATGGCCCTGGCAGAAGGCGGTTTTCAGGTGGGTGAGCTGGCTAAATATTATCATCCGGGGGGCCATGATATCACAGCTCAGGGTTATCAAAAGCCATTGGATGAAACCAATAAATTATTGGAACAGGAAAATGTCATTGTTTATGAAGCTGCTATACAGTTTGATACATTCTTCATTCGAGCTGATGTTCTAGTTAAAACCGGGGATCAGATCGATCTTATCGAAGTAAAAGCAAGGTCGTTCAAATCGTACGAAGAGTTTTATTCTTCCAGGGGATTTTTGGATTCTAATTGGCGCCCTTATCTTTATGATGTTGCCTTTCAAACCTGGATCGCTCAAGCGGCATTCCCCAAATGGGAAATTAAGCCTTATTTAATGCTTACGGATAAGAATAAGAAAACATCTGTGGATGGCTTGAACCAATTATTTGTTGTAGGGAAAGACAGTGATGGACGAAAAAGCGTCCGGGCTAATCAAGAAATAAATTCAGATTTACTTGGCGATGAAATCTTTATAAAAGTAGATGTGTCCGATCCTGTTCAAATGATTTGGGATGGAAAAGATATAAATCCTGATAAGAAGTCAATCGAAGACCAAAGGGATTTTTCCGAAAGGGCACGATTATATGCAAAATATTATAAGAATGATGAGCGTTATCCTGTATCTTTGGGATTAAAGTGCAAACACTGTGAATTCAAGAATGAGCATGAGCCCGAAAAGAAAAGCGGTTTTGAAGAATGCTGGCAATCCATATATCCAGATTTTGACATACTTGAACCACACATTTTTCATATCTGGAATTTCCGTAAATCTCAAGCGTTGATTGATCGGGGTGTTTACTCTTTAGAAGACGTCTATTCTGATGGTGAGTTTGCAAATATGCTAAATGAACGGCAGTATATGCAGGTTGAGAAAACGGTAAAAAGATCAAGGAATGAATTTATAAACCCTGATTTATTTTATGAAATGGAACAATGGGATTTTCCGCTTCATTTTATTGATTTTGAAACCAGTATGGTGGCAATCCCATTTCATAAGGGAAGGCATCCTTATGAACAAATAGGTTTTCAGTTCTCATGCCACACAATTTATAAAGACAATAGGGTAAAGCATGAAGAATGGATCGAGATCGAACGCGGGAAATTCCCCAACTTTGATTTTGTTAAAGCATTAAAAAGTGTTCTGGATAAAGATAATGGAACCATTTTTCGTTATGCGGCTCATGAAAACACTGTTCTTCGCCAAATTCAAAAACAGATGGTTGATGAAAATGAAGAAGAATACGCTGAATGGATTGAGTGGATCGATTCCATTACCGAATGGAGGGAGGAAGGGATTAAGGAAAAGTTTAAGGGTGAACGCAATATGGTGGATATGTTAAAATTGGTGCGAAAGCACTATTACCATCCAGAAATGAAAGGCTCTAATTCAATTAAGGCAGTATTACCGGCGATTTTTTCAACAAGTGATTTTATCAAGAACCGCTACAGCCGTCCTGTTGGATTCGGTATGAATCTAAAAGATCAGATTCTCTGGAGATTGGATGAAAAGACAGGTGAGCCATCAGACCCGTATAAACTGCTGCCAAATAAATATGAAGATCTAGATATGGCAAAAGAAGAATTATTCCTAGAAGATGGAAAAATACAAGATGGTGCTGCCGCTTTAATTGCTTTCGGGAAAATGCAGTTTTCTGAAATGGGAGAAAAAGAGAGAGCATCGCTGACAGCCGCGCTACTGCAGTATTGTGAATTGGATACACTTGCCATGGTCATGATTTATGAGCATTGGGATTCGTTGAAATGAATTGTGTGATATTGTTGTTTCGAACTAATGCAATGAAAAGAGTTTTTTACAAAAGAGATAATTAACATCAAGCCCCGCAGCAGAAGGTTTTTTGTTTGTGGGAGGATTAGATTTAAATTAATTGCTAGTCTATGAAGGAGAAAAGTTATGGAACCTCTTATATACTTGGTGATGGTGATTCTGTTTATCGCAATAATATTTATGCGAGGTTATAAATGCCCTAAATGCGGTAAGCGAACGAAAGAAATTAAAAGTTCGAGATATGAAGACACGACGCCAAGAAAAAAAGATGGTACTAGGGACAAGAGATATAAAGTATCTGGAGTAACTTGGGTTACTGTTGAGTGCAAGAATGAAAAATGTAAAAATGTATTTGAATGCTTAAAGTAAGGATGATGAAGACGGAACGTTTTCATATTGGTATGATGATGTAAAAACAGAATCTAAACAATATTTATCAATAACTACATCAAACCCCACGTTTGCTGGGTTTTTGTTTGTATAAATGATTATGAGTAAATCTAAAAATGACCAAAACTGAACTGAAAGAGAAATAAAATGGAAAAAACAACCAAAACATTTCTTTATCGATTGGCAGAACCACGAAATGAACCTAAAAAGGATCAAGCAGGATATTTATTAAACACATTTATAATTATCCTGATTTTGTTGAATTGTTCAGTAATTGCATTTGAAACATTCGAAAAAATCAGTTCCCAATATAGAAATTTTATTGACTTAATTAACGTATTCTCAGTAACAGTATTCACGATTGAATATTTATTTAGAGTATGGGTGGTCAAATTTAATCCCGATAAAAATTCACAAAGCAGACTGGAATATTTATTTTCTCCAATGGCTATAGTTGACTTTCTTGCAATAATACCTTTTTATATATCAGCAATTGGTTATGATCTCAGATGGCTAAGAATTTTAAGAACATTCCGTCTATTTAAACTTGGACGATATACGGAAGCTGACGATCAATTTTGGAATGTAATTAAAGAAAGGAAAAAAGAGTTAATTATTTCTCTGTTTTTCAGTTTAGTGCTGATGTTTATAGCCAGTTATTTAGTATTCTTGTCAGAAAATCCAGTTCAGCCTGATAAATTTGATAATATTTTTTCTGGAATTGCATGGGCTGTTGCAACTTTAACCCCTGGGCCTCCAGCTTATGAATTTGCCAAACCTGTGACCATGGTTGGTAAATTTGCTGCAGGTTTTCTTCAAGTGATCGGCATTGCAGTCATCGCCTTGCCAACTGGAATTATAGGTGGAGGATTTGCTGAGAAATTAAAACAAAGAAAAACTGGTATAGCTTTAGAACTGATGCAATATCAGATTATGATGAACGATAGTCTAATAAACTCTACTGATTACGCAATAAAGAAGAAAGAACTTCTTGATTTCTTAATAAAAAAAGATTTTCTTGCCGCCGAAAAATATCAAAAGTTGGAATATATGATGCATAACGATTTAATCAATAAAACAGAGTTTAAAACATATGAAGAAAAAATACTTAAAGGTTCAGACGCTGCAAGTAAAAGACTTGAATTAATGAAATTAAAAGAGAAAGGTTATAGTTATCGTGAATACGAAAAGGAAAAAAAAGAAATCTTAAAGCTTGATTGAACCTTTTCTTACCTCCTCTGCCGGGCAGTGTTTTAGTTTGTCAGGCGATTGTCAGATTGAGGACAATAAGATAATGTAAAAGTATAGTATGAGTTTAAAAGTTGATTATCAAAGGATAAAATGAAATGACTGAGAATAAATCATCTTCATTGGAAGTTATCGAAGTATCAGATCACACCATTATTTGTAACTGGTCTGAAAAGATAGATTCGCTTATAGAGGAACTACATAACCCAAGTCTTGGAGAAAAAAGAGATCCGATTATTATCATTTCGAAAAACCCAATATATTCATCAAAAATATTTTCTGTACCACCTGATAAAGAGCCATCTACAGAAGAAAAACCAAGTGGTGAAAAGGAGTCAATCGACGATGATAACTTTAAAGGTATTTTAGTTATAGAAGGTGATCCGGCAGAGAAAACTGCCCTGAAAAAGGCAAATATTAATAGTGCAAAAAGAATTATTATTTTGGCTGACCGAAGTTTGGGTGATGCAGCTGATAGTAAAACCATCATAACCGCTCTGGCAATCGATCGACTCAGGCCGGAAATCCACACGGTCGCAGAAGTGTTGTTTAAAGATAATCGATCCTATTTCAAGGAATATACTCTTGTGAATGAGATAGTTTGTCTGGAGTTATTTGAGAATCGCCTATTGGCTCAATCCTGTTTAACGAAAGGTATATCCGAAATTTATCAGGATTTAGTGACTCAGTCTAAAGAGACAAATGAAATTTATAGGGAAAAGATTCCAGCGTCTTACCATGGCAAATTTTATCAAGAATTAAAAAAAGTCATTTTCAGTCTTGATGATATTATTCTTATCGGATATGCCAGTAAGAATACCAAAGAAACGGATAAAGGTGATGATGCCCAAAAATGGAAATCAAACATTAATCCAAGCTTGGAAAGCAGCAGAAATTATATAATGAAAAAAGATGATGAGATTTTTCTTATTGCTCACAACTGGTATGAAGGAAAATTAAAAGAATTACTCAAGTAATATCCTATTTGGAGAGTAAGGGCAATTATCTTTGTGCAGTAGAGATCAAAAAGTCAATGAAATGACAATCAAGCCTCGCAGTAGCGGGGTTTTTTGTTTATTCCATATTTATCCTTACATTTATATGTGAGGATTAGATTTATACTTACACTTTTGCTTATAACCAACTTCATAGTTTGGAGCTGGGCATTAGAGAAACACCCAGAAATTCAACCTGTTATTATGGAATTCGTTTAACCATGGAGGTTATAATGAAACGTTTCATAATCAGTTTTCTTTTTATTTTTAATCTTGGGTTTTCCCAAACCGATCCTGGTTTCGAT
>Ga0208132_1000631_pt1 | contig 16311 bp, 16 predicted proteins | sample ETNtaG_16_FD_185785 | JGI IMG/M metagenome (GOLD analysis project Ga0208132, IMG submission 185785) | Marine microbial and viral communities from oxygen minimum zone, Eastern Pacific Ocean - ETNP201406SV199 (SPAdes) (version 2) | ecosystem: Environmental > Aquatic > Marine > Oceanic ... | reverse complement strand
CTGGATGATTATGCTTCAACAAAATGGCGTTGTTAACGATACCTTCGTGACTATTCTGCCGTGTTTTGAAGGCATGGTCAATCTGCCATTTTTTGGAGCAACAAATATTGATCTCTGCTTTAGTGATGAAGATCGTATTCCTATGATGTATAACTTTACTGGAACCATTATTGTGATGACACAAATCTTATTGCCGTTTATGATTTTGCCAATCTATAGTATTATGAAGGGTATACCGCCAAGTTATATGAAGGCTGCTCAGAACCTTGGCGCCACCCCTACTCGTGCCTTTATTCGTGTCTATATGCCTCAATCAGTTCCAGGTGTTGGTGCTGGCTGCATTCTAGTATTTATTGTTGCCATTGGCTACTATATTACTCCGGAGTTAGTGGGCGGAAAAGATGGACTCATGATTGGTAACTTTGTTGCTCGTGAAATGCAACAAACCTTGAATTGGGGACTTGCTGCTGCTATGGGCACCATGTTATTAATTGCCGTATTAGCGCTTTACTGGGTGTACGACAAATTTATTGGAATTGATAATTTGAAAATGGGTTAATAATGAAATTTCCTTCCTATACAACACCTCGAGAGAAACTTTGGCACTATTCTTATATGACATTTTGTAGCCTTGTATTGTTTTTCTTAGTGGCACCTTTGATAGTTGTTATTCCACTATCATTTACCAATTCAGTTTTCCTACAATTTGTCCCTGAAATGAAAATCTTCAGTTTTGAGACTTGGTCTTTTAACTTTGACGGTTACGGTACTCGCTGGTACAAAGAGCTATTTGGTATTTGTAGTGACAATACAGGAACAACTGTCTGTACCGACAGGTGGATGATTGGCATCAAAAATAGTGCCTTTATTGCTGTTTTTGCAACCTTCTTCGCTAGTGTATTAGGAACACTTGCCGCCCTAGGATTATCAAATCGACATATGCCATTTAATCGTTTAATAATGGCACTCATGATTTCTCCAATGATTGTGCCACTTATCATTACTGCAGCTGGAATGTTTTTCTTTTTCGCTAAATTAAATCTTGTTGCTACCCTTACAGGTTTGATTGTTGCTCACACCATTCTCGGTATACCTTTCGTTGTTATAACTGTAACAGCATCTTTAGCAGGATTTGATAACAACTTGATGCGTGCTGCGGCAAATTTAGGTGGTTCACCTCTGAGAAATTTTTTCAAAATACAGGCTCCACTAATCGCACCAGGCGTAATATCAGGAGCTCTTTTTGCATTTATTACCTCCTTCGATGAGGTCGTGATTGTCCTCTTTGTTGGCGGACCAGAACAATACACCCTGCCAAGACAAATGTGGTCTGGAATCCGTAATGAAATCAGCCCAACTATTCTTGCGGCTGCAACTATTCTTGTAATATTCTCCATTTTATTGCTTACCACACTTGAAATGCTTCGCCGTCGATCTGAGCGAATCCGTGGCGTCAGACAAAACTAAGGTTTTTCCTATTCCCTTTTATAAAATTACTTCTAGGCAATATATGGTCTCGTCTATCAATAACTATTAAAGAGTTCTACAAAAAACAATCATCCAGAATATAATAAAACCTATTTTATAAATTCAATTCATTATCATGAAAAAACGCATTATTTCGACGGAAAAAGCTCCTGCAGCTGTCGGCACATATTCTCAGGCTGTAGCAATTACTGGTGGCACAACAATCTATCTTTCAGGGCAGATTCCTTTAGTTCCGGAAACCATGGGGATTGTTGAAGGAGGTATTGAGGAGCAAATTCACCAAGTATTTAAGAATTTAACTGCTGTCTGTGAAGAAGCTGGAGGTGACTTAAGTAATATCGTTAAGCTTAATATTTTTTTGACAGACCTTAACAACTTTGCAGTCCTCAATGAAATTATGGCAACCTACTTTGACCGGCCTTATCCTGCCCGTGCAGCAATCGGGGTGAATGAACTTCCAAAAGGAGTTAGCGTTGAAATGGATGGTGTAATGGTGGTCAATTCGGATCAGTACAGCTACTAATCCAATGTCATCGCTCTCTGATCCAGTTATTTCAATTAACGGATTAGGGGAAAAAACCTCAGAAAGATTAAATCAGATCGGGATTTACTCTCTAGAAAATCTTCTCTTTCATCTACCCAACAGATACCAAGACAAAACCCAGATCACCCCACTTTCTGCAGCTAAAGTGGATGATGAAATTTTGGTTGAACTCTCAATTGATAGACTGGAAGAAGTCCCTACAAGACAACGCCAATTACTGTGTTATCTTTCTGACAATAATAATCAAAAGCTTTTAATTCGTTTTTTTCATTTTAATCAGTACCAAAAACAAGCTTTCGTCAGAGGCGAATATATTCAGTGTTTTGGTGAAATAAAAATAGGACGTTCAGGGCTCGAAATGCATCACCCTGAATATCGGTTAATTTCACAAGAACAAACACCACTTTTGGATTCAACGTTAACTCCAGTTTATCCCCTTACTGCAGGGATTACGCAAAATAAAATTAAACTCTGGGTTGGTCATGCTTTAGAAACATTAAGGGCTACAGTAATTAATGATTACTTTGAAAGGATTGCAAAAAACACGATGCCAAACCTTAAGGATTCCTTGTATTTACTCCATCACCCAAGGAAAGGAGAAGATTTAACTTCAATAAGTAACTTCAAACATATTGCGCAACAAAGATTAATTATTGAGGAACTTGCAGCTCACCAGTTAAACCTCCTGCTAATCAAGGCACGAAGAAAAACCCAGAAATCAAGCATTTTTTCTATTCATGATAATTTACCTAATCAACTAATGGAGTCTTTGGATTTTCGACTTACCAGTGCACAGTTACGTTGTATAGGAGAAATAAATCAAGACATGTCTTCTCCACAACCTATGCTGAGATTGTTACAGGGCGACGTAGGCTCAGGAAAAACCATAGTGGCAGTATTTACACTTCTTCAGGCAGTGGGGAATAACTTTCAAACTGCAATCATGGCACCGACTGAAATATTGGCGCAACAACATCTTCAAAGCTTTACTTCTTACCTTGATCATTTAGGCATTAAGGTTGCCTTTCTTTCAGGCTCTCAAAATACTGAAGAACGAAGAATGCAAATAAATTTAATTGCTTCTGGTAAAGCACAGATCGTAATTGGTACCCATGCACTTTTTCAGGAAAGTGTTTCATTTAACAATTTAGGCCTCGTAATTATAGATGAACAACATAAATTTGGTGTACACCAGCGCTTATCCTTGGTACAAAAAGCGAAAAAAGTGCCACACCAACTAGTAATGACTGCCACCCCAATTCCTCGATCTCTAACGATGAGCGCTTATGCAGACTTAGACACATCAGTTATTGATGAATTACCTCCTGGTCGGCAAAAGATTGAGACAATTGCACTTAGTAACAACCGAAGAGACGAAGTGGTTGAGAGAATTAAAAAGGTTTGTACAGAAGGTAAGCAAATTTACTGGGTTTGCACGTTGATTGAAGAGTCAGAAGAACTTCGCGCTGAATCTGCTGAGAAAACTTATTCATACCTTTCAAAAAAACTTGAAGGCATCAAAGTGGTTATGATTCACGGGAGATTAAATAAGGTAGAAAAAGAAATTATCATACAAGATTTTGCCAACGGAAAAATTAATGTACTTGTTGCTACAACCGTGATTGAAGTTGGGCTCAATGTCCTCAATGCAAGTCTAATGATTGTTGAGAATGCCGAAAGACTCGGACTAGCCCAGTTACACCAATTAAGAGGCCGTGTCGGCAGAGGGTCTGAAAAGAGTGTTTGTGTTTTAATGTATCAGTCACCTCTGAGTGATTCTGCAAAACAAAGACTTGATATCCTTCGTCACAGCAACGATGGTTTTGTAATTGCTCAAAAAGACCTAGAGTTGCGTGGACCTGGAGAAGTTCTAGGAACCCAACAAACTGGTATTGCCGATATGAAAATTGCCAGCATTGTAAGAGACGCTTACCTACTTAAACAAGCTGGTTACTATGCATCACAAATGTTGGAAGCAGGCGATAAAGATCAACATTCTCTAATCAATCGCTGGATTGATAGTGATAAATCTCACTATGCCAATGCATAAATTATTTAATAACTCGATAGCATAGAATTTACGCAACTATCAGACTCTTGTAAAATGCCTTTGTTATGTTCAATCCAGATAAATTTCAGTGGCGGTCATTTAGTGTTAATGAAAACATTCCTGAGCATGTCCTTGTCTGGTTATTAGACAATCAATCATTAACAGCCAAACTTCGAAATAAATATGATGACTTTTGCGTCAATGTTCTATCACAGCAAGAAAATAATCCATATCAATGTGAATTGAAATTACTCGATATTAACAAAAAAAATGTAATCATTGTCAGAGAAGTTGAGCTAATTGGGAACAGTCAAGCTGTTGTATTTGCGCGATCTGTTATCCCCAAAACGCCTGATACCGAAGATATTCTTGCCATAGGTTCAAAGCCGTTAGGTGAAATTCTTTTTAATGATCAGACCATCAAACGTGGACATCTAGAGGTTGGAAAATACAGCAACACTTGGGCTAGGCGCTCAACTTTTACGATAGCAAAAACCAAACTACTTGTCAGTGAAATCTTTCTGGAGCATCTTTATGCGTGATGATTTGTTTAATAATGATAGCGACATTGCTGACTTTCGCTTTGACGATACTGTTGTTGCTGTTTTTGATGATATGGTAAGACGCTCTGTTCCGGGCTATGAAGCAATGATACAAATGGTTGGCCTATTGGTTCGAACATATGGACAAGACAATACTAATTTTTATGATTTAGGAACCTCTACCGGAGCTATAACTCTCGCTTTGGCACTAAATAATAAATCAAAAAACAACAAATTCATTGCTGTAGATAATTCTCAAGAGATGGTTAAACAATGTAAAGAAAATCTCATCAGCAAAATTGATAACTTAGCTGTCATTTGTAGCGATATTAATGATATTAATATTGAAAATGCTTCTATAGTTGTTTTAAATCTTACTCTCCAATTTATAGAAGTTGAAAAACGCTCAGCTCTGATAAATAGAATATATCAAGGCCTAAATCAAGGAGGCATTCTAATTGTTAGTGAAAAGATACATTTTGATAATCAGCAAAAACAAAACAGTCTGACAAAACTCCACATGGATTTTAAACGTGCTAATGGTTATAGTGAATTAGAGATATCGAAGAAACGTCAATCTCTAGAAAATATCATGATAACTGAAAGTAAAGATGTCCATCTTGAGAGATTAAAAGCATCTGGCTTTAAAGATTCTAATTGCTATTTTCAGTGTCTTAACTTTGTCTCGTTTTTGTCTGTAAAATGACGTTTGTTTTAGGTAAGGCTAATTAAACAAAGGTTTTTTATGCTTTTAATGATTGATAATTACGACTCATTTACATACAACTTAGTTCAGTATTTTGGTGAATTAGGGCAGAAGGTTAATGTCTATCGTAATGATGAAATCACGCTTGATGAAATTGAAAAAATAAAACCAAATCATGTAGTTATATCTCCTGGACCTTGTACGCCAAACGAAGCTGGTATTTCCCTTGAACTTATAGAACGATTCTCTGGCATTATTCCTATCTTGGGTGTATGTTTAGGGTTCCAGGCAATTGTACAAGCTTTTGGAGGTAAAATTATTGGCGCAAAAAGAATCATGCATGGAAAGGTTTCACCTGTTCTGCATACTGGGAAAGGAGTATTCGATGGTCTAGATAGCCCACTTAACGCAACTAGATATCATTCTTTAGTTGCAGAACAACCAACTTTGCCTGATTGTTTTGAGGTAACAGCCTGGACCAATGATGAGTCGGGGAATATTGAAGAGATAATGGGTGTACGCCACAGAACATTAGCCGTAGAAGGTGTTCAATTTCACCCTGAATCAATACTAACCGAACATGGCCATCAAATGTTGAACACTTTTTTACAGGAAAATAACTAATGACCGAACTGACTAATTTTTTACAGGGCGAACTATTACTAACAGGGACACTGTTTGCTCTTATTGTATTATTTATTGCCAATATATATAGCGATAAACTAAAAAAGTACCAGGTTGTTGATACCAACGGAGCAATCTCTCTGATGGATGATGACGATTTAATTATTTTAGATGTGCGTGAAAATAAAGAAAGATCGTCTGGTTTTATTAAGTCTGCCATACACATACCTATGGCACAGGTAAAAGGAAAACTTGACTCATTAGATAAATCAAAAAAAATATTAACATACTGTAAGAGTGGTACGCGAGCAAACCGTATAGCAGAACTTCTTTGTAAAAACCAATTTGAAAATGTATACAGTCTAAAAGGTGGCTTCGATGCTTGGCAAAAGCAAGGACTTCCAATTAAAAAATAATCATGAAAAAATCTCTTAGCATTGTTGGTGCTGGAGCTTGGGGTAGCGCTCTTGCTATCGCCTTAAGTGATAAATTTGGCGAAATATTTCTAATCGCAAATAATAAAAAATTTATTAGTAAGTTAGGTAACAAACACCCAGCGCTAACTGAAACATTCGCAAGCAATATTAAGCTGAGCACAGATTTAAGTCTGATTAAGAATACCAAAGCAATATTAATAGCAGCACCCAGTTACTCATTTAGTGAGATACTATTTAGTATTAAGCCACACCTAAATAGCAACCACTTAATTGCCTGGGCAACTAAAGGCTTCGATCCAAATAATAAATGCTTGCTTCATGAAACTTTTCAAAAGATTTTGCCCGACTACCATCCATGTGCAATTTCTGGTCCAACATTTGCTGTAGAGATTGCCAAGAAAAAACCATCAGCAATTGTCGTAGCTTCAAAAGACCATGATACTCAAGAATTTTGGGCTGACGCCATACAAACTGAACTTTTAAGAGCATACAAAAATAATGATATTGTAGGGGTTGAGGTCGGTGGTTCGGTAAAAAATGTCCTTGCAATTGCTGCAGGAATAGCAAACGGCTTGGGATTTGGAGCAAATACCCAAGCAGCACTAATTACTCGTGGTTTAGCTGAAATGACACGGCTGGGGATTACTTTAGGCGCTGAGAAAACAACCTTTCAAGGACTCTCTGGTATGGGTGATTTGGTCTTAACCTGTTCTGACGACTTGTCAAGAAATCGTCGCTTTGGAAAAGAGTTAGCCAATAATGCGACAGTCAATGAGGCATTAACAATTGTCGGGGCCACCGTAGAAGGACTTAACGCATTGAAAATAGTTATCTCGATTGCGAATAAGTTAAAAATTGAGATGCCAATTTGTAATCAAGTTCTGGCAGTTACAGAAGGTAAAATAAAACCTGCAGTGGCTGTAAAAGAGCTACTACTTAGAAAACCAATTCAGGAGTAAACTAAAGTTCAAATTTGACTTTAATATCCCTGATCAAATAAAAAAAATAAAAAAAGTCTTGACATTCAGTTTTAAATACTATATTATTGTGCACTGCAACAAATGTTGCACTGCAACAAACGTTGTTTAAATATAACTTTTACCGATAACGAGGACAATATTATGGCAAACGATACAATGAAATTATTTAAAGATATAACCGAGAAAAGCGTTGCTTCTTTCAAAAGTGTAGGCGAACTTAACATGCGTACATTTGAAGCGCTTGCGGCAAAGCAGGTTGAGATAGTCCAGGGCGCTGCTGATGCTGGTGTTAAGCAATCAGCGGTTTTTACTGAAGCTAAGGATGTCAACGAGATACTTTCTGCACAGTCTGATCTAGCTACAGCTTATGCTGATAAGCTTTCTAACAGTGTCACTGAGATCTCTGATATTCTAAAGGGCGCTCAAGAAGAGCTAGCTGGCCTTACTGAAGCGGCTTTTGAAGATGCCAAGGTAAATGCTGAGAAAGTGGCTAAAGAAGTTAAAGCAAATGCTGAGAAAGTAGTTGCTGACGCTAAAAAATAAAGATTGTTAATAGGCGCCTGCGCTAGGCGCCTTTTTTTTGCTTATTTATCAGGCTTGATGAAGAATTGCTTTTGTGCCTGTTGCCAAAGATCAAACTGTTTTTTACCCATATCCATCCATGCTTCTGCGGGATTTTCGATTTTTGGTTTAGTTAGTTGCTCTTTCAGAATATCTTGCTGTTGGGTAAAAAACTCCATACTTTGCTCCATATAACTTTTAAAACTGTCTTGTGAGCTTTCACCATAGTTGCGAATAAAGCGAATCAATAGATCAATACTGAACATAGGTTCCCCATCTCCGGACTCATAATCCATGATTATTTGTAGCAAAATATTTCTGGTGAGATCCTCATTGGTTTTTTTCTCTACAACTTTGAATGGCAATCCGTCAACCACTAGCTTTCTTACCTCATCCAGAGTAATGTAGCAGCTGGCGCTAGTATCATATAAGCGACGATTGGGGTATTTTTTAATTAAGCGTTCTTTAGGCATAATAAAACCATTAATGAAAAATTAGAACTACAATTCCTGGTAATCGAAATTGTGGTTAAGATTTTATCACTAATCTCGTATTATGTGTTTCAAACGAGATTCAGCAAACGTTAGTGCATATGCTGTCCGCCATTAGCGGCTAGATTGGCTCCAGTAATTAGCCCTGCTTCATCTGAACATAAGAAAGCAACAAGCGCACCGATTTCTTCAGGCTCGCCAAGCCTGCCAATTGGAATTTGTGCTATGATTTTATTGCGAATTTCCTCTGGAACGGCCATTACCATTTCAGTTGCTATATAGCCTGGAGAGACTGTATTAACAGTTACTCCTTTACGAGCAACCTCTTGAGCTAATGCCATAGTAAAACCATGAACTCCTGCCTTGGCAGCGCTGTAGTTGGTCTGACCAAACTGGCCTTTTTGACCGTTGATTGAAGATATATTAACAATACGTCCATAGCCTTTTTCAGTCATACCATCGACAAATTGATGACTAATATTAAAAACACTGTTAAGGTTTGTAGTTATAACCTGAGACCATTTGTCTGTATCCATTTTTCTAAAAGAGCCGTCACGAGTAATTCCGGCATTATTTACTACTATATCTACAACACCTAGTTCTTTTTCTATCTGTTCTTTCATAGATTTACAGTCATCATAGTTGCTAACATCACATTTAATGATTGTTGAATCAAAGTTTTGTTTAGCTTGCCATTTGGCAGCCTTTTCAAGGTTTGTACTAGTGGTAACAATTTTTGCCCCATCATCAGCAAGACGCTGACAAATAGCGGTTCCTATTCCTCCAGTACCTCCTGTTACCAAAGCGATTTTATTGTCCAACTTGCTCATATATATTCTCCTGTATATTTTATTTATTTAAGTTTTAATAGTGATATTATTCAGCAACCCTTTCTACTGCCATTGCAACACCCATGCCGCCACCAATACATAGAGTAGCGAGTCCTTTGTCAGCCTCGTCACGCTGCATTCCGTGAAGCAAAGTTACAAGCACCCTCGCGCCTGATGCTCCAATCGGATGACCAAGAGCGATAGCGCCTCCAGTTATGTTAACTATAGAGCTATCCAGGCCAAGTGAGTCGTTAACTGACATAGCTTGTGCTGCAAATGCCTCATTTGCCTCAATACGATCAAGGTCAGAAACTTTCCATCCAGCTTTTTCTAGGCACTTAGTTGTGGCAGGAATAGGGCCTGTTCCCATAATAGCCGGATCAACTCCAGCACTCGAGAATCCAGCAATTCTTGCCATAGGCTTTAATCCTAGCTCTTTAGCTTTATCTGCACTCATAACCATTACTGCGGCAGCACCATCATTTATACCCGATGCGTTGCCAGCACTAACAGTGCCGTCTTTAGCAAATGCTGGGCGTAATTTACCTAGAGATTCTGCGGTCGTTCCATGCCTTGGAAATTCGTCAGTATCAAAGATTATATCGTCCCCTCTACGCTGTGGAATATTTACAGCTGTAATCTCATTATCGAATAGACCAGATTTTTGGGCAGCCTCCGCTTTCTGTTGTGATTTTGCAGCAAATTGATCTTGCGCATCACGTGAATAATTGTATTTTCCAGCTATATTTTCAGCAGTTGTTCCCATATGGTAGTTGTTAAAAGCACACCATAACCCGTCAACAACCATGCTGTCTACAAGTTCCCATGGTCCCATTTTTTTACCGTCTCTCGACTTTGGAAGTACATGGCTTGAGAGGCTCATGTTTTCTTGGCCTCCAGCTATAACAATTTCAGCATCTCCACAGGCGACCGCTTGAAAAGCTAATTGAACCGCCTTTAATCCACTGCCGCATACTTTGTTAATGGTCATTGCTGGTGTAGTCTCAGGCAGACCAGCACCTAATGCAGATTGACGAGCAGGATTTTGACCACTGCCTGCAGTCAACACCTGCCCTAAAATCACTTCATCAACTTGATCACCTTGAATGCCGGTGTCTTTTAGTAAGGCACTTATGACTTCTGCCCCCAATTTGGGTGCAGGTATCGAAGAGAGAGACCCTCCAAAAGTGCCTAATGCTGTTCGAGTAGCTGAAACTATAACAATTTCTTGGTTTGACATTATCTGTTCTCCTAGATGGTTAATTAAATAAAAAATAGCATAATAAATTGTAAATTCAAAACAAATTAAAGGCCAGTCTAGCGCAAACTCAGCCAGGCGCCAATTTCTGGCGGAACTGTTTTTTGTGCTCTGCCACTGACATAAATTCCAATATGGCCACCAGGGAACGAGATTTCCTTGTAATCTTTACTGGCAACGTACTCTTTAAGTGGAGTTGAGGCAGAAGGCGGCACTAGATGGTCCTGCTCAGCATATATATTTAGTATAGGCATAGTTAGGTTCTTCAGATCAACCGTCTTGTCCCCAATAACCACGTCTCCGCTGATTAATTTATTGCCTTGATAAAAATCTTTGATGAATTGCCTGAAGGTTTCAGCGGCCTGGTCAGGGCTATCAAAAATCCACTGTTCCATTCGCATAAAATTTTTCAGAGCGTCTGGGCTATCCAATATATCAATTACACCAATATATTTTTTCCCCATAAGTTCGTAAGGCTTCATGCTAAGAAATGTCCCATTAAGTAAATCCCCAGAAATATTTCCTTGAGTGTCAACCAGAAGATCAATATCGATATTTTGTACCCAGTGACTAAGCATGTTGTCTGGAGTATGGAAATCAACAGGGGTAACCATAGTTACAAGATTGCGCACTTTTTCTGGGTGCATTGAGCTATAACACAAGCTGAAAGTTCCGCCCTGACAAATGCCAAGAAGGTTTATCTTTTCTTCATTGTGTCGTTCGCGCAGAATATCAACACAGCGGTCTATATAACCATTAATATAATCATCCATAGTAAGGTATTGGTCTGCTTCATCGGCATAACCCCAGTCTATTAAATAAACATCCTGGCCATTATCCATCAGGCCTTTTATGGTGGAACGGTTTTCCTGAATGTCTGCCATATATGGTCGATTTACTAATGCATAAACGATTAGAAGAGGCACCGGGTTTTTTTGCTCGTTAGTGTCAGATTTGTAGTGAAAGAGTTTGAGCTTGTCCTCCTCATAGATAGTATCATGAGGAGTTACTCCTGAGCCTATCTCGCCAACATCCACAAGATTAGAAAAACCTTCTGTGATTTTTTTATTAATATTCGACGCTTCATTTAGCATCTCTTCAGGTTGCATTGTTATCATGGTGGGTTTTCCTATAATTTAGTTTCTATTTATACTTTGCTAGTGATTTAACAACTGATTAGCCTGAATTCCCCACTGGTCACGTAAAATTCTACCGTTGCCGCCAATCTGTTCATCTAATTTTTCTAACTCTGCAAGTTGCATTTTCGCTATTTGTTCCAAAGTTTCGATACCTTGTGTATGTAGCTTTTCAACTATTTTTGGACCAACCCCTTTAATTTTTGATAGATCTTTATCTTGCTTAGGTATGGCTTGGATTTTTGAAGAAGGCTTGGTTTTCTTCTTGGTTTTGCTAGCAATTTGGCTTGCAAGTTTATTAATCTCAGATTTTAACCGAATGTTTTCTCTACGTTGCTCTTGTAGGCGCTTGTTGATGGTATTTATTTCAGAGCGGGTAGGCAAATTTACCGCTTTATACAGTTTTTCTGTAAATGCGTTAGTTTCTTTGCGCAGAGCCATAAGAGCATTGACAAAGTCCCCGTGAAGTACCTGATATTCATCAGTCATCGCAAACTCACTATAAATCTCTTCGTTTACATCAACCCATAAATCATAAAAGTCACGTACTGTAGAAATTTTTTCTTCATTGCTACTTATATTAGATAGTCTTTGACGTAATGCTTCAACTGAACGTAAACTCATTTGAGCAAATGCTAGCTTGTAAACCTGGTCAGCTTCTTGAAACTCTATAAGCAGTTGCGCGATAGTCTGCAACTGTTGTTGGTGTTCTCTCCATTGCCCTAGGGCAGGGCTTTTGAGTAGTCGATCCACTTCAACTTTGCCTTTGTCTAAGCCTGGAATGTCAGGAATACCACCTAATCCTATGCTGTTAGCTAGAGTGTCCCAAATCTCCAGAGCGCCTTTGTTAAGGCCCATCCATTCGGGAATTGAAGAGTCTTTGTTATCGAATAAAGAGAATTTATTGGTAGAAATTTGATTACTCCAGTCCTCAAATCCTTTTTTCATATTGTCAAGCCAACTCTGAATAACGTCTTCTTGGTTTTGTGTTTGTCCGAAACCAAAGCCTTGTTCTGCCAGTTTGTTAAAGTTTTTTCCTGTTTCAACAATTCTCTCAAACATCTCTGACACAGGATCTGAGGCCTGTGGAGACACTAATCGCCACCACTGGTCGAGGGTCTGTGACCAGTCAGGGGAAAAAGGATTAGACCCCATGTTCGGAGAAAAAGGATTAGACCCCATGTTCGGAGAAAAAGGATTAGAACCTATGGTTGTGGGATTTGATCCAGATTGCCCCACCATATTTGCCCATGATTGCCAAAATTGTTGCTGAGTTTTAAGCCAATCTCCTTTCCAATCACTGTCAGTTGGTGTCATAATTTTTATCCTATGTTAAAGTTGTTGAATTAATCAGAGTTTGTATTTTACCGATTAAAGTTGTGCAGTGCAACATTATTTTGATTAGTTTTACTGATAGTATTCAAAGTTAAAATAAGTGAGCCAGCCCTATATCAATTCCGGCTCCATCTTAATTGCGCCACAAGGGCATTCAGTGGCACACAAAGCACAACCCTTGCAGTAGTCATATTTAAACTCAAAACGTTTGCCGGCACCTAATTTAATTACAGCATTGTCTGGGCATACACCATAGCAATTATCACACTCAAAACAGTTCCCGCAAGACATACAGCGTCTAGCTTCAAAAGCTGCGTTTGTCTCGTCAAGGTCGCCGACAACCTCGGCAAATCCAGACTGTCGCCTGACTGCATCAAGCATTGGTCTTATGGTTCTTGGTGCATCGCTATAGTACCAAGTATTCATCATAGAGTGATCTGCTATTTCGTGTTTTTTGGATGGCTTTTGAAATTTTCCTTGCAGCCACTGATCAATATTTCTGGCGGCCTTTTTGCCATGACCAATAGCGACCGTTACATTGCGCTCGGACGGGACCATATCGCCTCCAGCAAAAACCCCTTCAATAGCACTCATCATATGGGCATCAACCTCTAATACTCCATCTTCAAGTTTAAGATCAGTTAAATTATCAAGAAATGATTCATCAACGTTTTGTCCTAATGCTTGAACAATAACGCTCGCCTCTATAGACTCAAACTTGCCTGTAGCTTTTGGTCTCTTGCCATCAGAAGCTTTCATTTTTTCCAGTATCAGTTGGCCTTTTTTAATCTCACTAATGCTACGCAAAGGAACAACTTCCACCCCTTCTTCGAGCGCTTCATTTATTTCTTCATAGTGAGCAGGCATTTTATCTTGGCTCTTGCGTACAACCACCTTAACGCTTTTCGCACCCATACGTATAGCTGATCTTGCTACGTCAAGTGCTGTGTTGCCCCCGCCGTAAACTACAACATGCCCGTGCAAGCCGGTAGCTATATCGTCCTCTATTCCGCGTAAAATTTCAATAGCGATAAGGGATGGTATAGATTGATCTGACTTTATATCAATTAGGTTGCCATTTTGTGCACCGATAGATAGGAAGACAGCGTCAAAACCATATTTTTCTTTTGTGGCAATAACGTCATCTATCTTAGTGTTGAGCTCAATTGTTACGCCCATGTCTTGTATGCGGTGAATCTCGGCATTGAGTTTTTCATTAGGCATACGATACTTGGGAATGCCATAACGCACCATCCCACCAGATTTAGATGAAGATTCAAAAATTGTTACGTCATGTCCAAATAGTCTAAGATGATAAGCACAAGCAAGACCAGCCATGCCGGCACCAACAATCATTATTTTTTTGCCACTAGACTTTCCAGGTTCAACCTTCCATCTATTGATTAAAGCCTGATCTCCAAGAAAACGTTCTACAGAGTTAATGCCAACCGGGTCGTCAAGGTGTACACGATTACAGGCATCTTCACAACTGTGATAGCAGACACGTCCCATAACAGCTGGAAAAGGATTGTTTTTCATAATTTCCAACCATGCTTCCTTGTATTCACCATTCTCAGCGTGGTAGAGCCATTGCTGAATGTTTTCACCAGCAGGGCAGGTGTTGTTGCATGGTGGCAAGCGATCCAAATAAACAGGGCGTTCGGTGCGCCAAGATCCAGTTTTGTTTAGTAGACTTCCTCCAACATCAAGCGTAATTGCGTATGGTTTAGTGTTATTCATTGATTTCACCCCTGCTCTTCAAGTAGCCCAAATTTACGAATATTGCGATCAGCAATTTCTTGTACAGTGCTTAACGTCTCAGGATTTTTTACTACATGAGCAAAACGACGCTGAGGTTTTAAATACTCCTCTACGGGAACTTTTTTTCGAATCTTTGTGACTGAAGTAATTTCGCCATTCTCTCCTTCAAAAAGCGGCCAAATTCCTGATTCTACTGCCATACGTGCAAGATTAACTGTTTGTGCAGGAGCTGAGCCCCAGCCTAGAGGACAGGGAACAAAAATTTGAATATATCTAGCTCCGCGTATACTCATTGCCTTTGTTACTTTTGCCTCAAGGTCATGGAGACGATCTATACTTGCTGTTGCAACATAAGGAATCTCGTGAGCCATGGCAATTAAAGGGACATTTTTACCCTTATCAAAATCCGCTCCTGGTTCAGGTCCTACAGGCATCGTGGTAGCAGTGCGGGCACCTCCTGGAGTGGCAGAGGAGCGCTGCACTCCAGTATTCATATATCCTTGGTTGTCGTAACATAAAAACAACACGTCATCGTTACGTTCGAACATACCTGAAAGGCAGCCAAAACCGATGTCTGTGGTTCCGCCATCACCGCCCTGGGCGACAACTCGAATATCTTCCTTGCCCTTGACTTTCAAAGCAGCAGCTACCCCTGTTCCGATAGCAGCAGCATTACCAAAAAGTGAATGTATCCATGGCATTGTCCAGGATGATTCGGGATATGGAGTGGTGAACACTTCCAAACATCCTGTTGAGTTGGCGGCAATTAGTTTGTTATTGGTCGCCCTCATTGCAGAGTCAATAGCATAACGTGCGCCCAGAGCTTCTCCACAACCCTGGCATGCTCGATGACCAGAGTCAAGAGAGTTTGAGCGGTCAATAGTAGCTTGGACCGTTCGCTCTTCTGCGTCAAGAAGACGGTTGCCTACGGTCAATGTTCCGGTTTGATAAAATTTAACTTGTTGATGTGACAATATTCTTCTCCCGTTAAGTAGTTTTGGCAGCATTTACAACGCCACCATCACGAAGTACGTTTTCAGCGACAGAGCCTGATTGAATTAACTGTTTTTCACGTTCAAGTTCACGATCAACGACATCCTTTTTTAAATCCAAAAAGGTAACATTTTCAAGCTTATCGTTGACTGCATCTTTAAATAGTTTGTGCAATGACTTACGTATTATTGGGCGGCCGCCAAGTCCTCCGATCACTTCATAGACTGGAATATTTGTGCCACTCATTGCCATACGTACATTATTTGCCACGATACCGCCAATGCCAACCGCAAAGCACTTTTCAAATACAACCACTCTTTTCGCATTTTTTAGCGCCGAACGAATTTCCTCAAGCGGGAATGGACGGAAAGAGCGTATCGTTAAAGCTCCAATTTTCTCATCTTGCTCATCAAGTGCCTCTTCTATAGTGCCGATTACAGAGCCAAGAGTAACAATGACAGTGTCAGCACCCTCTGTATTAGAGGTTGAGATTAGGCCGCCAGAATCTCTGCCAAAGATTTTCTTGAACTCTTCATTAATTTGAGGGATTAGTTTTAAAGCCTCTTTCTGTTTTT
>Ga0208132_1000630_pt1 | contig 16313 bp, 17 predicted proteins | sample ETNtaG_16_FD_185785 | JGI IMG/M metagenome (GOLD analysis project Ga0208132, IMG submission 185785) | Marine microbial and viral communities from oxygen minimum zone, Eastern Pacific Ocean - ETNP201406SV199 (SPAdes) (version 2) | ecosystem: Environmental > Aquatic > Marine > Oceanic ... | reverse complement strand
TCGTTGCCGCTCAGGTCAATGACGACGGTGTCTCCGTCTATGACGCCGACCACGGTGCCGAGCCCAGCGGACGGTGGCTGGTCCCGTGAGCAGGCGGCTAGGCCCATGCCAAGGATCGTCAGGCCTATCACGACGCCGACAACCATCGTTGCAACCTTTTCAATCGGGTGGACCCTGACCACCTGGAACAGGCCCGTGTCGCCCGGTGACAGGTCAGGCGGCATCTGCGATCTTGTCTCCACTGCGCCCGCCCACAGGCGCTTCGGGTTCCATCGACTCGACCGACCGGTCGAGGCGCGACCGTGGGTGGCTGGCCAGCAGCGCCCGGGCCTCGGCAACTCCTGCCAGGCCGATCTGACGGGTGTGTGCATCCATCGGGCGGTGACGGGGCCATTCCCCCTGTCTCTTCGTCGGTCTCGTGAGGCTGAGCTGTTCGTTCATGGTCGAAGTATGAACACGGGGTGTGACAGCCGAACCTGGGCGCGGAACGCGTCGGGGAACGTCTAGTGTGGTTTCCACACAGGCAGGTTGACCTGTTGCCGAACCAGACGGAAGGGAGATGCCAGTGACCGAGACGCTCGACACAGCAACAATTGACGAGATCAAGGCCATCATCGACCGGGGGCTCGGCACCACCAAGAGCCGTGAGCTCATTGCGTCCTCCGAGGTGGCCGACCTGCTGCTCGACCTTCGCCTGTTGCTGGCAACGAGCGACGCTGCAATAGAGGCCGCCTCGGCCAACTGAGTTTCACGACCGGCATGGTCAGCCGGTCAACTGCCTACCTCAGCGAGAAGATCCTCCGGACCACTCGGCCAATGAGCAGGCCAACCCCGGCGCCCACGACGACATCGCTGGCGTGGTGGATACGAACATGGATCCTCGAGGCGGCAACCACCCCCGCCAGCCCGTACCACAGCGGCTTCACCCTTGAGCGTTCCGACAACAGGGTTGCGGCCATGAACGCCGCGGAGGCGTGCCCCGACGGGAAGCTGCTGGTGAGAGGCTGCCTCAGGTTGTGTGGCCTCTCCTCTTCGTGAAGCGGCCGGTCGCGTCGGAACAGCGACTTGACAGCACCGTTTACGAGTGCCGACTCCATGCCGAGGGCCAACGCCAGCCGGGCGGCCTCACGGTGTCCACGGCGGGTGGTCAGGCCGCGGGCCGTACCGGCGATGTGCCAGACAAGGCTGAAGTCGCCCAGTTCGCTTGCTGTGTAGAAGACCCTGTCAACGAGCGGACGACCCCTGAGTGGCTCCCAGACCCTGTCGACGGCGTCATCGATCGCCCTTCCGACCGGTCCCAGCGGATGTGGGGCGGGAGCGTCGTCGAGCACCGGGTCTACGAGGTACAGCGGCCTCTCAGGCTCTGGGGCGGAAACCATGGGGCACAAGCCTACGGGCGAGGAGGCTGTTGGCGGTAGGTGCCCTCCCGGCCCAGAACCCCCCGCTGCCACCGTCGGGGGGTGACAACGAGCGCCCTCGGGTAGTCCTCGAAGAGCCATCGGGCGAAGTTGCGCCTGGTCCACCCGGTTGTTCCAGCCAGCCGCACGACCCCGCGGGCCGTAAGTGGGAGCGACATCAGGGGCTGGAGTGCCGTCGACATGCGATGGTCGGCAATTAGTTCCCGTCGTACGGCGCGCCGGTAGCGGAGGCCGATCGAGCCGGGTGGGCCGCCGGCCAGGATGGACTCGGCTGCCAGCATTCCGGTGAGCAGCGCCTGTCCGATGCCCTCACCGGTGAGTGAGTCGGTGGCGCCGGCGGCGTCGCCGGCGAACAGTACGGGCCCGTGGTCGAGCACCGCCGAGTTGATCCGTGCGGGGATCGGCCACGCCGAGTGGCGGTCCTCGGGGGTTGCGTTCGTTCCCAGGACCTCCCGGATCGCCGGGCGCTCCAGAAGGCCTGACCAGATGGCGCCGGTTTCGCCGATTGGGATGCGCCCGCCCCTGAGCACCCCGAAGCCCACGTTCGCCCGATTTGCCGGCAGCGGGAAACTCCACGCGTACCCGGGTAGCAGGTCGGGCTGGAACCAGACATGCAGGTCGGCGGCGGCTGGACCAACGTTGGCCACGTACTGGCGAAAGGCGTGCCACTCGCCCCGGTATCCATCTTCGGCGAGGCCCAGGGCCCTGCGGGTGGGGGACCACATTCCGTCCGCAGCCACTACAGAGCCGGCTCTCACCTCGCCGATGCCATCCACCTCCAGGACTGCCGACTCCCCGTCGACCCGTATGCCGGTCAGGGAACAGTTCTCTCGGACATCGGCTCCGGCCTGACGGGCGAGGTCCAGTAGTGCAGCGTCGAGGTCCGCCCGGGGTACGACGGCGGCAAACTGGCCCGGGCCTGTCGGGAGTGGGAAGCTGATTCTCCTACCGGAGGGCGAATGCAGGACCGCCCCACTGACCGGCTGCCAGTTGGGGATGCTCCCGGGGTTCAGGCCGAGCCGCTCACAGAGCCGCAGCGCCAGCGTGGTCAGGCCGTCACCACAGCACTTGTCCCTGGGAAAGGTGGCCCTGTCGATGAGCACGACGGAGCGGCCTGCTCTGGCGAGGAGGGTGGCTGCGGCCGACCCCGCAGGCCCCCCACCGACCACCGCCACGTCGACCTGCATCAGAACAGCTTCAACTCGTTCGACTCGATTCCACGCAGGTCGTCGTAGTCGACCTCCAGCCACTCGATGTCACGGTCGTCGGCCAGCACCCTCGCCTGCGGTCTGACCTCCTGGGCCACGAACATGCCGCGCACCGGTCTGAGCATTGGATCCCTGTTGAGGAAGTCCAGGTAGCGGGTGAGCTGTTCCACCCCGTCTATCTCGCCCCGGCGCTTCACCTCGATGGCAACAGCCACACCGTCGGCGTCTCGACACAACAGGTCTACCGGACCAACTGCGGTCGGGTACTCGCGGCGGACGAGGCGAAGGTCGTCGGCCATGAAGGTGGGGTCGGCAGCCAGCAGCTCCTGCAGATGTGCCTCGACACCGTCCTTCTGGAGGCCCGGATCGTCGCCGAGCGGGTATTCCGTGTCGCTGATCACCTCATGGAGGGTGATCGTGAGGGTCTCGCCCTTCGGGTTGCGGACGATCCAGGAGCCCTCCTCCTCGATGAGCGTGTTCGGCGCGGTCATCCAGTTGAGCGGCTTGTAGGCACCGCCGTCGGCGTGGATCGCCACGCACCCGTCGGCCTTGACCATTAGCAGTCGGGTGGCCTCTGGAAGGTGGGCGGTGAGGCGTCCGTCGTAGTCGACGGTGCAGCGGGCGATGACGAGGCGCATGGGGTTTCAGTCAGAGCAGGCCGGACAGGGTGCTGAGCACGGCCTCGGCCAGCTCGGCCCGACAGATCACCAGGTCGGGCAGGTAGGGGTCTGCGTGGTTGTAGGTGAGGGGCGACCCGTCAAGGCGTGAGGTGTGGAGGCCGACCTGAGCGGCCACTGCCACCGGGGCGCAGTTGTCCCACTCGTACTGGCCGCCCGAGTGGACGTACACGTCGGCCTCTCCGCGGACCAAGGCCATGGCCTTGGCTCCGGCAGAGCCCATCTCAACGAGGACGCCACCCAGTGCCTCGGCTACGGCGAGCGCCTCGGCCGGGGGTCGGGTTCGGCTCACGACCACCCGTGGCTGGTCGGGAACCGGTGAGAATTCGGTCGCTTCCGCCGCCGCGTCTGTGGAAAGCGTCACTCCCAGAGCGGGTAGTGCAACGGCCCCTACCGTCGGGAGGCCACCCTCGGCGAGGGCCACGTGTACCGCCCAGTCGGTTCGCGGAGGCTCGCTGAACTCGCGGGTTCCGTCCAGGGGGTCGATGATCCAGACCCTCTGCGCACCGGAGCGGTCCGGGTGGACTCGGTGGGCCGCCCCCTCCTCCGAGAGCACCGCGTCACCTGGCCTCTCGGTGGCCAGCGCCGCCATGAGGAGGTCGTGGGCCTGCCGGTCGCCTGCCTCACGTAGTTCCTGCCGGGTAGCCCCCTCGTCGGCCAGACGGGCGCGTACCTCACACAACAGGTTCCCGGCGGTTGTGGCGAGGGCCTCCGCCAGTGCGTGGTCTTCGGGTGTGGCCATGTGCTCACCTTTTCTCGTGCCTGGTGCGGTGGTGGCGCCAGCGCCGGCAATACGATCTAGGCACGAGTATCGCCCGTCTTCCGGGGTTTCCATGACAGCCACCTCCACCAATGCCTACGAGCTAAGCCACCTCGGGTTCCTCGAGGCGGAGTCCATCCACGTCTTCCGTGAGGTGGCCGCCGAGTTCGAACGTCCCTGCCTGCTGTTCTCGGGTGGCAAGGACTCGATAGTCATGCTGCGCCTGGCGGTCAAGGCCTTTGCTCCGGCACGCCTGCCCTTCCCTGTCATGCACGTGGACACCGGCCACAACTTTCCCGAGGTGATCGAGTTTCGCGACCGCTGCCTGGCTGAGGCCGGCGCCCGCCTGGTCGTGGCCTCTGTGCAGAAGTCCATCGACGAGGGCAGGGTCATCGAGGAGACAGGCCCCAGGGCCAGCCGCAACCGCCTCCAGACCACGGCGCTGCTTGACGCCATCGCCGAACATGGTTTCGACTCGCTATTTGGAGGGGCCCGCCGTGACGAGGAGAAGGCCCGGGCCAAGGAGCGGGTCTATTCGTTCCGCGACGAGTTCGGCCAGTGGGATCCCAAGAACCAGCGTCCCGAGGTCTGGAGCCTCTACAACGGCCGCATCCGCCGCGGTGAGCACATCCGGGTGTTCCCCATCTCCAACTGGACCGAGTTGGACATCTGGCAGTACATCCAGCACGAGGGTGTGGAGATCCCGGGCGTCTACTACGCACACGACCGTTCGGTGTTCGAACGCGACGGCATGCTCCTGGCGGAGAGCCCGTTCATAGAGCAACTCCCCGGCGAGGATGTCGCCACCCGACGGGTGCGCTACCGAACGGTCGGCGACATGAGCTGCACCGGGGCCGTCGAGTCGGCGGCGACCACCATCGACCAGGTCATCGAGGAGGTCTCGGCCACCCGGATCACCGAGCGGGGTGCCACCCGTGCCGACGACCGTGTCTCCGAGGCCGCAATGGAGGACCGCAAGAAGGAGGGGTACTTCTGATGGAGCTCCTCAGGTTCGCCACAGCCGGCAGCGTCGACGACGGCAAGTCCACGCTCATCGGCCGCCTTCTCTACGACACCAAGGCCATCTTCCAGGACCAGCTGGAGTCCGTCGAGCGGACGTCGCAGCAGATGGGCAACGAGTACACCAACCTTGCCCTGCTGACCGACGGTCTGCGTGCCGAGCGTGAGCAGGGCATCACCATCGACGTCGCCTACCGCTACTTCGCCACGCCCCGACGCAAGTTCATAATCGCCGACACTCCCGGTCACATCCAGTACACGCGCAACATGGTCACGGGCGCCTCCACCGCCGACCTGGCCCTGGTGCTCGTCGACGTCCGCAAGGGCGTGGTCGAGCAGTCCCGTAGGCACGCCTTCCTGGCGTCGCTGCTGCGGATTCCCCACCTCGTCGTGTGCGTCAACAAGATGGACCTGGTCGACTTCGACCAGGACGCCTACGAGAAGGTCAAGGCCGAGTTCCGCGACTTCGCCATGAAGCTGGATGTCAACGACCTCACCTTCATCCCGGTGTCGGCACTTCACGGCGACAACATCGTTGAGCGCTCGCTGAACACCCCGTGGTACGAGGGCACCTCGCTGCTGCACCACCTCGAGGAGGTGCACATCGCCAGCGACCGGAACCTCATCGACGCCCGCTTCCCCGTCCAGTACGTGATCCGTCCCCAGACCGATGAGCACCACGACTACCGCGGCTATGCGGGCGCCGTGGTGGGCGGTGTGTTCAAGCCCGGCGACGAGGTCATGGTCCTGCCCAGCGGGTTCACCACGACCATCGAGTCGGTGGATACGTTCGACGGGCCGGTCGATGAGGCCTTCGCCCCCATGTCGGTCACCGTTCGCCTCACCGACGACCTTGATGTGTCCCGCGGCGACATGATCTGTCGACCCAACAACCAGCCGTCGGCGGGCCAGGACGTCGACGCGATGGTCTGCTGGATGTCTGAGGCCTCATCACTGACGCCCCGTATGAAGTTGGCCATCAAGCACACCACCCGGTCAGCGCGGGCCATGGTCACCGACCTCCGCTATCGGCTCGACGTCAACACCCTCCACCGTGATGAGGCGGCGACCTCGCTGGGCCTCAACGAGATCGGCCGTGTGTCGCTGCGGTGCACCCAGCCGCTGTTCTTCGACGAGTACCGCCGCAACCGCTCCACGGGCAGCTTCGTGCTCATCGACGAGACAACCAATGCCACGGTCGCCGCAGGGATGATCCTGGGCGGAGGTGCCTGAGTTGGAGGGCGATCCGGCAGGGACCAGCCCCGATGTCGTTTGGCAGTCGGGCCTGATCGAGCGGACCGAGCGCTGGGAGGCCACGGGTCAGCGGGGGGCCACGGTCTGGTTCACGGGCCTGTCAGGGTCAGGCAAGTCGACGGTCGCCGCTGCGGTCGAGCGCCTGCTTGTGGCCGACGGCAGACCCGCCTACATGCTCGACGGGGACAACATCAGGCACGGCCTCTCCGGGGACCTGGGGTTCACCGACGAGGACCGCGGTGAGAACATGCGCCGCGTCGCCGAGGTGGCCCGCCTGTTCGCCGATTCGGGAACGGTCGCCCTGGTGGCTCTGATCAGCCCCTACCGGGCCGGCCGGCGAAACGCCCGTGCCATCCACGAGGATGCCGGCCTGGACTTCTTAGAGGTGTTCGTCGACACCCCGCTCGAGGTCTGCGAGGAACGCGACGTCAAGGGCTTCTACGCCCTGGCGCGTGCGGGCCAGATGCCCGGCTTCACCGGCGTGGACGGCCCCTTCGAGCAGCCAGAGGCCCCCGATCTGGTGCTCACCCCCGCTGACGGCCCCGCCGTTGCCGCTGCAACAAGGGTCCTCGACCTGCTGGAGTAGGTGCCCTGACCGGGGTGGTGCCTCAGCCGCCCCTTGAACGCCTTCCCAGTTCGGTCGCCGCATCTACTGCGGCACGCACCTCGTCCTCGTTAGCGCCGGCGGCAACCAGCAGTGCAACCCGCTCCTCCAGCCGAGAGGCCTGTTCCTCGTCGAGTGACGCCGCACGCTCGACGGCCGGAACCAGGACACCGACCAGCAGCAGGGCGAGGGCTCCGGTGGCACCCACGAACCCGAAGGCGATGGCAGCGTCGATGCTGTTGGCGATGGACGTGATGATCATGCCGGCGATCCCGGCCACGCAGAACACCAGCCCGACGGCCCTCACAACGGACGGGGCGGCGATCCGGGTCTGGGCATCGGCGGCGCTCACGTGACCCTCAGCTCCTGACCAACGGCTTGTAACGCACCCGGTGCGGCTGGGCATCGGCACCCAGCTCCTTCTTCCGGACCGCCTCGTACTCACTGAAGTTGCCCTCGAACCAGCGCACCTGGGAGTCGCCCTCAAAGGCAAGCACGTGGGTGGCCACGCGGTCGAGGAACCAGCGGTCGTGGCTGATGATGACGGCACAGCCCGGGTAGGCCTCCAGGCCGGATTCGAGTGCCCGCAGGGTGTCGACGTCGAGGTCGTTGGTGGGCTCATCAAGGAGCAGCAGGTTGGCCCCGCTCTTGAGCACCTTGGCCAGGTGGACGCGGTTGCGTTCTCCGCCGGAGAGGTCACCCACCAGCTTCTGCTGGTCTGAGCCCTTGAAGTTGAACGACGCCACGTAGGCCCTGCCGTTCACCTCGCGCTTTCCGACCTGCAGGAACTCCCTGTCGTCGGTGATCTCCTGGTAAACGGTGCGTTCGGGGACCAGGGAGGCACGTGACTGGTCCACGTAGCCGATCTCGACCGTCGAACCGATGCGGACCTCGCCGGAGCCGGCGGCGGTCGGTCCGTCGGCGTTGCCCTCGGCTGCGGCCACCAGCATCCGGAACAGCGTGGTCTTGCCGGCTCCGTTTCCACCGATGACTCCCACGATGCCAGCGGGAGGCAACGAGAACGACAGGTCGTCGATGAGCAGGTGGTCGCCGAAGCCCTTGGAGAGGTGGTCCACCTCTACCACCTGTTCGCCCAGCCTCTGGTTGGCCGGGATCTCGATCTGCAGTTCGCGGTCCCGTCGGTCGGCCTCAGATGCTTCTGCCACGAGGCGGTCGTAGGCGGCCAGCCTGGCCTTGCCCTTGGCCTGGCGGGCCCTGGGTGCCATGCGAACCCATTCCAACTCGCGGTCCAGCGTGCGCCGACGTGCCGAGTCGGTCTTCGCTTCGGCATCCAGACGGGCCCGTTTCTGTTCCAGCCAACCGGAGTAGTTGCCCTCGTAGGGGATACCCCGGCCGTGGTCCAGCTCCAGGATCCAGCCGGCCACGTTGTCGAGGAAGTACCGGTCGTGTGTGATGGCGACGACGGTGCCGGCGTAGTCGCGCAGCGTGCGCTCGAGCCATGCCACGGACTCGGCGTCGAGGTGGTTGGTGGGCTCGTCGAGCAACAACAGGTCGGGCCGTGAGAGCAGCAGGCGGCACAGCGCCACGCGTCGGCGCTCGCCACCCGAGAGGGTCGTCACGTCAGCGTCGCCGGGTGGCAGGCGCAGGGCGTCCATTGCGATCTCGATGTTGCGCTGCAGGTCCCATGCGCCGGCGGCCTCGATGCGCTTTTCCAGGGCGGCCTGGTCCTCTCCCAACTTCTCGAAGTCGGCGTCGGGTTCTCCCCAGCCGGCCAGGACCTCCTCGTAGCGGGCCAGCAGGCCGGCCACCTCGCCGACGGCCTCCATCACGTTTCCCTGGACGTCCATGGACTCGTCGAGAGTCGGTTCCTGTTCGAGCAGGCCGACGGTGAACCCGTCCGTCAGGCGGGCCTCTCCGGTGAAGCCGTCGTCCAGTCCCGCCATGATTCGAAGAAGGGTGGACTTTCCGGCACCGTTGGAGCCAAGCACGCCGATCTTGGCTCCCGGGTAGAAGGCCAGGGTGATGTCTTTGAGGACGTCGCGGTCCGGCGGGTGGAACCGGCCGACCTTGCGCATGGTGAAGATGAACTGGGCGCTCATGGCGGCTGAGGCTATCGGCGCGGCTGCCCGGCGCCCGTGGTCGTCCCACGCCGCCATCGGCCCTACGATCGCCGCCGTGATCAAGGCGGTCCTCTTCGACTTCGGCGGTGTGTTGACCACCAGCCCCTTCGAGGCGTTCGCCTCCTATGAGGCCGAGGCCGGCCTGCCCCCGGACACGATCAGGCGCCTCAACTCCACGAACCCCGACACCAATGCATGGGCGGCCTTCGAGAGAAGAGAGGTCGGGACAGAGGAGTTCTGTCGCCTCTTCGAGGCTGAGGCGGCGGCACTGGGCCTGACGGTCGATGCCGGGCGGGTCCTCACCGGCCTGCGCGGCGACCTGAGGCCCACCATGGTCGAGGCCCTGCGCCGCTGCTCAGCGGGGTTTCCCACGGCGCTGCTCACCAACAACGTCGAGCCCATGGCCGACGGTGACATGGCTCTGGACTTCGCTGAGGTGGTCGACATGTTCGATGTGGTCGTGGAATCGAGCGTGGTCGGTTGCCGCAAGCCCGAGCAGCGCTTCTACGAGATCGCCTGTGGACGCCTCGGGGTCGAGGCTCCGGAATGCGTGTTTCTCGACGACCTTGGTGTGAACCTGAAGCCGGCCCGTGCGATGGGTATGACGACGATCAAGGTTGGCGATCCGGCAGCGGCGATCGCCGAACTGTCCGCTGCCGTCGGGCTGGCGCTGTCCTGAGCCGGCCCGGAGAGGCGGTACCGTCGGTCCTGATGAGAATCGTCACCTGGAACGTCAACTCCCTGAAGGCCCGGCTCGGAAGGGTTGAGGCATGGATCAGGGCCGTTCAGCCCGACGTGCTGTGCATCCAGGAGACCAAGATGACCGACGAGGCGTTCCCGCACGCTGCCTTCGCGGCGCTCGGCTACGAGTCGGCGCACCACGGCGAGGGACGCTGGAACGGCGTGGCCATCATCTCGCGGGTCGGCCTCGATGACGTCCGTGCCGGGTTCGCCGACGGTAGGGACGACCCCGATCCTGACGCCCGCATCCTCTGGGCCACCTGTGGGGGAGTGCGGGTTGCATGCTGTTACGTGCCCAACGGCCGCGAGGTCGACCACGACCACTACCACTACAAGCTGGACTGGCTGGGTCGCCTCTACGACGACCTTGTCGCCAACACCGACCCGGTAGCCGACCGGGTAGTCGTGGTGGGCGACTTCAACGTGGCCCCCGACGACCGCGACGTCTGGAGCCCGGCGGCGTTCGAGGGCTCAACCCACGTGACCGGACCTGAGCGTGAGGCCATCGACCGCCTTACCGGCCTCGGACTGGTCGACGTGTTCCGGGAGCGCTTCGACGACGCCGGCCTGTACTCGTGGTGGGACTACCGGGCTGGCGCCTTCTACAAGAGGCAGGGGATGCGCATCGACCTGGTCCTGGCCTCGCCACCCGCCGCCGAGGCCCTCGACTTCGTCCTGATCGACCGCAACGAGCGCAAGGGCGAAAAGCCCAGCGACCACGCCCCGGTAGTCGCCGACTTCCACCTGGGCTGAGCCTCCCCGACCGTGGCGCATCCATCGCGGGTCCCCTCCGACGACATGATCCTGGAAGGCCTGCGCGGGGTGTGTCTGGCGCTGCCGGGAGTCGAGGAACGCGTCAACCACGGGATGCCGACATTTGGCATAGTCGGCCGGCGGGCCTTCGCAAACCTGCATGAGCATCAGGCCGACGGCAGGCCCACGATCTGGTTCAAGGCTGCGCCAGGGGTCCAGGACGAGCTTGTGGAACAGGAGCCCGACCGCTTCTTCGTCCCGCCCTACCTGGGCCCGCGTGGCTGGGTCGGGCTGCGCCTCGATGTTGACCTCGACTGGGACGAGGTAGCCGGTGTCGTCGAGGAGGCCTGGAGGCTGACCGCTCCAAAGAGGCTCATTGCAGAGCTGGACGGGTAGGCCGGTTCAGTCCAGGCCAGCCAGGACCTCGAGCAGCGCGTCACCGTAGCGGTCGACCTTGACGGGTCCGATCCCGGGAACGGCCAGCAGCTCGGCCGGGGTGGTGGGTCGTAGCTCCAGGAGGGCCTCGAGCGTGGCGTCGGTGAACACCACGAAGGCCGGCACGTTGGCTGCCCTGGCGGTTGCCAGACGCCAGGACTTGACCGCTGCCACGTCGGGGTTGTCGGGTAGTGCCGGGCGACGGGTCCGTGAGCGTGCAGCCCTCGCCTGACGGCCCTGGTCGCGGCTGTTCAGGGGCCTGTCGAGGCCGTCAATGGCGGCCCGGAGGTCGTCGAGCCAGGGCGACGGCGACCTCTTGGATGTACGGGTGCCGAAGGTGCGTTCGGCCGCCCAGGTGAGGTGCAGTGCCTCCTCGGCGCGGCTCAGTGCCACGTAGAGAAGGCGCCGCTCCTCGGCGAGGGACTTCGGGTCGCGGGCATGGGCGATGGGCACAAGCCCCTTCTCGAGGCCGGCGATGTGCACGATGGGCCACTCGAGGCCCTTGGCCCCGTGGAAGGTGGAGACCTCTACGGCGTCGGAGGAGACATCGACTCCGGTACCGGCGTTGGTGCGGGCCCAGGTGTTGAAATCATCGGGGGTTCCGCGTGGGTTGAGGGCCAGGAACTCGTCGATAAGGCGTCGGAGTTCGGCGAAGGCGGCCTCCCGCTCGGCATCGCGGGGGTTGTCTGACTGGTCTGGGGTGTCTGAACCGGCATCGGAACGGAGGTCGCCCAACTGCTCGGCGAGGGATCCGTTCCTCCTCGTCAGGGAACCCAGGGCGACCTTCACGTCGGCCCGGTCGAGGAGGGCGCTTCCGGAACGTGTCCGGACGGGAATGTCGACGTTCCCGAGGGCCGTGGCAACCACCTCGGCCTGGGCGTTGGTGCGCACGAGCACGGCCTGTTGTGACCAGGGCCGGTCGGCTCCACGCGAGTCCCTGACCCTGCGGGCGATTGCCTCGGCCTCCTGCCTGGCGTCGGGGTGGGTGGTGATTGTGGGGTTGGGACCACTCGGCTTGTTTGCCTCCATGGGGTCACGGTTCGACAGGGCGGCGGCGGCGGTACGCAGGACCTGTGGAGTGCTGCGGTAGTTCTGACGCAACTCCAGAACCGTGCCGTCGCGGAAGTGGGTGCTGAAGCGGCGCAGGTGGTCGGCGTCGGCACCGTTCCAGCCGTAGATGGCCTGGTCGGGATCGCCCACCACGCAGAGGTCGTTTCGGCCACCCAGCCAGGCATCCAGCAGGGAGAACTGGAGGGGGTTGACGTCCTGGAACTCGTCGACGTAGAGGTGCCGGAAGCGCCACCTCTGTGCATCGGCGAACAGCTTGGACCTCCGGCCGTCGCCGGTGAGGGCACGCCTGCAGCCATCGAGCAGGTCGTCGAAGTCGACCATTCCCCTCTGGGACTTGAGGTCCTCGTAGTCCTTGAAGATCCCGGCCAGGACCGTGAGTGGCAACGGTGGGTTCCGGCCGGCCTCCTCGGCTGCAGCGGTGTATCTCTCGGGAGTCACCCGTCGGGCCTTGGCCCATTCGATCTCTCCGACCACGTCGAGGGTGTCGGTAGCGCGCTTGTCGCGCGGCAGGAGCGAGGTGACCATGCCGAACTTTCGGTCGAGCAGCTGCGGTTCGGCAATGTCGTTGTCGCTCCACCAGATCCGCAGCTGCGCGTAGGCGACCGAGTGGAAGGTTCCGGCCGCAACCTGGTCTCGGAGGCCCAGGATGCGTAGCCGGGATCTCAGTTCGGCGGCGGCCTTGCGGGTGAAGGTGAGGGCCAGAACGCGCCGGGGGTCGCTGCGGCCGGTGAGGGAGCGCCAGGCGATGCGGCGGGTGAGCACCCGCGTCTTGCCCGAGCCTGCTCCGGCGTGGATGGCGAGGGGAACGGCGTCACTGGTGACAGCGTCGGCCTGTGCCTCGTTGAGGCCGTGAAGCAGGGCGTCGGCGGCCGCTGATGTTCCGGGTTCGTCGCTGAGCATGCCGGGTTCCGACACGGGTGAGGACATGGTCGCACCCTACCCACGGCAGGTGACGGCCTTCCCCGGGGGTCTCTGGTCTTCTGGGCGGATCGACACCCCTACGATTCCGGGAATGCAGTCCGTCGACGTGGAGACCTTCGAGGCCCTCGTGGCCGAGGCGCTGGACTCACTCCCCCCGGAGTTGGGTGCCCTCATGGACAACGTGGCGGTCCTGGTCGAGGACAGGGGTGATCCGACCAACCTGATCGGCCTCTATGAGGGCGTTCCCCTCACCGGCAGGGAGGGCTACGGGGGAGGAGGTGCGGTCCTGCCGGATCGGATAACCCTCTACCGCCTCACCTTGTGTGGGATCTGTCGGGACCTGACCGAACTCCGTCACCAGATTGGTGTGACCGTCGTGCACGAGGTGGCCCACCACTTTGGGATAGACGACCACCGCCTCGAGGAGTTGGGCTGGGCCTGAGGTCCCGCGTCCGGTTGCCGCGGTCAGCCGGGCAGCCGCTCCATCGGTACGTGGGGTAGCCCCTCGTCGTCGAAGTCGGGCCCGGTCCGCTCGTAGCCCAGAGACCGGTACCAGGCCTCGAGGTGGACCTGGGCGTGGAGGGTTATGCGCCCCGATGTCGACCTGTGTACGTGTTCGATGAGCTTCCCGGCGAGGCCCTGACCGCGGTGCGCCTGATCGGTGACGACCCTGCCGATCCGGTGGCTTCCGTCGGCCTCGGCGAGGAGCCGCAGGTATGTGGCGATGCCTCCGCCCGGTTCATCGACGAACACGTGTCGGGTGCCGTCCTCGGAGTCGCGCCCGTCAGGATCGGTGTAGACGATGTCCTGTTCGACCACGAACACGACCGCCCGCAGCTGCATGATCGAGTAGAGGGTCGACGTGTCCAGTTCGGCGAACCGGCGGTCGTGGATGGTCGTCACACCGGTGACGGTACCCGCCGTGTGTGCACCGAAGGCCCGCCCGGTTTGCCCGACGGTCACTGGCATCCGATGATGGCCCTATGAGCACCGCCGAACTGCCCACCGGAATAGACCTCTGCTTCGAGTCGTTCGGCGATGTCGATGACCCCACGATCCTGTTGATGCACGGTCTGGGCAGCCAGCTGTTGTTGTGGGAGGAGGGCTTCTGTGAGGGTCTGGCCGCCACCGGCTTCAGGGTCGTGCGCTACGACCACCGTGACAGCGGGCTTTCCACGATGCTCGATGACGGGGTGTCGTACACCCTTTCCGACATGGCCGACGACGCGGTTGGGCTGCTCGACCACCTGGACGTCGAGCGTGCACACATTGTGGGGTTCTCCCTCGGGGGGATGATCGCCCAGACCTTCGCCATAGAGCACCCGGACCGGGCCCACAGTCTCGTCTCGATGGGTTCCAACACGGGAAACCCCGATTTCGGAAGACCCTCCGGTGAGGTGCTGGCCGCCCTGGTGGCACCCGCTCCCGACATGCCCGAGGAGCGTGCCGCCAAGGACCTCGCCGACCGTCGCCTCTGGGCGAGCCCCGAATGGCACGATGACGACCACGCCCTGGCAACGTTCGCCCGGTACGCCGCCCGTTCCGTCCAGCCACCCGGTGCCTTCGACCGCCAGTTTGCAGCCGGTGCAGGCAGCCGTGAGGAGGCACTTGGCGCGATGAGGGTGCCTACACGCGTGGTCCACGGAACCGCCGACACGCTGTTGCCCATGAGCGGCGGCGAGAGGACGGCAGCGATCGTGCCGGGTGCCGACTTGGTGTTGATCGAGGGCTGGGGCCACGATCTGCCGCCGGGCGCATGGCCTCAACTGATCGGGGCAATCTCGACCCATTGTCTGGCGGTCGGGGCCGGAGTATCTGGTGGTACGGGAATGGGAGGCACCGATGGGGGCTCTTGACGGTGTCCGGGTGGTGGAACTCGCCGGAATCGGGCCGGGTCCGTTCTGCGGGATGATGCTCTCGGACATGGGGGCCGATGTCATCCGCATCGACCGTGCCGGTTCCGTTCGTGGTGGCGACCCGGCCGAGCCCCCGATGATGGTCAACGACCGGGGACGCCGCAGCGTGGGCGTCGACCTCAAGTCGCCCGAGGGACTCGAGGTCGTCATGCGCCTCGTCGAGGGTGCCGAGATGGTCTTTGAGGGCTTTCGCCCCGGGGTGGCCGAGCGGCTGGGAGTCGGACCCGATGACTGCATGGCCCGTAACCCGGCTGTCGTGTACGGGCGAATGACCGGATGGGGCCAGGAGGGTCCCTACTCGCACGCAGCGGGTCACGACATCAACTACATAGCTCTCGCCGGTGTGCTGGCCCACATGGGCAGGGACGACTCGGGACCCGTTCCGCCGCTGAACCTGGTGGGCGACTTCGGCGGTGGTGGCATGTACCTGGCGTTCGGCATGGTCTGTGCCCTGCTGGAGGCCCGGTCCTCCGGCAAGGGGCAGGTGGTCGACGCTGCAATGGTCGATGGGGCCGCCAGCCTCATGGGTATGTTCCACGGGATGATGGCAACAGGCTTCTGGGACCCTGCTCGCGGCGCCAACATGCTCGACACGGGCGCCCACTTCTACGACGTGTACGAGTGCTCCGACGGGGGCTGGATCTCGATCGGTTCCATCGAACCGCAGTTCTACGCCGAGTTGATCGAGAAGTTGGGCCTCGACCCCGAGGAGTTCGCCGGTCAGCACGACCGGTCACGCTGGCCCGACCTGAAGCGCCGGGTGGCCGAGGTCGTGGCAACCCGAACCCGCAGCGAGTGGGACGAGATCCTCGAGGGGAGCGACGTCTGCTACGCGCCGGTTCTCACCGCCCACGAGGCCACCGAGCACCCACACAACGTCGAGCGCGGCACGTTCGTCGAGGTGGCGGGGCTTGTCCAGCCCGGGCCGGCACCGAGGCTGAGCCGCACCCCCGGCGAGGTGCAGGGCCCACCGGCCCATCCGGGCCAGCACACCGACGAGGTTCTGTCCATGGCCGGCTACGACGCCGGCGAGATCGCCACCCTGCGGTCGTCAGGGGCGGTGGCCTGATGACCTACCCGGTCGTGTTGACCCTCGCCAGCCTGCGCGGCATCCACGAGGGAATGGCGTGGATGATGGTGATCGGCAACGGCATGGCCGGCGCCTGGGCGCTCGCAGCCCACCGTGTCGTTGTCCTGCGCGGCCGGGCGCTGTGGTGGTTCGTGGCCCTGGTGCAGTTGTCGATCGTGGGTCAGGTCACGATCGGGGTTGGCCTGGTGGCGGGCCAGGGAATCGACCCGCCGCAGTTCCACCTGTTCTACGGGTTCGTGGCGTTCATCACCGTGGGAATCGTGTACAGCTACCGCCAGAGCATGCGGGCCCACCGCCACCTGCTCTACGGCTTCGCAGGCCTGTTCCTGATGGGGCTGGGAATCAGGGCAATGCTCGTCGGTGC